>Ga0214473_10008934_pt1 | contig 11847 bp, 11 predicted proteins | sample RVTome_7_FD_203509 | JGI IMG/M metagenome (GOLD analysis project Ga0214473, IMG submission 203509) | Soil microbial communities from uranium-contaminated site in the Upper Colorado River Basin, Wyoming, United States - RVT98D197 | ecosystem: Environmental > Terrestrial > Soil > Contaminated >...
GGGAGCAAGGATCGCCCGCCTCAGAGGCCGGAGTCAAGGGTCCTGGCCTGATCTGGCCTGATCGTGGAAGGGGGGCTTCGGCGGGCCCCCCGGGTGATTCCCACGGCCGCTCTCATCGGAACCGTACGCCCGCACGATCGAGTGACCCGGGGCTCTCTTGACTCCGCAGGCCTAGGTATTTGACACTCATCCGGTCATTATGACAACATGAGCGGGCCGTGAGAAGGCACCCGGTTCCCCTCTACGTCCAGGTCGAAGGGGCACTGCGCTCCCGGATCAGGTCGAGCGAGCTGATGCCTGGCGACAACCTCGGCTCGGAGGCCGAGTTGTGCCGGCAGTTCAACGTCAGCAAGATCGTCGTGCGGCAGGGCCTCCAGAACCTCGAGCACGACGGGCTCATCACGCGGGTCCAGGGCAAGGGAACCTACGTCGCCGAGCACGCCAACACCCGGACGCTCCGGTTCTACTCGGCGTGGTTCGATGACCTGATTCAGGAGAATATCGACTACCGGTATCGGCTCGTGCGGAAGGCGGAGACCTGGCCGCCGTCGCACGTTGCGCGGATCTTCAACGGCTCATCGGATCAGAAGCTCTACAGGTTCGAGGGCGTCAGGACCCTGAACGAAGAGCCCGTTCTCTACGTGGTCGTCTATCTGCCGCTCGGGATCGGGGCGCAGATCGCCGACCACGTCGGCCCGAACGTGACCTACATCGCTCTGATCGAGCAGCGTCTCGGTATCCAAATCGTCGAGCTCCGGCAGGAGCTCTCGGCGTGCCGCGCAGACGAGCTTGTCGCCTCCGTTCTCGGGCTGCCAGTCGGTGCCCCCACGCTGTGGATGCAGCGCACGTATGCCTCCCGGGAAGGGCCTGTGGCGGTGAGCGAGAACTTCGCCCGACCCGACAAGTACCGTTACTCGGTCAGGATCACCAGGTAGGGGCCAAACGTCACCCAGGAGGCTTTGTGATCGAGGGACGTCCGTGAAGGGGTGCGAGTATCACGGCCCGCAGAGTGTGGAGGAGGCGCTCGCCCTGCTGACGCGGTTCGGTGCCGACGCGCGGCTGCTGGCCGGCGGCACCGACCTCGTGATCGGCATGCGGCGCGGGAAGATCGCGCCTTGCCATCTCATCGACCTCGGCCGGATCACCGCGCTCAAGGGGATCGCCGTCGACGGCGAGATCGCGCTCGGCGCGCTCACGACCCTTCGCGACGTGGAGGACTCGCCGAGCTTTGTCGGCGCGTTGCGGGCGGTTGCTGACGCGGCCGCCGTCATCGGCGGACACCAGATCCGCAACGCGGGGACGGTCGCCGGGAACATCGCCAACGCCTCACCGGCCGCCGACACACCCCCCGCGTGCCTGTGCTTCGACAGCGTCGTCGAGGTGTTGGGGCCGTCCGGACTGCGGCAGGTCGCCCTCGAGGACTTGCTGCTCGGGCCGGGCAAGACGGGGCTGAGCCCGGTGGAGATGATCCATCGGGTGCGGATTCCCAGGCCGCCGCCGCTGACCGGCTCGGCCTTCATCAAGATCGGGCGTCGGCAGGCGATGGAGATCTCGGTCGTCTGCGTCGCGGCCCGCGTGACCCTGGCCGAGGACCGGCACACCTGCCGCCAGGTTCGATTGGCGATCGGGGCCGCGGCCCCGACCTCGATCCGCGTGAAGGAGGCCGAACGGCTCCTCGAGGGCCCCGAGTGGTCGGTCGACGGACTCACGGAGGCGGCTCAGCTCGCCGTGCGCGCCACGACGCCGATCTCGGACGTGCGGGCGTCGGCGGACTACCGTCGTATGGCCGTCGCGGCCATCGTGCCGCGCGTTCTCCGGATGGCCCGGGACCGTGCGCGGATGGATGTGGCATGAGCCGGATTCCGATCGGGCTCGACGTGAATGGAGTTGGCCGGGAGGTCCTCGTCGACCCGTCGCGCACGTTGCTCGACGTCTTGCGATGGGATCTGGGCCTCACGGGGACCAAAGAAAACTGCCTGGAAGCTGAATGCGGGGTCTGCACCGTCCTCGTCGACGGCAGGGCGGTGAACTCGTGCATCGTGCTCGCGGCCTCCGTCGCTGGCCGTCCGATCGTCACGATCGAGGGGCTCGCACGGGACGATCGGCTCCACCCGTTGCAGCAGGCGTTCATCAAGCACGGCGCCGTCCAGTGCGGATACTGCATCCCGGGGATGATCCTGGCGGCCAAAGCCCTCCTGGATCGGACCCCGAGCCCGACGGTGGACGCGATCAAGGACGCGCTTGCCGGGAACCTGTGCCGGTGTACGGGTTACCACAAGATCGTGCAAGCGGTTCAGGCAGTGGCTCGCGGTGAATTCGACGGCGAAGGAGGACTCTCGTGAACGGGCTGCGCGTGGTTGGGAAATCGGTCCCGCGCTCCGACGCCCTCCCGAAGGTCACGGGCCAGGCGATCTACGGAGCCGACCTGTCCGCGCCGGGCATGCTCCACGGGAAGGTCTACCGGAGCCCCCACCCCCACGCCCGGATCCTGTCTATCGACACGTCCCGAGCGAGAGCGGTGCCGGGCGTCGGTGCCGTGCTGGTGGCGAGCGACGTCCCGGCGATACGGAACGGAGTGTACATCGACGACGAGCCGATCCTCGCCCGCGACAAGGTGCGCTACGTCGGCGAGCCCGTGGCTCTGATTGCGGCGACAACGCCGGACGCCGCCGACGAGGCGCTCCACCTGATCTCCGTGGAGTGGGCATTGCTCCCCGTGCTGGACGATCCCGAGGCGGCGCTCCGGCCGGGAGCGGTGCTGATCCACGAGGACTGGGAGCACTTGACGACGCACGCCGAGTTGACGCGCCGGGAGAACCTGTGTGGCTACTCGCGGCTCGCGACTGGTGACGTGGATGAGGCGTTCCGCGCTGCCGACGTCGTGGTGCGCGATCGGTTCAGGGGCCACATGGTGCATCAGGGGTACATGGAGCCCCGGGCGGCGTTGGCTCGGATCGAGCCCAATGGCTCGATCACGGTGTGGTCGAGCACCCAGTGGCCGTTCGACATCCGCGACCAGCTGGCCAAGCTCTTTAGCCGTCCCAAGGAGCAGGTCCGGGTGATCACGACGTGTGTCGGCGGCGGCTTCGGGGGCAAGATCCCCCTGGGGGTCGAGCACTTCGCGACGCTCCTGGCCGGCGCGACGGGACGACCGGTCAAGATGATCACCTCGACTGCGGAGGAGCTGACGGCGAGCTACCCCCGCCAAGGGATCACGGTCGAGATCGCGTCCGGGGTCCGCAAGGACGGCACGCTCGTCGGCCGGCGCGCGCGCGCGGTGCTCGATACGGGCGCCTATGCCGGGTACGGGCCGTACTTCGCCTCGAACGTCACGAACCAGCTGGCCGGCCCCTACCGGATCCCGGCGCTCTGGCTGGAGGGTGTCGCCGTCTACACCAACAAGACGAACTGCGGAGCCTACCGGGCACCTACCGCCCCGAAGGCGGTGTTCGCGCTGGAAAGCCACATGGACCGCGTGGCTCAGGCCATCGACATGGATCCGGTCGAGTTCCGGCGGCGGAACATCTACCAGGAGGGCGACGTCGCCCCATCGGGCTGGAAGCTCGAAGGCGTGGGGCTGGGAGAGACCCTCGAGAAAGCGGCCCGCGCGATCGGGTGGGGTGAGCCGTTACCCCCGTGGAGGGGGAAGGGCGTGGCCTGCGCCTGGTGGGCGACAGGAGGTGGGTCCTCGAGTGTGGTGCTGACGCTGAATCGGAACGGCACGCTGAGCCTGGCCTCGGGCAACGTCGAGATGGGGACCGGGGCGCTCACGGCCGGCGTGGTGCAGATCCTCGCGGAGGAGATGGCCGTCGAGCCAGAGGACGTGTCGCTCATCACCGGGGATACCGACGCCACCCCCTACGACTTCGGGGCGCAAGCCAGCCGCACGGTCTTCAGCGTCGGCAATGCCGTCATCCGGGCGGCCGAGGACCTCCGACGGCAACTGCTGGCGCTCGCCGGCGAACTCCTCGACGTGAAGCCGGGCCGGCTGGAGGTGAGCTCGGGCGCGGTCCGCGTTCGAGGGGAGGCGGCGGCGGCTCGGGCCGCGTCCTACGCGGCGCTCGCCGAGGCCGGTCTGAGCCGCGGCACGCCCCTCATCGGGCGCGGGTCCTACATCGCGCCGGCCCCTGACTACGATCCGTCCGTGTTCACGACTCACTTGAAGCCGTACCTCGCCTCCCCGAGCTTCCACACCCACGCCTGCGAGGTCGAAGTCGACCCGGAGACTGGCGAAGTGAGAGTCCTCCGGTACGTGGTGGCACAGGACGTCGGGTTCGCGATCACACCCCAGTACGTGGAAGGGCAGATCGAGGGCGGCGTGGTCCAGGGGCTCGGCTTCGCGCTCTCGGAAGAGATCGTCATGCGGGGGGGACACGTGCTGAACCCCAATCTCACGGACTACAAGATGCCGACAATCCTGGACGTGCCGCCCATCACCACCATCCTCGTCGAGCATCCGGCCCCCCTCGGGCCCTACGGGGCGAAGAACGTCGCCGAGCCGCCGTGCATCCCGGTCGCGGCCGCCGTGGCCAACGCGGTGTACCACGCCGCGGGCGTGCGGGTCACGGAGACGCCCATTACCGCCGAGCGGGTCCTGCGGGCGATCCGGGCCCGAGCGACCTCGGCTCTGGAGCGATGATCATGCCGCACGTCTTCTGGTTCACCCGGCTCCATCCCGGCGTCGACCGGGCTGCCTATGAACGGTTCGTCCAGGAGGTGGATTACCCGCGCGTCAAGACGTACCCGAGCGTCCGGTCGTATCGCGTGCACCGGATCCGCGGCACCGCCGGGGGCGAGCCTGTGCCCGGCGGCTTCGACTACGTCGAGCACTTCGAGGTCACGGATGTCGACGCCTACCAGCGTGACCGCGAGCAGGCACCCGGCCGGGACGAGTTCCGCAAGCAGCTCTTCACGTTCCTCGGCACCCTCGTCCGGCTCGACGTCGAGACGATCGAGGAGGCGTGAGCCTGCGGAACGAGGGCCCTGAGGCCGTGTCAGATCCGAGCCACGCGTCGGCCTGGGGACGGAGCGCTCTCGGGTGAGCTGGAGCGACCCCTCTGCGGGGCTCACCTCGGAGCACGGCGGTCTGCCCCGCCTGGCCCTCCGGCTCCACGGGGGTCTCCACCCGGCACGGTGCGTGGAGCTGGCGAGGATCGCCGAGGAGGCTGGCTTCCACGGCGTCTGGTTCGCGGAGAACTTGTTCGAGCGCGGCGTCCTTCCAGCGGCCACGGCCTGCGCGGTCGCGACCCGCCGGATCCGGATCGGCATCGGGGTCTTCAACCCATACAACCGGCATCCGACGTTGATGGCGATGGAGATGGGAGCACTGGACGAAATCGCGGGGGGCCGGGCCGTCCTTGGGATCGGTGCCGGGGTCCCCTCCACCCTTCGCCAGATCGGATGTGAGTACCAGCGGCCCCTCAGCGCGGTACGTGAGGCGGTCATGATCGTTCGCGCACTCCTGGCTGGCGAGGAGGTCACCCAGCACGGACGGGTCTTCGTGGTCGACCGCGTCAGACTAGGCCACGCCGCACCCTTGCGCCTCCCGATCTTCGTCGCGGCCATGACGGAGCGGGCGCTTCACCTGTGCGGTGAGGTCGGGGACGGGCTGATCGTCGGGAACATGTGTCCCCCGGCCTTCACCGGACATGCGCTGCGCTTGATGCAGACGGGCGCGGAGGCCGCCGGACGGGAGGGGCGGCCCGAGGTCGTCAAGTACGTCCCATGCGCGGTGGGGGAGGACGGGCCCGCCACTCGTCGGGTGGTCAAGCACGCGATCGGTCGCATGCTGGGGTCTTACTGGCAGGCATACGCCGACGTCCCGCCCGTGCGGTCCGCGATCTTCGACTCGAGCGGGATCGAGTCCGCGCAGTTCAGCGACGCCATGCGTCGCCTGGCTGGCGGCGACTCGGCCGAGGCTGCCCTGGACGACCGGTTCGTCGCCGCGTATGCGGTGGCAGGCACCGCCCAGGAGTGCGTCGAGCAGCTCCGAGTGCATCGGCGGGCTGGCGTGACCGAGATGGCCGTGTCATGCGGAGGGGACGATCCGGGCGCGACGGTGCGCGCCCTGGGCGAGGCGGTCGGTGCCGGGAACGGCCGCGCGGGATAGGGGCGACAGGAAGCGGACTGAAGAGGAGGGAGGCGTTCGATGACACGACTGAGGAGTGGCCTGGAGCGGTGGGTACCCATGCTCGCGGTGGCGCTGATGCTCGCCGGCCTGTTCGGCGACGGCGTCGCGGCGGAGAAGAAGGTCCTGAAGATCGGAATCCTGGGCCCGATGTCCGGGCCGGCCGCCCAGTGGGGGCTGGAGCTCTCGCGAGGCGCCGAGCTACGGGCCGACGAGATCAATGCGGCGGGCGGGCTGACAGTCGGGAGCGACGTCTACACGATCCAGCTCGTCCCGTACGACCACAAAGCCCAGGCGGCGGAGGCCATCACCGCCGCGAACAAGCTCGTCTCCCAGCAGGGCGTCAAGTACATCATCGGGAATGCGATCGGGGCGACCACGAGCGCCGCCCAGACCATCACCGAGCCGGCGAAGGTCATGTTCACATTCATCTCGTGGGGGGCGAAGAACCTGGGGCCGCAGAAGCCGTACTCGTTTCGGACGGACCTGAGCGGTCTCGAGGTGGCCGAGCCGTTCTATCGCTGGATCAAGGAGAAGCACCCGAAGATCAAGAAGATCGCGACCATCTCCCCGAACGACGAGAGCGGCAAGGACAGTAACGCCGCCATCGTCGCCGCGGCGCGGCAGCTCGGCTTCGAGGTGGTAGCCGACGAGTACTACGAGCGCGAGACGAAGGACTTCTATCCCCTGCTGACCCGGGTCCTGGCGCGGAAGCCGGACCTGGTCGACGCGGGGAACTCGCCCGGCGGCTCGGCGGGCCTCCTCGTCAAGCAGCTCCACGAGCTCGGCTACCCCGGCGCGAAGGCGTGGACAGCGGGGATTAACGCGGACCAGCTGGTCAAGATCGCCGGCAAGGAGGCGGCCGAGGGAACCTGGAGCCCGTGGTCGCTCAACTTCACCGGGCCCGAGGCGCCGGGGCCCGTGCGCGAGTTCGCTGGCAAGTACCAGAAGAAGTACGGCGAGCTGCCCGGCTCGAGCGCCGTGGCGAACTACGTGACGCTCGACGTGGTCACGAAGGCGATGCAGGCCGCGAGCACGATCGAGACCGACAAGGTGATCGAGCGACTCACGACGGGACAGTACCAGACGCTCCGAGGGCCGCTCGTGATCGGAGGCAAGGAGACGTACGGGATCGACCGGCAGTTCCTGACTGCGGTCACGGTCAGCGAGATCCGGAATGGCCAGGTCGTGGACATCGCGCAGGCGCTTCCGAAGGCGCTCTTGAAGAAATAGGAGAAAGCCCCGGGAGGTGGCTCGGGCGAGCGGACGGGTCGAGCGTCGACACGCCGGGAGGGCGTTGTTGTAGCCGTGTGCTCACTCGACCTTCCCAGGGTCCGGCGCGGCGATGACGCGACGGGCGCGGGGTTCGGCCGTCGAACGAGGACGCCGGTGAGAGACAGGCGCGCGCCGTAGGCGCGGGAACGCGGGCCGGCGATGTCTCCGGAGCTGTTCGCCCAGAGCCTCGTCAACGGGGTCGGCCTGGCCCTCGTCTACGCATTGGTCGCCCTGGGACTCACGCTCATCTTCTCGATCATGGGCATCATCAACTTCGCCCATGGCGAGTTTTTCATGCTGGGGGGGTTCATCGCCTACTACCTGTACGGCGCCTACGGCGTGAACTACCTGGTGACGCTCCTGCTCGCCATGGGGATCGTCGGCGGGCTCGGAGCCCTGGCCGAGCGCTGGCTCTTCGCGCCGATTCGTGAGAACGCCATGAGCGGGTTTGTCGCGTCGCTGGGGCTCTTGTGGGTCCTCCAGTCGCTGGCGACGCTCGCCTTCGGGGCGCTCGACAAGGCCGTGCCGTCGCCGTTTCCAGGAGTGGTCCGGCGGTTTGGGGTCATCCTGTCGTTCGAGCGCCTGGTCGTCATCGTCTGCTCGGCCGGGCTGATCGCCGCGCTCTATCTGTTCATTCAGTACACCAGATATGGTCTCGCGCTTCGCGCGGTAGCCCAGGATGGTCGGGCGGCGGCGTTCCAGGGGATCAATGTCGACGGGATGTCGACCTTGGCGTTCGGCATCGGGACGGCGCTCGCGGGGGTGGCCGGGGTGCTGCTCGCACCGGTGTTCTTCGTGAGTCCGTTCATGGGCTCCCTGCCGGTCGTCAAGGCATTCATCATCATCATCCTCGGGGGGATGGGGAGCCTCTCCGGGGCGGTCCTCGGGGGGTTCGTCCTCGGCCTCTTCGAGAGCGTCGCGCCCATCTTCGTCCCCATGGCCGCGGTGGACATTCTGAGCTTCCTGGTCGTCATGCTCGTCCTGGTCGTGCGGCCCCGAGGACTCCTCGGCCGTGCGTAGGCGCGCGGCGATGGCTTGCGCGGCCGGTGTGGGTCTCGGCCTGGCCGGGGCCGCGGTCCCGCTGCTCTCCCGCGACGCGTACTACCTGGATGTCGGGACCAACATGCTGGAGGCGCTCATGTCGACCATGAGCCTCCAGCTGGTCATGAGCACCGGCCAGCTGAACATGGCGCACGTCTCGTTCATGGGGATTGGTGCCTACGTCTCGGCCGCCCTGGTGATGACAGGCGGGTGGAGCTTCTGGATCGCCTTGCCAGCCGCGGCCATGGTCGCGACGGGCGTCGCCGCGGTGGTCGGCGGCGTGACCCTTCGGCTGACCGGACCCTACTTCTTTCTGATCACGTTCGCGCTCCTCGAGGTGGTGCGGCTCTTTTTCCATACGTTCGCGGAGGGGCTGTTTGGCGGCGCCTCCGGGCTGATCGGCGTCCCGAAACCGGATCCGCTCCGGGGGCTCGGGTACACGATCGACTTCACCGGGAAGGTCTCGCTCTACTACCTGGCGCTCGGGCTCTGGGCTCTCGTGGCGGTGATCCTCATCCGTCTGGAGTACTCCCGGATCGGGCTGGTGCTGAGGGCCATCCGGCAGGCGACGCTGCTCGCCGAGACGGTGGGTGTCCGGACGTTTCGATACATGCTCACGGCGTTTTGCCTCGCGAGCTTCGTGGCCGCGGTTGTCGGCGGCTTCTTCGCCCATTCGCGGGGAGTCGTTCACTCGACCAACTTCGGAGCGCATGCGATGCTCCGGCTCGTGACCTTCGTGATCATCGGTGGGAGTGGCAGCGTCTGGGGCCCCGTCGTGGGCACGATCGGCCTGTCCCTGGTGTCCGAGTTCCTCCGGGATCTGGGCAGCTACGAGACGCTGGTCTACGGGACCGTGCTGATCCTGGCGATGCGGTTCTGGCCGGACGGGATTGTCGGGGCCTTTCGCGGGATCCGCACCACGTGGCGTGCGGCGAGCAGCGACAAGGAGCTGGTGGAAGAGCCGCGTGCTTGAACTCCGACGGGTCGTGAAACGGTTTGGCGGGGTGGTGGCCCTCAACGACCTCAGCATGACGGTCGGCGCGGGCGAGATCCATGGCTTGATCGGGCCGAACGGATCGGGAAAGAGCACGGTGTTCAACGTCGTCTGCGGAGTGTTCGCCCCGACCTCGGGGGCGGTGCACTTCCGTGAACGAGACATCACCGGCTGGCCGCCCCACCGCGTCGTGGCGGCGGGGATCGGGCGGACCTTTCAGGCAACCCTTCTCTTCCCGGAGTTCACGGTCGAAGAAAACGCCCTCGTGTCGGCGCAGATCAGCGCGGTCGGCACGCTCTGGGACGCGGTGTTTTGGTCGCGGCGCTACCGGGAGGCGGAAGCCGGGATTCGACGTTGGGCGGGAGAGGTGTTGCGGGAGCTGCGGCTCGACGCGCTCCGAAAGGTGCTCGTGCGCGACCTGCCGCATCGCGACCAGAAGGCCGTCGCCCTCGCGAACGTGCTCGCCACCGGAGCCGCGCTGATCCTGCTCGACGAGCCCCTTGCCGGACTGAGCTTGCAGGAGACGAACGACGTCATGGACACGCTGCGGGGGTTGCGCCAACGGGGAAAGACGATCCTGTTGGTCGAGCACAACATGCGGTCGGTCATGGGTCTGTGCGACGTGATCACCGTCCTGAATCACGGAGCAAAGATCGCGGCAGGGCCGCCGGCCGTGATCCAGCGGGATGAACGCGTGATTCAGGCGTATCTGGGGGCCGAGCCCGCTGATGCTCGAGATCACTGACGTTCGGATCGCGTACGGAAAGGTTCAAGCGGTGCGCGGCATTTCGCTGCGAGTGGCCGAGGGTGAGATCGTGTCGATGGTGGGCCCGAACGGGGCGGGAAAGAGCACCACCCTGAACGCCATCTCGGGTGTCGTACGCCCGACAGACGGGCGGATCGTGCTCGCGGGTACCGACCTTACACGCATCAGGCCACACCAGATCGTGAAGCTCGGGGTCGCGCATGCGCCCGAAGGCCGCCGAGTCTTCCCGGAGATGACCGTGGAGGAGAACCTCCGCATCGGCGGGTATCTGCGCACCACGTCGGCGGTCGCCGACACCATGCGGATGGTCCTGGGGATCTTTCCGAGGCTGGAGGAGCGGCGGGCGCAACTTGCCGGAACGCTGAGTGGCGGCGAGCAGCAGATGCTGAGCATCGGGCGCGCGCTGATGGCCGGGCCGCGGCTTCTCCTGTTGGACGAGCCGTCGTTCGGCTTGGCGCCCCTCGTGGTCGCCGAGATCGGGCGCACCATCCGTCGCATCAACCGCGAGACCGGCCTCGCCATTCTGATCGTGGAGCAAAACGTGACGATGGCCTTTCGCGTCTCGAGCCGGGCCTACGTGCTGGAGAACGGACAGATCGTCCTGGAGGGCGAGTCGGCCCGACTCGCGGAGAGCGCCCATGTCCGAGATGCCTATCTCGGGAGATGACACGGGGCCGCGGCTCGGACGCCGCGGCGGCCGGAGGTGCTGATGCGCGCAGGCGTTGACGGAGACCGTCTGGTCCGGCACTTCCTGGAACTCGTACGGATTGACTCGCCGTCATTTGACGAGCAGGAGCTCGCGCGGCGGCTCGAAGCCGACTTGAACCGCCTGGGGCTCGCGGTAACAAACGACCGATCCGGGCCGAACGGGACCGGGAATGTCGTTGCCGTCTGGCCGGGTCGGGGCGGCCTGCCGATCGCGCTGAGCGCGCATCTCGACACGGTCGAGCCCGGGCGCGGTGTGACGCCTCGCATCGTCGATGGCGTGATCCGGAGCGACGGCCGGACGATCCTGGGGGCCGACTGCAAGGCCGGCCTGGCGATAATCGTGGAAGCGCTCCACCAGGTCATGGAGCGGGGGCTCCCGCACGGACACATCGAGCTTCTGCTCACCTATGGCGAGGAGCGTGGACATGCGGGCGCGAAGACGCTGAGGCTCGATGACCTCCAGGCGCGACTGGCGGTGGTTCTAGACGGGACGGGACCGCCGGGCACGATCATCGCCGCGGCACCGTCCTATGATTCGGTCAAGGCAGTCTTTCGAGGTCGCGCGGCGCACGCCGGGCTGGAGCCGGAGAAGGGGCGGTCGGCCATCGTCGCGGCCGCGGACGCGGTCCGGCGCATGCCGCTCGGACGGCTCGATGAGGAGACGACCGCGAACATCGGGCTCATCCGGGGCGGGACCGCGCGGAATGTGGTGCCGGATCGGGCCGAGCTCGAGGGCGAGGCTCGCAGTCGGGACAACGCCAAGCTCGCGCGCCTTACGGCGACCCTGCGAGCGGCGATGGAGGCGGCGGCGCACGAGGGCAGTGTCCAGGTCGACGTGACCGTGGTGCGGGAGTACAGTGCGTACCGCCTGGACGAGCGCCACCCCGGCGTCGCGCTGGCACTCCAGACCGCGCGGAAGCTAGGGCTGGCCTCCCA
>Ga0214473_10008935_pt1 | contig 11847 bp, 8 predicted proteins | sample RVTome_7_FD_203509 | JGI IMG/M metagenome (GOLD analysis project Ga0214473, IMG submission 203509) | Soil microbial communities from uranium-contaminated site in the Upper Colorado River Basin, Wyoming, United States - RVT98D197 | ecosystem: Environmental > Terrestrial > Soil > Contaminated >...
ATATCCTCGCGGTCGATGGGCGTGACGAAGGTGCGGTTCAGCTTCTCCACGATCTCATGGACCAGGAGATCGCCCTGGTGCTCGATATCCTTGATTTTCTGGGCCTTCTGCTCGATCTGCTCGTAGTGGTCCATGAAGTCCTGAAGGAGCCTCGTTCCGACGACGAGGTTGTCCGCGGCCTTCTCGAAGAGGAGAAAAAAGTTTTCATCACGGGGCAGGAACGAAAGTCTCATCGGTGCATTCTCCTGGGATAGGCATCGGGGGGTGGGGAAATATACAGGAACGATTCGGGGCTGTCAAATAAAAGATGGGCCGCGTTCAGAGCCTCTCTTCCCTGTACAGCCTCACGGTGTTCTGGATCGTCGTGTAGAGAAGTATCGCGGCCATCCCCGCCATCGCGATGACGGCGCCGACGTCAAACGGGCGGAGGCCACGGCCCAGGAGGGCCACTTCCGGGCGGAAGAAGGCGTAGGCGTTCCCGGCGATCAGAAGGAGCCGGACCTCGGTGGGGCTCAGCTTCCAGAAGGAGATGCGGAATTCCCGGAAGACGGCCGTTGCCAGGTAAGACTGGATCGACAGGAGGTAGTAAGCGATCAGAAGGAGAAAGGCGACCGTCAGATCCATGTAGCCGGAGAGCCCTATTCCCAGAGTCAGGGTGAAAGTCCCCAGGGCGTCGATCATATGGTCGATGTAGTAGCCGTAGCGGGGGCGGAGCTTTTTGCGGTAGCGGGCCAGCGTCCCGTCCAGGCTGTCGCCGAACCAGTTGATCACGATGAAGAAGGAGGCGAGGAAGAGATACGCCGGCTCGTGGCGGGCCAGGTAGTAGGAGAGGCCGGACAGGATCATGGAGAGAAACCCGATCGAGGTCAGGTGGTCTGGATTGACCCAATGTGGCATCCAGGAGGCGAGCTTCAGGAGGGCGACCTTCTCGATGGGGGCGAGGAAGCTCTCCTGAATCCGCTTCGAATCCTGAAATTTTGCTTGATCTGTCATCGTTCCCCTCCTGTGCGTACCGGACGGATTCGGGGTCTCCATGGAAACGAACAGTGAGCGCCTCCCCCGTGGCAAGCCACAGGGAGATTCAATCCTCACGCGAAATTATGATCGGCAAAGATCTGTGTCAAGGATTTGGTGCGGCATTTATGAGTCGGCCCGATCGACGGCTCTATTAGAGCTTGTGTAGGGAGTAGAAAATTCTATATATAGGAAGTACAAGGGGAGTCTCGAAGAAAATAAGAGATCGAAGCTCGAGATAGCATCTGAGTCACGATCTTTTTGATATCAGGAGGCAAATTGCGGTACATCAACGCCAAGTCTTTTGCCAACAAGCAACTCAACAAGCTCGAGATCCGGCTGAAGAAGGTGGGGCTCCTTTCGAAGCCGATCGAGATCCACTTGGAACCGACCCTGCGGTGTAACGCCAGTTGCGTGATGTGCAACCGTCAGTACGTCCGAAAGGAGGAAGTCCGGAGTTCAGGCTTCCTCACTTGGGAGATCTTCGACAAGGTGAGGCCTTTCTTCCCCTACGCCGAACAGGTCCTCCTCGGAGGGTTCGGAGAGGCCCTACTTCATCCGGATTATATCGACATGGTCAGGGAGATCAAACGGTACGGACCGCAAGTCTACTTCTTTACCAATGCCGTTTCCTTGAGACCCGAGATTGCGGCCGGGCTCGTCGAGTCCGGGTTGGACCTGATCTGTGTCTCCATCGGGGGCTCGACCTCCAAGACGCACGCCTATGTTCGCGGGGCGGATACCCTCGGGAGGGTGATCGACAATATCCGGAGCCTGAACCGCATCAAGGCAGAAAACGGGAACGGCCGCCCGGATATATCATTCAACGTGGTCGCCATGAACTCGGTCCTACCGGAGATCAACGGGATCCTCGACCTGGCGAAGGAGCTTCAAGTCGGCTCTCTCTGGATGCCTCAGGTAGTGGCTCAACACCAGGAGATGATCGAGGAGAGCCCCTGGATCCGGGTGGAGGAGGCGAAGCGTTATTTTCGGGAGGCCGAGCGCAAGGCCGAGGAGCTCGGGATCGAGCTGCATCTTCCCAACCTGGACGAGTCTATCGGTGATTGCCTCTCGTTCTTCCAAGAAATCAATGTGGCATGGGACGGCAAGGTCTTTTCCTGCGCCTTCGAGCGGTTCATCCTGGGGGATCTCCACACACACACGATCGAGGAAATCTGGAATGGACCCGGTTACGTCAAGGTACGAACTGGTTACTTCGAGAAGGGGATCCAGGAGGTCTGTCCGAATTGCACGACGTGGAGCAACGAGCCGAGCGCCCATCTCCATCCGGCCGCGAACTCGAGGGAGTTCGCCGAGAGGCTGTTTTGATGCCTGGACCGTTGCCCTTATCGGAGGCCGGAGGGGAAAGTGTGGGGGGGATGGGACCTACCGACGCCATTGTGGCGGTGACCCTCAACTGCAACTCGCGCTGCACGATGTGCGATATCTGGAAGAACCGGATGAAGGACGAGATGCAGCCGGAGGAGTACCGAGCCCTGCCCTCCTCCCTGAAAGGGGTGAACATCACCGGCGGCGAGCCTTTTATGAGGAAGGATCTCCCCGGGATCATCCGCGTGATCAAGGATTCCTGCCCCCAAGCCCGGATCGTGATCTCCTCGAACGGTTTTTTGCCGGATCGCGTCGAGGCGATGATACCCGATATGCTCTCTGCCGACCCGAATATCGCCGTTCGGATCTCCATCGACGGGCTGGAAAAAACGCATGAGACGGTTCGCGGCATCCCCGGCGGCTTCAGGAGGGACATGGAGAGCCTCAATATCCTGCGCCGGCTGGGGGTTCATGACCTGGGGATCGGCATGACCGTCATGGAGTCCAATATCTCGGAATTGCCCGATGTCTATGCGCTCTCCCGGGACCTGGGAGTCGAGATGAGCGTGACCATCGCCACGGACTCCGAGGTTTTCTTCGGCGAACAGAAGGAGGCGCTCCGGCCCAGGGACACGGAGGCGCTCCAGGCTGTCTTTCGAGACCTCATCCGGTCGGAGTACGCCTCCTGGCGACCGAAACGGTGGTTTCGGGCCTGGTATGAGAAACACCTCGTCCGGTACGCCCTCGGCCACGGGCGGCCGATCGCATGCGATGCCGGTCGCGGCTTCTTCTATCTGGATTCCCACGGAAATGTATATGCCTGTCATATCCTCCCGACCTTCATGGGCAGTCTCAGAAAGCAGACTTGGGAGGAGATATGGGGGTCCATCGAGGCCGAGGGGGTGAGGGCTGAAATCGACGGCTGCGAGCGGTGCTGGATGATCTGCACGGCGAAATCGGCGGTGAGAAAGAACCTCTTCGAGATATGCCTGGAGGTTCTGGGGGACAAGGCCAGGATCCATCTGGCCCTGCAGTGAGGGCGGCACAATTGGTGTGGAGAGATAACTAAAACTCGAGTATTTCCTCGACCTCCTCTTTGTCCACCTCCGTCAGGTACCGGATCCCGCTGATATCAGCCGACTCGCGGGTGAGGGCAGCCAGATCATCGCGTGATATATGCTCCAGGGCGAATTTCCGGCTGCCGCACATGAACTGGCGAAGACCCTGGGCCAATCTCTCGTAATAGGTATAGAGACCGAGGGCGCCGGCGGGAATTCTCTCGAATTCCTCGTCGCCCAGCTCCTCTCGAAGATTGGCGGCACTGACGAAGATCTCGTCAATCGTCGTGCCGAATCGGCTGATGTACACCGGGACCTGGTGAGCGTCGATCGCCCGGCCGATCGTTTTGCCGACCATGGCTGCCGCGATCGGGGAGCGGGCCATGCCGACCAGCTTAGCATACGGCGCCCCCAGCGCGAGACCTTTGAAGATCTGATCCTCGAACGCGAAGCCGCCCGCCACCACCAGCGCCGGCACGTATTTGCCGTCGTCATCGAGACGTTTCGCGTACCGGTAAAGAAGCGAATGGAGCTCGACTGGTGGCATTCCCCACTCGTTCATCATGTGCCAGGGGCTCATTCCCGTCCCGCCCCCGGCGCCATCCACGGTCAGGTAATCCAGCCCATACTTGGACGCGAAGACGATTGCCCGGGCCAGATCCGCCGGTCTGTACGCGCCCGTTTTCAGGGAGATGGTTTTCGCTCCGGCGGCGCGAAGCTCCTCGATCCTCCTGGCGAATGAATCCTCGCTGACCATCCCGACGCGGGAATGCCGCTCGAACTCTGTGAATGAACCCCTGGTGAAGGCGTTGATGGTCCCCTTGTCCGTCGGATCGGGGAGGACGATGTAGCCACGCCCATGGAGCATTTGAGCTTTCTTGAGGTCCCGGATCTTCACCTCGCCGCCGATGTTCTTGGCCCCCTGACCCCACTTGAGCTCTACGGCGTCGACGTCGAGCTTTTCGATCGCATATTCCTGAACGCCCAGGCGGGTGTCTTCCACGTTGGCCTGAACGATGATCGCACCGTAACCGTCACGCTGGTAATTCTTGAAGAGCGTGACCCGGCGCTTGAGGTCCACGGTATCGACCACCCGGCCGTTCTTGATCACGGCCTGTTGGTCCATGCCGACCACGTTCTCACCGATGGTCAGTCCGGTTCCCGCGATCGCCGAGCCGATGGCGAGCCCTTCCCAGTTATTTTTCGCGATGTCGGTCGATCCGATACCGGGGATGATCCAGGGATAGCGGAACTTCAGTCCCCCGTTCCTACCGAACCGGACCTCGAGGTTCACGGCGGGGAAAATAGCCCTGTCGCTGTCCGCCTGGATGCCTTGGGCGCCGACCGCCGTACCCATGATGTTGAAGTGCGAGTAATCGACCGGATAGATCTTCTCAGCCGCGGTTGTAATCACGCCGAACGGCTGAGGATAGATGACTTCGTGCCCGCGATAGGCGGACTTCCCGATCTCGCACATTCCGATACAACCGTCCACACAGGTCACGCACATGCCCGAGAGCGGCGTGATCGACTCCTCGGTCCGGTTTTTTGTGAGGGTCGCCGCTGAAGAATTCAACCTGGAGAATGACATCGAGAGTTCCTCCTTGTTTCCCCTTTTATTCTACTTTGCTTCACAGGCTACGCATGGCTCCATGTAACACATCATATCGTCGAAATTACCCTTTTCCAGGCAGGGCGGGCTCAGATTCGCGCAGCCGCCGCAAACCGCCTTTTCCGTCTCGGTATAGGTACACCGCAGCTGGCAGACCGGGCAGACGTAGAGGCAGCCTCCGCAACGCCGGCAGCGCTCGGACTTGAGGTCGAACGGCGTGCCGATGCTGCGCCTCTCTCCCCGACCCCGGAAGCCGATGGCGTTGGCCATCATCTGTTCCTCGCACATCCTGACGCACAATCCGCAGAGGATACAGTTCTTCCGCTCCTGCCTGAATCGCTGGACTCGAACGTTGAAGGCGGAGGCAAGGTCCTGGATGGTCTTGGATTGCGGACAGGAAGCGAGCAGAAGCTCGATGACCATCTTCCTCGCCCTGACCACGCGGTTCGAAGCGGTTCGGACCACGAGGCCCTCCTCGGCTGGATAGGTACAGGACGAGACCAGTTTCGCGGACGGCTCTTCCCCGATTTCGACCAGACATAGCCTGCACGCACCATATGGGGATAGACCATCCATGTGACAGAGTGTGGGGATCGGAAAGCCGAGATATCTCGCCGCCTCGAGGACCGTCATCCCTTCTTGAACGGATGTCGGCAGGCCGTTTATGGTTAACGTGATTCCCATGGTCATTCCCCTGATACTCCGGGCTCTCTCTCGTCATTGGGGTGGGTGAACTCCAGATCACATCGGAGGCATCTCCTGGCCTCCCGCATCGCCTCTTCGATGGATAGCGATCCCTCCACCTCCGCGAAATTTCGCCTCCGTGACTCTACAGGGATGAGGGGGGTCTTCGCCCTGCCGCCGTCCCCGCGGTCCCTTTCATCGATCGCCGCAGGCTCCACATAGACGCCGGGCAAGGGTGCGGAATAGACCATCTTCATCTCTTCTCCCGAGAGGTACTGGTGTATCACCCCTGCCGCTCTCTTGCCCGCCGCGATGGCCTCGACCACCGTGCCCGGGCCGGTGACGACATCGCCCCCTGCGAAGACACCGGGACGGGAGGTTACCAGCGTTTCGGAATCGATCATGATCGTCCCATCGGGATTCGTCTCGATCCTCGCCGGGGAGACATCCCCGGTGTCCGGACGCTCACCGATCGCGATGATCAGCGTATCCAACGAGACCGAATATTCCTCCCCCGGTATCGGGACGGGCCTCCGCCTGCCGCTCTCATCGTAGTCTCCCAGCCGATTCCGGATATACACGAGGCCGGCCAGTTGGCCGTCCACCGCATTGATCTTCACGGGGGAGACCAGCGTCTCGAGATGGACCCCTTCTTCGAGGGCGGCCTCGATCTCCTCTCGGAAGGCGGGCATCTCCTGTTGGGTTCGACGATAGAAAAGGGTCACCCCCTGGACACCCTTCTGCCGGATGGCCACCCGGGCGGCATCGATCGCCGAGTTTCCGCCGCCGATGACACCGACATGACCTCTCCCCATCTCCTCCCCGCGCAGGTTACCGGCCCGTAGAAAATCCATCGCGGGGGAGACGCCCCTGGAGTCTTCCCCCTCGATATTCAGCCTTTGGCTCTTGTGGGCGCCCGTGGCGATGAAGACCGCCTTGAATCCGTCGTTGAAGAGATCGTCGACGGAGACGTCCCGACAGAGGGCGATCCCGCACTTGAGGGTGACGTTCTCATCGAGGATCGTCCTTATCTCCTCTTTCAAGATGTCTCGCGGCAGCCGCAAGGAAGGGATGCCGGTGATCATCATCCCGCCCGGTTCCTTCTCCGCTTCCAGGAGTGTCACCTTCACCCCTTGCAGTGAGAGATAGTGGGATGCCGCAAGCCCCGCAGGGCCGGCCCCCACGACCGCGACCCTCGGTGCGCTCTCACTCAGCCAGACGGACTTTTCAGGCCGGAACATGCCCGGGTCGATTCGGTCCGTCACGAATCGCTTGAGCGCTCGAACCGAAATGGGTTCGTTGCCGATGGTGCCGAGCCGACACCGCGACTCACAAGGATGCGAACAGACCCGGGCGCAGATCGACGGAAAGGGATTGTGCTCTCGGATGGCCAGGTAGGCGTCCCCGAGCTCCCCACGGGCGATATGGGCGATGTAGCGCCAGCTCTCCGTTCCCAGGGGACAGGCGGTTTGACAGGGCGCCCCGACGAGATCCCTGCAGACGAATGCATCGCACCGCTTCCGTTCAACGTGACGCACATATTCTTCCCTGAAGTACCGGAGCGTACTGAGAACAGGATTGGGGGCGGACTGACCGAGACCGCACATGGTGGTGTCCTTGACCACATTGGCCAGTTCCTCGAGCAGATCGAGGTGGCCCAGCGAGGCATTTCCCCTGGAGATATCATCGAGGATTTCATGCATCCGCTGAATGCCCTTCCGGCAGGTAAAGCATTTTCCACAGGATTCGTCCTTGAGGAACCTCATGAAATACTTGGCGATATCGACCACGCACGTGTTGTCGTCCATGACGATCATGCCGCCGGAACCCATGATCGAACCCGCCTCGACCAGGCTGTCGTAATCGATCGGCAGGTCGAACAACCTCGCCGGTATGCATCCTCCGGACGGTCCCCCCGTCTGCACGGCCTTGATCTTGGCTTGTCCGACCGGTCCACCCCCGATATTATAAACCACCTGCCGGATCGGGGTCCCCAGGGGAACCTCGACCAGCCCCGTGCGCCGGATCTTTCCGACGAGAGAGAAAATCTTCGTCCCCCTGTTCCCCGGTATCCCGACCTCGGAATACTCCTCCGCGCCCCTACGAATGATGACCGGGACATTGGCCAGGGTCTCGACGTTATTGATGCAGGTGGGACAGCCATGTATGCCTTTCTCGATCGGATAAGGGGGTCGCTGGCGCGGTTCTCCCATCTTCCCTTCAACGGACTTGATCAGGGCGGTTTCTTCCCCGCAGACGAAGGCCCCCGCGCCGCGGACAATTTCCACGTCGAAGTCGAGGCCGCTACCCAGGATATGATGGCCCAGCACGCCTATCTCCCGCGCCTGTCTGATCGCGATCAGCGAGTGTTTGATCGCCAGGGGGTATTCGCTGCGGACGTAGATGATCCCCTTCGTCGCGCCGGTCGCCACGCCCGCGATGATCATGCCTTCCAGGATCGCGTGCGGATTGCCCTCCAGCAGGCTTCGATCCATGTACGCCCCGGGATCCCCTTCATCCGCGTTGCAGACGATGTAACTCTGGGTCGTCTTTCCGCTGAATCGCCGCATGAGTTCCCATTTCCGGCCCGTCGGGAATCCCGCGCCACCGCGTCCCCTGAGTTCGGACTTCTTTATCTGTTCGATGATCCAGCCGGGATCCGGTTCGATGAGGACCTTTCCGAGCGCGCGATATCCCCCGACACGGATGTAATCGAGGATGCGAATCGGGTCCAGGTGCTGGTTGTATCCGAGGATGGTTCTCGTCTGTCCCTTGAAGAAAGGGATCTCTTGCTGGGAGTCATATTTCCTGGATGGTTCCCGCTCGCCGAACAGAAGCTCATTGATGACGTTCCCCTCGAGTGTGGCATCGATGATTCTGGGTATGTCTTCCATGTGGAGCTTCGGGTAAAGCCTGTCCCCGGGCTCCGCGATGACGAACGGATCCATCTCGCAGAAACCCAGACAACCCGTTATCCTGAGCGAGATCCGGTCGTGAAGGTTTCGCTCCAGCAGTTGCCTTTTGATGATGCGGATGATATCGTTGGAGCCGCTGGCCTGGCCCCCTGTCCCCGCGCAGATGACGAGGCAGGGCTTACCGTTCGACGGCTCCTCGGTGACCAGTGCACAAAAGTCTTTGAATCCTTCGATTGATTTTATCTGTGGCACCTGATTGCCCTCCCCTTGAAATCCGCTCCCATCCTACCCGATCGTCCGGGCGTCAACCCAGGTCCAGCATGTGCCCTTTGCAGCCCCGTCTCGAGCAGATCTGCACCATGCCTCCCCCCCGAACGATCATCGGGACCATCGGCGCGCTGCACTCGGGGCAGCTCATCGAACCGATCAGCTCCGCGTGACATTCGGGGCAGAAGAAATGGGCAATCGTATAGAGCGGCATTTCATGATCGGATTCCACATGATAGCTTCCGTACAGGCATGACAACCGGAGCCTTCCGTGTTTTTCTCCGAAAGAGACGGTCACCCCGATCGACGGAGAGCCATCGATGGGATGATGGTAGTCCATGAGGCTGTGGTTGCATTTGGAGCAACTGACTTCAACCGGGAAGACCCTCCAGTCTTTCTCGATTTCCATCGGGTCGAAGCCGGCACGGGCTCGATCGATAATTTGACCGACCCCGGCTGTGGATACGCTCGGAAAGTAGCGTCCGTCCACCACGACCACCGGTCCGAGCGCGCAGGCGCCGAGGCAATTGACGGTCTCGAGCGTGAATTCACCGTCGGCGGTCGTCTCCCCGGCATCGATGTGCAGCGCGGACTTGATCACCTCGGCAATTCTCGGTGCCCCCCGCACATGGCAGGCGGTTCCGAGACACACCGAAACCAGGTGTCTGCCACGGGGCGTAAAGCTGAACGATTTGAAAAACGTAGCGACGCCATAGATGTCCACCAGAGACTGCCCGGTTCTCTCGGCGAGCAATTGAAGGGCTTCCTTGGGAAGATACCGGTATTTGAATTGAATCGCCTGCAGCAAGGAAATCAGCCCGCCTCGATCGCCGCCGTTATTGTCAATGATTTCGACGATATCGAGCGGCTGGATGTCTCTTCTCACGTGATTGAATATCGTCGACGAAGATGAAGACGCCTCCTCGTCGCGAAAAAGGTCCCGTTCGTCAAGCACCATTTCCTTCCGTCTCTCGGCAGTCATGTGCACCTCGCTATTCTCAAACGGTCAGTCTTCCCCCCATATATCAATGACACCCCAAAGCAAATGCTATTCCAGGACTGAAGCCTATTCCGAATGGATGTCCGGAGGAAAATCAGGCGGACTCATCGAGGGTCGATGTTTTCCAGTAGGGTGTATTCCATAGGCTTATGATGTCGCGAGAGTCTGTGGGCGAGTATATTCGGTCGGAACCGTGACGCGGGGAGGGAAATGGACTTCGAGGAAATCTGCACCAGCGGGGAGAATTTCCTCAATCAGCGGGGCTCGATCGGAGAGTTCTCCTGGTTCTTGAGTTTATCGCGTAAGGTCTTACGGTCGATTCCAAGAATCTCTGCCGCCTTCGTCTTGTTCCCATTCACGGAAGCCAGCACATTGCGAATGTATTCCGCTTCGACCTCGGCCAATCGGCGATTGAACCCCTCTCCTCTCAGTGCAGAAAAACGCATGAGCGAGGGAAGGTCCGGTACTTCGATGGTCTCACCTTCGGTCATGACAACGAGGCGTTGAACGATATTCTCCAGTTCCCTGACGTTGCCCGGCCAGTTGTAATTCTTCAGTATCTCCAGAGCCCGGTCAGAAAATCGGGGCGTCGTTTTCCCATATTCTCCGGCAAATCGGGTCGCAAAATATTGAATCAGCAGCAGGATATCGTTATCCCGTTCACGCAACGGGGGGATATCGATCATGATGACGTTGAGACGGTAGAACAGGTCTTCACGAAATTTTCCTTTCTGGATCAGACTGATGAGATCCTTATTCGTCGCGGCGATAATCCGGACATCCACGGTTCGTGACCGATTGGAACCCACCATGTAGATCTTCTTATCCTGCAACACCCGGAGAAGCTTGACCTGCATTCCCAGGCTTGTCTCGCTGATCTCGTCAAGAAAAATGGTTCCTCCGTCCGCTGTTTGGAAAAATCCCGCCCTGGACTCCGTGGCACCCGTGAATGCCCCTTTCATGTGACCGAATAGCTCGCTCTCCAGCAAGCCCTCCGGAATGCCTCCGCAGTTTATCGGCACGAACGGGGCGGACGCTCGGGGACTGCTGTAGTGAATCGCCCGGGCGACCAGCTCCTTGCCCGTTCCGCTCTCGCCCGTGATCAGGAGAGTCGCCGACGTCTTCGCGGCCTTCTCGATCGCGCGAAAAACATTGCGAATGGCCTTCGACTCGCCGATCAGCCCCTGCGGGGTGATGGACCCATGGAATGATCGGGAACGGGCTGCTCTCCGAAGGCGGAGTTTGTCCAGTGCCCCTCGAACCGCGGAAAAGAGCTCCTCGTCGGTAAAGGGTTTCGCCAGATAATCCTCAGCTCCGGTCTTGACCGCCTCGACTGCGCTCTCGATCGATGGGTAACCGGTGATCATCATGACTTCGACGTCGTCGTAGTTCTCCCTCAGATGTCGAACCAGATCCAGGCCACTGACCTTCGGCATCTTAAGGTCCGTGATGACAAGGTCGATCGATGTCGATTCGAGTATCTCGATTGCCTCTCCCACGCCGGGGGCGGTAAACACCTCATACCCCTCGGATGTCAGGTTCCGCTGAAGAACCTCCAGAGTCTCCCGAGCATCATCCACGACCAGTATCCGTTCCGGCTCGGCTGAAGAATTCACCCTACCCAAGACCTCCTCCCTCTTTGGGTCCGTCGATCGGCAACTCAATCTGGAAACGTGTTCCATGACCGACTTCGCTCGTCACGTGAATCATTCCCCCGTGAGCTGTCACGATTCCATGGACCACCGAAAGGCCCAAACCCGTCCCCAGTCCGATGTCCTTCGTCGTGAAAAAGGGCATGAACAGTTGCTTCCTGACCTCGTCACTCATTCCCATGCCGGTATCCTCGATCGCCAGGGTTATCCGGTTCTCAGCCATCCTCGTCTCGATCGTCAGTTGTCCGCCATCCGGCATCGCCTGGATCGCGTTCACGACGAGATTCACGAGAACCTGCTGTAGCTGGTTCTGATC
>Ga0214473_10008936_pt1 | contig 11847 bp, 8 predicted proteins | sample RVTome_7_FD_203509 | JGI IMG/M metagenome (GOLD analysis project Ga0214473, IMG submission 203509) | Soil microbial communities from uranium-contaminated site in the Upper Colorado River Basin, Wyoming, United States - RVT98D197 | ecosystem: Environmental > Terrestrial > Soil > Contaminated >...
CACGCATACATCGAACCCGAAGCTGTTTTAGCTATTCCTCTGGAGGGAGATAAAGGAATAAAAATAATCGGCAGCGTTCAAAATCCTTTTTCAGCAAGAAAAGTTGTTGCAGAAGTTTTGAACTGGTCGATAACAAAAGTTAGAATTATTCAAGCAGAATTAGGCGGCTCCTTCGGAGGAAAAGATGATACAATGAATATTCTTTCTGCTCGTGCTGCAGTTGCCGCTTTAAAAGTGCATAAACCTGTGAAGATACATTATTCGAGGGAAGAGTCGATTCTCGAATCATACAAACGCCATCCTTACACGATGAAATATAAAGTGGGATGTAAAAAGGATGGTAAAATTATTGCAATGAAGATTGACATTACTGCAGACGGCGGTGCTTATTCATCTATGAGTCCATTTGTTACTTGGCGAAGTGTTGTACAGGCAACCGGACCATATGAAATTGAAAATGTTTGGACAGATGTTAAGGCTGTCTACACAAATAATCCTTACACAGGTGCAATGCGCGGATTTGGATCACCACAGCCAATCTTTGCACAAGAATCCATAATGGATGAGATTGCAATTAAGCTTGGTCTCACGCCTGAAGAGATAAGAAGAATAAATGGTTTTAAAGCTGGCTCAATTACTGCAAGCGGGCAAAAGCTGGAAAATCATGATGTTAATCTTCTCAAAGTTTTAGAAACTGCAATTAATGAAACTGATTTTGTTTCTAAATGGAAACAATATGCAGATAAAAAAATAGATGTTGGATATCAACTGGATAAACTCTCTGCAGAGAATGAAGAGCAGATTCTCTTAAAAAAGAAAGACTTTATTAAGCCAGATAAATTGATGCGGAAAGGAATTGGCTTATCGGTTAGTTATCGCGGTTGTTCCTTAGGTGCCGAAGGTATCGATGCAGTTGTCGCATATCTATCTGTTCAAAATGACGGCTCTGCTTATTTGCTTTCAGGCTTGGCTGAAAATGGTCAAGGACTCCGGACAACATTTTCAATTATTGTTGCTGAAGTTTTGGGCATTTCAACCGATAAAATTTATTATTTAGAATTAGATACAGGCCTAATTCCGGATAGCGGTCCCACTGTTGCTTCGCGCGCAACATTAATGGGAGGTGGTGCAGTAAAATCTGCCGCCGATATAATCAGAAAAAGACTTGAAGAATTTTTAATTAAAAAATGGAAACTGAAACAGAAAACTGAATTTAAATTCATAGATGGTTTTGTTTACAGTACGGATGACGCCGAAAAGGAAATATCTTTTTCCGAGCTCTGTTCAGCAGCATATCAAAGTGGTGTAAGTTTAGCAACAATTGGCTGGTACAAAGGTCCCGTTGTTAATTGGGATGAACATACCGGACAAGGATCTGCTTATTTCACATACGTGTATGGATGCCAGGTTGCTGAAGTAACTGTAAACATGGGAACAGGACAAGTATATATTGATAAAATTACTGCGGTACATGATCCTGGAAAAGTAATTAATTTATTGGGTGCTGAAGGTCAGGTTTATGGAGGAGTGACACAAGGTTCCGGATACGGAGTTTGGGAGCAAATAACTACTGAAGGAGGAAACATCCGTGAACTCAATTTCGATCAATATCTTATTCCAACCAGCAAGGATTTAAAAGAGATACAGCCAATTTTCATTGAAGGAAAAGATGAATTTGGCGCATGGGGTGCTAAATCCTTAGGTGAACCAACGTTAGAATTAACCTCTGCCGCAATTGCTAATGCTATTAGAAATGCAACAGGAAAAAGATTTTATAACCTACCGATAAATCTTGAAGAGGTGCTTTTAAGAAGAAAGCTTCATTCAAAGGATCTTAAGAGAGGAAGCACATGATGATTCCTCAATTCAAATACTATCGACCTAAATCGCTCAACGAGCTAAAAAATATTTTAGGTGAATTGCAAGATAGCTCTCGAATTCTTGCGGGTGGGACTGATATCGTTCCCGGATTTATTCAGGAGTCGCAACGTTTTACGGCAATATCAAATTTGATTGATATCAACCACATCTCTGATTTGAAAGTAATTAAAATAATTGATGGATATATTTCAATTGGCTCCGCAGTAACATTTTCTGAAATCACTAAGAATGAACTAATTAAAAAAAGTTTTCCACTTCTAGTAAAAGCAGCTCAAACATTGGGGAGCCTGCAGATTAGAAATAAAGCTACCATAGTCGGCAACTTTGTTAATAATGCACCATGTGCCGACAGCGTTCCTCCGTTGTTAGTTTATGATGCATCAATAAAAATAACATCGCCGGAGAATGAAAGGATAATTTCTCTAAATGAGTTTCTGCTTACTCCATATGAAACTCAACTAAATAAAAATGAGTGTGTAACCGAAATAAGAATACCGATCTTAAAAAATAATTTTATTGGCGATTTCTATAAACTCGGCAGAAGAAGTGCAGTATCCATCAGCAGAATTACTCTTGCATTCCTATTGTTAGAAGAAGACAAAATTATTAAAGAGTTTAGAATTGCAAGCGGGGCAATTACTCCAATTGGAAAAAGATTTTATGAGCTCGAAAGTTCTTCTATCTGCAAAGAAGTCAATAGTGAAACATTTATGGAAATAGCTTCAAAGCTCGGTGAACAAATATTAAAGACAACTGGTTTGAGATGGTCAACTTCATACAAACTGCCTGTAGTTCAGCAAATGCTCTACCAGCTTCTTGAGAAAAACATTGGCACAAGATCTGAGTAAAAGATGAATATTAATTTTAAGCTTAACGGAAAAGAAACGACTTTCAATCTAACCAAAAACAAACGGTTAATCGATTTGCTGCGTGAGGACTTGAACCTTACAGGTACAAAAGAGGGCTGCAGCATCGGAGAATGCGGCGCGTGTACAGTAATCATTAATGGAAAAGCAGTAAATTCCTGTTTGGTACTCGCTCAACAAGTTGATGAGTGTGAGGTCATAACCGTTGAAGGTCTAGCAGAAGGAGACAAACTTACTGAGTTACAAAAAAACTTCTTGAAGTACGGAGCGATCCAATGTGGTTTCTGTACACCGGGAATGTTAATGTCGGCTTACGCTTTATTCTTAGAAAATCCAACACCCTCGGAAGAAGAAGTCAAAACAGCAATTGAAGGAAATCTTTGCAGATGTACCGGCTACAAACCAATTATTCAAGCAATAACTGCAATCTCAAAACAATAGAACGCTGATGACGCAGATTATTATGATTATCGCAGATTTAGTATCAGATATTATTTTCAATACATAAGAATATTCTGAAATAACTTTACCAATCATAGTCAAGAACTTTGCCTTCTCTTTATCTTCATCTTTGTCATAATCTAAAAGTACTCCTGCTCGGGTAAAAAACATTCTATCATACTTCGAATTAAATCTTGATACAATTTCAACTTCATTTTTCTTCTTCAGCAGATAAAACCCATCATTTCTCGAATTACTAAAATCGTTTTCACTTGCGAACAAAGTCACCTTATCTTTATAAGGAGCACCTTGATGCGGACAAAATGTTTCGCAATTTCCACATTCGTTGCACATCCAATCTATGTGAAGTATTTGATTAAGGTTTTTGAAACCTTCATTATTAATAGTGATTGGAATATTTGCGCGGTTCTGACAAACATCAGCACACTTGTTACAAATAAAATTACACTCAAGACATCGAGTGGCTTCTGAATAATTGTTAATATTTTTAGAGTACACAATTCCTTTATCTTCTATTATTCGCTTCTTCTGTTCTTCAGGATCAAAAACATTATCAAGGTTTTTATCAAAAGAAATTTGGATATTCTCTTTCTGTATAATAGCTTCAGCCACTTTTTTCCCATCTGCAATCGATTCAACTACCGTCGAAGGACCTCTTAAAGCATCTCCACCAATAAAAATATTTTCAAGTGGGGTTTCATTTGTAGCGATATTTATTTCAACTTTTCCATATTTATCAATTGATACTTTATTTCTAACGAGAATATCGAGATCAACCTTTTCTCCAATAGCTGATATAATAAAATCAACTTCTACTTCTTCAAACTTATTTTCAATTGGAATGACATTTCTCCTCTTATCCTCTTCTATTTCACCTAATTTCATTTTATGACAGCGTAAGATTTTGCCGTCAAATTCAGTCGGCATCAGCAGTTCTTTGAATTCGACGCCATCATTTATCGCATTATCAAATTCTTCTTTATCAGCGGGCATAAATTCCTTCGTTCGTCGGTAGATGATATACACCTTTTCTACGCCTTCAATTCTTTTTGCTGCTCTTGCACCATCCATCGCCGAATTACCGCCGCCAATTACCGCAACAGTTTTTCCAAGGTTTATTCGATCTTGATGATGATATTTCCATAAAAAGTCCAATGCATCAATAACATTTTTTCCATCGCCTTTCAGACGAAGTTCATTCGATTTACCTGCACCAATTGCCAAATAAATATATTTGAATCCTTTTTTCTTTAGATCTTCAATTGAAAAATTGAGATCAACATTAAACTCAAATTTTACTCCATGCTGTTTTATAAATTCAACATCATTATCTATTGCAGATTGAGGTAATCTGAAATCGGGAATAATGTTTTGAATTACACCCCCGGCTCTATCATGCTTCTCAAAAACTGTTACATCAAATCCGGCTTTAACAAGGAAATAGCCCGCTGCAAGTCCTGATGGTCCGGCACCAATGATTGCACATTTTATATTATTTGAGTTTATGAGTTGTCGTTCCGAAATTTTCTTTAAAAAATTTAACCTTCCTTTTTCAACCGCGGTTTTTTTCAAATCTCGAATCATCACAGGTAAATCATAATCCCACCGTGTGCAATTAAATTGGCACTGATGATCGCAAATGTGCGCAGTGATATTCGGCAGTGCATTCTTTGATACGATAAGTTCAAATGCCTCTTCATATCTTCCCTCTTCAACCAATTTAACATATTCCGGAACATCTTGATGAATTGGACAAGCAACGACACAGGGTGCTGTAAAACAATCAAATGGTTGGAGTTTTGTCGGGATTTTTATTGATTCGACGAGCCGAGTTTCTTTATGATAGTATAAGTCTTTTACTGAATCGAAAGCCAGTTTTTTTAATCTCTTAAGGTTAATCTTTTCTTTCCTAAAATTTTCGCTAAGATTCTTAGCCAATTTATTTGCAATCTGGGTCAACCTTCTATAACCTCCAGGTTTCAGAAGATCAGTAGCGTAAGTCACGGGGAAAATTCCACATTCAAGAATATCTATCGTATTATAAATTGAAGCACCACCGGAGTAAGATATATTTAGATGCCCATTAAATGCGTCGGCTAATTTTGATGCAGCATTAATAGTGAGGGGGAAAAGAGAGCGCCCGGACATATACATCTCATCGCCCGATAATAATTTTTTCTTATTTTTGACAGGAAGCGTATTCGAAAGCTTGATACCAAAATCACGATTTACTTCTGTTGAAAATTTTTGCAATCGGCCAATCATTTCAACAGCCTCCAAAAACTTCAAATCATTTTCAAATGATTTTTCATTCAGCTCAATTCTTTCATAACCTATTGCTTGAAGCACTTCATTTACTCGTTCATATCCAAGCAACGTAGGATTCAATTTAATGTAAGTGTGAAGCTTTTTTTCTTTCAGCAAATACTTTGCAATAGATTCAATTTCCTCAGGAGGACAGCCATGCATGGTCGAAAGGGTTACGGATTGACTAATATGAGAAGAAATGTTTTTTACCGCTTGAATTAAATTAGATTTTAACTCTTTGCGGCTTGAGAACTTATTTTTCAGGAATGAGGAAAATTTTTCGCTATGAAATTGTTTTAAAAGCGTTTCCTTGTGCTGTTGAAATAATGGATGTTTCGATGCGTCAATTAGTGAGTTAATGAAATGCTGCATCTTTTCACTTTTAATTCCCTCAAGATTGTAACCTACACTCATATTAAAGATAAAACCCCTATGAGCAGTTGAATCAGGGTAAAACATTACCTTCAGCAAATGAAGAACCATCCATGCTTTAAGATATTCGTCGAATGATTCTTCCAACTTCAACTCTTGAGACCATTCGATATTGTAACACTCATCTTGAGCATCAATGCAAGGTCTATCAATTTTCAAGTCATCCATTATCTGAACGGTTTTAAGCTCGAAGAATCTTCCACCGGCTAAGTAAGAAGAAATAATATTTTGTGATAATTGTGTGTGCGGTCCGGCTGCCGGTCCAATTGGGCAATCAAGCTGTTCCCAAAAAATTTGGGATGAGGAGTTATTTTTAATCGAAAGAAAATCAATCGAAGGAATTCCAAAAATCGAATCTTCTTTTTCGAACTCGTTTATAATCCAATTGAGTAATTCCGCAATTCCAATAACGCTCATTTTTTCTGCCATTATCGCATCTCAAATAATCAATTTGAAAAATTTTCTTTAAAATTATAAACTCACAGCTAAAAATACATATCAAATACGAATAATTATCCTTAATTTTGAAAAGTAATTTTTAAGGAAAATTCTTAGATGAATCTATCTCAAACTATAAATGACCAAGCAAAAAAATATCGAGACTACACAGCAAATAATCTTTCCGAATTGGTAAAAATAAAGTCCTTAAGCACAAAGGAAGAGGCAGTTGTTAAAAAGTTGAATGAAATGATGGAGAAAGCCGGCTTTGATGAAATAAAGATTGACGGACTTGGAAATATTATTGGAAGGATTGGCACCGGAAAAAAAGTTATTGCAATTGATGGGCACATTGATACAGTCGATATTGGGAATAAACAGAATTGGACTTTTGATCCGCTCGGCGGCGAAATTAAAAATGGATTTGTTCATGGGCGTGGAAGTGTTGATCAAAAAGGCGGCATTGCCTCTGCAATCACTGCAGTAAAAATTCTTAAAGAAATTGGATTGCCAAACGATATTACTTTGTATGTTACCGGAACAGTTATAGAGGAAGATTGCGATGGACTCTGCTGGAAGCACATCATTGAAGAAGAAAAAATAAAACCAGATTGTGTAATTGTAACGGAACCAACGAATCTGAATATCTATCGAGGACATCGCGGAAGAATGGAAATTGAAGTTTCGTTTTATGGAAGATCAGCACATGGTTCTGCTCCCGAAAGAGGAATCAATGCTATTTATATGGCTTCGAAAGCAGCATTAGAAATTGAAAAGCTAAATGATCGTTTAGCTTCTGATGCATTCCTCGGAAAAGGATCGGTAACTATATCGGAATTTGTTTCGGGAAGTCCTTCACTTTGTGCAGTTTCTGACCTTGCAAAAATTCATCTCGATAGACGATTGACCTGGGGAGAAAATAAGGAACTGGCTGTTAAACAGGTTCAAGAAATAGTTAAGGATATGAACGCAAAAGTTGAGGTGCTTAACTACAACGAGAAAGCATTCACTGGAAAAGAATACGGAATGGAAAAGTATTATCCTACCTGGAAGCTTGAAGAAAATCATCCCGTAATTGAAACGGGTAAAAAAGTTTTTGAAGAACTCTTTAATTCGGATGCAGTCGTAGATAAATGGACTTTTTCAACAAACGGAATTGCAATAAATGGAATTTATGGAATACCGGTAATTGGTTTTGGTCCCGGCAATGAAGTGCTGGCACACGCACCGGATGAGAAAGTTCCGATTGAACATTTGGTTAAAGCAAGCGCATTTTATGCGATGTTCGTAATGAATTATTAATTTTCTCACCGCAGAGACGCTAAGACGCGAAGAAATGAATAACGAGGAATTAGATAAATTATCAGCTAAGATTTTAGATAGTGCAATCACAGTACATAAGGAAATGGGACCAGGATTACTTGAATCAGTCTATGAACAATGCTTGCTTAAAGAATTTGAGTTAAGAGTAATTAAAGCATTGAGTCAAGTATCAATTCCATTAATCTACAAGGGGTATGAGCTTTCAAAAGATTTTAAAATTGACATTCTAGTTGAGAATGAAATTATTATTGAACTTAAATCTGTTGAGATAATGCTTCCGGTTTTCGAAGCTCAAATTATTTCTTATCTCAAACTTGCAGACAAACGTTTAGGATTTTTAATTAATTTTAATGTACCAATTCTTAAACAAGGCTTTAGAAGATTTGTAAATAATTTTTAATCTTAGCGTCTCTGCGTCTTTGCGGTAAAAATATTTAGAAGGAAAGTATATGACTAACTCACTTAAAGGCAAGCACTTTTTAACAGAAGATGATTGGACAAAACAAGAACTTGATGTGGTTTTTGATACTGCATTCGATTTAAAGAATAAGTTTTACAAAGAAGAACCAACACTTCATCTTCTGCACAAGACTTTGTTCATGATGTTTTTTGAGCAGTCAACCCGAACAAGGAACAGTATGGAAGCCGGAATGACACAGCTTGGCGGACATGCTCATGATTTAACTCCTGATAAAATGCAGATAACCCATGGTGAAGTTGCAAAAGATACTGCTATCATTCTATCACGAATGGGACATGGCATTGCATGCAGAAATTGTTTTTATGGAGTTGGGAAGAAATATTTGGATGAGATGGCTCAATACTCAAAGCGACCGGTTATGTCACTTCAAGATGATGTTTATCATCCTTTCCAAGGACTTGCAGATTTGATGACAATCTTTGAACACTTCGACAAAAATCCCAAAGGACTAAAAGTTACAATCTCATGGGCTTACGCAACCACACATTCAAAACCATTAAGTGTTCCGCAGACACAAATTTTACTATTCCCTCGTTATGGAATTGATGTTACTGTCGCTCATCCAAAAGAATTCCCATTAAGTAAAAATATTGTTGAGAAAGCACAGCAAAATGCAAAAGCTGGAGGCGGCAGCTTAAATTTCACAAACAATATGGACGAAGCATTTGAAGGTGCTCAGGTGGTTATCCCTAAAAATTGGGGCGGATTTGGAAATTACGACGTTGAGCATTTTCTTCAAAATGAAGAAGCATGTAAAAAAGAAATGAAAGTGAATTTAGAGAAATATAAATCGTGGATTTGCGATGACAAACGAATAAAACTGGCTGATAAAAATGTCAAGCTAATGCATGCGCTTCCCGCTGATAGAGGTAACGAAGTGACTGATGCGATTTTGGACAACCCAAATATCTCAATAGTTTTTGATGAAGCTGAAAACCGGCTTCACACAGCTAAAGCAATAATGGCTTTAACGATGTGAGTGAATTGAAATTCCAAATGACAAACAATATCCAAATGCAAAAAACCAAATTTCAAATTTTCATTTGAATTTTGAGTATTGAAATTTATTTGTGATTTGTTTTTTGATATTTGAATTTTAACGGAGAGTTTATGAATCAATATTACTATGAATGCTTCTCCTGTAAATCTCAATTTTCAAAACAGCAAATTGAAAATGATTTACTTTACCTGTGCCCAAAATGCGGCGAAGCAGAAAAGAATAAGCCGCTAATCGGTGTTCTTAAAATAATTTATGATTACAAATCAATTAGTAAAGAAATCCGCAAAAAAGATTTTCTAAATTTTATACCGGGAAAATTCTGGCAGTATCCTCAACTCTGGCCATTGAAACATTCCTCAAAAAAAGGTTCAGTTTCAATAAACGGAATTGCTGAATCCCTACTAAACAATATTAAAACCGTTTCATCCCCGCTCGTCAAAACAAAGTATAACAATAATGATTTGATGATATTTGACGATACACGAAACCCAACTTTATCATACAAGGATAGGGCTTCAAGTCTTGTTACAATAAAAGCAATTCAATTGGGGATAAAGGAAATCAGCACTGCATCTACTGGAAATGCAGGATCCTCGCTTGCAGGAATTTGCGCTCGTCTTGGAATAATGTCTCACATTTTTGTGCCTGAAAAAATCCCTATAGGAAAGAGAATTCAAATCCAAGCATTTGGCGCAAGTATTTATTTAGTCAATGGGGATTATGATCAGGCGTTCGATCTTTGCTTGGAAATATCAAAAGCGAAAAGCTGGTACAACCGCAACACTGCATACAATCCACTCACAATTGAGGGAAAGAAATCATCAGCATATGATATTTTCATTTCACTAAAGGGAAATTTACCGGATTATATTTTTGTGCCTGTCGGCGACGGCGTGATCATTTCCGGAATATATAAAGGATTGTGGGAAATAAAGCAGCTCGGTTGGATTAAGAAACTTCCGAAATTGGTTGCTATTCAAGCAGCTGGAAGTGATGCTTTGGTAAGATATATAAAACAAAAGAAATTTGTTTACAAACGGGCAGACACCATTGCTGACAGCATTCATGCAGGAGCGCCAAGAAATTTGTACATGGCTGCTGATGCGATATTCAAATCAAATGGTTTAGACGTTTCAGTTACAGATAATGAGATAATCGAAGCACAAAAAAAATCAGCAAAGGAATTTGGATTGTTAGTTGAGCCTGCTGCAGCTGCAAGTTTTGCTGGTTATTTAAAATTCGTAAAGAATGGGATCATTTCACCTAAAGCAAAATCACTTTTAATGTTTACAGGCAATGGGCTGAAAGATCAACAGACTCTGACAAACTGGAATGATACACCAAAATCATATTCTCAAGATGAATGGAAGCGAATTCTAAAGATAAAATAAAACACGAAATTACCGGATTGTTATTGTGTGCGGGACTTTCGGGAAGAATGGGAACTTCAAAAGCGCTGATGATTCATAACGGTTTACCTTTTGCGGTTTCAATAATTAAGAAACTTCTGCTTGTTTGTAAAAATGTAATTGTTGTAGTTGGACATGAATCCGAAAAAGTTAAATCGGTAATAAAAGATTATCTTAAAGAAGCAGAAATTTCCAGAGTAAAATTTATTCTAAATGCGAATTACAAAGACGGAATGTTTTCATCTTTGCAATGCGGATTAAGACACATCTCTAACACTGACTGGATTCTCTATCATTTTGTTGATCAACCTCTCATTCCGGATTTGTTTTATTCAGAATTTGTTAATCATTTATCAGGAGACATTAATTGGATTCAGCCAATATATTCGGGCAAACCCGGTCATCCCATTCTGTTTAATGATCATGTGTCTTCGTTCATTTTAGAAATAACTAATAAAAGCTCTTTAAGAGAAGTGAGTAAAGACAGAAGAATCATAAAATACAATTGGGATTGCATCTATCCTGAAGTGTTGCACGACATCGATACAATTGAAAATTTTAACAAGCTGAGAACCCAAAATTCGAATTGATTATTACTCCGATTAATAAGGACAAATAAATGCGAGACATTAAAATTTGGGAATTTATAAAATCACATTTGACAAACGCCGAATCGGTTATTTTGATGGTTGTTGTTGATTCTGAAAATTCCTCTCCGGGCCGCGCCGGATTTAAAATGGTAGTTAACCAGAATAAGGAAATGATTGGCTCAATCGGGGGGGGGAGGATGGAACACAATCTTGTTGATGAGGCTGTCGCAAATCTTGCTGGTAATAATAATGTATTGTCATTGAGAAAACTTTATCATCAAGGAAATACTAGAGAAGATAGTTCAGGAATGATATGTTCGGGTGCACAAACCATTTTTACCTTAACATTACAAAAGTATGATTTAGTGATCGTCGAGAAAATTATTGATGCAATTATAAATGATAAGAATGCAGCTATTGGATTGGATTCTACAGGATTAAGTTATATTGAAAGTAATTTGAAAAGGAAACGAATCTCTTTTAATTACACAGATGAACGAATCTGGGATTATGAAGAGAATATTGCCCAACGTGATACCATCTACATCATCGGCGGTGGGCATGTAGGGTTAGCATTATCAAAAATCATGTCCTTCTTGAATTTTTATGTCCTTGTGATAGACAACAGAAGCAACTTACAAACTATGGAGTCAAACAC
>Ga0214473_10008937_pt1 | contig 11846 bp, 10 predicted proteins | sample RVTome_7_FD_203509 | JGI IMG/M metagenome (GOLD analysis project Ga0214473, IMG submission 203509) | Soil microbial communities from uranium-contaminated site in the Upper Colorado River Basin, Wyoming, United States - RVT98D197 | ecosystem: Environmental > Terrestrial > Soil > Contaminated >...
CCCCGACTCCCGTGAGGTCGCAGACGATGAGCTCGTCGCCCTCTCGACCCGGGAGCCGTCCGGTGACGATATCGCCAAGCTCCGCGTAGACGTCCTTCTCGCTGATGCATCCCGCTTCGAGAGCATGATGGATCTCGCCGAGCTTCGAGCACTGGGAGAGCTTGTCGGCGACGATCTTGTCCGCCCGCTCCAGCACCTCGACGTCGAGCTCCTGCTTGTCCGGGCCGTCGGAGCCGACGGCGACGATCGTGGCGCCGGGCTTCACGAACGACGCCTCGACGATCGGCTTTCGCGCAGGAGTCACGGTGACGATGAGGTCCGCATTCTCGAGAGCTTCCTTCGCGGAAGAAACAGCGGAGACCGGGATCCCGAGAGCTCCCGTCATCTCTTCCGCGTATCGGGCTCGGCGCTCGGAGCTCGGGCTCCAGGCGGAGACCCGTGCGGGCTGCTTGACGCGCGCGATCGCGCGGAGCTGGTAGCGGGCCTGAGAACCGGTTCCGAGCATTGCCATCTTCTCGACGTGCTCGGGCGCGAGGAGCCGCGTCGCGAGGGCGCCGGCGGCCGCGGTCCGGAGCTCCGTGAGATAGGCGTTGTCGTGGAGCAGAAGAAGAGGAAAGCCGGTCGTCGCGTCGAACACGAGGACGAGGCCAGAGCTCATCGGAAGCCCGCGATCGGGATTGCGGTAGAACCCCGAAGCCACTTTGACGGCAAAGATCGGCGAGCCCTTCAGATAAGCGCCCTTCACGTGGACTTCGCCTTTCGCCTCCTCGAAGTCGAAGCCCATCGGGGCGGGCTGCACCACCCTCCCTTCCCCTAGCGCGTGAAACGCCCGCTCTACCGCGGCGAGCGCCTGGTCCTCACCGATCCGTTCTCGAAGCTCTCGTTCCTCGATGATTCGCATCTGTAGGATTTTACCCCCGCTGCGTCGGGGGAAAAAGGACCCGTCGCGGCGCACAGAGCCCTCGTTCCTTCTCGCGCTAGATTACAACTCGGTTGTGACGGAGGTGGACTGGCGGGTTCGGTCGTTCCGTCACGATTGACACGTTGGGCGCATTCCGAGGACGGGGAGGCGGTAGCGGGCGGACCTCCAACCGAGCTAGTCTGCCGCCTCCCCCGACTCACTCAATCCACTTCGTCGTTTCTCTTCGCGCTGCGCCACCAGCGCTTTCGCGTTCTCGACCTCGGAAGCGGCTCTTTCGGCTTCGTCCGCGGCTCGCCTCAGTGCCGCCTGCGCCGCATCGAACGCCGCGGCGCTGAGCTCCGCCCGTGCCGTCGCTTTTGATAGTGCGGCCCTGGCCTCCGCAAGAGCCTCCTCATCTTTCAGAATCTCTTTCGCGAGAAGCTCCACGACACTCGGCGCTGCGGTGGGCGGCGGCGCGAGGGAGGAGAGCGCGCCGAATCCCGGCGACTCCAGGTCCTCGCTCAGGCGTCCCCTCATGGGATTCGGGTTCTCGCTTCCGTAGCTCGCAAGGGCCTCGAGGGTAGTCGTGATTCGCCGCATCAAAGGCTCGCCCGCGGTCTGGCCGCTCTCCGCGAGGACGTAGCGGACGCGCCGGATCGCCTGCTCGATTGCTCGGCGGCGCTCTCGTTCCGCATCCGAAAGCTCCGATCCGTCTCCCGCGAGCGCAGCCTGCTGCGCCCGCCGATAGTGATCTCCCGTGACGATGAGCTCATCCAGCTCCGGCCGGGCCGTCCAGTACAGCTGGTTGACCGCCCAGGCCGAAGCGCTCGGCTTCGGGAAGTCGCGGACACGCTTGGCAGCCTCGGCGTCACCGCTCTTCTTCAGAGCGGCCGCGATCTCGTTGCGCGCCTGAACGAATTCCCCGAGAGGAAGCCGGTAGAGTCGATCCAGCTCCTCATCGCTCATGGGAGCGAGCTCATCGTTCTCAGGGCTCGCCTCGCTCTTCGCTCAGCTCGCTCCCCTCGCTCTTCGCTCGGGGAGGACGGCCGGATTCCCGCGGCCCCGCGCCGAAGGCAGCGGCCGCTTCCTCCCGGCCGGGCTCGCTCCGCTCGCACAGGCTGAACGTGGGTTTTCATCAGCCTGTTAGTTCTTCACGTCGTAGCAGTAGAGCGTGTCCTGGTCGCGCAGATAGAGTCTCGCGTTCGCGACCACCGGATGCGACCAGGTGGGCGAGCCGCTCCTCTGGAGCTCGAACCGTCCGGTCTCCCGATATCCCGCGCGTGTCACCTCGGCGAGCCCGGCGACGCCATTCTCGCCAAAGAGATAGAGCCGTCCGTCGGCCACCACCAGCGAGCCCTTGCCGACACTTCGATCGCGCCACAGGACCTTGCCGGTCGCAAAATCGAGAGCGGTCAGGATGCTGCTCGAGAAGCCGAAGAGCGTGTCGTCTACCAGAACCGAGCTCGCGTGGTGGTTCTTCATGTCCTGGTGGAAGTACACCTCGCGCGCCGACATTCCCGACGCGTCTCCCTGGACCTCGAGAAGGGCGCACCCGGTGCCGTAGTCCGAGGAGACGAAGACGAAATTCCCGCGGACGATCGGTGTCGCGACGTTCGCGGTGCGATTCGAGACGCGGCGGTAGCTCCAGAGAACCGAACCGTCGTCGACCCGGACTGCGAGGACGCGCTCGCCGGTGAAGAACACCGCTTGACGGACTCCGCGGATGTCGCCCACCACCGCCGAGGAGTATCCCGCCTCGTCGCTCTCGGTGGCCCAGAGCGTCGAGCCGTCCGTCTTGCTGAGCGCCACGACGGAGCCGCCGCGACCCCCGGCGTTCAGAAGGACGCGATCCGAGAGCACCAGCGGCGATTCGCTGATCCCCCAGCCGATGTTTCCCGCGGAGAACCGCTCGAGGAGATTCACGTGCCAGACCACCTTGCCCGTCGCCGCCTCCACGCAGGCAAGATCGCCGTTTCCGCCGAGCGCGTAGACGCGCGCCCCATCGACCGTCGGGGCTCCGCGGGGTCCGTCGCCCCGGTTGTTCTCGTACCGGCGGCCGATGCGTGTCCGCCAGAGCTCTTTTCCCGATCGGACGTCGAGAGCGATGAGGTACTCGATGTCCCTCGCTGCTCCCAAGGTGAAGATGCGTCCACCGTCGACCGTGACCGTCGAATAGCCCGCGCCCAGGCCGGTTGCCTTCCAAACGAGCGGGGGACCGCCCGCGGGCCAGCTCGGCAGAAGACCCGTCTCCCGCGAGAGTCCGTCCCGGTTGGGGCCGCGCCACTGAGGCCAGTCGTCGACGCCAGGGACGGTCGCAGTCAGGAATGCGAAAAGAATGCTCGCAAGCATGCGCGCATTTTAGCGCGCTAACGCAGCTTGGCGGCGACGCAGACCGGACAGTCGGTGCTTGCTACCGATTCCGGCGGCTGGGGGTGGGAGGTGTTGTCGAGCTGGCGGCGGTCGCCGCCGAGGCGGTGGAAGAGCTCGCACTCACGGTAGTAACGCTCATCGGCGGCCTCGATCGCTTCGAAGTAGAAGTAGGCATACTCGCCCTCGAAGGAGGAGATCGTCGTACGAAGATCCTCGTCGGCCCGTCCCACTCGCGTCTCCTGCGTGCGATCGTAGGAGAGTACGAAGATTCCCGGCGAGGCCTCGGGCACGTGGCGCCACACGTCGTCCTTCCGGAGGCGAAAGGGCGGCCCCTCGGGCTCGTCCTCGCGAGCCATTTCCTGAATCGGCTCTCGCGCCGTATCCCGGACCGGCTCGGGAACCGGTTCAGGGACCGGTTCTTCCACCAGATCCGCGGGCTCGGGCTCTTTCGTCTCGGGCACGGGGACCGGGGTTACGTCGCCCCGCAGGAGCTTTTCGATCGTGCGCCTGGTCTCCTTCGCGAGATCGACGAACCGGAGGCCGTATCCGGGGGGAAGTCCGTCGCGCCTTCCCACCGTCCCCCGGTTCTCCCACACGACGACGGCGTCGGCCTCGACCCAGCGTTTTTCCTCACGCAGGACGATGGAGAGCCGCACCCCCGCCTGCGGGAGAAGGTACATCGGCGTTGCGATGTAGGCACCGGTCAACGACAGGTTCAGGAGCCTGCCTTTTCCCGAAACGAGAAACGAGCGGACGCCTACCGGGATGCCACCCTTGAAGTCGACGCGTCGCGGTGTTCCGCTCGCCATGGGACTTCGGTCATTGTGGCAAAGATCGAAGGAAAAGGGAAAACGGCGTCACAGAGTCTTCGTGTCCCCGGAGCGGGGAAGAGCACGCGAAAAAAAAGCCCGGGTCGCGGCGCGGCCCGGGCTTCGGACGAAAACGTTTTAGTAGTCGCCCATGTCTCCCATTCCACCCGGCATGCCGCCGCCGGCCTTCTTGTCTTCCTTCTCCGGAATCTCGCAGACCAGGGCCTCGGTGGTGAGCATGAGCCCCGCGATCGAGGCGGCGTTCTGGAGAGCGTAGCGCACGACCTTGGTGGGGTCGATGACGCCGGCGTTCACCAGGTTCTCGTACTTGCCCTTCGCGGCGTTGTAGCCGTTCTCGCCCTCGAGCTCCTTCGCCTTGTTGACGACGATCGAGCCCTCTTCACCCGCGTTCTGGGCGATCCAGCGCATGGGCTCTTCGATCGCTTTGGCGATGATGCCGATGCCGATGCGCTCGTCTTCACCGATGTCGTCCTTCTTCTGGAGCTTCTTGAGCACGACGCCGGCGCGAAGGAGCGCGACCCCTCCGCCGGGCACGATGCCCTCCTCGGCGGCGGCCTTGGTCGCGTGCATCGCGTCCTCGACCCGGGCCTTCTTCTCCTTCATCTCCGTCTCGGTGGCGGCGCCGACCTTGATGAGCGCGACTCCGCCCACGAGCTTCGCGAGGCGCTCCTGGAGCTTCTCACGATCGTAGTCCGAGGTCGTCTCCTCGATCTGGGCGCGGATCTGCTTGATCCGGCCCTCGATGTCGGTCTTCTTGCCCGCTCCCTCGACGATGGTGGTGTCTTCCTTGGTGACGACTATCTTCTTGGCGCGGCCGAGGTCCGAAAGCTGCAGGTTCTCGAGCTTGATCCCGAGGTCCTCGAAGATCGCCTTTCCGCCGGCCACGATGGCGATATCCTCCATCATGGCTTTGCGGCGGTCACCGAAGCCCGGCGCCTTGACGGAGCAGGCCCGGAGAGTACCCCGGAGCTTGTTCACCACGAGCGTGGCGAGCGCCTCACCCTCGACGTCTTCCGCGATGATGAGCAGCGGCTTCCCGGACTGGGCGACCTTCTCCAGCACCGGAAGGAGGTCTTTCATGTTCGAGATCTTCTTCTCGTGGACGAGGATGAGCGCGTCCTCGAGGACGCATTCCATCCGCTCGGGGTCGGTCACGAAGTAGGGGGAGAGGTAGCCGCGGTCGAACTGCATTCCCTCGACGATCTCGAGACTGGTCTCGAGTGTCCGGGCTTCCTCGACCTGGATGACTCCGTCCTTCCCGACTTTCTCCATGGCCTCGGCGATGATGCTGCCGATGGTCTCGTCGCCGTTCGCGGAGATGGTCCCCACCTGGGCAATCATCTTCCCTCGAACGGGCTTCGAGAGCTTATGGATTTCCTCGACCACGGCGACGACGGCGTTGTCGATGCCTCGTTTGAGGTCCATCGGGTTGCTTCCGGCGGCCACGTACTTGAGGCCCTCGCGGAAGATCGCCTGGGCGAGAACGGTGGCGGTGGTGGTGCCGTCGCCGGCGACGTCGGACGTCTTGGACGCGACCTCACGCACCATCTTGGCGCCCAGGTTCTCGATGGGATCCGCGAGCTCGATCTCTTTCGCGACGGTGACGCCGTCCTTGGTGACCACCGGGGAGCCGAACTTCTTCTCGAGAACGACGTTGCGGCCCTTGGGGCCGAGAGTGACGCGAACGGCGGTCGCGAGCTGATTCACCCCGCGAAGAATCGCCTGGCGCGCGTCCTCATGGTAGACAATCTGCTTTGCCATGATTCTACTTTCCTCCAGTAAAGTTATTCGACGATGCCGAGCACATCATGCTCTGGCAGGATTAGATACTCTTTCCCGTCGAGTTTGACTTCCGAGCCCGAGTATTTTCCGACGAGCACCTTGTCGCCCACCTTGACTTCGAGGGGGACCTTCTTGCCGTCCTTCAAAATTCGGCCGGATCCGACGGCGATGACCTCCGCGGTCATCGGCTTTTCCTTGGCGGAGTCGGGGATGATGATGGAGCCGACTTTCTTCTCCGCATCCTCCTCGAGCCGCTTGACGACGATGTTGTCCTTGATGGGTTTGATCTTCATATCTGACTCACTCCTCCTTAATTACTGGTACCTAACTGGTGAATTTCAACCGCTGATCGGGATCTGGCGGCCCTTCTCGCTCGCCCGCTTGGGCATGGTGACCGTCAAGACCCCTCTCTTGAACTCCGCTTTGACTTTCTCCGCGTCGACGCTCGACGGAAGCTCGAACGTTCGATGGAACGGCCCGTAGGACCGCTCCATGCGAAGGAACTGCTTCTCGCTCACTTCTTCCTTGAGACGTCTCTGACCCCGAAGCGTGATGCGATCCTCGTCGATGCTGAGCTCGATGTCGCTTTGTTCTACTTCGGGGAGCTCCGCCTTCAGGATGAGACTCTTATCGGATTCGTAGAGATCCACCGCCGGAGACCAGGCTCCGGAAGACGAAAGCTCTCCCTCGGAGTGGCTTCGGGACAGTGTCTGGTCGATGATCCGATTCATGCGCTCCTGAAGCGACAGGAGCTCACGCACCGGATCCCAGTGAGCGAATGGCATTTGTGTTCGAACTCCGCGAGCGTTAGCACTCGTGGTTGTCGGGTGCTAACAGCTCGGGATGTTAATCGCTTTATTAGCTTCTGTCAAGCAAATAAATCTAAGCTGATAGAGCTAAGATCTGACGAGAGCCGGAACGGCCCTTTGAATCGCGGAGATAGCGGCCTCGACCTGAACCGGGGAGATGTCGCGATGGAGCACCGCGCGCACGCGATCCGGGCTCGACCCCAGCATGTGGACGCCCTCCGCGTGGCACCGCTCCACGAAATCGAACGGCGACGCGCCGGTAACGCGAAACCGCACGATGTTCGTCTGAACCAGAGAGACATCGATCTCGATTCCCGGGAGCTTCGCGAGAGCTGCGGCGAGCCTCCGCGCGTTCTCGTGGTCGGCAATCAAGTCCTTCCGGTGGTTGTCGAGGGCGTAGAGGGCCGCGGCGGCGAGAACCCCGGCCTGTCGAAACCCGCCGCCGAACATCTGCTTGAAGCGGCGCGCTCTCTCGACGAAGCTCGAAGGTCCCGCGAGCGCCGAGCCGACGGGAGCGCCGAGGCCTTTGGAGAAGCAGACGCTTACCGAGTCGAAGAACGAAGCGTACTTCGCCTCCGGGATTCCCGTCGCGGCCGAGGCGTTCCACAGACGCGCCCCATCGAGGTGAAGAGCGAGGCCCCGGCTTCTCGCGGCCTGCGCCACTTCCTCGATGCGCTCGAGGGGCCAAAGGGTTCCGCCGCCTCCATTGTGAGTGTTCTCGACCGCCAGCAACTTGGTCGGTGGAGGAATGGTCTTCGGGTTGAAACGGTGGGGGACTCGAACGGCGCGAAGGACGTCGTCTGCGGTGAAGATGCCGTTCACGCCCGGAAGGCCTCTCACCTGGATTCCGGAGAGCCCCGCGGGAGCGCCGCCTTCGCTGGTAAAGATGTGGGCGCCGGCGTCGGCCAGGATCTCGTCGCCGGCCTCGGTATGGGCCCGGAGCGCGACCTGGTTGCTCATCGTGCCCGTGGGCATGAAGACCGCAGCCTCTTTGCCCAGGATCTCGGCGGTTCGCTCCTCGAGCGCCCGGACCGTCGGGTCGTCGCCGTACACGTCGTCGCCCACCTCGGCGCGCGCCATGGCCTGACGCATCGCTTCCGTGGGCCGGGTGACGGTATCGCTTCTGAGATCGATCATGTTCGCCCTCGACCGGCGAGTCTACCTCAGGGCCGTTCCGCGCGCTTCCAGGGGAGCTTCCGCGCCGCGGCGCACTGGTCTCGACTCCCGCGTTGTGAAACAATTCACGGCCGACCCGGAGGAGTTCCATGTCCTTTTCGCTGAAGAGCCGCCGCGCGTTCCTGAAGTTCCTGGCACAAAGCCCGGCCCTCGCTTTCGTGGGCCAGTCGACCTACAAATTCGCGGGAAGAGGTGACGGAGCCATCACCTCTCCCGAAGAGGCGATCAACGTTTTCGACTTCGAGGTCCGCGCCCAGAAGGAGCTCGACCCCGCCCACTGGGGTTATCTCACGACCGGCACCGACGACGACGGGACCATCCGCGCGAACCGCGACGGGTTTTCCCGGTTTCAGCTCCGGCCGCGCCGGTTGGTCGACATCCGCAAGATCGATACCACGACCGAAGTTCTGGGATCCAAGTGGTCCACCCCCATCGTCCTCGCTCCGACGGGGCGGCAGAAAGCGTTTCATCCCGACGGGGAAGTCGCGGTAGCGCGCGGGGCGCGTGCGGGAAACCATCTCCAGATTCTCTCGACGGTGACATCGACCGGGGTCGAGGACGTCATCGAGGCGCGGGGCGCCCCGATCTGGTATCAGCTCTACGCGGAGTACGACTGGGAGACCACCCGCGCTCTGGTGAAGCGCGCGGAGAAAGCCGGCTGCAGCGCGGTGGTGCTCACCGTGGACCTCCTGGGCGGGAGCAACCGGGAGACGGTGAAGCGATTCGCGAGGCTCGACACGCGCGAATGTTCCGCCTGCCATCCCGCGGCGTTCTCCGACTACCTCCGCACCAAGCCGATGTACGACGGGCTCGAGGTCGAAGGACCGACCAACTACAAGGAAAGCCTGAGCTGGGAGTTCGTGCGCAAGCTCCAGGACACGACGACGATGAAGGTGTTGATCAAGGGCATTGTCACCGCCGAGGACACCCTCCTCGCGATCGAGAACGGAGTCGACGGGCTCATCGTCTCGAACCACGGCGGGCGGGCCGAGAACAGCACGCGCGGCACCATCGAGTGCCTTCCCGAGGTCGTCGAAGCCGCCTCCGGGCGCACCGCGGTCTTGATCGACGGCGGCTTCCGGCGCGGCACCGACGTCTTCAAGGCGCTCGCACTCGGGGCGGATGCCGTCTGCATTGGAAGGCCCTACCTCTGGGGGCTCGCGTCGTTCGGGCAGCCCGGCGTCGAGGCGGTTCTCGATATTCTTCGAAAGGAGCTCGTCATGGTGATGAAACAGATGGGGACCACCACCATCGCGGCGATCGACCGCTCATCGATCGTCGAGCGATCGATCGATTAGTGCGCGCGCGCCTCTTCGGCTCGCGCGCTCCCCTCGCTCCTCGCTCGGGGAGGACGGCCGGATTCCCGCGGCCCTGCGCCTTCGGCGCGGCCGCTTCCTCCCGGCCGGCTCGCTCCGCTCGCGAGAACGACCTCGCCCCCTTTCATCACAAAGACGATCTCGCGCAGCGCTGAAACGTTCCGCGTCGGATCGGAGCGAACAGCGATGAGATCCGCGTACTTTCCCGCGTCGATCGTCCCGATTTCCTTCTCGACTCCCAGGATGCTCGCCGCCTCGGCGGTCGCCGATCTCAAGGCCGCGACGGGCGTCATGCCGGCCTCGACGTAGTACTCCAGCTCGCGAACCGTCGCCGTCGTTCCGTCGTTCTCCTCGAACGGGAACTGGTCGGTTCCGAGCCCGATCCGGACCCCTTCCTCGATCGCCATCCTAAGCGCTTCGAAGTGGCGGGGTCCTACGGACTTCACCCGCTCGAGATACCACGGGGGAGAGCCGATCCTCTCGAAGAACGGCATCGTCTTCGGCTGGCTCACGACGATGGTCGGGACGAAGAACGTTCCGCGCGCCTTCATTTCGCGCAGAACCTCGCGGGTGAGGAAATAGCCGTGCTCGATGCAATCGATTCCGAGGCCGACCGCGGTCGCCGTCGCCTGAGGCGACCCCGAGTGAGCGGTCACCTTTGCCCCGAAACGGTGAGCGGCATCTACCACCGCCTCGATCTCGTCCTCCGTCATGAGGGCTTCTGCGATGTCCCCTCGGGGAGTCGCGATGCCGCCGGAGATCGCGATCTTGATCCAGGTCGCGCCGGCTCCGATCTCGCGCCGCACCGCCTTCACGAGCTCGTACGGTCCGTCGGCGGTCTCGCCGGAAGCCCCGTGGCCGGAGGTGATGTCGACCATCTCGCCGGCGCTGTGGATGCGAGGTCCTCGCACCTCGCCTCTCTCGATCGCGCCTTTGAGCGCGATATCGGCGTGGCGCGCGTCGCCCGGGATGCGGATGGTCGTGACTCCGGCCTCGAGTGACTTTCGCGCGTTCGAGGCCATCCGTAGAGCGAGCGCAGCTTCGGTCTCGTCCGCGAGCTCCGCCGCCATCTTCCCCGGAAGCACCAGACCGAGGTGGACGTGGAGGTTCACGAACCCGGGAAGCAGATAAAGGCCTTCCGCCCGGAGGATCTCGGCGCCGGCAGGAGCCGCTCCTTCGATCCCACGGATGCGCTCGCCTTCGATGACGACGACGGCGTTCGCGAGGTGAGGGCCGCCATCCAGGTTCACGAGCGTCGCGCCCACGATCGCGATCGTCGCCAGCAGGGGAATCATGCTCGCACGGTGCTTCGAAACTTCTCCATGAGGTAGGCGCCGGCTTCGACCGGCGGGTACTTCGGGGGCTCGCCGATACAGCGAATCTCCGCATCCCAGTTGGGGAGATGGAAGAAGGCGATCGACCGGCGCCGCTTTTCACTCCCTTCACAACTGCATCGATGGACCGTGGAGACCCAGCGGTCGTTCGACCACCTCGCCATGAGGTCGCCGATATTGACGATGAAAGCGCCCTCCTCGATGGGGACGGCCTGCCAGTAGCCGTCGGGGTGCTTGATCTCGAGCCCGCGCGAGCCGGGCTCGGCGAGAAGAACGGTGAGGCTTCCGTAGTCGCTATGGGCGCCGGCGCGCAGCTGCCCGGGGCTCGGAGTGGAATCGAGGGCAGGGTAGTCGAGGGCCCGGAGCGCGCTCGCATGGCGGTCGATGGTGTGCGCGAAGAAATCGGAAGGGAGCTCGAGCGCGAGGGCGAAGAGCGCCATGATCCGGGATGAGAGCTCTCCCATCTCGGAGAAGTAGCGGCGAAAGACTGCCTCGAGCCTCTCCGGCTCCTCGGGCCAGAGTGTCGGGGCCGAGGTGAATCCCTGGGACGGGTCCCAGCCGGTCGCCTCCCACGTCGATCGCGGGCCGATGCTGAAGCTCTCTTTCAGGTCCGGGGGCGTCGTCTCTCCGCGAGACGCGGCGAGCGTCTCTTTCGCGAATGGGGAGTAGCCGTACGGGTAGCCGGGGAACGGCATCGCCACGCGCATCTTCTTCTCGAGCGGGAGGTCGAAAAACTCGGCCGCCGCTCGGAACACGTCCTGGATGAGCGCCTTCGAAACGCCGTGTCCCACGGCGGCGAGAAATCCCGTCTCGCGGCAGATGCGGTCGACTTCCCGGGCGGTGACGGCGTCGGTCCTCGAGACGTCGACGGTGGGGAAAACGCTCATGGGCGCATGACGTCGGACCACATCGCGATGGGGTTCCGGAGAGTACCGATGCCCTCGACGGAGCACTCCGCCACGTCCCCCGGCTTCATGAAGACCGGAGGCACCCGGGCCATCCCGACGCCCGAGGGAGTCCCGGTCGCGATGACGTCGCCGGGCTGAAGGATGATGTTGTTCGACACGAAGTGCAGGAGCTCGTCGATCGAGTGCTGCATCAGCTCGGTCGAGGCGTCCTGCATTCTCTTCCCCGAGAGGTCGAACCAGATGTGGAGCTTCTGGGGGTCGGGGATGAACTCCTTGGGCACGATGAACGGGCCGAGAGGGGCGAAGGTATCCGTGCTCTTCCAGACGAGCCAGTCGGATCCATAGCGGTTGTCGCCCCGGCCTTCGCGGTCTCCCACGTCGTTCATGAGGGTGTAGCCGAACACGTGCTCGCGCGCCTCG
>Ga0214473_10008938_pt1 | contig 11846 bp, 8 predicted proteins | sample RVTome_7_FD_203509 | JGI IMG/M metagenome (GOLD analysis project Ga0214473, IMG submission 203509) | Soil microbial communities from uranium-contaminated site in the Upper Colorado River Basin, Wyoming, United States - RVT98D197 | ecosystem: Environmental > Terrestrial > Soil > Contaminated >...
TCCTCGGCCTGACCTACCTGACCAAAGCCTCGGCCGTCGTCGTACCGGTCCTCTTCGGATTGGTGGCCGTCGTGCAGGCGACGATGCTGGTTTTACGCCGGCGGAACAACCGTGAGTTGCCGTTGGAGCCGAGGCCTCCGACGGCGAGGCGGACCCTCCTCTCCGGGACAATCGTCGTGGCCTTATTTCTGGCGACGGTCGCCCCGTACCTGCTCGCCAACAAGGCCCGCTTCGGCCGGTACTTCTACGATGTCAACTCGCGGTTCTTCATGTGGTGTGACAGTTGGGCCGACGCTAAGGCGTTCGCCGACGAGTACCACATCCATGAGCAATACCCCGCGGCGCCCTCGCAGGAGGTTCCCGGGCCGCTCAACTACTGGTGTGCGCACACCGCCGCCCAACTGGCGGAGCGGCTTTCGTACGGCTTCACCACCCTCGCCGAGCTCGCCCTGCACAGCGGCTACGCGAAGTACCTCGCGGTGGCGATGGCGTTCTGTCTGGTCTTTGGCTGGCGGCGACGTGCCCACCTCGGCGAAATCTCCGCGCCGGCTTGGCTGGTGGTGGCGTTCTGTCTGGCGTTGTCGGGCGTGTATCTCGTGACCTATGCCTGGTACGCCCAGATCGCCTATGGGGATCGTTTCATGCTCTCCTTGTTCCTCCCGGCCATGTACGCTTCGTTGTGGGCGGGGCATCGCTTGGCCGAGGCCGCGGGGGGCGTGTCGGTGTTCGGTAGGCGCGTGTCCAAGAGCGACGGCTTGGCCATCGTGCTGGTGGCATGGCTGTGCGTGGAGGCCATCGGCCTGACCCGCGCGTCGCTGTATGAGGCCGGCGAGCCTTTCGTGCGATTCTACTACAACGAATCGCACGAGCTCCTGGCTGCCGGCGAATATAACGAAGCGGCCAAGGGCTTCCGCGGCGTCCTCAAGCTCGACGCCTCCTTTGCGCCCGCCCATCGCGACCTGGGCATGTTGGCGCTCATGGACGGGCGTCCGGACGAAGCCCTGGAGCCGCTGGGCGAAGCCGTGCGGTTGCGCCCGCTGGATGCCGACCTGCACAACAGCCTCGGGTCGGCGTTGCTGCAAGCGGGGAGGACCGACGAGGCCCGGGGGCCCCTGACGCAGGCTGTCCGACTGGATCCGCGATTCGCCGCGGCGTGGCTCAATCTGGGGGTCGCGGCGCACCGGTGCGGCGATGCGGATGAGCTCAAGCGTGCCATCGAGGCCCTAGCCGATCTGAATCCGGAGCTGGCGGAGGAGTTGGCCCGTCTTGTCCCCCGATGACCTGGACGTTTTCGAACACGTGGCGCCCGACCTCCGTCCGGCTGGATGTTATCGGGGCTTACCCGACGGCGCGGCGCCACACGGAAAGCGTCCGTCTGTTCGCCGCGTCGTCGCAGCGCACCGGGCAGTCGCCCGGGTTCGTGGGCGGCCCCAGTGGGCCGAAGCCGCTGGACAAGCAGGCTGCCGGGACCTATAATTCTTCAGTCTTGCGGGAGGCAGCGGGGAAATCCCGGACTGCCGGGCTCGGGCGGCGAAACGGGGTTCGCTTGGGGGGCCGGGCCAGTTGCACCGCGGGCATTCGCGTCTGCGGCCCACCGGCCGCGTACGGGGTGTTCCTACGAGAGTCCATTCTGATGGCGGACCGATTCACCGCAAGGTCCGGGAGCACCTAAGGCGTTCGTCCACCGGGAACGCCGGGGGAGGAGCGGGATAAAGTGCTTATTCTGCCCCAAGGGCTTGGTCGGAAAGCCTGCGGCGGCGCTATTCTGTCGTTGAAATGAAGGCCAAGGAGTGATAGGATTGTTGGCCTGGGGGGCACGCGTGGCCTGCTCTGGCGACATCCTGCGTTGATGAAGGGGACAAGCAATATGAACATGGTATCCAAGTACTCTTGGGCGTTGGGTTGCGCCGTAGCCGTTCTGTTTCTGCACGCCGAGGCGTCGGGGCAGGTGCTCTCGCTCAAGCTCAACGGTTATCTGCCCAACAGCTACGGCGTGTGCCGCAATATCACCGGGCTCGAGGGCGGTACGCTCTGCCAATCGTCATCGACCTGCCCGGCCGGGCAGACCTGCCGCAACCGATTCACCGACGTGTCCTGCACGACCAATCAGGACTGCGTCAACGCCATCGGGGCGGGCACCTGTGTCGACATGGTCATCATTCCGTCCGACCCACCGGTGACCCGTAAGCGGTGCAGCCCGCTGAGCAACGTTCCGCTCGGCGTGGTCGAACCGTCGAACAGGATCATCGTCGAGGCGTACCTCGAAGACTGGGACCTCGACCCGTTGATCGGCGAATGCGCCGGCGGTAGCAACGCATGCAACATGAACGACGCGGAACCGTGCAAGAGCTGCCGCGAATCGAACGAACCCCCGGGGACGGTCTGCCAGACCAACACGCAATGCACCTCCCCCGATACGTGTCAGGTCGATCAATATTGCATCAATGATCGCGACGAGTCATGCGAGGTTGATCAGAATTGCCCCATCGGCCCTCCGGACGCTTGCGTGCCCCGCACTTGCGACCCGTATCCGATCGTCAGTACGTACCAGTGGACCGTCGACGCCCTCACCTATGCGAACGACCACGGCCTCAACAGCGTGCTTGAGAATGCGGAGATTTCCTGCACCGTCGCGAACCAACTGGACACGTGCCAGCACGGTAACAGCTCGAGCTGCACTTGTACCCCGCCCGAGTGCCAGAACATCGTCGGCGATGTGGGAACGTGCTCCGGTGCGGGCGTCGCGTACATCGAGAGCTTCCGCGCCGACTACATCTTCTCGGAGTTGAGCGGCATGAGTCCGACGACGACTTGTAGCCTCGCGGTCCCGCTTGCACCGGCCTGCAACGCGACGATAGGACCGGTGGCGCCCGGGGTGCAGGATGACGGCCGTGCACGATACCTGGGTACGATCGTGCTCGACGTCCCCAGTCCCGCGCGGGCGTGCGGGACCTATGAGGTCGGCTGCCTAGCGGGTAATGATGTCACCTTCCTCCGAGACAACATCGCGAGGGTAATCCCGATCCCGGCGAACAATCTCCTACCTCTGGTCTTGGCGGTGACCGCGGATCCGGTCTGCAACCCGCCCGACTGCAACGACGACAACCTCTGCACGAAAGACGAGTGCACCTGCAGGCTGTTCGGCGACCCGTGCGTGCACACCACGATCGTTGAGTGTCCGGAGGGCGAAGTGTGCAACCCGGCGACGGGCCTGTGCGTGCCGGGGACGTCCGGCGCCTGCTGCGTCGGTGAGGACTGCACGGTGACCGCGCCGGCGAGCTGTGCGGGCGACTATCAGGGCGACGGGACGGACTGCGATCCGAATCCGTGCGCTGCTTCGGCCGTGGCACTGAGCTGGGAGTCGGTCGCTACCCACGGCGCCGTTGTCGGCGAAGTCGGTCTGTTGATCGCGGAGAACGGCACGTACGTCGAGCCACGCTCCACGGGCGTGCGGAAGATCATCGTTACGTATGACGCTCCGGTGACCGCTGCCGGTTCGATGGCCGACATTCTGGATGCCTGCGGCGTCGACGGCTTGCCGGTCAACGTGGGCGGCATCGCGGTCGCCACGGCCCAGGGGGCGCCGGAAGAAGTGATCATCACCTTCACCCCGCAGCTTCCGGGGTCCGGCCTGGCTCCGGGAACGCATAAGCCGACGAGGTATCGCATCGAGCTGACCGGCGTGGGCGGCGCGGTTGCCGATACCAGCCGCGAGTTCTCCGTGGTGCTCGGCGACGCCTTCATCGTTCCGACGACCGGTCTTAGCGACGCACGGGTCACCGCGGCCGACAACGGCGTTGTCCGGTCTCTTGCCGCCGCTGGCATCGACCCGATCGACCCCGATAATGTTCAGCACGTGCGAGCGGACGTCTTCACCGATGGCAGGATCACCGCTGCCGACAACGGTGCGGTTCGCTCGCTCGCCGCGGAAGGCTTGAACGGCCAAGGCTTGGTCGTGCCCTGCCCGTAGCCGGAACCTAAGCCGGCGAGCCGATTGTAGCTCGCCGGCTAAGGAAGCGTTCGACTCGATGCCGCTTGACCACGGGGTCGTTCGCCTTGGCGGGCGTCGACCCCAGGGTTAGTCAGCGCGTCCGGACCGACGCGTTCACCGTTCGCGCGAACCTTGCGACCGGCCGATGGCTGGTGCGATCCTCGGCCGCGAGGCTCGCCGGTCAGAACGTTGTCGATCCGTGCCCGTACGCTGTTGCCGAGTTGGAGGCTCACCGCTCGTATGGGCAGCGACCTGTGGCGGGACAGACAAAGCTGGACACGACTGCGGCGTGCCGGCCGAAAAGAGCGGTCGTCACGCCGCTGCTTTCTTGTGGCGACGGCCGGAACTGGACCTCCCCTTTAGTCGGACGTGGTGTTCGCGACCGCCCGGCCTCGACGCCCTGCAGGAGCACGACCTCCGGTCCGTCGGCGTGCGTGCGGCGCGGGTTGCAAAACACACCGCGGGCAGGCGTCGTTCTGTTGAACCGCGGCGGCTTCGCGGTATAATGCCCCAACGATGCCATCCTTCGACGGGAAAGGAGGCCCTTGTTCCACCGTAAGGGCGAGCGATTCAAGGAGCGCCGTGATGACCACTTCGAATAGTAATGAGTTTTCGACCACCATCGGCCCCGACGCCATCATCAAGGGGCAGCTTCATTTCGAGAAAGGCCTGCAGTTGCTGGGCAAAGTCGAGGGGGAGATTGAAAGTGCCGGCCACCTGGTCATCGGCGACGGGGCCAAGCTTACCGGTGATGCCCGGGCGGGAACGATCCGACTCGACGGTCAGGTGAAAGGTAATCTCACCGCGGAAAACCGGGTACAGCTTTCGGCGTCCGCGCGGCTAGAGGGGGACCTGCAGACCGCCCGTCTGGAAGTGGCCGAGGGGGCCGTGCTGATCGGCCGGTGCTCCATCGGCGTGGAGGGCAACGGGCAGGTGAAACCAGCGGCGGCGGCAAAGACGCCGGCGCCGGCGACTGCGGCCAAGCCGGCTGCGGACGAGGACAAGAGCCGGCCCGCGGACCCCCGCCGTCGCTAGTCGACCGGCAACGCCGCGGGCTTCGACCCGGCGCCGGTCGGGCGGCTCGTTGAATCATCTCGACCGTGCGGGCGGAATGGGCCATGCCGCTGATACGGACACAGCGCCCCTCCGCGGTGCGGCAGATCATCTGCACGCACTGCGAGCGACCCAGCGAGGCAGGTCAGCGGGCCATGTCGGTGTTCTGCCCCCACTGCCATAAGCGTGTCATTCTCGAAAACTACAAGATCCGCAGCTACTACGGTGTGGTCGAGTTCGCCACCTGCGGCGATATCTTCGTGGAGCGAAGCGGGCACGTCGTCGCCCCCATCAAGGTCGGCAACCTGACCGTCAAGGGTAAAGTCCAGGGCCGCATCCGCGCCCGGGGTAGGGTCGTGGTCGGCAAGACCGGCTCGATCAGGGGGGACATCACCGCGCCGATCCTGCAGGTCGAGCCGGGCGGGACGCTGGTGGGCTTTGTGCGGATCGGCCCCGCCGTCAACGGCCGCGAGTGATGCCGTTTTTTACAGAGGACCGCGCGGCGGACCGACAAAAAACAGTGCAGGGAGGGTCCAATGACCCCACCCTGCACCGATCAGAAAAGGGCAAGAAAACTGCCGGCCGCATGACTATGTCGTAGCCCGGCAGGTCCCTTGCATTTCGGGGAGTTTCTGGAGCGAAGAATCACCGCCGGCCGGCGGGTTACCGGGTCCGGCACCTGTCTTTGATAGACCGACCAAAGTACAGCTTGGCGGCGGTAAGCAACAGCAGAGTCATCACCGCCAGGCCCCATTGCGAGGCCGCAGGAATGGCGTCGGCGCACTCCGGGGCGAACACGGCATCGTCGGCACCGGAACAGACGTCGTTGCAGTCGGGGACGGTGTCGCCGTCGGCATCGGCGCTGTCGCTCACCCCGCAGCCGCAGACACCCGGCTCGATCTTGCCGGGGTCGTCAGGGCAGCCGTCGATGCAGTTGGGCGTGCCGTCGTGGTCGCGGTCGGTGTCGGGCACGTTGCAGCCGCACACGCCCGGCACCGTCTTATTGGGGTCGGTGGGGCAACCATCGCAGGCGTCGATCGTGCCGTCGCCATCGCTGTCCTCCTCGCAGGCGTCGGGCACGCCGTTGCCGTCACAGTCATCGGTCGAGGCGTTGGTGATGCGCAAGACGCTTCCCGTGTCCCCGAACGGGGCCAACGCGTCGGAGACCGCCACGTACACTTCCCCGTCCTCGTCCTCGCCGAAGCCCTTGAGGAACTTTCCCAGCGGGTTCCCATCGGGCGCGATGCAGAACTCGTTGCGCAGGTAGGCGTCGGGGCCGGCAATGTCGAACCAGTAGAGTCGCCCCGTAGCGACGAAGAACGCGGCGCTGAAATCGCCGAAGACGTAACGGCCCAGGAGGGCCGGGTTTGCTGACCCGCGGTAGATGTAGCCGCCGATGACGGAGATGCCCCCCTCGTTCTCGCACAGCCCGTTGCCCCCGCAGCTCACTCCGAGCGGGGCGCAGTCCGCATCAACCAGGCAGGGAACGGGGTGCAGGTACTCGTTGACCGGATCCAACAGCGGATCCCCCAGCATGGTCCCCACCGCGGGGCACACCGCGGGCGGCACGGTGGGGTTGAAGGGATCGAAGCAGTGGAAGCCCTCGCGGATCACCCAGCCGTAGTTGCCGCCCTTGGCTACGATATCGACCTCTTCAAACAGGTTCTGGCCCACGTCTGCGAGGTAGATCGATCCGTCGCCGCCGGGTCCGTCGTCGAAGGAGAACTGGTACGGGTTGCGGAAGCCGTAAGCGTAGATCTCGTCCAGCCCGGGGCCGCCGACGAACGGATTGTCCAGGGGGATCGCGTAGCTCAGGCCGGGGCCCGGCGGGCTATCCACGTCGATGCGCAGGAGCGTGCCGAGAAACGTGTCGATGTTCTGCCCGTTGCCGATGGGCCCGTGGGGCAAGGAGGCCTCGTTCAGGCCGTCGTTGGCCCCGCCGCCGTCTCCCAGCGAGAAATAGAGGAATCCGTCGGGACCGAACGCGACGGCGCCGGCGTTGTGATTGAACTGGGGCTCGTCGACCGAGAAGAGAATGACCTCAGAGGTCGGGTCTGCCAAGTTGGGATCGCCAACCGACACCTGGTACTCCGCGAGCACTTCGGCATGACACCCGGGGTTGAAGCCGGACGTGGTGCAGGGCTCGTCCGGAGCGCCCACCCGCGGGGCACTGTAGCGGACGAAGAACCTGCCATTGTTAGGGTAGTCCGGGTGGAACGCCAGACCCAGCAGCCCGCGCTCGTCGAAGACGGCGCCGAGGGCGGGCAGCTTGGCGGTCACGTCCAAAAACGGGGCCGGCAGGAGCACGCCGTTTTCCAACACGCGGATGAGCCCCGCCTGGTCGACGATGAAGAGCCGGCCGGACCCGTCGCCGGCATGAGTGACTTGCACCGGCGCGGCCAGTCCGTCGACCACGAGCTCGAGCTCGATGGCAATGGGCGTGCTTGCCCGTGCATTGGATGCAGCGCATGCGGCGAAAACCACGATGCCCACGCCGGTAACAAAGCGGCCTAGCTTCATCTCAACCCTCCAGCAAACGCGTGCGCCGCTACAGCGCATGCGGGTGTCCCGGCGCGCCGGCCCGTGTCCCAACGCAGCGGCGCGCCCTCAGTGAATTCGCTTCGGGGCGACAGCCCCTCGTCCGATCACCACGGTTCCCGCGGTGATCAGGATCAACCCCATGGCGATCAGGCTCCACGTCGAGACCGCGGGAACAGGGACATCCTCGGTGAATGTCGCCGACTGGTTGTGTAGATAAATCACGTCGCCGGTGTTGAAGTCGTCGTCGTTGATGGCGTTGCCGGCCGCCCAGAAGGTCACCGGGCCGACGTCGCCCGCCGGCGCCAGCCACTCCAGGTGATACTCGGCCGAGTTGCCCATGGCCACCCAGTTCGCCACGGCATCGTCGACGCCGGCCAAGGTATGGTTGATCCAGACGACCCCGGCGTTCGGGTTGAGCTGCGTGTTGTCCGCATCACTGACCAGGATGGTGCCCGCCTGTGCCCCGGCAGCGGTCTCAACGCTGAGCTGGAAGCCGGCCCCGGCCTTGGCGGCGTCGGTCACCCGAACGGTCAGATTATACAGGGCGTCGGCCTCGTACTCGGCAGGGGCGCCGAGGATCTGCACCATGCCCCCGCCGCTCGCCGAGCCGTGACACACCCGGCAGGTGGCCCCGCCGCTGGCTGTGCTTCCGTTGTGGGCGGCCGGCGGACCGCTCCGAAACGCGAAGGACTTCTCCGCGGTCACTGCGATCGATAGGAACGCTGTGGCCCAAAGCGCGGTAGTTCGTCGAAACATGGCTCTCCGTCCCCTCCGGTTCAAGTGGGTGTCTGTTACGGCTTGCACGCGTCCGGCCCTGGACGCCTGAACTCGGCCAGTTTAGCAAACGGCCTGCTCGGACTCAAACACTCGCCGCTTGAACGGTGGAGCCACACCAACCCGTTTTTCATGTGCTTTCTGGACCGTTCCTTGCAGTACCCGCCGCAGATTTCAGGGTTTTCCGTCTTCGCCTGGAGCCGTCTGCCAGCGGCATCATCCCAGCGGAGCCCCGCCGAGGTATGACCGCGACGGAGTTGGAGCCGGGCGAATCTGCCTCAGGGCCACCCATCGAGTGGTCCCAGTCCCGCGGCACTTGATCTGGTAGGGTTGGAAGAAGATGGGGGCGGGTCGACCGATGAAGCGTCGCGCCCGGTGGCGCGCGACGGCCCCCAACGCTCATCTCTCACCCCGCGTGGTATACTCTCGACCGCCTCCCGACGACCGTGATCAGGCGCGGGGGCCGCGAAGTACGTCTGGCGGTGCCATCGGTGGCAGACGCAGGGAAGCGACCCGGACGCGACGACTTTCGCCCAGAAAGGTCAGCCAACATGAATCGACTGCGATCCCGGTTCGCATGGGTATGCGTGTCCACCGCTTTCTGGGCGGCCGCTGGCGGGTGCGCGCCGATCGACCCAGACATGCTGGACTTCGACGGCGACGGAGTGCCGGACATCGTCGACGCTTTTCCGGCGGACCCGACCGAGCAATCCGACACCGATGGCGACGGCGTAGGCGACAACAGCGACGCATTCCCGGATGATCCGAGTCGATCGGTGGACGACGACGCCGACGATACCGACGAGGCCGGTGGGGTCGATGCCGATGGGGACCACGTCCCCGATGCGGACGATGCCTTCCCCACCGACGCGGCCGAGCAACGCGACACTGATGGGGACGGCGTGGGCAACAACAGCGACACCGATGACGATGGGGACGGCACGGAAGATGCGGCCGACCCCGAGCCGCTGAACCCAAGCATCAGCCGGTAGCGTCGGCCCCGCGCCCGAATCGCACGGGCAACGTCCCACGCAGCGAGAGTTGGCTTCCAAAGTGGTGCTCTTCGAACGGCACAGTCGCCTCCGACAACGTGAGCGCGACGGTGTTCCTGTGCGAGTCGGTTGCCACCCTGACCGTGTCTCCCCTGACTTGGTGGGCATGCGCGGCACCGACTCGGGTGCGCCGGGCAGCCGGACATCTGACCAGCCGAACTACGTGGCCCAGTTCGCAGGAATCCAGCTCATCTTCCTCGCGTTTCAGGACCGGCGCGATCCATGCGTCGATCCCGCCGACCGCTTGGACGCGGAAAGCTGCCGGTCCCCTGCCACGCAGCTTGGGTAGACTACCTTGGTGCCGTCGCTTGCGGCCGCGGAGTGACCGGGCACAGGACCGCAGACGGGTACGTATGACAGGATGAACTTGGCTGCAGTATCTTCGATTGCCTGGCTTCGTCGATAAAGTTACTCTGACACACTTAGCAACCCACTTCTAGAGCGAATTGGCCGACCGGCGGTTTCGGCCGTGGTCGAGCCGCAGAACAGCCATTCCGACCGTTCCGATCGCGGCGCCGCCCTCGCAAGCCATAGCGCACGCTCAAGTTCTGCGGCCTCGAGCCGAGCAGAATCATCATCCAGGCTCTCCACACCTACCTCGCCACCGAGAAACTGCCGCCGGCATCCCCTCCGACATTGCTAGCGGCTGAAGAGTTACGCTATCGGTCAGGACCAAGACGCCCGTTGGGCCCGCAACGCGCAAGTTAGCGCGACCGGCCGGGGGCGGGACTTCTCTCGCCCCGGATCGGGGCATCCTAATGCAAAACTTATCTTATTTTGTAGTTGCTTTATCAATATGTCGGCGCGGTCCGCACGGGTCTCCACCCATGCCGTCCCAATAGAATTCTCTTGCACCGGGCGTTTCAATTCTGGTAGAATCGCAGCACGTCGTTGACATGGGTCCACGGGCACATTCGCCCGGAGGTGAAGGAGCGGGGGCGGAGGTTGCTGGTTCTTCATGGCTGTCCCGGTGTCTCATCGGGGTGTCGTGATTGCCTACCTTAGTTCCCGCGAGGGGAGGCACTGCGGTTGGTGGTAGCCGGGACGGGGGTCTAAAACAACCCCGACCGAGCGTGTGGCCACATCGATCACCATCGATCATCGCGGGCGCGGCGGCGAGGTTTGAGGCAGAGCGCCGGCACGTCTGCGCTTGAAACGTTTAAGGAGGTCCTGATGGAAGCCATGCCAAATCCGGTTTCTGGTCGGCGACGCCGGTCGTTTGATCTGTACCTTACGGCTTTTGTCCTTGCCTTCGGCCTTCCTGCCTATGCGAGCTACACCGAATTGCACATGTCAGGTGAGCCGGACCACCAAGCGGTGTTCGACGGCATCTACGGAGGCACCTTCGTGCCCACCGGTGCCGGCCTGCCCAACGGATACAACACCGAGTATTCCAACGGGACGGTGACGCTCACCCGCGTCGACGATGACGGCTTCGTGGCACTTTTGAACATGCTGCTCGGCAGCCCGGGGTCGGGGGACGACGACGTCTGGAACGACGGCGTGACCACCGCCGTGGCGGAAGCCCGGTTTGCCGGCAATCCACAGGAGTTCGGCTACGACACGGGCGCCGGCTACGTAAAACTGTTCGACGTCACCGGCAGCGGGTTTGCCGTGACCGGAAGCGGCATGGTGACGTTCGGTCCGGGCACGACCTGGGAGTGGAGCCGGGTGAACGATTCCGACGGCGGGCCGCTGGTGACGCCTCACTACTCCGAAGAGACGTCCAACAGCGACGGCCTCGATCACATGGTGACGTATTACGCCACGGGCGTCCCCGGCGTACCCGCAACGTCGACCGTGTGGGTCGTGTGCTGGGAGGATCTGAACGGCCCGATGGGCGGCGGTTCCGACCGTGACTTCAACGATCTGGTGGTCCAGATGGTGGTCACAGAGTGCGAAACGGCCGCGCAGTGCGACGACGACGACGCCTGTACGCTCGATAACTGCACACTGGACGGCGTTTGTGAGCACGATGCCGTAACCTGCCCGGACAACGGTGACTTCTGCACGGATGCGGCCTGCGATCCACTCGGTACCGAAGGGAATTGTGCTGCGGTCGTATCCGCCAATGAAGGCGTGGCCTGCGATGATGGCGATGCCTGCAACACCGGTGAGACATGTCAGAGCGGTGCCTGCACAGGTGGCGCCGCCGTGACCTGCCCGGATAACGGCGATCCTTGCACGGATCTGGCGTGCATCCCGGCGGCGCGGAGGGCAACTGCGATCTTACGGTGAACGTCAACGAGAACGGGCCCTGCGACGACGGCCTGGCCTGCAATGTCGGCGAGACGTGCGTGGCCGGCGTCTGCCAGGGAGGGACGGCGGTGACCTGCCCGGATAACGGCGATCCTTGCACGGATCTGGCGTGCGATCCCGGAGGCGCGGAAGGCAACTGCGATCTTACGGTGAACGTCAACGAGAACGGGCCCTGC
>Ga0214473_10008939_pt1 | contig 11844 bp, 16 predicted proteins | sample RVTome_7_FD_203509 | JGI IMG/M metagenome (GOLD analysis project Ga0214473, IMG submission 203509) | Soil microbial communities from uranium-contaminated site in the Upper Colorado River Basin, Wyoming, United States - RVT98D197 | ecosystem: Environmental > Terrestrial > Soil > Contaminated >...
TGGTGGCCGAAGGCCAGACGCTGGTCGACCGCATCTACCACCTCGACCGCGGCTACGAGTCGCTGGAACGCAAGCTCGCCGCGCTGGGCGCGCGTATCGAACGGGTAAACTGAGGCGCATGGCAATGATCAGCATCGCGCTCTCGAAGGGCCGGATTCTCGAGGAGACGGCGCCCCTGCTGGCGCGCGTCGGCGTGCGGCCGAAGGAGGATCCCGAGGCCTCGCGCAAGCTCGTCATCGGCACCGGCAGGCGCGACGTGCGCCTGATCGTAGTGCGCGCCGCGGATGTGCCGACCTACGTGCAGCGCGGCGCGGCGGAACTGGGCATTGCCGGCAAGGACGTGCTGGTCGAGCACGGCGGCGCCGGGCTGTACCAGCCGCTCGACCTCGGCATCGCGCGCTGCCGCATGATGGTCGCGGTGCGGCGCGGTTACGACTACCAGGCGGCGGTGCGCCAGGGCGCGCGCCTGCGGATCGCCACCAAGTACGTGCAGGCGACGCGCGAGCACTTCGCCGGCAAGGGCGTGCACGTGGACCTGATCCGGCTCTACGGCTCGATGGAGCTGGCGCCGCTGGTGGACCTGGCGGACGCGATCGTGGACCTGGTGTCGACCGGCGGCACGCTGCGCGCCAACAAGCTGGTGCCGGTGGAGGAGATCATGCCGGTGTCGGCGCGGCTGATCGTCAACCAGGCGGCGCTCAAGACGCGGCGCGCCGAGCTGCAGCCCGTGATCGAGGCCTTCGCGCGCGCAGCCGGCGAGCTCCACCGGAGCCGCGCAGCCGGGACGAGGCGATGAAGCTGCGCCGGCTTTCTACCGCGGCGCCGGGCTTCGAGGCGGCGCTCGCTGCGCTGACGCGCTACGAGGCCGCGCAGGACGAATCGGTCGAGGCCGCGGTGCGCGCCATCATTGCGCAGGTGCGCGCGCGCGGCGACGCCGCCGTGCTCGAGCTCACGCGCCGTTTCGACCAGGTCGAGGCGCGCTCGATTGCGGAGCTCGAAGTGCCGCGCGCCGCGCTCGAGGCAGCGCTCGCCTCGCTGCCGGAGGCCGAAGGCCGCGCGTTGCGCGAGGCGGCCGAGCGCGTGCGCCGGTTTCATGAGCGGCAGCGCGCGCAATCGTGGCAGTACGAAGAGACCGACGGCACGGTGCTCGGCCAGCTGGTCTCGCCGCTGGACCGCGTCGGCATCTATGTGCCCGGCGGCAAGGCGGCCTATCCCTCCACGGTGCTGATGAACGCGATACCGGCCAAAGTCGCCGGGGTACGCGAAATCGTGATGGCGAGCCCGGCGCCGGGCGGCGCGCGCAGCCAGCTCGTCCTTGCAGCGGCGTGCCTGGCCGGGGTGGACCGGCTGGTTTCCATCGGCGGCGCACAGGCGGTCGCAGCACTCGCCTACGGCACGCAGAGCATCGCCGCGGTGGACAAGATCGTCGGACCGGGCAATGCCTATGTCGCCGCCGCCAAGCGCCAGGTGTACGGCGCGGTCGGCATCGACATGATCGCGGGTCCCTCGGAGATCCTGGTGCTGTGTGACGGGCGCACGCCTGCGGACTGGGTGGCGATGGACCTGTTCTCGCAGGCCGAGCACGACGAGCTGGCGCAGGCGATCCTGGTATCGCCCGACGCCGGCTTCCTCGATGCGGTCGAAGCGGCGGTGGCGCGCCTGCTGCCGGAGATGGCGCGGCGCGAGGTGATCGCGGCTTCGCTCGGCAGGCGCGGCGCGTTGATCCAGGCGCGCGACCTCGACGACGCCTGCGAAGTCGCGAACCGCGTCGCGCCCGAGCACCTCGAGCTTTCGGTCGAGAACCCGCAGGCGCTGCTGCCGAAGCTGCGCCACGCCGGCGCCGTGTTCCTCGGCCGCTACACCTCCGAAGCGGTCGGCGACTACTGCGCCGGACCGAATCACGTCCTGCCCACCGCCGGCACTGCGCGCTTTTCTTCGCCGCTCGGGGTCTACGATTTCCAGAAGCGCACCAGCCTGGTCGGCGTGTCGCGCGCCGGCGCGGCCACGCTCGGCCGCATCGCCGCGACGCTGGCGCGCGGCGAAGGGCTGCCGGCACACGCGCGCTCGGCCGAGTACCGGTTCGAGGGCTGAGCGCCATGCCGCGCAGTCCCGAGGAGCTGGTGCGCCCCGAAATTCTCGCCCTCAAGGCGTATCACCTCGCCGATGCCGAAGGCATGGTGAAGCTCGACGCGATGGAGAACCCGTACGCGCTGCCCGAAGCGATGCGTCGCGAGCTGGCGGCGGTGCTCGCGCGCGTGGAGCTCAACCGCTATCCCGAGCCGACCGGCCGCAAAGTGCGCGAGCTGATCGCGCGCCAGTTCGGCGTGCCGGCCGGAATGGAGCTGCTGCTCGGCAACGGCTCGGACGACCTCATCCAGATGGTGACCTTCGCGCTGGCGCGGCGCGGCGCGGCGATGCTGTTTCCGGAGCCGACCTTCGTCATGTACCGGATGAACGCGGCGCTCTCCGGGATGAAGCCGGTGGGGGTGCCGTTGCGCGCCGATTTCTCGCTCGACCGCGATGCGCTGCTCGCCCAGATCCGCGAGCACCGGCCGGCGCTGGTGTTCATTGCCTTTCCCAACAATCCCACCGGCGTGCTCTACCCCGAAGCGGACATCGAGGCGGCGCTGCGTGCAGCAGACGGCCTGGTGGTGCTGGACGAGGCCTACCACGTGTTCGCGCGCAAGAGCTTCCTGCCGCGCTTGGCGGAGTTCCCCAACCTGCTCGTGATGCGCACGGTCTCCAAGCTCGGCCTCGCCGGCATCCGCTTGGGCTACCTCGCCGGCCGCCCGGAGTGGATCGCGCAAATCAACAAGGTGCGCCAGGCCTATAACATCAACGTTCTCACGCAGGCCGCGGCGCTATTCGTGCTCGAGCGGCTCGAGGTTCTGGAGGAGCAGGCGGCGCGCATCCGCGCCGAGCGCGCGCTGCTGGGCAGCGCGCTCGCCGCGCTCGCCGGCGTGACCGTCTTTCCGTCGGAGGCGAATTTTTTCCTGCTGCGCGTGCCGGACGCGGAGCGCTGCTACGAGGCCTTGCGCCGGCAGGGGGTGCTGGTGCGCAGTTTGCATGGCGCGCACCCGCTGCTCGCCAACTGCCTGCGGGTCACGGTCGGCACGCCGGAGGAAAACCGTATACTGCTCACCGCACTCAGAGAGGCGTTGCGATGAGAACCGCGGAAGTGGTCCGGAACACAAAGGAGACGCAGATCCGCGTGCGGCTGAATCTCGACGGCCAGGGCGCGGCCAAGCTCTCGACCGGGATCCCGTTCCTCGAGCACATGCTCGAGCAGCTCGCGCGCCACGGCATGCTCGACCTCGAAGTCGAAGCCAAAGGCGATCTGCACATCGATGCCCATCACACCGTCGAGGACATCGGCATCACGATCGGCCAGGCGTTTGCGCGCGCCATCGGTGACAAGGCAGGGGTGCGCCGCTTCGGCCACGCCTACGTGCCGCTGGATGAGGCGCTGTCGCGCGCGGTGGTGGATTTTTCCGGCCGCCCGGGACTGGAGTACCACGTCGAGTTCACGCGCGCGCTGATCGGCGAGTTCGACGCCGACCTGGTGCACGAATTCTTCCAGGGGTTCGTCAACCACGCGCAGGTGACGGTGCACCTCGATAACCTGCGCGGCGACAACGCGCACCACCAGTGCGAAACGCTGTTCAAGGCGTTCGCGCGCGCGCTGCGCATGGCCGCCGAGCCCGATCCGCGCGCCGCCGGCGCCATTCCCTCGACTAAAGGATCACTCTAGGGAATCGCAGATAAACGCAGATACACGCAGATAACTGCATTTATCCGCGTCCATCTGCGTTCATCTGCGGTTTCAAAACGTATGCGTATCGCGGTGGTCGATTACGGCATGGGTAACATCCGCTCGGTATCGAAGGCGCTCGAGCGCGTGGCGCCGCAGGCGCAAGTGCTGGTGACCTCCGACCCGGAGGCGATCCGCGCCGCCGAGCGCGTGGTGGTGCCGGGCCAGGGCGCGATGCCCGACTGCATGCGCCAGCTGGCGGCGAGCGGCGCCCGCGAGGCGGTGGTCGCGGCAACGCGCGACAAGCCGTTTCTCGGCATCTGCATCGGCATGCAGATGTTGTTCGATCACGGCGAGGAGGGCGACACGCCGGGCCTGGGGCTGCTCGCGGGGGAGGTGCCGAGATTTCGCGATGGCGGCCTCAAGATCCCTCACATGGGATGGAACCAGGTGTGCCAGGCGCGGCCGCATGCGCTGTGGCGCGAAGTGGCCGACGGCGCGCGTTTCTACTTCGTGCACAGCTACTACCCGCGGCCGGCGGATGCCGCGCTGACGGCGGCGACCTGCGAGTACGGCGTGGCCTTTACCTGCGCGGTTGCGCGGGATAACATCTTTGCCGTACAGTTCCACCCGGAAAAAAGCCAATCCGCGGGCTTGCAGTTGCTCTCCAACTTCGTTCACTGGCGACCCTGATCCCCGCTTCCCGCCCACAGTCGTGAGGCGCAGTTTCCGCCTCCGCCTGTCCCGATGCTGATCATTCCGGCAATCGACTTGAAGGACGGGCGCTGCGTGCGCTTGCAGCAGGGGCGCATGGACAGCGCCACCGTGTTCTCGGACGACCCGGTGGCGATGGCCAGGCACTGGTCGGGCGAGGGCGCGCGCCGGCTGCACATCGTGGACCTGAACGGCGCCATCGCCGGGCGGCCGAAGAACGAGAAAGTGATCCGCGAGATCATCAAGGCGGTCGGCGAGCAGACGCCGATCGAGATCGGCGGCGGCATCCGCGACCTCGACACCATCGAGAGCTATATCGACGTCGGGGTCGCTTACGTCATCATCGGCACCGCGGCGGTGAAGAATCCCGGCTTCCTGCATGACGCCTGCTACGCCTTTCCCGGGCACATCATCGCCGGGCTGGACGCGAAAGACGGCAAGGTGGCGGTCGAGGGCTGGTCGAAGATGACCGGCCACGACGTGCTCGACCTGGCGAAGAAATTCGAGGATTACGGCGTCGAGGCGCTGGTGTACACCGACATCGGCCGCGACGGCATGATGACCGGCGTCAACATCGACGCCACCCTGAGGCTGGCGCAGGGGACCAAGATCCCGATCATCGCCAGCGGCGGCATGAACAGCCTCAAGGATGTGGAAAGCGTGTGCGCGCGGCTCATGCCCGAGGGCGTGGTGGGCGCGATCGCCGGGCGCGCGCTGTACGAAGGCAAGCTCGACTTCAAGAAGGCGCAGGCGGCGGCCGACAAGGCCACGAGCAAGGGTTAGGGATGGGCCTGGCGAAACGCGTCATCCCCTGCCTGGACGTCACCGCCGGCCGGGTGGTGAAGGGCGTCAACTTCGTCGGCCTGCGCGACGCCGGCGACCCGGTCGAGGTGGCCGCGCGCTACGACGCCGAAGGCGCCGACGAGCTCGCGTTTCTCGACATCACCGCCAGTTCCGACGAGCGCGACATCATCCTGCACGTGATCGAGGCGGTCGCGGAACGCGTTTTTATTCCGCTTACTGTAGGCGGCGGCGTGCGCAGGGTGGAGGACGTCAGAAGGCTGCTCAATGCCGGCGCCGACAAGGTCTCGATCAACACCGCGGCGGTGCAGAATCCGGCGCTGGTGCGCGAAGCGGCGGCGAAAGTCGGCTGCCAGTGCATCGTGGTCGCGATCGACGCCAAGCGCCGGCCCGACGGCGGCTCTTGGGAGGTCTACACGCACGGCGGCCGCAAGCCGACCGGGCTGGACGCCGTCGCCTGGGCGCGCAGCATGTGCGCGGCGGGCGCGGGCGAGATCCTGCTTACCAGCATGGACCGCGACGGTACGCGCGACGGCTTCGATCTGGCGCTGACGCGCGCGGTCTCGGAGGCGGTGAGCGTGCCGGTGATCGCCTCGGGCGGGGCCGGCACCAAGGAACATCTCGCCGCAGGGGTGCTCGAAGGGCGCGCCGATGCGGTGCTCGCCGCGAGCGTCTTCCACTTCGGCGATTTCAGCGTGCGCGCGGCCAAAGAGTACATGCGCGCGCGCGGCATCGAGGTGCGGCTGTGAGCGACGAACTGGATCTCGCGGAGTGGTACAACCAGGTGCGCTGGGACGAGCACGGCCTGGCGCCGGTGGTGGCGCAGGAGGCGGGCACCGGGCGCGTGCTGACACTCGCCTGGATGAACCGCGAGGCGCTCGCCGAGACGGCAAAAAGCGGCGAGGCGGTCTACTGGTCGCGCTCGCGCCGCAAGCTGTGGCGCAAGGGCGAGGAATCGGGGTACGTGCAGCGCGTCGTCGAGGTGCGCCTGGACTGCGACGCCGACGCCATCCTGCTGCGCGTCGAGCAGACCGGCGGCATCGCCTGTCACACCGGGCGCGCGAGCTGCTTCTTTCGCAAACTGGAGAACGGGAGGTGGCTGAGCGTGGATCCGGTGCTCAAGGATCCGAAGCTCATCTACGTGAAGAAATGAAGCCTGGCATGTACCAGACGCTGGAGCGCATCGCCGCGCTGATCGAGCAGCGGCGCAAGGGCGACGCCGCCAAGTCCTACGTGGCGAAGCTGTTCGCCGAGGGCGAGGACGCGATCCTGAAAAAGATCGGCGAGGAGGCGACCGAGACGGTGCTGGCGGCGAAGGGCGGCAAGCGCCTGCAGATCGTGCGCGAAACCGCCGACCTGTGGTTCCACAGCATGATCATGCTGGCGCGCTACGGGCTGGGGCCGGCCGACGTGCTCGCCGAGCTGCAGCGCCGCGAGGGCATCTCCGGACTGGACGAGAAGGCGGCGCGAAAACGGGACCACGGCGGGGAGCGTCGCAAATGAGCGCCGCGCAGGACTCGGCCGAGTGCATCTTCTGCCGCATCGCGCGCGGCGAGATCCCGTCGCAGAAGGTGTACGAGGACGAAGACGTGTTCGCGTTTCACGACGTGCGGCCGCAGGCGCCGGTGCATTTCCTCATCATTCCGAAGGAGCACGTGGCGACGCTGTACGACGCCGGCATGGCGCAGCAGCGCGCGCTCGGCAAGATGCTGGCGCTGGCCGGCGCGCTCGCCCGCAAGCAAGGCGCGAGCGAGGGCTTCCGCACCATCATCAACACCGGCAGGGTGGGGCATCAGGAGGTGTATCATTTGCACATGCATGTCCTCGGCGGCCCGGACCCATTGGGTCCGATGCTGACGAGGCGTAAATAGGAGGCAGATATGGGCTCGTTCAGCGTTTGGCACTGGCTGATCGTCCTCGTGATCGTGATGCTGATTTTCGGCACCAAGAAGATCCGCAACATCGGCGCCGACCTCGGCGGCGCGGTGCGCGGATTCAAGGACGGCATGCGCGAAGGCGGCGACAAGGCGGCCGAGGGCGCGGCGCCGCAAGTCACCGGCAAGACGGTCGAGGGCGAGGTCAAGGCGAAATCCGAGAGCAAGGCCTGAACCGTCCGGCAACGGATTGCGCACGGGCGCCCAGCGGGCGCCCTTTTGTTCTGTAGGGAACCATGTTCGATATCGGCTTTACCGAACTGCTGGTCATCGGCGTGGTCGCCCTGATCGTGATCGGGCCGGAGCGCCTGCCGCGCGTCGCGCGCACCGTCGGCCACCTGGTGGGGCGGCTGCAGCGCTACGTCTCCGATGTCAAAGCCGACATCAACCGCGAGATCGAGCTCGAGGAGCTGAAGAAGATGCGCCAGTCGGTCGAGCAGGCGGCGAGCGGTATCGAGTCCTCGCTCCAGGCCGAGCTCGGCAAGACCGAGAGCGAGCTCAACCAGGCAGCGCAGTCGCTGGCCGCGGAGCCGGCGCCCGCTTTGATTCCCACCTCTACTCCCGCCTCCACGCCTGTGCCCGAAGCCCAGCCGGTGCCGCAGCCGGAGCAAGCGGCCGATTCCGATCGGGCAGCTCAGCCCGAGAAGGCTGCCTGATGCAACAGGACACCTTCATCTCGCACCTGATCGAGCTGCGGCAGCGGCTGTTGCGCGCGCTGGTAGCCGTGCTGGGGGTGTTCGTCGCGTTGTTCATCTGGCCCGGGCCCGGCGTGATCTACGACTTTCTCGCCGCGCCGCTGATGCAGGCGCTGCCCGAGGGCGCGAAGATGATCGCCACCGGGGTGGTGACGCCGTTCCTGGTGCCGATGAAGGTCACCGTCCTGGTCGCCTTCCTGATCGCGCTGCCGTACGTGCTGCGCGAGGCCTGGGCGTTCGTCGCCCCCGGTCTGTACGAGCACGAGAAAAAGCTGGCGCTGCCGATCATCATCGGCAGCTCGGTGCTGTTCCTGATCGGGGTCGCGTTCTGCTACTTCTTCGTCTTCGGCACGGTGTTCAAGTTCATCAACGAGTTCGCGCCCAAGTCGATCACCCCGGCGCCCGACATCGAGGCCTACTTCAGCTTCGTGATCACCATGTTCCTCGCCTTCGGCGTTACCTTCGAGATCCCGGTGATAGTGATCCTGCTGGTGCGCTCGGGCGCGGTGAGCGTGGCGAAGCTGCGCGACGCACGCCCCTACGTGATCGTCGGCGCCTTCGTGGTCGCCGCCATCGTCACCCCGCCCGACGTGCTGTCGCAGTTCCTGCTCGCGGTGCCCATGTGCCTGCTGTACGAGGCGGGGCTGTTCTTCGCCCGCTTCGTCGCCGCCAAGGCCGAGGGCCTATCGGATTACCGTCCGCTCTCCGCCGAGCAGGTCGAGCGCGAGCTGGATCGCGCCGACCGCTAAGAAAATCGGGGTCAGAGCCCGATTTCGGGCAAAATCGCCAAAGCGATTTGCGCGAACGAAATCGGGCTCTGACCCCGATTTTCTTCGAAGTGTAAAGTCACGCTTTACACTTCGGCCCCTCAGCCCCCGAGGAAGCGCTCGATGAGCTGCAGCTGCTCGGCGACGTTGAGCGCCGGGGCGTGGCCGCAGCCGGTGATCGTGACCACCTCGGCGCGCGGCCCGCGCCGGCGCATCTCTGCCGCGACCTCGGGCAGCAGCAGGTCGGAATTCTCGCCGCGCAAGCATAGCGTCGGCAGGTCGATCGCGTCCCACGCCTGCCATAGGTCGTAGTCGTTCGGGTGGTGCGTGAACTGCAGCACCATTTTCGGGTCGTAATGCGGCGCCACCTTGCCCTCGGTGGTGCGGCGCGTAGAGCTCTCGGTGAGCCGACGCCACTGCTCGTCCGACAGCCAGCCAAAAGGCTTGTAGATGGTGCGGAAGTACTGCTCCAGCTCGGAGACGCGCTCGAACTGCGGCGGATTGCCGGCGTAGGCGCGGATGCGCTCCACCGCCGCCTCGCCCAGCTTGGGCCCGATGTCGTTCAGCACCAGGCGCCGGATTCGTCCCTTCAGCGCGCCGGCCGCGAGATGGATGCCAAGCGCGCCGCCCATCGAGGTGCCGAGCCAGTGCGCCGAGCGCACGCCGAGCGCGTCCATCAGTGCCACCGCCAGCCGGCCGTAGAAGGCAAGGCAGTACTCTTTCTCGGGTTGCGGGCTCCATTGCGACAAGCCGCGGCCGATGGTGTCCGGGCAGATGACGCGATAGCGCGCGCAGAGGTGCGCCGCGACCCCGTCCATGTCGCGCCCGGTGCGCGCCAGGCCGTGCCAGGCGATCACGGTTTCCGGATGGCCCGCACCCCATTCGGTATAGTGGACCTCGCGCCCTTCGCAAGTCAGGTAGTTCGAGGTGAATTTCATTTCGCGCGCAGTTTTCCGACGATCCCGCTCGGGAAATAGTAGACGCACACTATGAACAGGACGCCCAGCCAGAGCAGCCAGCGGTCGGGATGGAGCAGGTTGGGGATGAGCGGCAGCCCCTGGGTCGCGTCGCTCGCGAGCTTCATCAGGTCCTGCAGATAGTTCTGCGCCACCACGAAGAGGGTCGCGCCGATGATCGAGCCGTACATCGTGCCCATGCCCCCGATCACCACCATGAGCAGGATGTCGATCATGATGTTGAACGAAAGTGTCGTGTCGGGGCCGGTGTAGCGCAGCCAGATCGCGTACAGCACGCCCGCCAGTGTCGCGCCCAGCGCGCCGACGCAGTTGGCCATGGTGCGATAGGTTACGGTGCGGTAGCCGAGCGCCTCCGAGCGGAACTCGTTCTCGCGGATCGAGAGCAGCACGCGCCCGAAGGGCGAGTTGACCATCCGCAGCAGGACCAGGAAGAACGCGAGCGCGCCAAGGAACACCAGGTAGTAACTCGCCAGCCGCCCGTTTACTTCGACCCCGAAGATCGGCGCGTCGATCAGCTTGGTGCCGGGTAGCAGCAACTCCGGCAGCTTGTAAGTGAGCCCATCCTCGCCGCCCGTGAACCAGGACAGCTGCGAGGCGAGGATCTGAAAGAAGGAAGCCACCGCGAGCGTGATCATGGCGAAGAAAATCGCCCGCACGCGCAGGCTGAGAAGCCCGATCGCAATCGCGAGCACCGCGGAGACCGCGAGCGCGAGCACGATACCGAGCGCCAGGTTGCCCCAGCCCGCGCCAAGCTTCGCCATCGCGATGCCGACGCCGTAGCCGCCGATGCCGAAGAACATGGTGTGCGCGAACGAAACGATGCCCGTATAGCCGAGCAGGAGGTCGTAGCTCGCCACGAGCAACACGAACACGGCGACCTTGGCGGCGACGTTGAGCGAGCGCGTACCGGGGAATACGAAGGGCGCAAGCGCGAGGCCCGCAAGGATCGCGACCAGCACCACCGCCAGCACGCGGCTGCGCGGGTAATCGCCCGAAAGCAGCGTCCTCAGCATGGCTCAGGCCTTGCCGATCGGGAACAGACCTCTCGGGCGCCACAGCAGCACGAGCACCATCAGCAGGATGTTCGAGCCGAGTGCGAGCTTGGGCGCGAGATAGCCGGTGTAGTTGGCCATCAGCCCGACCAGCAGCGCACCTACAAAGCAGCCGCCGACCGATCCCAGGCCGCCGATGATGAGAACAATGAACAGCACCACCATCATTTGCATCCCGATCTGCGCGTTGACCGATTCCTGGTACAGCGCCCACATCACGCCGCCGAGGCCGGCGAGCGCGCTGCCGGCGACGAACACCCCGACGAAGAGCCTGCGGATGCGGTAGCCGAGCGACTCGACCATCTCGGGGTTCTCGACCCCGGCGCGAATCAGCAAACCGATCCTGGTGCGGTTGAGGACCAGCCACATCGAGACGAAGACTGCCAGGCCGACCAATACCGCGAGCATGCGGTAGCGCTCAATCGCCGCACCGGCGACGATGAACGAGCCGGTGAGGGTCGCCGGGCGCGGCAGCGGGATGATGTCGGGGCCCCACACGACGTGGATCAGCTGCTCGACGACGATCAGGCCCCCCATCGTGACCAGGATCTGCTTCAGGTGGTCGCCGTAAACCGGGCGTATCACCACGCGCTCGAAGAACCAGCCCAGCAACCCGGCGAGCGCAATCGCGGCGAGCACCGCGGGAACGATTGCCGAGAGGTTGGCGGCGAGGCTGTCGGCCTGCATCGAGGACTTCATCGCGAGCAGCACCGAGGTCGCGGCGTATGCGCCGACCGAGATGAACACGCCGTGCGCGAAGTTCATCACGTCCATCAGGCCGAAAACCAGGGTCAGGCCAGCGGCCATCATGAAAATCATCATGCCCATCGCGAGTCCCGCCACCGTGAGCGTCACCCAGGTAGGAAGGCTCGGGATGAAAGGCAGCGCGACGAGCGCGATTGCCGGGATCAGTGCAAGCGGCAGCCAGTCGAGCCGTTCCGCGGGAAGCGTGTTGGCGTCGCTCACTGGTGGACCTGAAGCGACAGGCCGAGCAGCCTCTGCTGCAGCGATTCGTCGGCAGCGAGGTCGGCCATGCCTCCGGTGTGCACGATCCTGCCGGAATCCATGATCGCCACGGTGTCGCCGAGCGCGCGCGCGAAATGGAAGTTCTGCTCCACAACCAGCAGGCTCGTCTGCGTGCGCTTCAGCTCCT
>Ga0214473_10008940_pt1 | contig 11844 bp, 6 predicted proteins | sample RVTome_7_FD_203509 | JGI IMG/M metagenome (GOLD analysis project Ga0214473, IMG submission 203509) | Soil microbial communities from uranium-contaminated site in the Upper Colorado River Basin, Wyoming, United States - RVT98D197 | ecosystem: Environmental > Terrestrial > Soil > Contaminated >...
ATCAGCCAGATACTGCTGCGGGTCGCGTTCTTGGCCATGTCGATTTCGGAAAGGACATAGGCCACCCGGTCCCCGGCCGGCGAGATCCGGGCCTCCTCGATATTCTTGATTCGGAGCAGGTCATCCAGCTTGGCCGGCTCGGCGGCGGAAAAAAGGGGGCCCGGACCCAGCCAGAGACAAACCGCGGATGCGGCAACGCCAAGAACCCCGGGCCTTCGAGCGCGGCGGATCAACGGAGGTATTTCCTGAACCAGCTCTCGGTTTTTCTCAGCTTATCGAGCTGATGGTTCGGCGTCATCGTCCCGTGGGATTCTCCGGGATAAATATGGAGCTCGACGGGCGTTCCGGTGAGTTTCACCGCCCGGTAAAATTCCACGGCCTGTTCCACCGGGACCCTTTCGTCCTTCTCATTCTGCGTCATGAGGAGGGGCGTTTTGACGTTCCCGGCGTACGTCAGCGGAGACAGCTTCCGGTAGATATCCGGGTCTTCCAGGGGCGTCTTTCCGAAGTATTGGCGGCACAGGATCCGCCCGATGGGCGAAACGGACCACAGGCTCTGAAGGTTGGAGATGCTGACCTCGGTGTGGGCGGCCTTGAAACGGCCGGTCTGGGTCACGATCCAGTTGGTCATGAAGCCGCCGTAGCTCCCGCCCCAGACGACGAGTTTATCCTTGTCGGCCAGGCCCCGGGTGACGAGAAGGTCCAAGCCGGCCATCAAGTCGCGATAGTCCCCGCCTCCCCAATCCCTCATGTCCTTTCTCAGGAACTCGGATCCCCAGCCGATGCTGCCGCGGACGTTGGGCATGTACACGAGATACCCCTGGCCCGCGAAATACTGGGCCGGGCAATAATAGAGGGCGGAGAAAGAATTGTTGAAATTTCCGGCCGGACCGCCGTGGATGAGCGTCACGGTCGGATAAGACTTCCCCTTTTCATAGGCGATCGGGTAGACGATATTTCCGGAGATCTGGAGTCCGTCGTCGGCCTTCCAGATGATTTCCTCCGTATCGCCCAGCCAGATCTTGTCCAATTCAGGATGGATATTGGTCAGGCGCCTGGCCTTGTCGGGAAAATCGATGTCCCCGACGTAGATCTCCTGGGGCCAGTCCGGCGTGCTCGCCGAAAACGCGATCGTCCGGCCGTCGGCGGCGAAAGAGACCTGGTTGACCTCCATTTTCGGGAAATGGGAGAGCTGCCGGGCTTCCCTCTTCCGGACGTCGAGCCGGAAGATCTGGGCGTTCAGAAGATGATAGGCGACGTAATAGATGCCGCCGCCGTCTGAAGACCAGTGACAGTTGTAAAGAAAATGATCCGTGTTCCCGGAAGCGTTGAAGGTTTTCCCCGTCTCGAAATCATAAACCTGGATGATATGGCCGCTGAGTTCGGGCTTGGCGAGGTCGCCGACCTCCAGGCCCAGGTATCGACCGTCCGGACTCCAGACGGCCTCGCCGCGGCGCGTGTAGGCCGCGAAGTAGCGGAAATCCAGGGGCCTCATCCCGCTTCCGTCACGGTTGACGACGCGGAGCGTTTGCGACTCCCAGGTCACGTGCTCAAGATTTTTCGGGGAGGTCACGAAAGCGATCCTTGCGCCGTCCGGGGACCAGGAAAATCCCATGATGTGGAAATCCCCGGAAACGAGGGGCTTCACGGCCTTAGCGGCCGGGTCGAAGACGTGGAGCTCGGCCCGCGGCCTCCCCTCGATGATCTCCGCGGCGTCGAACCCGGCTTCCTTGGCCTTCATCTTTTCCTTGTCGGGAGCCTCGGGGGTCAGAAAAGCTATGGATTTTCCGTCAGGGGCCCAGGCGTACTTCTGGACCCCGCCCGGGGCCTCGATCAGAGGCTCCGCTTCGCCCTGGCCCGGCCGGAAAATGAACAGCTGGGGCTTTCCCAGCCTGGTCGAGAGGAACGTCAGGGCCTGGCCGTCCGGCGACCAGGCCGCCGCCATGTTCATGTCCGGCCCTTTGGTCACGGCATAGCATTGACGGCCGGCCGTATCGGCCAGCCAGACATCGGACTTGAACGTGTTACGCTGCCAATCGACCGATGTGACGTCGAACGCGACCATCTGACCCGAAGGAGACAGCGCCACCGTTCCGATGGACTTCAGGGATATCATCTCCTCCAGGGTCAGGGGTTTCTTCCCGGTCTGGCCCCGCGCGGCCAGGGGAAGAAGGACGGAAACCAGCAACACCGGGATGATGGAAACTCGCCTTTTCATTTGGACCTCCATGACGGACCTATTAAACCGCGTTATTTTTTCTTGGCCGAGGCTTCTTTTTCCGCCGCGTCTTTTCGAGCGGCGTCCTCGGCTTCCTTGGCCCTCTGGGCCATCCGCTTCTTAAAGTAATCTTCGAGCTCGTTCATTTTCTTGATGTACGTCTGGACCGCCGGGCCGACGGCCTTTTCGGCGTCGATCAGCCCGTAGCCGATCTTGGGATTGAAGCCGGCGAAACCGAGGATCCCGGGATCGGCCGATTTTTTCATGATCTCCGCGATCCTCTGGACGTACTGCCCCGGAAGTTCTTTCCCGGTCTTGGGGATCTTCGGAGAGATCAGGGCCGCGAGCCCGCCGCAGGCGCCGACCGCGTAGGCGTTCGACGGAGGGATCCCGGCGCCCACAAAGGCCGGGGCCGTGACCGCCGTGGATTTCGAAGGGGAGGACAAAGCCCATGGGGCCGGACGATGGCCCGTGCCAAGAACTGCCCCGGCCACGGCGATGACCGAAGAGTAGGCGGCGGGGTAAGCCGGCCGTTCGTCCTCCCTCCCGGAAGGCGAATGGCTGTTCGGGGCGATGATCAGGATATTCCGGAGGTAGGCGAACTGGCAGGCCCGCATCAGGAACGGGAAGTCGCGGCCGAACGCCGCCCCCGTGAGGATGATGTCGTTCCCGTCTTGGGCCGCTTTGTGGATGGCCTGGGCGAGCTCCATGGCCGGCCAATATTCGTAGGGCGAATCGGCATCGCCGCTCGTCCTGTAGGTCCTGATCTCCGCCTCGGGGGCGCAGGCCGACGCGATGAGGGCCATGAGCATTTCCCGGCCCAAGCCGTCCCCGGGATTCACGGCTTCTCCGCTCCAAGGGGGCTGGATCCTGTTGGCCAGGGAAAAAACGAGGACATGGTCGATCTTCGCGTTCTCGGACGATTTCACGCCGAAGGACCGGCCGGAGTCGATTACGGCTATCTTCAGGCCCTTCCCCCTGGTCGTTCTCTGGGCCTGGCGGAATTTCCCGAGCTCAAAAGCCGGGCTCTGCTCGAGCGCCAGGAGATTCGCGCCTGTCGCTGGTTTCCCCAGGCGGACGGCTCCGGAACTCCGTCCCAGGGAAGCGAGGACGAGGTCCAGCCGCCCCCGGCCGAGGTTTGGAGCCGACGCCAGGAGGTCCTGTGTCCCGGGGCTCTCGCAGAAAAGGGACTCGATAAAGCGATCCGCCGCGTCCCGGCAGAGACCATGATATCTTTCCTGAAAAGCCGGGAAATCGTTCTTTTCGCGAAGCGCCATGAGTTCGGGCCCGGCCTCCAAGAAAAGGATATTGACCAAGTTCTCATAAAGGCGGGGGATGCCGTCGGCGCCCCGTTCGATCCTGTCGATCTCCGAAGGCAGTAATCTCTGCCTCTCCGGATGCAGTCCGAGGGCCAGCTTGAGCTCGCCGTAGAAGATCTTTTCCCCTTCCGAAAAGACGACGTCGCCTTTCTCGGACGGCGCGAGACGCGTTTCATCGGGCTCGGGACTCTGAACCCGGCGGGCGTCCGCCAATCGAAGGGCGGCCTTTACGGTCTTCTCGGCGTCGATCAAACCGTAGCCGCACTCGGGCGAAAATCCGTCGAACCCCACCGCCCGGGAATCCGCGTTTTCCGTAAGGAGCTTTTTCACGGTGTCCGCGTATTGCCCCGGAGGCTCGGTCCCCAGGCGCGGATAAACGGACCCGATGAGGGCCACGAGGGAGGCGACGATGGGAGTCGCGCAGGAGATCCCGGCGGCGTATTCATCCTTTTCGCCGACGTACGTCGGGTAGGCGACAAAGGGAGCGTCGGGAGATCCGACCGTGGTCGTGGATTCGGGGGCGGCGATGTCCCAATAGCCGTACTTATTTTCGCCAAGCTTGGTGATGGCGGTGACGGAGACGTTTTCCGGATACTGGCCCGGATAATCTTCGTTACCGCCGAGGTAGCGGCCCATATAGTAGGGGCTCGCCGTGACCAGGACCACGTTATGGTCATGGGCGTAGCGGCAGGCCTCCTGGAGGTAGGGGACGTGGAGACCGCTTCCGGCGCTGAGATTGATGACATCGTTGCCGTCATGAACGGCCTTATAGATCGCCGCTCCCATGAGACTGGTGACAACCAGAGGGAGGGGGGAATCATTCTGCGAGTCGGCGTCGAGATAGCGATAAACCGTGATCTGGGCTTCCGGCGCGTATTTGGCCACGATGGAGGTCACGATGGTGCCGTGCCATCCCCAATCCACCATCGGCGGGCCGTCCGGGCTCCAGGGAAATCCGTCCCGCCCGACGAAATTGAAATGGGGTCCCCAGAGGGTATTTTGGAAAACCGGATGGCTCATATCGATGCCGGAGTCGAGAACGGCGACGCGGACCCCTCGTCCCTTGGTCAGTTTGTGGGCGCTCCTGAATCTGGCCGCGTCGAGCCCCCACTGTTTCTCGAACTCCGGGCTGAGGGTCTTGTGTTCGATCTTTTCGGGCGAAGGAAGGTCGAGTTTGGCCAGGTGCCCCGAGGACATGGCCACGATGTCGACGGCGTCTTTGCCCTTGAACCGGGGGATGAGATCCTTGAAATAGGCCCCATGCGGGCTGGGCTGGAAGAGACTCTCCGCGAACATATGGGCGCTCGATCGGGCCAGGTCCAGGTACTTCTCCCGGAAGCGGCGCATCGTAGCTTCGCTTCCCGCTTCGAGCAGGGCCTTAAAAACGGGGGCGTCTTTTTGATAATAATAATTCACCAGGATCGCGTAGAGACGCGGATAAACGTTCGGAAGCTCTCGGATCTTCGCCCTCTCCGCGGCGTTGAGCCGGGCCCGCTCCGGATGCCGGTCGACCTCGTCCGCCACGGCCTGATAAAAGACCGTCCGAGCTTGGTCGAATAAAGCCTCGAGAGGGGGCTTGGCCGGGCCCTGAGAGGAACAGCCCGAATGGAGGCCGGCCGAAAGAAGTCCGGCCAGGACGGCCAGCGCCGGGAGAAGCGACCGCGATCGAGATTTTGAGTGCATGTTTCCCTCCACTTTTAATAACGACGATAAAAAGCGTTCAACTGTACCAGGACTTATGATAATATCTGGGAAAAATGCAGGATCTCGATCGGAGAACCAGGGAAGTTATCGAGAGATTCTCTCTGCTCATCAAGCAGGTGATCCAAAAAAACCTCCATCGCAGCGACGTCGTCGACCTCGAGGACATCGAACAGGAAGTGCGGCTAAAGATCTGGGCTTTTTTAAAAAAAGGCAAAAACGTCCAAAATCTTCCGTCCTATATAAAGAAGGTCGCCTACTCGACGACCATCGACGAATTGAGGAAGATGATGAAACAGAGGCCGTCCGGAGAACCCGAGAGCTTGAGGAGAATTTTCGCCGGGGCCGCCCTGCTGTCCGGACCGGTCAAGGATTTCGCCCCCGAGGCGGGGGTCGAGGACAGCGAGGCCAGGGAAACGATCCTGGCCCTGGTCGATTCCTTGAGCGAAAACAGAAAAAAAGTCCTGCGGCTCTATCTGGCGGGCCTGTCCATCGACGAGATCAGCATGTCCCTGAATTGGGAAAAACCCAAGGTCCGGCATCTGTTCTACCGGGGTATCGACGACCTGAAGGAGAAAACCCGCTTCCTCCAGGGAAGCGCGGCCCGGATCTTCCCGGGCAGCTGGGACCCGGGGGGGAAACCATGAAGCTCAAGAAGTGTCCCTCGAAGAACGAGATCATCCGCTTCTTCGAGAAGACGGCCCCCGAAGGAGAGGGACGGAAACTTCTCGCCCACGTCCTTTCCTGCCCGGAATGCCTGACCGTTTTCGAGGCGGCCGAGGAGATCCGGTCGCAAAGTCCGGGGATCCTCCGCGGTTTTGAGGGGCAGGATTTGCATCGCCCCGAGGCGCGGGACATTCTGCGGAAAAAGGCGCGCCAGGAAATCCTCCTCCTTCGGAGAAGCCGCCGTCCGACAAGACGGAATGCGCTCCGCTGGGCCGGCGTTCCGGCCGTTGGAGCCGCCCTGGCGCTTCTCACCGTGTTCGTTATCGTGCCGAACATCGGGACCCGCCGGACGAGCGGCCTGGAACGAAACGTCTCGCCGCTCGAGATCGGGCTTCTGCGGCCCAGGGGAACGGTCCCCGCGTCGGCGTTGAGCTTCAAGTGGACGCGGCGGCCCGAAGTCCAGAGTTATCGCCTGGAGATCTACGACCGGAGTCTCGAGCCGGTCTATCAATCCGGCCCTCTCAGCTCGGACACGTTCTTTCCCCCCGAAGACGCGGCGGCCTTGATCCGAAAAAACGAGGTCTATTTCTGGAAAATTGTCGCCGTCTTCAAGGACAGCCAAACCATCGAATCGGAATTCGCCAGGTTCATTCTTCAGAAATGAAGAAGCTTGCGCCAAAACGATAATTTGCGAAGAGGGATGATCGCGTCGCCTTCGCCGATCAGGACGAAAGCCGCCCAATGGTAGGGGCGCCACTCGTCGGAGCGGCACATCTTGATCTTGGTCAGGCGGAGGCTCTCCTGCTTCGTTTTGCCTTCGGTCAGATAGCCATAGAAAGTCTTCATAAAATAAGAAGTGGATTCGTCGTTGGCGTTCCATAAACTCGCCACGACCGACCTCGACCCTGAGCAGAAGAACGCCCGCGATAAGCCCTGGATCCCTTCGCCCTTCTCCATTTTTCCCCCGGCCGTCTGACAGGCCGAGAGGACGACCAGGTCGGCGTTCAATTTGAGGTTGTAGATTTCCCGGGCCTGCAGGAATCCGTCCTCGTCGGATCGGGGATCCGCGGACAAGACCAGAGCCGAGCGGCTGGCGACCATCTCGTCCAGAAGGCTGTGGGTGGCGAAATGAAGGATCTTGTACCCGGACAGGGGAAGTTTTTTCACCCTGTTTTCCGTGGCCTCGGCGCCGGAGACGATCCTTCGCGAATCCGGAGCCATCCGTTTCGAAATCGATTCCATTTCCCGGGAGGCGAATTCGAGCGTATGAAGGACGAAACGTTTTTCGAGATAATATTCGGAGAGGACGTCGTTCCCGTTTTTTCCCGCGCGGTTGATATCCTCGGCCTGGCCGAAGAGGGGGTTGCCGATCGCAAGCAGGTCGGCCTCGGCCGTCATTCGTTCTTGACGCTCCAGGATGCTCACCAGCGTCGAGGCGGAGGGCGCATAGGATATCCCGTAGTCCTCCAGGAGAAAGCGGCAGGGGGTCCGGCCCGAGCCGGGCCCCTCCCCAGGGACGAGGGTCTCAAAAGGCAAATAGTAGAGCATCCGGTCCGGAATGAAGATCAGATTCTTTATTCCGGAGAGATCTTCCCGCCCGGCGGCGCCGAAGAGGGCGTCATAGAGCTTGCGGCCCGCGGGGGCGACGTCCGAGTTTGTGATCTCTCTCGACGATAACAGCCGGATGTAGTTGCTCACCAGCCGGAGAGTCCGCCGGCTTTCGGGTGGAGTGACCCGGCGAACCGAAAGATCCCCGGCGGTAATGAAGAAGATAAAGATATTCTCCTCTCCGACAAAATATTCGACGATCCCCGTTTCCCCGTTCAGGAGCTTCCTCCGGATTTCCGGGAGCCGGCAGGGCTCGCTTGAAACCGCTCTGGAATAGTGGGGATTCTCAGCCCTTGCCCTTTCGGCGAAGAGCTGATAATCGTCTTCCGCCTTCCCCAGCTGCTCCCGAAGCTGCACCCTGTCGGCCGGGCTCGATAAGCCATCATTCAATTCGGCCGAGAGATGCGATATTTTCCGGGAGATCTGCTCCAGCTCATCCACTCTCTCCCGGGGCAGGGCGCTCGAATCGATCTGGGCTTTTTGGAGATCGTCCAGGAAAGAGCGGGCCTTGGCTTTCTCGGCGTAATAGAGACATTCCTCGACGGCTTCGGCCGAGGGTTTTTTTTCAGAGCCTTCAAAAAGAAGGTTGACCAGCGCCTCGTAAATGGGGATCTTGCTCTTGAAAAAACCGGAGCTGTATTCTCTCAGCAGGAGCTGGACCCTCAGGTCTTCGATGATCCCGATGGCCTTCTTATAATTCTCGATGGCCGACGGGAATTCCTTCCGGGCCGTGTCCAGAGCCCCCAAACCCGCGTACGCTTCCCAGATCGCGGTCGGCTGGCCGATCTCACGGCCCACGCCCTGCGCCCGAACATACGAATCCTTCGATTTATCCCAAGATCCCAGCTCACGGTAGAGGTCGCCCAGGCGATTATAATTCTGCGCTTGGATAATTTTCTTCCCGGCCAGGCTCGCGGCGCTCAGGCTTTTAGAAAAGAATTCGAAAGCGTTCCGAAGATCTCCGAGTTTGAAATAAGCAAAGCCGATATTGTAAAGGCACCGCGCTTCCTCCCGACGGTGGCCGATCTTCCGGATGTATTCAAGCGCCTCTTTGAAAGAGTCCATGGCGCGGGTGTAATCATGGAGCTCGATGTAAACGAAGCCGATCGTGTTCAAGCACTCTTCCCGGCTCCACTTTCCGATGTACTGCTCGGCCACGCCCAGAGCTTCTTTGTTGAACTCCAGGGCCCTCTCATAGTTGCCCAAGGCGCGATAGATGTCGCCGATCGTCGTTAAGTGGAAGGCCTCGCCGGTCTTAAAATCGATCTCCCGACTGATCCGCAGAGCCTCGGCGGCGCAGGCCATGGCCTTGGAATAATCGCCCTTGTCTTTGTACAAAAGAGTCAGCCAATAGAGGCAAATGCCCTGGCTTCTCAGGGCCGCCGTTTGTTGATAATACGACAGGGCCTGGGACAGGAAATCCTGGGCCCCGGCCAGATCGCCCCTTTCGAGGAGGATCACGCCCCATGTTCGAAGGCAAAGAACCTCCAGTCTGCGGCAGACCATCTCCCGGGCAATAGTCAGAGCCTGCTGGCAGGCCTCGCGGGCCTCGGCGTCCTTCCCGAGGTCCGTCCAGACGAAGGCGCTCCTTTCCAGGCATTGGATCTCCAGGATCCTGTCTCCCGTCTCCCGGGATATCCGGAGTCCCGTCTGGGCTTCCCGAAGGGCGCCGGGATAATCGTTGAGATAGGTGAAGACATCGCTGAGATTGAGGAGGCATCGGCCCTCATCGCCTCGCGCCCCCCTCTCGTGGAAAATAGCCCGGGCTTTTTCCAGCGAGGCATAGGCGTCGCGATACTCCGACGAATAGTAGTGGACGAGGCCGATGGCCTGATGGAGAAAAGCATTGTCGGGGAACTGCTTCAGGCGGGCCCGAAGAAAAGCGGCGGTGTCCTCGATATCCTTCTTCGTGAGGTAGCTGTTGACAAGCTCGTCGTAGACTTCCCGGAAATCCCCGCCCAAGGAGATGCTTTTTCTCAGGTGCTCGTGGGCAAGGCCGAACTTGTTTTGCTTTTGATAGGCCACGCCCAGGCCATAATGATAATAGACGTTTCCCGGATGTTCCTGGAGCAGCCGCTCGATGCGCTGGGCAGCCATGAGAACGGCGGCGGCTCTGGCTGAGGCCGGCGGCTCCTCCAAGGCCTGAAACAGCCAGGCGTAGGCGGACACATCCGACGGATTTCGTTCAATGATCCCGAGGCACGCCGAGATCGCCTCGGCGTTTCGGCCGGACCTGAGATCGGCCAGGATTGAAGCGGACCCGGACGTTGGTTGCGAGTCGAGGGGACTTGACGAGGATCTTGATATATCGGCGCGAGGTGGAGAATCGGACCCCGGGAATAGGGCCGGCGGAATGGCCATGGCGACGGCCAGGGGCACAAGAATCAAGGCCAGAATTCTTCTCGCCACGAAATCCGGGCTCCTTAGGACGGAATACTAGCCAAGTCGGCTGGCTAAATCAAGACAAATCGAAACGGGAGGGACGGCCGGAGGAGGGCGGTGCCGAGGCCGGGCCGCGAATAGCTACTCGCTCCGCAGAGGCCCGTAGAGTTTCGCCCGGAAGGATTTCTCGCGCATAAGAACCGCCTGGAGGAAGCGGAAGCTGTCGGCGAGGTAGCCTTCGTAGCCGGTCGGTTTACCGTTCCAGTCCGTCCAGTCAATGCCGTCCGCCGTCGCGTCGCAGACGCCGTTCTGGAACTCGCCGCGGTGCTGGCGCTCGAGCATGGCCCGGAGGATGCGGTCGGCGCGATCGTTCTCGCCGAGGACGTAGTGCGCCATCAGGAAATGGAGGACGTGGCCGGCGGTGATGCCGCCGTTCATGTAGTGGCCGACGGTATCGGTGCCGTCCTCGCGCGTTGGGATGCCGATCGCATCGGGCTGGAGGGCGTTGAGCCAGCCGCGGCGGGCGGCCAGCCAGAGGTCGGTATCGCGGAGTCCTGGGGGCGCCGGGAGGAGGAGCGGCGTGACGGAGAGGGCGACGGGTTGGTCGGGGGAGATAGCGGGGAGGTCGAGCGTGAGGTCGACGATCTTGTCGGCGCGGTTGCCCTCGAGACGGCCGATGAGGGGGCGACCCTTTGTTTCCGCGAGCAGCATGGGGCCCCAGTCGGGCGCGTTGAGGACCGCGGGCAAGCGGAATGTTCCGTCATCAAGCCAGTCGCCGGGCAGGATGGTGGTCGAGGTGACTTTGGGGTCGAAGGGGAAGATGAGACGGAGGGAAAGGGGCGCGGTGGGCTTGGCGTCGAGGGCGAATAGGGTCAGCTTGAGCGAGCCGGAATCGGCGACGATTCTCCACTCGAGGCACGCTGTCCCCGCCTCGAGCCCGAAGACCGCTATGTCTCCCCCGCTTCCGGGCCGGCGGTCGACCAATTTAGCGTCATTCCAGGCGCCATCGGCAAGGTACTGGACCCGAACAGCATTCCCCGCCCGCAGCAGGTTCGTCGCGGCCTTCTCCCCTCCCTCGGTGTCCCAGCTGAGGAAGGAGAGCCCGGAGGCAGTTTCGGCGGCGACGACTTTGATGATCGGATCGCCGATGGGCGGCCGGAGCGCGAAAGGGCCCGAGCCTTGGGAAGGGCGGGAGGAGCAGGCCGCTAAAGCCAAGACAAGGGCCGAAGGGAAGAGCAGTCCTGCGCGAATACTCCGGCCGGCCACGCGCTGCTTGTTCATGGCCGTATCATAAGACTTTGAGATAAGCCACACAACACGCTGGCGAGAAAAGCCATGAGACAAACGCCCTGGCTTAGGCGTCTTTTCATGTGTTTGAAAGTTGGGGACAGAAGCGGGCCGTGCGAAAGTCGATCAGCGAGGGGATATCGTTGAACCGGTTGGTCGGGAGGGCGCTCGAAAAAGAAGCCGGCACTAATTAATCGCTCCGCAAAGGCCGACAGAGCCTCCTAATTCGTGGCTATCTAACGGTCATGGATCAGGCAGGCCATTTCTCCGAGTTTTTCCTTTGCATTTAACAGCACTTATCAATAAGCTATCCGCTGAAGTGTGATTTGTTTTTGTGAGGCGGTTAACCATGGACAAATATTTTTTCACCAGCGAGAGCGTGACCGAAGGTCACCCGGACAAGATCTGCGACCAGGTGAGCGATGCCATTCTCGACGACCTGATCAGGCAGGACCCGAACTCAAGAGTGGCTGTCGAGGCCTTGACCACAACGGGGACTGTACATGTGGCCGGCGAGGTCACGACCAAGGGTTTCGCGGATGTCCAAAAAATCGTCAGGAGAACCCTTAAGGAGATAGGCTACACCGATCCACGGTTCGGTATCGATTGCGAGGACGCGGGTGTTTGGGTGGCCATCCACTCGCAGAGCCCGGATATCTCACT
>Ga0214473_10008941_pt1 | contig 11843 bp, 9 predicted proteins | sample RVTome_7_FD_203509 | JGI IMG/M metagenome (GOLD analysis project Ga0214473, IMG submission 203509) | Soil microbial communities from uranium-contaminated site in the Upper Colorado River Basin, Wyoming, United States - RVT98D197 | ecosystem: Environmental > Terrestrial > Soil > Contaminated >...
TCGTCATCGATCCCGCTCGGGCGCTGATCGACGATGAGCAAAGTGACGTTGTACTTGCGCAGCTCGCGGGCGATGTTCCCGAAGATCGTATGACCGGCGATCTGAGGATCGAGGAACTTGTGCGCCTCCTCGATGACGATCATCAGCGGCCGGGGTTCATCCGCCTGTCCACCGGCGTGGCGGTTCATTCGGTCGACGTAGCGAGCGTGGATGCGCCGCGTCAGATAGTTGGCCACCAGCACGTAGGCCGCCAGTGTGTTGCCGTATCGGCCAAACTCGAGGACGATGCTCGTTCCGAGGTTCAGTCGATTGAAGATGTCATCGACGGCCTCATCGCCCTTACCCGGGACAAGGAAACCCATTCGGCGGAAGAACGACTCGAACTTGCGCTGGATCGCGTCCAGCGTTCCGGGCAGGATCCGGCCGCTTACCACCAACTCCTGAAGTTCTTCTCCCGCCTGCTCTTCCTCCAACAGCTTGGCGATCCAGGCCGGGCCCAGCCTGCGGCGCAGGTAGTAGAGAGCCCCGGTCTGGATGTCGCTCAGCCCCATTAAGCCGGCGAGCATTTCCACATCCTCCGGCTCTATTTGCTCGTAGCCGATCTTGAGAATGCGGTCGATCTTGCTCTTTCGTGCCCGTGAAGTTTCTTCGTCAAGGGTCACCACGTTCACCCGCCCGTCGGGGAAGAGCTGTCGCAAGCCTTTGTACTGGTGCTGACCCTCCCCCTTGACGGCCCAGCCGTAGTCGTTATGCATGTCGAAGACCAGGCTTGAGGCCAATCCGGACTTGACGATGCCGGCCAGGATAGTGCGGGTGATGAAGGACTTCCCGGTGCCGCTCTTGCCGAAAACACCTGAGGAGCGCTCAACGAAGCGCCCCAGGTCGAGATTCACCTGGACGAGCTCCATGTCGAGCGGCGAGCCGATGAAGAAGTGGCTCTGATCTTCCCGGCCGAAGACCCGCTCAACGTCCGCTGCAGTTGCTTCATGCACGCGGCTGAAGTGGGCCGGGATCGTCTTGATCGGGCGCGGTTCTTGGGCACCCTCGTCCAGCACGAGCATCGGGGTCACCTGCATCGCTCCGTAGGCGACGCTGCCGCGGTAAACCTCGGCGCTAAAACTGTCGGAGGGGTCCGGGGGCCTTCGGGGAAGGTCGGGATTGGCCGCGTCCAGGAGGATGTCGGTGATGATGCCGAAAAACGTCCGTCGGCTTTGACCCTGGATAACCACGTAGCGTCCGACGGCGAGTCGTTCGATCGACAGATGGGGGTCGAGCTTGACCCTCAAGCCGGCGGAAAGCGATCCGCCGACGACGGTCCCCAGAGGTGTCTCGCCCGGCCGTTCGCCGAAATAGGAGTCGAGCTCCGAGGCATCGGTCATTCGGCCCTCCAATGCGCGGCGTGGCGCGTCCCGTCCCGGTCTTTGATCATGTCTGCAGGCTGCGGATGAGGTTCTCGAGGCGATTGAGGTCGGCCGCCATGAAGCGGGCGCATTCCCGTCCGGCTTCGACGAGGTAGGGCAGGCGCTGTTTCTCGGGATAGGTCAGTGAGGCCTGTTTGAGGGCCGCTGCCAGCAAGTTGTCGACCGGAAGTCGGTCGGCGCCGAAGATCAGAGGCAGGAAGTCGAAGCGCTCGGTGAAGGCGTGGACCTCGTTCATGTCGAGGGGGTAAACCTCCGCCAGAGTGAGAGGAGGCTGTGGCGGAAGCGTGTAGTGATAAGTCCCTTCCCGAGCAAATCCGACAGTCAGCGCACTGAACTCGAGCGGTACCTGCCGATTCGTCTGAGCATCGGCAAGCTGCTCGCGCGAGAGGTCTCCGGCGGTTGCCATCTGCCGGGCGAGCTCATCATCCTCGATGCTCAGATCGTAGATCAAGCCGATCACCCGGGTCTGCCCGTGTTGGGTCTCAACCACGCAGAACCCACCGAATGCAGGAATGTCGGGCTCGGGCAGGCGGACGGCCCCGACGAAGCCGCGCGTGCTGCAGCGCGTAACCCTCCCAATAGGCACTTGGGTGACGACCATGCTTTATTTCACTCCTCTAGACGCGATGGCGCCGGCGCGCTCCGGTCCAGCGTTTGGTCTGCGCCTTCTGCGAGATTCGAGGCCGAAGGCCGCGGCGGATGAGAGCCTGCTCGATCATAGCCTCGAAGGCCTGCCTGTCGGCAGCGGTGACAACAGCCAGCTCATGGGCGCGGACGAGCGGATAAGGGAAACCTCCGGTGGTCTTAGACTGCTCAATGATCCCGGCGTGCACCCACTCCAGCCTCTTCGGGTCTTCGGCCACCCAACCGGGGATCTCGACGCGAGCGATGTTGTGCGCGCCTCCCGTGTTGAGATAGAAGAACTGGATCTGGTGCCCGACGGTCTCGAAGTCGCGATTCACCGGAGAGCTGTCCACAAAGCGCGCGCTGCGCTCGCCGGGCTCGAGGCGTTCGGCGAAGAGGGCACGATCGGTGAGTCCGCGGTAGGGGTTGATGGCAGGTGACGACTCCGGGTCTGGTTCGGGCGCCAGAACCAGGGCCAAGAGTGCCAGGACATCCGCGCTGCGCGGCCGATCGACCAAGCCGGCGACCGCAGCCGCGCTCGCTCGAAGTCGGGTGAGATGCCGCAAGTACTCGGCCAGCAATCGGTCGACAGCCTTTCGATGCTGATCACCTGCCTGTAGGGCGAGCCAAAGGAGCAGGCCGTTGTCCAGGAGCGTCAACGTCGGCGCACCTGTGCAGCTCTCGGCCAGACGCGCCAGCGTCTCCATCTCGGCCACATCGCGCTTGCCATTGATCCAGGCTGGCGAGGCCAGGTCCCCGCTGTCTCCGTAGAGGTCGGCGTCGTCATAGAACACGGCCGCCTCACTCGCCGTAAGGGGCGCGCTGCCCGTACCCTGTTCGATCAGGATGGATCCGATGTTGATCAAGAAGTACAGCGCGGGTGCGTGCCGGTCGGGGTGGATCTGCGAACCGTCCGCTCCGATGACGTTGAGACGAGCGGGGTGGGGTGGAAGGCCGAAAACCATATTGACAGGCTCATCCGTCGGATGAGCCCCTCGCCAACGCTCTCCGGCTCGCCGGATGCGGTTGGTCAGCTCGTCCCGGCCGATGCGCTGGGCCTCATCGATCGAGCGCATGGCCACCGGGAGTTTGCGCGCGGCTTCGGCTGCCCGCCGGGCTGCGCTCTCTCCCAGGCCTTCAACCTGCGTCAACAACTGAGGAAATCGGAGGCTCATTGCCAGACTTGATCGAACACCTGTTCCGGATTATATCCGAAGCAATCGAGTCTGCAAATTCGCGGCTCGCGGGTGCGGCTTTTTGAGATGGGCGCGGGTACCATCCCTTGCATCGCACAGGCTGGCGGACGATCCCTCGCGAGACCGATGGGTGACCGATGCCCCAAGTTCCATCCAATTAGCCCGGAAGTCACGGTGATATGGCCGGTCTAAGGTGGTTGTGCTATACTGCGCGAAATGACCGGAATGCATGATCTGACCGAAGATTTGGCCCGGAAGTTGCGCCGGACCGGCATGGGTGGCGTTGCAGCAGTCCTCTTGGAGGCGGCAGGACCATTGGCCCTGATCGGTGCACAGGCGGCATACATCGTGGAACCTCTCTTCGGAGGGGAGGAGCTGCATAGCATTGGTCGCGTGTTGGAGGACCCAAAGAAGGTTCGTCTCCTGATCGACCAACTGCGAGCTGACTTGGCGGACAACGATGTTTGATCTCAGGGGTCTGCTGATCCTGGCGATTTTCCTCGCAACGCTCCTGACTTACGCCGCGTACCGGGGTCGCAGGACGACGGTCTTTCGCAAGCTGCGCGGCTTCGAAGAGCTGGGTAGGTCCATCGAGCGCGCGGTTGAGGCCGGCGAGCGCGTACATCTTTCCCTGGGGACCGGATCGGTGATCGGCTCTGACAGTGGTCCGGCGCTCGCTGGATTGGCCGTGCTTTCGCGGATGGCGATGGCGACCAGCATGAGCGATAAGCCGTCGGTGATCACTGCCGGCGACGGCGCCATGATGGTGCTGTCGCAAGATAGCCTGCGGACGGGGTATCAGCAGGTCGGAGAATCAACCCGCTTCCAGTTGTCGGCCGGAAGGATGCTTGGTCCGACACCCTTCTCCTATGTCGCCGGTCTCCCCGCCGTACTCGGTGACGAGGGCGTGAAGGTCCACGTGATGATCGGATCATTCGGGGCGGAAGCTGCGCTGGCGGCCGACTTTGGTGAGAGAAATGGAATATTCGTCCTGGCCGGGACAGACGACGTTCAGGCGCAGGCAATCCTGTATGCCATTGCCTCCTATCCCCTCATCGGAGAAGAGGTGTTTGCCGGCGGTGCATACCTGAACGCGGGCCCGCTGCATCATGCCAGCCTGAGCACACAAGACCTGGTGCGGTTCCTTATCGTCGCCGCGATCCTGGTTGGGACGCTACTGCGCACCTTTGGGGTGGGCGTGTGAAGCTTGGTGTCTATCTGATCTGGGCCGTCGTTGCAGTTGTGGCGGGCGTGTTCGTCCTCCTCGGCTACTTCACAAGCCTCGGCATCTTTATCGAGTTGCGGTTGGTCTTGCTTCGATGGGCGGTCCTGCTGGCTGCCGGGGGACTCGGGATCGGTCTGGTGAACCTGGCGAGTGTCCACCTGGCCAAGGTCAGCGAGCAGGAACCCGGCTGGCCGTATAGCGGCGTCCTGATCGTTTTCTTCACCTTCACACTGGCCCTCGGGCTGTTCTTCGGCCCGGACAGCCCATGGACGCTGTTCGTCTTCAGATACATCCACCTGCCCCTCGAGTCAAGTCTCATGGCCCTTCTGGCGGTCGCCCTGGTTGTTGCCGGCGTGCGCCTGGTCGGCCGGCGACGCGACCTCCTCAGTCTCGTGTTCTTGCTGACCGCGATCCTGGTCTTACTAGGAACCGGTCCATGGCTCGTGTTCTCCAAAAGCTCGACCCATGTAGGGATTACATGGGTCAGGGCCTGGGTGGTGCAGGTGGCTGCGGCCGGAGGTGCCCGTGGCATCCTCCTCGGTGTAGCAATCGGTGGGATTGTCACCGGCTTGCGTGTGCTCGTGGCCGCCGACCGGCCCTACGGGAACTAGCGGGATGTCTGCCGAACTCCGTTGTCCGATGTGCAGCAAACTCAACCCTCCCGGCACGGAGGAATGTGGGTTTTGCGGAGCTCGGCTGCGACCGCTGGTCGTTAGAGGTGAACCGGAAGGCTCTCGCACGGCCCCGCCTCCCGGATCGACGGACGGGGAGGATGATTCCGCAGAGGCCTCGGACTGGCTCGACAGGATGAGGGCAGGATCAGGAGAGGACGAATTCGGAGAAACCGCCCCAGAAGAAGAGGCAGATTTGGGCGGCTCTCCGGACTGGCTGGGCCGCTTGCGAGAAGTGGGACCGTCGGAGGAAGGACCACCCCCGGGGGAGGTCCCGGACTGGTTGGACACGCCGAAGCAGACAATGGAGGAGGCCCCGGGGGAAGAGGCCAGTGGGGCCGAACTGGCAGAAATCCCTGATTGGCTATCGCGCGTACGTGAGAAGCACGCCCAGGAAGCCGAACCGGCCTCCGAAGCAGAGCCGGAAGACTGGGGCGCGGAGGGGGCGGAGGACTGGCTTGCTCGGATACGGGACGGGGGGATGCCGGCCGAGGCTGGGTCTGCGCTTCCTCCGAGGATGCAGGACCTGGCTACGGAAGCCACTGCGCCTGGAGGGGAGCCCTCAGAGGACTTGAGAGAGGGCGGCGAGCGCCTCGGGGCCGGGGACTCCGTTGAGCCGGTGGAAGACTCTGGGCTGGCCTGGGACATTCAATCCGGCACGGACCTGGGCTGGTTGGAAGAGGTCGCCCCCGCAGAAGGATCGGGTCTTGCCGAAGCCCGCCCCGCCGCGCCTCCTCAGGAGGGGTGGCTGGCTGAGCTCGAAGCACCGTCTGAGGAGCTGCCCGGAGGCACGGTCGAAGAACCGAAGGTTGTGGAGCCTGCCGCTGCCTGGCTGGGGAACGCAGAGATTGCCGTCGAAAGGCCGTTTACCGGAGAGGACGAAGAGATCCTCGGACCGGAGACCGGCGGAGCGAGCTGGCTCAAAGAGCTCGAGGTTGGAGCCGACGAACCCTCATCCTGGGAGGACCGAGGCCAACGCAAGATTTGGGAGACAGCCGGAGAAGGCGGGCTGGGCTGGCTGGCCGAATATGACGCCTCGGTCGGACAGAAGCCAGACAAAGTGGGGGAGCCGACCCCGGTTGGTGAACAGCTTGAGCCGGGATGGCTCTCAGAGATCCGTGCCCCGGATGAGGTCCTCCCAAGCGAGCCCGAAGCAGTCGTGACCGCCAAGCGGGAAGAGCCGGCCCAGCCTGAGCGCACACCGCCAGGCGAGCTGCCCCACGTGGCGGCGCTGGTCTTTGGGGCACAGGAGCCGGCTGGAGGGGCGCAGACCCCAGATATCGATCTGAGCTCGCTTGAGGTCGAGTTGCCCGATTGGCTCGGTGAGCACAGAGCCGGCCCCGCAGGAGGGGAGCCGGCTGGGCCCGGCGGGGTCGATCTGGCACCGGCGACACTCCCGGCATGGCTCGAAGCGATGCGACCGATCGCCACATTCCGATCGGTCGTCGAGGTTGCCGAGGAAGATGAACAGGCCCTCGAATCGGCGGGCCCGCTGGCTGGGTTGCGCGGGGTCCTGATGGCCGAGCCGGTGGTAGCCATGCCCCGCGCGCCGACGATCGGCGCCGCCAAGCTGGAGGTTACCGAACGGCAGTACGCCCAGGCCGAGCTCTTGCACAAGATGGTGGAGGAAGAAGAGCGCGAACTCCCAACAGCCGAGAGGCGCCGCCTGCGCCTGCCGCTTGTGCGCTGGGTCGTGTCCGCCGTCCTCCTCCTGGCTGTCATCCTGCCGATCACGCTCGGGATCCCTTCCTTTCCCCTTCCTTCCCAGGTATCACGCGATCTTCTGCCACTGATGGCATTGGTCAATGGATTGCCGGTTGATCGACCGTCGCTTGTCGTGTTCGATTACGACCCCGGATATTCGGGTGAGATGAATGCTGTGGCCGGAGCGTTCATCGATCAACTCATGGGACGCGGGGTCCCGGTCGTCAGCCTCTCGACGCGCCCTTACGGGCCGGCGCTGGCCGCGGGTCTCCTGGACCGGATCGCTTTAGGACACGGCATCCCTGCTGGGACCGGTTATCTGCATCTCGGATACCTCTCGGGTGGGCCGACCGCTATGCAGATCTTCGCGGCTTCGCCGCGCGATGCAGTTCGGAAAGGCTTTGATCTGCCCGCGGATGATGAAGGTCAACCTGTGTGTGGCGGCTGGGATTGCCCCATCCTTTCGAACGTGCACAGGCTCTCCGACTTCAGCATGGTCGCCGTGCTATCGAGCGGTACCGAAAACGCTCGCACGTGGGCTGAGCAGGCTCACCCCTACATGGGCCAGGTCCCACTGGTGATGGTGTTGAGTGCCGGTGCGGAACCGCTCATCCGGCCGTATTACGAGGCGCTCGAGCCGCAGGTGAACGGCATCCTCTCGGGTCTACCCGCGGCGGTGGCGTACGAGCAGGCCAATCAACTCCCCGGGGAGGCGCACGCACGCTGGAATCCATTCGGGGCGGCCCTGATGGCGATCGAATTCATGTTGGCGGCAGGCGTCGTCTACGGTCTTGCGAGACGGCTCTTGGGATCGGGCCGGGCGCCGAGTGGGTGATCTGGATGCTTGAGCAAATCGTCGGCCCCGTCCTAGCCTCTCTTCTGACGATCATGATGCTCAGTTACATCATTGGCGACAACGCCTTCTTCCGCTTGGCATGTTTCATTTTTGTCGGAGTGGCCTCCGGTTATGCCGGCGCGATGGCCTGGCACCATGTGCTCTGGCCGGGACTGGGCGAACCGTTCGTGCAGAACGGGGTGTCAACCCTCACGGACCCTGAGTTGGTTGTCACGGTAGTTATTCCCCTGGTCTTGATTGGGCTGATGCTGTTCAAGCTCTCGGCCGCGACTTCGCCCTACGGGACCTTGCCGTTGGCCCTGATGGTCGGTATCGGGGCGGGGGTCCTCGTGGGCGGGGCGATCACGGGAACGCTCATTCCACAGTCCATGGCGGCAATGACCACCCTCGACCCGCGAGTGGTAGCGCCGCAAACCGGAGAGACCGGCCTGGAGCGAGTCATCAATGTCATTATCCTCCTGGCCGGGACGTTGTCGACCTTGATGTACTTTCGATTCACCGCCACTCGCTCCGCCAGCGGTGAAACACGCCGGACCAGGCTCATGGGGATCGTCGCCGGTGTGGGTGGATTCTTCATTGCGCTCACATTCGGAGTTATGTACGCTGGGGCGGTAGCGGCGGCGGTGATCGTCCTGGCCGAGCGGGTCCAATTCCTGGCCGAGGTCGTTGTGAACATTCTAGGCCGACTGACGGGGGTAGGATGAGCACGATCGTCGATGCCGACACTCTGCTCGCCATCGATGTCGGGAGCGTGAACACGCGCGCCTCGCTGTTCGATGTCGTCGACGGCCGGTATCGATTCGTAGCGACAGGTCGTTCTGCATCGACGGCCGATTACCCCGTCGCCGATATCGGCGAGGGAGTTCGGCTGGCGCTCGAGCGGGTCCAGGGTGTCACCGGGCGGCGGCTGATCGATGAATCCGACGCGTTGATCGTCCCGGCGAGTGCCGACGGCTCGGGGACGGATGTATTCGTCGCCACCTCCTCGGCCGGGCCGAGCCTGCGCACCATTATGGTAGGGCTGATGCCGGGTGTTTCGATTGAGAGTGCACGGCGGCTGGCGACCGGAACCTATCTGAATGTGCTCGATGAGATCGGGCTAACGGACCGTCGGCGCGAAGAGGAGCAGATCGACTTACTTCTCCGGGCAAAACCCGATCTCATTCTTCTTGTCGGTGGTACCGACGGCGGCGCGAATGAATCCGTTCTGCGCATGGTCGATCTGGTGGCAGTGGCTGCCGGCCTGTTCCCCGAAGGAGAAGTCCCACGCGTTGTCTACGCCGGCAACCGACAATTGTCGGCTGCCGTGGCAGATCGGTTGGGAGACCAGCTCCCACTGGTCTTGACGCCGAACGTACGACCGACGCTCGGATCCGAGGATCTCGCCCCAGCACGCCTGCGCCTGGCTGAGGTCATCGGTGAGGTGCGTTCGATGCGCATCTCAGGCTTCGAGGAACTAAGGCAATGGACCGGTGGGAATCTCATGCTCACGGCGGACGCCTTCGGACGTGTTTGCCGATACCTGAGTCAGGTATACGATCCGGAGAAGGGAGTGATGGGTGTCGACCTCGGCGCCAGTCATACGACGGTGGCCGCCGCCTTCGCCGGGGATCTCAGGCTGACCGTGTGCTCCGACTTGGGCCTCGGTGCGGCCCTCCCTGGCCTGCTCCGGCATAGCTCATTGGACAAGGTAACCCGTTGGCTGCCGATCGACATTCCGGATGAGTTCGTTCAGGACTACGTGTACAACAAAGCCCACTATCCCCGGAGTGTGCCGGCCGAAGTAGAGGAAATGCACCTCGAATACGCCCTGGCCCGCCAATTGATCCGTTCGGCATTGTTCCAGGCGAGGGCGGGATGGCCGCAGGGAAAGGATTCCGAGTCCGTTCTCCTGATGCCTCCGGTCGAGCCGATTATCGCCAGCGGAGGCGCCCTGGCACGCGCCCCTCGCCCAGGCTTAGCCGCCCTGGTGCTCCTGGATGCGCTTCAGCCGACCGGGGTTTGCACGCTGATTCTGGATCCGCACAACCTTTCGCCGGCGCTTGGTGCGGCCGCCGAACCGCTTCCTCTGGTGGCAGTCCAGGTTCTCGGTTCAGGTGGCTTTGTCAGCCTCGGCACGGTGGTTGCACCCATCGGGCGGGCGAGACAGGACAGGCCGGTCTTGAAGTTCCGGCTGGACAAGGAAGGGACGGGCGACGTCGTCGAAGATGAGGTCAGGTTCGGCCAGCTCGTCGTGCTTTCACTCGGGCAGGGGGAACATGGTCGGCTGACTTTGCGCCCCGAGCAGGGTTTCGACCTCGGTTTCGGTGGCCCGGGAAAGGCCGGTGCCCTGCGGGTCTCGGGCGGGGCGGTGGGTTTGATCATCGACGCCCGCGGGCGGCCTCTCCAGCTCGCCAGGGACGGCGGACGTAGACGTGAATTGAACCAGAAGTGGCTCTGGGACATCGGAGCGCTACACTGATCGCTACACTGCTCGCTTGGCACCGCTCTTGCAACTCAAGCCGGACATGATGATGGGATCTGCGTATCTTCCACCCGTATCGCACGTTCTCCCGCTGGCGATCATCCGGCGTGAGCGCCGTTTGCCGATTGCCGGGGCAGTCGCGGTCCGGATCAATCAGAAAGTAATGGCCTCGGATGTGGTCGCCGAGGGCGAGGCTCCCCCGCGCCATGTCTTCCTGGATCTCGCTCGCGGCCTGGGGGTCCCCGTTCACGAAGTGGGCAGGTATCTGCGCGCCCAGCGGGGCGATGCGCTTGAAGCCGGGGAGGTCCTCGCTGGCCCGGCCGGCATGGGTAGGAGAACTGTTCGAGCCCCCTCAGATGGGATCGTGGTCAGCATCTCCAACGGCCGGTTGCTCTTTCGGATGCACTCGGGGGTGCTCGAGCTCAAGGCAGGCTTCCCGGCGACGGTTGTCGGGACCGATGGAGTTCAAACTGTCCTCCTGGAAACGACGGGGGCGTTGATCCAGGGCGTGTGGGGCAACGGAAACAACGATTTCGGTGTGATGCGGGTTGTGGGGGACGGACCAGGTGACCGGTTGCAGACCGATCGCCTGGACGCCGACCTGCGCGGGGCAATCCTTGTCGCCGGCATTTGTGATCATCCGGCACCCTTGCACCAGGCGACCGGGATTTCAGCTCGCGGGATCGTGCTTGGCGGATTGGCTTCAGAGCTGATCCCGGTGGCGGCCCGCCTGCCGTATCCAGTCATCGTGACGACCGGGTTCGGCCCACTTCCGCTCGACAGTCCGACCTTCAACCTGCTCAGCAGCAATGCCGGGCGGGAAGTGGCCCTGGATGCCCGGAACTACAATCCGTCCGACGGATCGCGGCCGGAGGTGATCATCCCCCTGCCGCCGACCTCCGAGGCGGATTTGCCCGAAGATGTCATTCCCCTGAAGGAGGGTGTGCGCGTTCGCCTGGCCCGTCCTCCCTATCACGGGTCTGTCGGCATAGTGCGTGAGATGCTCGCCCGGGCCGTCGACTATCCAAGCGGGATTCTTGCCCGCAGCGCCAGAGTCGACTTGGAAGGGGTTGGCTTGACGATCGTCCCCGTCGATAATCTGGAGGTTCTGCAATAGGCGGTGAGCTGCGGCCCAGGCTGGCGCGGCCATCCGAAAGGCCGAGGGTTGGCCGGAATCATTAGGAGAAGTGACCATGGCCGAAGACTTTGACATTGGGGGGGCACCACCCGAGGAACCGACGAATCGCACGTTCGTCATTGCGGCCGCCGGGATCGGAGGTCTGCTCGTTCTGAGCATGATCTGTCTGGCGCTGTACGCTCTGGTGTTGGCGCCGGCGCAGCAGAGTAACCGCGCTGCTGAAGCAACGCAGATCGCGCTTCAGAACACGGAAGTGGCCCAGTCGATCACCCAGACCGTGGCCGCCGCTCGGGCAACCGCCACCCGACCGTCGACGAACACCCCTGTGCCGCCGACGGCGACTGTGACCCGGACCCAGGTGGTGGTTCTACCTACGGACACGCCGACGGCGACCTTGCCGGCGACGACCACCTCGACCCCATTCACGAACCTGGGAACACAATCAGCCCAGCAGACGTTGAATGCGAGCGGCGCGACCACGCCGTCTCCCACGCCGACGGCCCTGCCGTCGACGGGCTTCGCCGACGAAATCGGATTGCCCGGT
>Ga0214473_10008942_pt1 | contig 11843 bp, 2 predicted proteins | sample RVTome_7_FD_203509 | JGI IMG/M metagenome (GOLD analysis project Ga0214473, IMG submission 203509) | Soil microbial communities from uranium-contaminated site in the Upper Colorado River Basin, Wyoming, United States - RVT98D197 | ecosystem: Environmental > Terrestrial > Soil > Contaminated >...
TCAACGTTGGAGTATCCGAACCGTCTCCTTCAAGTTTTACCCTTACTTCCAGCGTTTTAGAATCAGCAACCGAAGAATCCAGAGTGAGTGGGCCTTCCGTTGAAGGCAAGTAGTAATATGAGCCGCCGGCTCCGGTAGAAGGATTAACATAACCGGTATCGCCGCTTCCCCAGATATCGGCTGCCCTTACTTGAATACCGATTTTATATGTTGCCGAGAGGCTGGAAGCAGTCCAGTTCAGCGTTGACCAATTTTTGCTTACTTCACTTATATCACCAACTCTAAGGCCAGTTCCTGTTCCGCCTAAAGTAGCAAGGCTCGCGTAGTTAGGTGAATCGAATCCTTGCGTATAAGTAGGACTTCCAGAAGCAGTACCGTTATAACCGCTACCGGAACTATCATTAGCATTATCGTTAAGATGCCACAAGCCTATCGTATTTGCTCCAGCTGAAAATGGAGTATCAAGGGGAGTAAAATTTGAATTATATCTGATTACATTCGATAGGCGAACTTCATCTATTGCTCCATAAAAAGGATTATCAGCGCTGTAACTATTTGCGCCTAAAACTAAGAATGAGTGGTCAGACGATGCATCATCCCAAAGATTACTAGCAATAGACAGCGTGCCATCTACAAATACTTCAGTATATCCGCCCGTTGAAGTCGAAACTAGGGCGATATGCGCCCACTGCCCGCTTGTGAGTTCTGGCCCAGAAGACTGGGAAAGATAATTATTGTTTTGAGTATCCCACACTTTAAGATTTAGATAATTATCTACTTGCTCCAATAATAAATAGTTGCCATACACTCCTTCTCCATCACCAATACTAAAAATAGTATGGGTCCCGCTTACAGTTAATGGTTTTATCCAAGCTTCGTATGTTTCAGCAGCTTTATTGCTAGGCAAACCCGCCCTTGTAACATATTGGCTGCTGCCGTTCAAATTGATTCCTCTAGAATTGTTTGTTATTTTCACATCTCCGCTTGAAGTCGTAAGGTCGATGTTTGACTTTGTAGTCGTAGCTCCCTGCGTCGTTCCGTTGAAATCACTTTGCGAAGTGAATGTTGAACCGGAATCGCCGCTGGTGTTGCCGGCGTTGTCTTTGAATTGAACATAGACCGACTTTGTGCCCTGGTCAGTTGTTCCACCGTATAATTCATTTGTTAAATCCCAACCGGTTTTAATTGCGGAATAAGCTTCCCAGGGAGACCAATTCGAGCCGTTGTTGGAAAATCTCATCCCCTCAACCGTGCCCAAACCGCTAGCAGTGTCTGTTGCCTTCAGGTAAATATTAGCTGAAGCGGAATTGGCCCAATTCATATATGGTGAAGCTGATGAGGTTTGCTCGAGCTGTATGCCGTCAAACCAAGCATCTGTCGCATCACCGCCAAGGTAGAATGTTATACGGGCGTTTGTAGCTGTTGTGTTTGCTGTGAAAGTTTTTGTAAATCTTTGCCATTCTGTTGTTAGATTAAAAATTTCTCCGCTAAGACCATAATTATTGTACGGAGGACTAGAGTTATGAACAGACACCCTAACCTGACGGCTACTTTCTGCTTTAGCCCAGAAAGATACGGTATAAGAAGCGCCGCTGGTGACGTTCATAGAATTGTTGGAAGAGACAGGCTGATAAACCTGGACATCACCGGTAGCTGAACCGCCGGCAGTGATAGCAGTTTTTAAGGATGAGCTTCCTATTGCTGCGGTTGTTGCATCTCTTGAAACAGAACCGCTGGCTCCGTTTTGAAAAGCGCTAAGCCAGCTGGATGTATCAGTTTCAAAATTGGTATTAGCTGCCATATTGTTGAGCATAAAAATACCGGACGGAGCGGTTTGCTCTATCTGTAAAGCCGTATTGCCGGAATTGTAATTAGTCCAGGCACTTTTGCGGCCCTGAAGAGAGTCGTCATCGGCAATCCGGCTTTGCCATTTATAGGTTTTTGTTGGATCAAGTCCTGAAATCGTAGCCGTACTTACGCCGCCGACGGCAACAGAGCCCTCGGAAAGGGAAGTACCGTCAAAAGGAACATCGCTCGGTGATTTTTCCTTAACTTCGAACTCCGCATGGACATTGGTTGAACCGGCTATAGGGGAGGAAACCGAAGCGGCTTTTAGAACAACCGATGTTTCGTTGGTCCAGCCGCCGGCCGAAATTTCCGTAGTACCGTCCGAACGGTACTGGGTTAAATTGGAATCGCTAAGGGCGTCAATCGTGTCGTAAGTTAAAGTTACGTCATTTAAAGTGGGAGTTGTCGTGCCGCTACCCTCGAGCTTAACGACTATATCCAGATACTTCGAGGTGCCTATATTCGACAGATCCGAATAAGTGCTGCCGCCATAAGCTTTACCAAAATAGTTGTTTGTCCAGTTTACAGCTGCTCCGCTTGGTCCTAAAGCATCAGACCATGTAGTTCCGTCATTCGATGTTCTAACGCCGAATTTAATAGCCTCGCCGCTTGCCAAAGCTGCTGAATTAAAGGTTAGCGTTGACCATCTTGCCCGGACTCCAGTATCGGTGCCGCCAGCCTTGAATCTCAAGCCAGCATTGCTATCGGTCGTCGTGTGGCCAATCATACCGGATGTAAATAGACCGCTTGTAGCACCTGAATCTACCGTACCGGCGTTAGTTGCTAATCCTTGACCATCATACACCTGAGATGCAGTTAATGATGGAGCTGAAGATGCATAAGCTTTAATGTGGCCGCCGCCGCCTGCGCCGCCGAAGCCGCCAGAATAGGAGCCACCGCCACTAGCGCCTTTAGCCTGTATTCTACCGGGATTTGTTATGCTGCCCGCACTTGTCAAATTCACTGCGCCGCCTGCGCCACCGCCACCGCCGCCTGCGCCGTCGTAATCATCGCCACCACCATCATAACCGACTAGACCATTTGCCATAATATAACCGCTACTGCTATTTATGCTTATATCCCCACCTGCAGTCACACTTATTATTCCACCGCCGGTACCACCAATACCGGCGGTAAAGTAGTCAGTATTTCCGCCAGAGCCTCCACCTGACCCTAGCATAGGCCAGCCTGTATACGCTAAACCACCAGCCCCCCCTGCAGTTGAAGCTGCGTCGCCGGAATAACCTGCACCAAAATATGCACCGCCGCCTCCACCACCAGCGTATATTTCACTCATGCCACTTTCACCTACGCCTCCAGCCCCTGGTCCAAGGTCGCTTGCATAACCCCGACCACTTGCTTGAATAGTTCCATTGACGGCAATAGTTGAATTAGCATAGAAATAAACCATGCCGCCAGTTGAACTGTTCCAAACGCTTGCCGTTAACATAGAACTGGCAGCAACACTGGTTGTTGTATACTGGGGAATTCGCGTAACAGATGTCGGTCCTGAATAAGTGTTTGTTAACGCGCTGCTTAGTGTTAAAGTTTTTGTGCCAGCATTTACACTAGAGACGGTTGCTTCTTCCTGGTCACCATCTGAATTAGTTCTCAGATCAGCAACTAATATCTTATCTCCCGCCGTGAAAGCAGTGGTATCGCTAGTGGTACCTGCCTTAATTGCGCTTAGCGTAATCGAAGTACCCGAAGGGCTTGTTGCGTATGTCGTAAAAGCATCCGGTTGCTTCTCGTTAGTTCTTGCAGTGACATTATTTGTTCCCAATGTATCTGTATTAATATTAAAGCTGGAAGTAGAAATCGTGGTATCTGCTCCATTTCTATATACACTTGTTGTAGTTGTAATTGTTAGCGCACCGTCATCTCCGTCGCCATAGTTGCCAGATGGGGCAAGCTTAACATCACCGTTTGAGGTATCTAGTTCATTGTTTCCGCTAGTCTGGCTTATAGTTGTTGCCTCTCCGGTCATGCCTCCGGTCGTATCGGAGTTATTTTCAAAATGACTTTGGCTTGACCAGGTTATAGTATTACCGGTAGCCGCTATCGCCACCGGCGGAGATACGGCCGGCAAAACAAAAGCAAAAGTCGAAAAGACAAGGGTAAACACAACAATACTTGATACCGATTTATCGATAAATGAGTAGCATTTCTTTGTGCCAAACATAAGTCTCCGATACAAGAACAACAAAACAAAGGTCTTCCAAGCCTCTACTATTACTATCGGCACTTTCGGCGGACGCCTTTAACTTATTAGAGGGTTTGTAACGATGGCAAAATTACTTTTTATACTTGCCTTTACCTTGGAGGTAATCGCGGAGGTTGCCAATCCAGCCGAAGGTTTCTTCCAGGACTCTGATTATTCTTTGCAGGATTGTCGCACTTTCCTTGGGCGTCAAAATGCTCTTATCGGAGCTCTTGGTGATATTGCCGTATTTGTCTTTGGTAACAACACGGTAATGGTACGTGGTTGCCGGTTTTAAGCCCTCAATTAAAACGGAGTGGCTGAGATTTAAGACATTGTTCGTCCTGGTCTTCATGCTATAAGTAGCTGACGATATACCTTCAGCGTATTCAACATAAGAAGTTGCTTCTTCGTCGGTCGTAAAGTTAACTATTAAGCTTATTTTTTCGGAACCGGCTTCATCGGCGCTTCTCAATAGCTCGCTTCTTACATCGCTTACCTTAGGGCCGTCCGTATCCTTTAAGGTCTTAAAGGTAAAGTCATTGCTTAAGGCTTTGTTGCCGAATTTATCAACGCCGCCTATCCGGTAGTGATAGGTGGCATCCTGAGCCAGTTCTTTTATTTCAACCGTGTGGGTTTTAATGATTACACCGCTACCGGCAGAATCTCCATATTTAGAGGTTAAGCCGTACTCCACGCTTGAGTCGGTACCGGTATTTGAAGCCCAGGTAACGGTAGCCGATTTATTGGTTACCTTGACCTTGGGCGAGCCGGCAATCTTGGGAACGACTAAGGCGGTGAAGGTGTTGTCACCGCTTACATATTCGTTGCCGTCTATGTCTACTCCCTTAACTCGATAATGATAAGTCTTGCCGGGAGTCAAATTCTCTAAGGTTACGATATGGTCAACTGTTAAAGTATCGTTTCCCGCTAATTTGCCGTATTTGGTATCAAAACCGTACTCAACCCAGGATGAAGTAGCCACCGCCGTCTGCCAGGAAATCTTAGCGCTGGTGGCGGTGAGCTCTTGCTCGTCCACCTTAGAGGCGGTGGGTTGCGAACTAAAGCCGGTATTGGTGCTCTTGGTTTTAAAGGTGAGAATTCCTTCGGACTCGGCCGTATTTTCATCCTTATCCAAGCTCTTAAGCTTGAAAGAATAAGCGGTAGAGGATTTCAGGTTCTTTATCTCTACGGAGTGCTCTTTAGTATACTCGGCATCTCCGCCCACAGAGGATTCATCTTTATCGCTACTCTTGTATTCCACCAGGGAAGTCGCTTCGATGTTGGTTTTCCAGGTAACAATAGCGCTATTGGTTGAAGTCAGAGTCTCTATATCGGTTATCTGAAAGGGCTTGGTTTCAAAACTAGCTTCTGAACTGGTTGAAGTGTTATTAAAAGCGTCTTTACTCTTGACCTTAAATTTATACTTGGTATTGGGTTTTAGATTACTTAAAGTAATGCTGTGGTTTTTAGTTATATCACTGGTTCCATCTTCTTTCTCTCCAGCGCTAGAAATACCGTGTTTGACGAAACTATCACTGTCTTCGTTGGTTTTCCAAGTAATGGTTGCTGTTGAAGCAGTTGTTTCAGCAGCAACATCGTTAATCTTGAATTCATCCGTAGTAAAAGAACTTGATGATGTTGCCTCATTCGAATACTCATCTTGAGAGACAATCTGTAAATTGTATTGCGTTCCGGCAGCCAGTCCCTTAAGAGCTAAACTATGCTCTTCAGAAGCTTCCTTCATCTCATTATTAGCTACAATCTTTATTTCGTCCGTCTTGGTATTGGTATACCTAACAAACGAATTAGCGGTAGCGTTAGCATTCCATTTAATAGTTGCAGAAGTAACTGAAGTGCTCTTGTCTATATTGCTTAAAGCAAAAGCCGGTGTCTCAAAAGTATAATCAGAGCTTGTAAGTTTATTGCCGCTAGCGTCTCTGGCGATAACTCTGTAGTGATAGGAAGCGCCGGGTATTAGCTTAGTTAAATTAATACTTTGAGTTGTGGCTCTGGTTGTCTTCGTAACACCGCTTGGATAAGTGCCCGAAGTCGTTCCCAACTCAACTATGGCGTCAGAAGCTTCGTCAAAACTCAAATTAACGGTTGCTGAATTGGCTAAAGCACTTACACTGGGTTCAGCCATCAGCGGAGCCGTTCTGTCAATTGCAGCCGGATTAATAGAAGTAGAAACTGCACCGCTACTTTCATTGTCAACTGCGCTCACACCAACAACATGGTTAGCGTCATCGGTTGTGGATACTTTGTAATAATAGGTTTGACCTGCATCGGGATCAAGGAAGTAATTATCAGTTCCTAAGTAAATCGAATTTCCCCAGCTACCGTCTAAACCAGTTACCGATCTATATAACTTGTATTGGTTAAAATCAGCATTTTGAGCAACAGTTGTATCTATTCTCGGCCAAGAAATCACCAATCGCCTTGGGCCACCAGGCAAGTTTGATTGAATATCGGCAACTTCCACCGCACTAGTATCAGTAGGAGCTGTGGCATCTTTTGTAAGTATTGGGCCAGAAGAGGTGCTCTCAGTTGTATATGTTCCAGCATCAGGGCCAGACGCAATAACATCGACTACTTTTATCTTGTAATAGTAGTTAGTGTTGTCAGTTAAGCTTGTATCAGTAAATGTGAGGCTTACACCAGTTTCGTCGTCATCGTAGGTAACAGTATTTATTGTGCCTCCAGTCTTTGCTTCATCTCTTAAGACTTCGCCTACTTTACTATAGGTTCCAGTTGCTGAAGTCGAGCGGTAGATCTCGTATTTATTAACAGCGTCACTACGACTGGCACCGCCGCTAAAGGTTATTGTTACGTTATGTCCTACAGTTGAGTCGTAATCAGCAGAATCAGGGCTGGTATCGCCATCAGGAGTTGAGAGATTTGTAATACTAGCTGCGTAAGGATCGGTAGCTTTTCTGGTTTTAGCCCAGATAATAGTGGAGTCAGTTGAATTAGCAGTAGGAGTAGAGTTGTCATAAGTCCTTATCCTGTAAGCGTACCACCGGTTAGCTTGAAGTCCGGTATCTGAATAAGTTGTACCTGTTTCTAAGCTTGTATTTATGGGGCTTGCGCCAAACGTTGGGCTCGCCGGTAAATCGCCCACACTGGTATCGCCGTCGATAATGTCATCACCAGTCGAGCGGTAAATATTATAGCCGCTTATGCCGCTATTAGCATCTGCCGGTAAATCAGTAGGAGCACCCCACTGCAAGGCAATGTTTTCAAAGCTAATACCATTACCACCGTTCTCAATTACCCAGCCGGCAGCATTTGGAGCAGTTCTGTCAACTTTATATGGCCCATAGCTACTTTCTTGGCTAACACTGGAATCGCCATCTGAATTATACGATTTGATATTTAAGTAATAACTACCGCTTTGCGAAGGAGCTGACAATGTCAAAGTATCACTAGTTGTTGCTGAATTGCTATCAGTTAACGACCAATCGCTCTCGGTTTCCAGCCAAGTATGGGCACCAGACGTTTCAAAAGCATATCGGAAACTGCTTACTCCACCTTCTCCCCAGGGATTGTCAGTGCTGTTTCTGGTAAAGATAAAGGAGTAACCGGCTCCATACCAAGTACTGGTATTGCTATTGGCGGTAATAGAAGGAGCGGCTGCTAAAGTACGACTTGAAATCTGTGCATAATCAGTGCTTTCCTCATCTCCGCCATTTACAGAATATATATAATAAGTGTAGGCAGTATTGCCAGATAGGGAACTGTTCGTAAAACTAACTGTTTGGTCTCCCAGAGCGGGGTTGTAGACTATGGTTCCAACACCGCTAATGCCGTCTCTGTAGACATGATAATGATCCGCTCCGTTAACAGGAGCTGTCCATGAAACATTCAATGAATTAGCGGTAGCTGTTGTTAGTGGTAGCGTCGGAGCATTTACTGCGGGATATTTAGTAGCGGGATCTGAAAACAATGTCTCGACTTGAGGATTATCGGCATTCCTAGCCTTAATTCTAAATGTGTAAGACGCGCTAGCCGAAGAAACGTTAACATCCTGACCTAGATTTGATCCGAATTCCGAATACGTTCCCCAACTTTCGACAGATTGCAGATCACCACTTACTTTATTTACGTAATAGTTATCAACACCGACTGTTACCTGGATAAGGTACTCGGTTGTAGTTAATGGATTCGCTGAAGGATCAATAATGACGTTAATTTGCCCGGTTGTAGGAACGCCGAATGTTGGGATTCCCGGAGTTGCCGCCAAGGTATATTTACTGGCGTTAGTGGTATAGTTGCTATCGTTTCCCGCACTATCATAAGCTCTTACCCTGTACCAGTATTTCGTATTTATATCAAGTGAGCTGTTGGAATAAGAATTAGTTGCCGAAGTATCGATTTGAGCAAAAGTGCCGGGGGAGCCGTTATTGTCAGGCGCCCTCTCAATTTTGTAGCCGGCAAGACCTGAAACTGTATCGGTTGATACCGTCCAATTTAAATCAATTTGACTGCTGGAAACGGCTGTCAAAGTTAAACCTGATGGGTCGGTTGGCGCTTGGGTGTCGTAAGTTTTTGAAAGCTGAGAGGCTGCCGTATTATTATTACCGGCTGCATCTTGAGCTTTATTAGCATCTACATTAATGGTAACAGCACCCTGTGCCGAAGGAGTAACGTTAAAAGAATAACTGGCTCCCGAGCCTGAAAAACCGCTTATTGTTCCATTACTTACTGTTACGTCTCCCGAAATAAATCCGGTAACGCTTTCGCTAAATGTAACGGTTACCGGGATTGGCGAAGTATTGGTTGAGCTAGGAGCGGTAGATGAAAGAGACACTATCGGTTGCAAACTGTCATAAGTTCTGGAAAGCTGGGTAGCGGCAGTGTTTAAATTTCCTGCTGCATCTTGAGCTACATTTTGAGCAATATTAACTGTAACAGAGCCTTGACCCGAAGGAGTCACGTTAAACGAATAATTGGCTCCTGAACCTGAAAAACCGCTAATACTACCATTACCTATCGATACATCTCCAGAGGTAAACCCGGTAACGCTTTCGCTAAATGTAACCGTTACTGGAATTGGAGAATCCTTAGTTTGATTAGGAGCTGTAGATGAAAGAGAAGTTATTGACGGCCGGACACTATCGTAAGTTCTTGTAAGTGGTGTGGCGGCCGTGTTAGATCCGCTTGCGCCTGTAGCGACTCCGGCAGGCACATTAACAGTAACAGCACCTTGGCCTGAAGGCGTTACGTTAAAAGTATAAGTAGTTCCCGAGCCCGAAAATCCGCTTACGCTGCCATTGGTTACACTTATATCGCCGGACACAAATCCGGTAACATTTTCACTAAAGGTAGCAGTTACCGGAATTGGTGAAGTGTTGGTATAAGTAGGAGCTGATGATGATAAAGTAACTGTTGGAGGAGTCGAATAAGTAACCTCAGCCCATACTGCTGAAACGTATATTTCATCACCGTAGTCTACCCATGCATCCGTAAGCACACCAATTTGAAGATTATTTAGCTCAGTTATTGTCCAAGCTTGACCATTATTGCGTTGTATTGCGCCGGTTGACAATTGTGTCCACGAACCCTGAGAAGAAGCGTATCCCGTGATAGACTGAGTGCCGCTACTATCTTTAGCAAGAATATCAACCCAAGGATTATAACTTGTATCATATGAATATCCAGCCATTACTACCTGAACATCAATACTCACAATTTGGGCACCACCAGGAATAGAGGGGTTTTGCACAGCATAAAGATCCGTTCTTAGGCCTGCTGTATTAAATATTTGCGTGCTATCATTACTGTTATTGTTAACTTTATCCCAATTACTTCCGCTACTTGGTTCTTGATCATGTTGTGCTGAATCTCCTATTCCATTTGGCCAAATTGTCACTGTTGTACTTGCCGAAGCCACTTGAGGATTTACAAGAGGCAAAGTGAAGGCAATGGAAGAGAAAATCAGAGCAATAGTTAAATGCAGTGAGAGAATCTTATCTATTATTTTTTTTAATCTGTATTTCCTGCTACTCAAAGCTCACCACGCATTACTCATAACTAAAAGCAGGCCACTCAAGCCTTTGTATATATTATCGGCACTTTCTGTGAATGCCTTTAACTTTTAGGTAATTATGTAATTAATAAACATCCAGCTTAATACGGGTAAAATAAAAGAGCAGCCAACATGAACCTCATACGCTTTTTGTCTTGCCAGAAACAGGGTAATCTTTAGCTATGTTTGTTGACAGGAAAGATGCCGGCCGCAAGCTGGCTCTGCAATTTAGCTACTTAAAAGGGCAGGATGCGGTGGTAATGGCAATTCCGAGGGGCGGCGTTGTTGTTGCTGCCATTGTGGCGGAAGAATTAAGTTTGCCTTTGGGCCTGGTTATTCCCCGCAAAATAGGGGCGCCGGGTAATCCCGAACTGGCTATCGGCGCTGTGGCTGGTGAAGGGGTAACCTTCTTGAATGTTGAGCTTATCAGAACCCTTAATATAAATAAGGAATATATCGATAAGGAAGTCATTCACCAAGTGGAGGAAATAAAAAGGCGCCAAGAATTGTATTTACAAGGCAGGCCTCAACCTGAGTTAGCCGGTAAGATTGCGGTGGTTATTGATGACGGCTTGGCAACAGGAGCAACGGCAATAGCGGCCACAAGAGCTCTAAGGCAGCAAAATCCCTCTAAAATAATCTTGGCGGTGCCGGTAGCTCCAGCGGAGAGTAGGCGGATACTTGAAAAAGAAGTCAGCGAAGTTGTTATTTTGCAAACGCCGCCTGTTTTCTATGCCGTCGGCCAGTTTTACCAGTCCTTTGAGCAAACGAGCGATGAAGAAGTGAAACAGTTATTAGAGGCGAGAGGCTGAAAGCTTTGCTTTTTTTTAATTTCCTTTTATAATTTGGCAAGTCATGCAGACATTAATCGTTAGCGAAAAAAATAATACGGCCAAAAGGATAGCGAGCATTCTGGCTAAAGATGGCGTTACGGAAAGCAAGAGCCATAACATCCCAGTTTATGCTTTTAATTACAACGGCCACGCTGCTAAAGCGATAGGCTTAAAAGGCCACATTTTGAGGGTTGATTTTCCGGCCCAATACGACAACTGGCAGAAAGTCGACCCGGCAACCTTGATTGATGCTCCTCTTGTGAAGGAACCTATTCAGCAAAATCTAGTAAAGGCGCTGAAGAGCCAAGTCAAGGAATCGGATGAAGTCATAATCGCAACCGACTTTGACCGCGAGGGCGAACTTATCGGAGTCGATGCTCTAAACGTAATAAGAGAAACCAAGAAAATGCCGGCCAAAAGAGCCCGCTTTTCCTCTCTGACAACCGAAGAAATAAAAAAATCATTTTCCGAGCTGGATGAGCTCTATGTGAATTTAGCCAAGGCCGGCGAAGCCAGGCAGGATATAGACCTTATCTGGGGAGCCACTTTAACCAGGTTTATCTCTTTGGCCACGACAAGACTGGGGAAGCAGTTTTTATCTGTTGGCCGGGTGCAAAGCCCGACTTTGGCCTTGATCGCTCAAAGAGAGGAAGAGCGGAAGGCTTTTAAGCCCACTCCTTACTGGCAGCTATTCGCTAAGTTCAGCAAGGACAGCGAGGAGTTTTTAACCTCTCACAAAACAGAACGTTTTCTTGATGAAAACGATGCTAAAAAGGCGCTCGCAAGTCTCACTGACGAAGGTAAGGTTGTTAAAACCGGCAAAACCAGCAAAAAAAGTTTACCGCCGGCACCCTTTAACACAACCGCTTTTTTAAGTGCAGCCGCTTCTATCGGCATTAGTCCGGCCAGGGCAATGCGTCTGGCCGAAAGT
>Ga0214473_10008944_pt1 | contig 11843 bp, 25 predicted proteins | sample RVTome_7_FD_203509 | JGI IMG/M metagenome (GOLD analysis project Ga0214473, IMG submission 203509) | Soil microbial communities from uranium-contaminated site in the Upper Colorado River Basin, Wyoming, United States - RVT98D197 | ecosystem: Environmental > Terrestrial > Soil > Contaminated >...
CTGTCGGTGGGCATCAACGGATTTCCATCTTTGTCAATCACATAAACCATTAAAACCTCTTCTGCCCCTTTCGGGTGCGTTAAACCACCCTTTCGGGTGTGGATCCTCTTCGACCTAGTTGGAAGGGCTTTTTATGCTAGTAACACGGTCCAATCCCTTAGGACGTTTAATTACTAGCAACAGAGCTACGGACGTGAGGAGTATCCGTAGGTGTTATGACCAAACCAACGACTACATCTAATTTAACCTAGGTTTGACGCCAGGCCAGGGACTAGACGGGTCGTAATCAACAGGCTCGCCAGGTTGCTTGGTATTTACCAAGTCTTACTTACCTGCCATACTAAAGACCGAGACTTACTAGCATTACCTAGGGCCGAAGCTCTAGGTTCTGCTTGCAAGCCCCGGACTTTAGTCCGGGGTAGTTGACATAACTCTGACCAGATTTCTTTAATAGGTTCAAATCTATAACGTTCGATCATGCCTTTTCTTCTGCTCCTATCTTTCCAGGCGGTGCTTTTCGATTTGATTCATGACTTGGCTCATCGGGCCATCGACCTGATTCAAAACTTGCCCGCAGACCTGCCTAAGTAAAGAACTTGGATAGTTACTGACCTGGTTACTGGCTTGACGACCTGTTGAACCTGGTTCGGCAGTCTGATCGACTAAGTTCCTGACATGGCGCCAGATCCAATTACTAACGTGGTTCATGATTAAAGAATTTAGCTCCCAGATTGTTCTAAGTCCATGCAGGGACAATCTTGGCACATAAAGCATAAATCATGGGGGCAAAGATAAAGTCTTTGACATAACCCAGGCTGACAACCTGGACGGCATTTTACTCCAGGAATAAGTTCCTCGTCGCTCACAGCCTCAGCCTATTTCATTAACAAATTAACGCAAGGATCAATCGCCCCCAGAAAATGTCGTCGCCAATCAGTCGGATCCTCATCATTTTGCCAGGCAGCCCGCAGCTTTGGGTCTAGTTTCTCTGGTTTACGACCTTTGGGAACTCCGCTAGTTGCTGCAAAATACCAGCGATCATAAGTTAATCCTAAACTATTTTGGCCCCCACCTAAGACATTTTCCCCTATTTTGATGGCCGCTGCAGCATCGAACAAAACTAGTCCCATGTAAGGATCACTATCGATAATGCCATCATACCCGGCATTTTTAGCGTGGAAAGTTAGTAAATTAGCGAAGATAGGACTATCAATTTTGTCCCAAGGCTCTACACCTAGCTCTCGTTTAATTTTGATCATAGTTTTGGAATGATTATCTAGTAGTTTTAAGCCAGGTCTTAGTCGATATGTCAGCAGTTTAGCTGGTCGTTTCTTAGTTTGGTCTACTGCTAGTGCTGCAAAAGCTTCGGCTACACCCAGATCCCAGGTTACATAGAAACCGGCACCCAAATAAGCTACTCCTACACCGCGTCCGGTAGTGTCACAGCCACGATAAAATTCACCTGCTAACAAATCTTGAAACCAGGGTTTAGATCGGCTGGGCTTCTTTTTCTTGGGATTACAACGGCAGTACATACATCAATTATATCATTTTGGGTAGTGTTCCGTGCTGCCTACAATTCCATGACAGTTTCTACATCTGGTTCGGAGGAAATCTCGATCCCCAATCATATAGAATAAACAACTATCGGCGTCGGCATGCGCACCTTCTTGGTTCCAAGCACAAGTGCAAACTTGTAATGAGGAAGCCACTTTTAGATCACAAGATCTGCATCGCAGAAAGTCACCATCGATTTTGACACTAGCATAACCAAAAATGTTGTCTATTGCATAAAACCCGTTATTTCTATGACTGAGTAATCGACAATGTGGTAGTTTCCCGTCCTCGTTTTCATCGTAGATGGCGGCTAACTGATGTTGCAAATGGGAAATAGTAGCTTTGACCACTTCGGGGCCGCAGCGAACTACATTTCTAACCAGTTTGCTGATCTCTTCATCCACTAATCACTTCTTCCAAGGAGCAAAATTATGTTGCGTGCATGATAATCTAGCATTGGCGCGTGTTGGGATTCCTCGATAATCAGGCTCCCAGTCTTGCTCATAGGTAGTGACAGATGCGTTGTCTACTACTGCTTCCTGATAACGACGAATAGATTCTTCGATGGAGAAGCGTTCAATTAGTCGTTGAAACAGGATAAGCCAATGGCCATGGACTACAATTAGCACATTCTGATCTTCATAGTCTCGGCTTAGCGTAACTAAGAAACTGTGGATGCGTAGTTCGACATCCGCCCAGTTTTCACCCCCAAAGGGCCTATAATGGTATAATTTTTCGCGTTCTTTTCGTTCCAATTCTTCTGGAAAACGTTGCGCTATTTGTTCCTTGGTCATCGTATGATAGATGCCGCGCTGAGCCTCAGCTAGCCGAGGATCTTCATATACTTTGACGTTAGGATATAGTAGCTTCATGGTTTCTTTAGCACGCCGATAATAACTGGTATAATACGCGTCAAATTGCGGATACAATTTTCGTAAATACTCACCGGTAATCTTAGCTTGCTCTTGTCCGCGGGCTGTAATCGGATAATCATGAGTAGCCACTGGAGTTTGGGCTCGCTCATCAACAGAGAGAACATTGCCCGCAGATTCGGCGTGCCGCACTAAGCACAGTAATTTAGGCCAGGCCACAATTATGCCTCATCATTTAATTTTTGGAAAATGGCCCCTAATTTAGTTAAAGCACTATCTAAACCAGCCACTAGATTAGAGTCGTGGTCTCGTATTAGACCGCGATCTTGATAATAAGTTCCAGCACAATATAGAATATGCAGCTCTTCTTTGGTTAGATCTAAAAGCATCGCTACGATTCTTTCTTAGCACCGCGCGTTAGTTGGGTGCATTCTGGACATCGATGCAGATACCCCTTATTTTTAATATAAGGCTCTGTCCAACCAGCGTCATCTAAAGCTTTGTTGAAGGGATATCCGCTGTCTGGTTCATAGACAATTTCATGATGCAGTGTAACTTCTTTGGTACAAAAGTCGCATTTGACTACGGACATCCTGGCAATAAGGGTCATTTATTAATCCTACCATCCCATCCATTGCGCGAAAATGCCAAAGATTATTATCACCAAAATAACTCCACAGATACATCCCTGTTCTTGGAGCAAAGCTCGTTCGCTTTCCGATCCAAAATATGGATCTCCACCATCATCCTGTTCGTCCATATTCCAATTTTGGTCATTATTCATTTGCGCGGCCGGGAGCAGGCCCGCCAGCGCCGCTGGGCAGTTAAGTCTTTGTAACCATCATGCACCCAAGAAACACCCAATACTGTCATAGCGGCAGCGCAGAAAGCCGTAGGCCAAGCAGGAGTTTGATTGGCAGTAAATTGTGAAGCTAGCCACCAGCAATAAACGGCAACAATTAGCGTAACAATTCCTTGAACGAGTTTGAGCATGATAGCTGCGGTAGGAGTTGCACCTACGGCGGGAATGACCCGTTGTCCGGCGTATGAGTACCGGTGAAGCCTGGCTTCATTCACAGCTAGGAGTAGAGAATACAGGACTAAGAAGGCTGAACGGTGCTTACTATGCCTTTAGAACTTGGCTGGATGGGAATCACCACTTAGGGTTTACTCCTCGCCAAACTGAGCACTTAATCGGCAAGCATCGCGTTTATCGTTCAACGAACCGCTGTCTCGCGACAGTAACTTATTATGATTCTCTACTTTGGAGATTGCTCACACAACCCCCGGTGTTTTCGATTAGTGACGGCTACTAGAGGAGTAGTTAGCCACCGAGTTTTTGAAGGAGGTCATCCAGTTCCAGTTATCTCGAACATAGCACTCAAAGTCATTGATGCTAAGCTCGATAGTGTCGCGTGTTTCCCAATCCATCAAGGCGATGGCTTGTTGGTAACTGTCAGAATGGTCTCGGGGAAGTTCCAGACTGGTAATTTCACTCTGGACTTCATGTATCTCTTCCAAATTTACAGTAGCGGTAGTTGGAAGGTCTCGACTTGGACGTTCCCAAATTGCCAAGCTTTTGGATACATCATCCTTGAGCCTGCGAAGCAGCACCACCATCTCTTGGTTGTAGCCAACTACCGCTTCCCGGTATTCACGTTGGTGTTTCGCCATATTCTCCTGTAAAGTTAGAATGAGACGGGGTTTTTCTACTTGAACGGTCTTGACGTTGGTCATTGCTAAGTTTTCCATTTCTGTTCTTTCTTGAGTGTTAGAGGCTTAGCGACTCATCATCAGAGATATTACGTAGCTCACGCTCCGTGGCATTACCCGAAGCAATCGCGGTGCGAAGGGCAGCGGCCCAGCGATGAGCGGTCTTACGTTCCGCGTCAATTTCTTCTAATGTCAGAGTCTTTTGGGCGACAATAGTGCCTTCTTGACGAGTGTCTTCCCGGTAAGAATAACGCTCTTTCTTCTCAGAGCCGGCCATTCTAAACATTTTTTCCAGGCGGCCCGCACCACCTACCAGTTTGATGGCCTCACATAAGGACATTGATTGTCCCATCACAGTGACTTTAACCGCTAGATTGTAGCAAGTTTGTGCAGTTTGTAGCGAGCACAAACGTCGCTCTGCTTCGTTGAAGCGACGTGCGATCTCGCGAGGATCTCCCTTTGGTTCCCCGGGGAAATAAGAGAGTGCGGGTTCAAAGCGAGCCGCTTGAGTGTCTCGGTCAGCGATGGCTTCCCGAATAGCCTGTTGAAGTTTGTAGCCATTGATCGTCATGGTTTTTTCTTTCGTGGGGGTTACTTTAGCCTGCTTTTTATTGGCTAGCCAGCCTTAATGCTCAAAATCCATCATTAGGATTTGAGCGGCAGGCCATTGTTTTTGACCTTCGGCTAGGATTTTTTGAAGACGTGGCAAATCTAAGACAAACGGCTCTGGACGCCCACCGCTATCCCAACCAGCATCTAAGATGGAAGGCGAATATCGCGAAGTAATGGCCGCCCCCAGACATAGGTAGCTATTGCCAAATTGCCCTGTCAAGGTGTTACGACTTGCAACGTTGAAATAATGGCCATCACAAGCCTCGCCATCCGCAAACAAACCAATCTGCAATTTCGCCCCTTCTAGCATCAGGGAAAGGTCGTTATCATCTACCATTTCCTGAAGGCCACTAACATCGCAGGGAGAGCCTGCTACTCCAAAATGTTGAAGTGCTTTTTGGCCATCAGCTAAGGAGTTGATGGGAACGCCGACAATCAAATGAGCCTGGGTGACCATTGCTTTTCTCCAGCTTCTTTTTAGCGGAGATAATTTTTGTTGTCAAGTCTCGTTGCTCGGACGATTGCAATGATTACATCTACGACAGCACATAGTTAAACCACTATGCTCTGCCCCACACTTCGAACAAACTTCGAAACCATATTGTAGTAATAATTCCCCTGATTTTTTGTAGGTTTCTTTCATCCTACGCTTCCAAGCAGGACTTCCCCAATCCTCTGGGTATTTCCAATTAGCAGGTCGGGGCCAGTCTTCTCCGGTGATAGTTCGCTATTCAGTGTTGACTAAATCGGGATCACGTTCTTCCGGGTTACGGCGAGATTCCATTCGGTTAAACCTCTCTACTACTCTACGGCCTTCGGACGTATCCCATAACATAGCCATTTGTTTTCGGAGCGTCAATGAAGTTCCTGAGTGATGAGCCAGGCGACCTTCTAGTGGCTGACATTTTCCGTGCAATTTGCATAATTCTGCCTCTGTTTGGAAAGTGCAGCCTTTAGGAAACATTTCTGTACCACGAAGTTCAGGTACTACAGCCCAGATTACTAGCTATCAGTGCGTCGATCAAATCCTTGATAATATGCCGCTCCACTAGCCGCTTCCTGTAGCAGATTCAGTAAAGTTTGTTGATCAGACCGCAAGAAACGAATAACACTCCAGCTTAAATAGCTAAGATCTGGAGCCCCCTCTGGAGGCCAGAGTTTAACACATTCTAACGAACAAGCACCAAAATCCTCTTCAGGTCCCTTCCTGGCAGCATCATCAAATCGGAAAAGAATGCCTTCAACTTCGTGCTTATCTAAAGAGATGGTATGAGCATAAGGAGCACCACCAGGTATAGGATTAGCAGCATTATAAGACACAGATACACCCCATCCGCCTGGGAAATGCCATCGTCGAAAATGTCTTTGCGTCTTTGTCGATGTGGGAGACCATAATGCTGGGTGGCGCAAAGGTCTGCTGGGTAAGCCACGAGAATCTACATTACTTTGATGAACTCTATGCCTAAATTCTATTACACTTAGCGGATCCCAAGGCTCGGTTACTTCTACATCTGGTGGCGGAATAACACCTGCTCGAACGCATTCCACATTATAGCGCAATTTATCATTCCAAGTTCCACTAGATTGCCACCGACGTTCAGCAGCCCGTAACTGAGTGTCAGCATTACGACGATAATGCTGTCTTTTCTGGGAAGTATCTTTCTCCCAAATCACGGAAATTACTTCCGTATATGGCTCTCCTTCTATAATGGTTTGTCGTCCTGGAAACTGATAGTTTCTAACTTTAGCCCCCCACTCCAATGCGTGGATCAACTCAACCTTAACAGTTTTTATTGGTTTCTGGCAAGCCATGGCTATCAATGCTTTGGCAATTCCTTTTTGTTGATATTTTGGAAGGATAGAAAAACTAGCTAAGTCTAATCGTTGATGGTTGATTTTGGGGGAGAAAGAATACCTAACATATATCTCTCCTTCGATACCCTTTATCCACTCATTTTTGGTGCAAAATGTACGTTTCTGACATTCTAGCATCCAGCGATCGATTGTTTGAGAAACCGCTTTTAACAGAGATTCCTTCTTTTTTCTAGGATTTCCCTGAAAATCAACTGCAAATAACTTCCTTAACTCTTCTAGTTTTTTAGCATAGAACCGATAATATCCATAATATTCGCGCTCATCATCTGTGTTCGGATTTTCTTCATCATACAGATCCGTCCAAGCTGCAAACTGATTGTCACATTTCCTACAACCATATAAATCAGCTTTGCGATGGGCCCCGGGCCACGAATATCCATTCTTCAAGCACTGAATATACCCAAAGCATTTACCGCAGAACAGGTCATTACACACGCCTTGTACAAATCTGTCGGTGTCCCTCTGCAAGTAGGAAATTAGATCCCGATAGCCTTTTTGGCTCCCACGGATAGAATTAGTCCAAACTTGGGTTCGATTACAAAGGTTACTGCATCGATACATTATGCCAATATGGTAAAAATGATTAGGATTAATTGCTAGTTCTGTGGGATACAGATTAGAATTGCAATGAATGCACTTAGTTCCGCGCGTGTTAAGATACTTTCCCATAGTCTAGAGTAATGATAACAAATTTGCATTTGCTTATGTCGAGTTGCTGCGATAACCATTTTGGTTTCGACCGATTGCATAGCTCTTAAAAATTAGACAAATTGAACTTCTAAAGATTTCTTCGCATTGCCAACACTTATCACCATGCTGGTATTTCCTTTAGCATAAAAACTTGGGCCGACGACAAAACTAAATTGGCCATTGGCATCTAAGTTACCCAAAACTGCACTAATAAATAGTAAGCAGGTTGTTTCAATAGTTACTAGTTTACCAGCATCTCCCGCACCTTGGAGACCCACTAGTATAAAGGTTCTAGTTTCAGAACTATTTCCAGTAATAACCACCTTACCTGTTACTGGAGCGCCATTTAATTGTATTATAAACATGTATTTTCTCCTTATTTCCACCGAGCAATGAGGGTTTTAGTCGGCATACTGTCCGCCGTAATAGTAATTTCTGCTTGACCTCTGTCTAAAACTGCACCAACTGTAAAGGAAAAGGTACCATTACTGAATGATCCTTCAATTTTATCAATAGTCATAATTGGGGCTGACAAAGATAGAGATTCATTAAAACTAGGGTCATTAGTGCCATCTCCTAATTTAAGACGAAGTATAAGTGTGGTGGAGGACAATAGACCGGCATCTTGACTGATTGTAGCTGGGTCGCCTAAATCAGTACTGCCATCAGTCGTAATAATAAAGAAGTCGGCGCAATGTCTGACTAAATTATCTAGAATTATTTTTTCTTCTGTCGTCAGGTCTACAGCAAAAGTAATAATGACATTAATGCCATCAGACGAAACAACTGGATTTTGGGCCGTCGGAAGTTGCGTTCCAATCAGAAAAACTAGACGGTCTGATTGGGCGCCTCCAAATTGACCGCCCGGTATATTCGCAATAGGATATACATATGGTTGAGGAACTGTTGCCATTCAGATTCTCCCTTCACTCTTAGAAAGATAACATATTATTACAATATATACAATATAAAAATTTTAGAAAATTGTGTTGATATCCCGGCATGCAGCGTCATTTGATATACTGAACCTTATGGCTGACGCCCGCACCCACTTACTTTTAAAAGTGGGAGAAATTCTGCAAACTCATTTAGATGGCATTTCTGATATTAAGCTGATGGGGGATACTATCATTTGCTCCACCGAAGACCGTTTAGGTGGCGTCGTTATTGAAATTCGAGTAAAGGAGTTTACTCAAGACGACTTTCGGGAAGCTGAGACCTTAGTAGACCCGACTACTCTGTGGGGTTCTCGATGAAAAAACATAAGCTCACTCGGCGGGCTAATCTAAAGTTTCCAACTCATCGCCACCAAAAACGAATTAGAAAAAATCCACATCAAATTTTTGACTATCTGTGGTATACGTGGGATATTGATAAAGCCGAAGCGCAGATTACTAAGAGAAGAAAGCGAGACAAGGACATTCAAGAGATAGATGTAGCTCATGTCTATAATAGTATTAGATGGAGTACTCCAGACCACCCAGTTTTTGCGGGAACTATCGTAGAGCCAGAATATGCCCTTACTAAAGCCGATGTCAATAAACCTTTAATTTTTGGCCTTTTAAAAGATGGAGCTACCTGGTTTTCTATTTTGATAGATGGGCATCATCGACTTTATCGCGCTCGCGCAGATGGTTTAGAAAAAATGGCGGCGTATTTCCTCAATAAGCGAGAGAATTATCATTCGATGATAGGACCACGACGGGCGCCTCTTAAAAAGAAGCAGCTTCGCAAATTCAAAAAAACTTAGCACTGAAAACAACAACACCCGAGATTTGACTCTCGGGTGTTGCATATTGTCACAGACCAGTTGGTCTAGCGCGAGGACTTCGAGCTAGCCGGGGCCGAGTCGGCCGTGTCTCTGTAAACTGCCACATCCGACAGGCCCGAGGCGGTCACCTTGAGATTTAGCTTGGGAGCAAACCGCTTGATGGCCACGCGAAGGTTGCGGATGAAAGCCCGCTGAAGATCGGGGTCAGATGCACCGACCGGCACTTTGAAGTGTGATCCTGCTTTCAACTTGCGAGCCTGGTCCATGAGACCTTGGTACTTCGACTGCCCGCTTCTTCCCGTGGTCGGGAGATCAGGAAGACCCTCTTCCACTTGGAAGGTAGTATCCTGCGGGACGTTGATCTGGACATTACGCTGACGTTCGCTTTCGCTCATTCTCATTCCTTTCGATATGCATTTGCATATCGTGTTAGGGTTTTGGTTGTTTCGAATGCCTTTTTTTGAAATTCGTTCAACCTGGCTTGAGTATACCCACCCATTTTAAACACGCAAGTCAGAATTTTAACCAGGAGACGCCTCCCTTGGTGGCTCCTTGTCAAGCCCTTGCTGGTCTGAGTCTTGCGTAGGAGGCATGACACGCACGCGGCGATGATAATCTTGACTAAAAGGCAGGTGGAGGCCCGTGGGTGTCTCGCTGATGAGAGAAACGGCGTCGTCAGGCCGCCGAGCTAAAAGTTTAATATTTTTACTTATATCAGTCCAACATCTAGAGCACCAAGAATTTTCTACTTTATGTCCCAATACTTTGCAAATCTTAGAGCCGATAGTGTGAGCCCACCATTCTTGCCATTCTTCGATATCTGTATAGTCCATCATTTACAGCCAGTGTTTGGAGGAGGCCCGACAAAACCCCGTGTTTCCCAATGATCTGTATTAGCAGCCTTAACCACACTTTCTGGGAACTTTTTGGCGTCTAACCAGAATCTAATTTTCCATCCTTCTGGCGGAATGGACCCTAAATTGCCAAGCAATGCATGAATCCCATTTTTAACTTGATCCCAGACCAGTAGGTTTTGGTTCCATTCCTTATCAGAGGCATGTTCTAGGGACGGACAATCCACCCACTCTATCCCTATATGACTACCGTCATTATCTCCAAGTTCTAATTCAATTTTTAACATAGGTTTTCAAGAATCCTCTCGCTGACACTTAGGGTGGCATCTCTCATAACCTTTAGTATACATATCACCACAAGTATCACAATAGCCATTAGTATGTTTAACTCTGGCAGGTTCTGGCGGTGCCACCATCTGTTCTAAAACAGCGAGACGTTCGGAAACATTGGCTAACTGTTGTTGTATTTGTGATAACAATAACCCAATTTCTCGGAGTGAATGTTCTTGACTGACTTCCACTACTGGCATAATAAGTTGACTACTATCTAAACCTTGGCCATTTTCCCGAACTAACCAAGTTTCGCGGGCTCCTTCCGGAGTAAAGCCAGGTATGGGAGATGGAGTTAGCCCCACCAGGCGACGAAGAACAATGTTCCCTTTAGATTGTTGTCTGGGATCGCCATTGAGAGACCGATACCAATCATCTAGGATGGCAAAACATTTTTCTTTTACCAGCCAGACCAAATCATTTTTCTTGAGGGACTTGACCCAATTATGGCTGGGGATTTGTTTCATGATAAGTAAGTTACTCATGAGACACCGTATATCCTGCCCTTTCCAAAGCCTCAGCGAAGTCTTCTTCGTTTCCTTTAATCAAAGCATCTAACAGTTCTGAAAGTCCTGTGGAATGGTCGTGAATATTACACTTGCCCGCCTGTGCCCAAAAATTATGAGTTACTTTTTCAATGTCTGTCAAGCATTGCCTCCAGGGCCTCGGAACCTAAAACTTGGAATTCTTGAAAAATATTATGCGTAGTTGCAAAAATGATTGGTTTACAAAGTTTATTAAAAATTTGGGCCACGGCCAGATTGCCAACCACTAGTTCATAAGCCCTTTGGGCTTGAAACTGCGTAGTGTGAGATATTTCGTGCCACTTTCCAGGCCCGTGGTATCCCGTGCCGTCCATTATTCAACTTTCTCCAGAATCTTAATAGAAGACGCCAAATACCAAACTCCACCCTGAGAACTCGGACGCACTAAAGTAGTGTAATTCTTAATTTCTACCTGGAACCAAGCTCTGTCTTTCAGCGATAAATGTGGTGCGTGAGGATCAGCAGTGCAGTGCCAGTAGGGCCGTAAGGCGTAACCTTTAGTAGGAAAAGACTGCGCCTGAATCCAGCGGCCAGTAATTAAGCGCGCACGCTTGTTAATAAACAAGGATCCAATACTACCATCTTTCCTGATTTTAAATAACTTATACGCCAGCATCTTTATCAGTTCCTAAAGTGCCTTTGATTTTGGTCATCGTTTGCCGGTAACGCCAAGCTTCAAAATGATGTTGAATATCGCTTTCGAAAAAGACATCGGGTCGATAACCAGTTTTTATATTTCGCCAGAAGATTGGTATGTTGGCGTCTTCAATGGTATAAGTAGTGACAGAGGGTTTGGCAGAAGTGGCATAGCCCAGCAAATTACCCAACCATCCCAAACAGCCACTAGCAGAATAATGGAAATGATCTACCGCCCAATAATTTCCAATTTGATAAGGCTCGCTGAATTTGGGCATTTAGGCATTAAATACCCAAACTATATTTTTTCAAGCCTCTACTTTTCCAACCTGTTGGAAATAAATTCTCCACTTAGTTCGACTGTCCTTTTTGACTACATCTCTAAACT
>Ga0214473_10008945_pt1 | contig 11842 bp, 10 predicted proteins | sample RVTome_7_FD_203509 | JGI IMG/M metagenome (GOLD analysis project Ga0214473, IMG submission 203509) | Soil microbial communities from uranium-contaminated site in the Upper Colorado River Basin, Wyoming, United States - RVT98D197 | ecosystem: Environmental > Terrestrial > Soil > Contaminated >...
TGCCAGCCGTAGAACTGGCCCGGCAGCATCCCGTGCTGCTCGCACAGGTCCGAGATCGGAACCTGCTCCAGCAGATGCCGACGCACGATCGCGATCTTCTCCTGCGCCGTGAAGTTGGTGCGGCGCTTACGCTTAGCCATGGATCTCCTCCTCAGGGTGCTTGTCTATAACTCCCGAGGGTCCGAAAATCCAGATTCAGCTGAAGCAACACACATGGGAAGAACGCGATCAAAAGCTTGCACCTATACTACAACACAAATACGAGTGTGTGGTCGCCACTGGCAATTGCTGCGAGTCCATGCGGGCATACTGCCGATCCCGCGCAACGGTGAACAATAGGGACTACGAGCGGACCGCTCTTGGTTTCTTCGAGAATCAACGAGGCACTATCTATTCACTTCTACTTCGAGATGCGGGGATCGGGCAATGACAAGGGCACCGTCTTCAAATTGGGAGCTAATTTCGATTCACGAGTACCTGCAGCGCCGACCGCGGGCCAGGGCGGTCGCGATCGCTAGTGCGGTGGCGAGCCCGATCGTCGGATTCATGCTCGATCCGGTCTCTGGGACGATAATCGGCGCCGCACTCAGCGTTGTGAGTTACTATGCTGCGCCGCATATCCGCGTGCGTGCCGAATCGCTCAAGACTCATGGTGGTCTTGAAACTGAAGGGGTCGCAGTTGGAAATTCCATCGCTGACGGCTCTCTTCAATATGTGGCTCCGGAGCAGCAGTCGGGCATGACGCAGGACACTGACAAATCAGGCGGTGCTTGAGGGTCGTCGCTGAAATTGCCCCTGTTGCGGCGGTTGGAAGCTGCAAAGGTGTGTTGGGCTCAAAGAGGCTGTTTCCGCATAGTGAGTTGATTGTCAGTATCAAACGACGGCGAATCGGAATTCGTAAATCGTGATGAGGTGCCGGTACAGCGCCCCATGAGGTGCCGTGCTCCACGGAAGCGAACGTAGTGAGCGAAGGCGGCAACCGCATGTTTTCTGTACGTTCCGCCCGGCTGACTTTCCGGCCCTCGTGCCTACCGCCTGGCCCACGGCGGTCCGCCCGTACCAGGTGGAAGGGGTGGCGGGGCATTCTCGGGGCGAATGGGTGGGGAACGTGATCGGAGTGATCACCGCAGCGCGGAGGCGTGAGCAGGATCGCGTCATGAGCGGGTGCTCCTGAGCCGTGGACACCCGGTGATCGCCCGCCCGCGTCCGCGCAATCACGGCAAAATCCGAAACCCCTCCAGCCGCGCCGCCAGCGCCAGCCTCTCATCCAGCGTCACGAATTCGGCACCGGTCACGGGACCAGCCCGCACGCTTGCCGCCGCGAGTTGCAGGGCATCGGCCGCGCGGACCGCATGGATGCGGAGCAGGCGCCGCGCCTCATCAGATGGCTCCTGCTCGAGCAGCCTCAGCAGCCCGCCGCCCTCTCCTCCAGGACGCGCGCCACGCTGCGAGCTGCCAGGATCCGCCAGCCCAAACTCGGCGAGGACCTCCACATCGAGCCGCGCCCACGGCGCTCGCACCAGGCCCGCGTGAACCAACCGGGCCATGTAGCCTGTGCGCGCGTCTGACCCGGTCAGGGGAACGAGCCGGGCAATCGGCCGGCCCCGCGAGGTGATCAGCACCGGCAACCCGGCGCTCGCCCGCCTCAGGTATTCGCTGAGGCGGGCCTTGCGTCGGCCGACGGATACGCGCTGGTCCTGCATATCTCCTCCCGTGAGCACGTGACGGATTCCGTCACGACGTTCCCGGTTGTCACCCACCGCGCGCGCCGGCCACGTCTGCCTGGATGGCCAGCGTCAGGCGGCCCGCCATGGACGCGCCGCCGGAGACCGCCACCGAGTCGCCCACCATTCCCTCCCTGGTAAGCGACCCGGCTCCATGCCAGATACACGCGCATCCGGCCGCGGCCACGCGCTAGCCGGCTGCGACCCCGTCCCGGGCCGCGAGCGGCCCGCCATGAGCCGCGCCGAGCGCCGCAGCCGAGCGCTCCCAGCAAAGCAGAACCTTGACGCAACCGCCCCCCCCGCCCCACGTTGCCCATCAACCTGCGTCAGCGGGCCGCCACCAAGCCAGCTCCCCGGCCCGTCCCTCCCCACGGACGAAGCCCGTGACCCGGCCCACCCGGTCCCCTGCGCCCATGGACACGCGGCTGGATCCGTAGCCCTTCCCGGACTCGTCCGGACCTGCCAGGGCTGCCCCACCGCACCACAGGCGCACCGGCGCGGTGTTGTACACGCATGCCCGGCGCGGGAGGGGCGTCCTCCACAGCACACAAGCAGCACGTCAGGCGACGATGCCCAGCAAGCACCCCGCCCACGGTTCAGCATAGAGGCGCTACGCAGCGTTGTACGCGCGTGGCGCATGACAAGCCCCGGGAAGCTACCGGGATTCGGTTGATCTGCGTTCGCTGGGTCACGAGGCGCCTGTGACTGAGAGGCACGGAGTGCGGATGGGGTGGCCTCGGCTGCTCGCCTTCCTCCTCGGTCGAACGAACTGGCTGTGGCGCCACGCTGCGAGTGTACGACGGCGGTACCAGTGAATAGTACCAAGGCGCGGTGTCAATAGGAGCGAACTTCCCGCTACGCCTAATACGGCCCTGGTGTCGGAAGCCCCGATGACGCGGTGCTCGTTCCCGAAATTTCCGATCACCAACAAGCAGTTAGGCGCCATGCGGTCAGGCCAAGGAGTAGTTCTCTCTCGAACGAATACAAGGCATGAGCGGAATCTATTTTCGTGAAATCCGGCTTCAGAACTATAAGTGCTTTGCCGATCATCTCCTCAGACTGTCCGCGCCCGACGGTAGCACACCTGGGAGCGGCCTGAATGTCCTTCTCGGCGAGAACGGGAATGGGAAGACCGCGATCCTGGAAGCGATCAACTACACCAATCAAAGTACGTTCGCCGCTGAGAATCGCCTAAGCATCAATGACTTCAGTGATTACACGGCGCCCATCATCGTCACTGCATCAACAAACAATTTCATCTGCAAGCTTCCCGCTCCCTATTTCGACTGCGCGTTCGAAGCAACAGGCATCACATTTCAAGCGAAGCCGAGGGATCGTAAATCTGCGGGGAAGCTGCTCTCCGGCCCTTTCAGCATCAAGCGCGAGTTCAGGCCGGCGGGCCCGAACTACCGCAAGAAGGATGGCTCAGATTCGGGAAAAGCAATTCCACCTCTTAGCCTCGGCTTCTCGAATGGTTCAATTCAAGGCAACGAACTTAACGTATTCTACTTCGATAAGAATCGAACTCGCCAGATTACAACGGGGAACTACAAGACAACGTTCGAACGCATTTGCGACGACCTAAACTGGAAATTTCTGCATAACCTAGCAGACGAGGACGTTGAGGATCTGCTTCGAGCCGTCTCGAAAGATTATTTTGATCGAATCATTTCAATTTCCCAGAAGGGTGTCGGCGGCAGGCTAGCAGCCTCAATGGCGGACTTCTTTGAGGACGAGCGGTTCCGCGATTTGCGAATCGACGCCCTCGATCTGCTTCATCCCTTCTCAAAGGCCTTCTTTGCGCTCAGGCCTGAGGGTACAATGACCCAGATTTCCGCTCGGGAGTTGGGGTCTGGGATCGAGATTATCCTTACGTTGCTCTTGCTTCGCAGCATCGCAGGGGAGTCGAGAGGCGGCATAGTCTATCTCATCGATGAGCCTGAACTGCATTTGCATCCTTCTGCTCAGCAGAAGTTGGCGGCGCTGCTACTTGACGAGTCGAGCAGGGTCCAGATTATCGTTTCAACCCATTCGCCCTACCTTATCCGCGGCCTCATGAGCCCGGCTGTTCGAAAGATAGTGCTTCGGCGGGATGAGAACGGCGCGGTCATAATCCGGGATACAGCTCCCAAGGTGGGCAATCTTTTTCCCTGGAGCCCCTCGTGGGGCGAGGTAAACTACAATGCATATGATCTGCCGACGGTAGAGTTTCATAACGAGCTGTACGGATGGCTCCAAGAGAAGCATTCTCTGCAGACGGAGTCAGCGGTCGAAGCCCATCTACACGCGAACGGGGTTGCAAAGCCGAAGAGATGGACGCGTGAGCGCGGTGGTGTTGCGGAGGCGCCGTACGCTACGACGCTCCCAACATACGTCCGGAATGCGATTCACCATCCAGAGAACCGCATGAATGCGCCGTTGACGGAGGCTGAGTTAGCAGGGTCGATCGAGATTCTGATTTCTCAGGTTACGTAGCGTCAAGACGCTGCCAAGACGCGATCGTGCACGGCACGGCGCCTAACAAACGGCGAGCGCCTGCGCGGCTTCGCCGCTCCGGCCCTTCGGGACACCGAATCCTCAGCGCCGCGGTGCGGCGCCTCCGGTTCGGCGCCGCTCACCTGGAAACGTTAGCTGAAATCCGGCGGCGCGTGAAAGGAACGGCAGGGCTGGTCGATCGGGTGGTTTTAGGTTAGGTTAGTTTCGGCATTTGTTCGGTACACCCATGGAGGGCTCGTGCCTCAACAGAGTGGCATTGAATGGACTGACGTCACGTGGAACCCCGTGACCGGATGTACTCGGGTTTCTGCGGGATGCGATAACTGCTACGCTGCCACTCTCGCCAACCGATTGCTGAAGGACGCTTACCGAGCTCGTCTTCCCGTGGTCGATTCTGACATCACTCGGCGGGATCCCTTTGCCGTCCGGTTGTGGCCTGAACGGCTGGAAGCACCTCTCGGCTGGCGAAGCCCCCATGTGGTCTTCGTAAACAGTATGAGTGACGTATTCCATACCGACGTACCAGAAGCATTCACGCGAAGGATGTTCGAGGTCATGGTAGAGGCCTCGTGGCATACGTTTCAGGTGCTTACGAAGCGCCCTTCACGGGCGCTTCGTTTTTGGAAGCGGAATGCAGACGTGTTTGGCGGGAATCCATTCCCCGGTCACATCTGGCTGGGTACGTCCGTTGAGAACCAAGGCGTTGTGCACCGAGTGAGGCAGCTGAGGTCCGTGCCCGCTACTGTACGTTTTTTGTCCTGCGAACCTTTAATCGGGCCGCTCTCCCTCGATCTGACCGACCTCCATTGGGTCATCGTGGGCGGCGAAAGCGGCCCTATACGGCGTGAGATCCGGCAGGATTGGGTCACAGCGATTCGCGATCAGTGTATCGAGGCCGCCGTTCCCTTTTTTTTCAAGCAATGGGGTGGGCGAACGCCAAAAGCCGGTGGCCGGGATTTGGAAGGCGAGGTCTGGAGCGAAATGCCTAAACTTGCCGTGGGCTCATTGTGACGGGAGCTGACACCTACCTGGTTGGGCTGAAGGATGACGGCTTCTACACGCCGCCAATCAAGGCGCACTCCGTCGAGAAGATCCGAGTGCACAACTACTACGTGTCCCTCTTCTCCACATCCATGAAGGATCAGTGGCCTCAGCGCGCGTACCTCGGTTTGTATTCCGGACCCGGACGTGCCAGGATCGAGGCCACTGGCGACATTATCGAAACGACCGGGATGTCAGCAATTCGGACCCGATTCCCATTCACAAAGTACATATTTGTGGATAACGATTCGCGGTGCATCGAAGCGCTGTCAGGCCGGATCGAGGCGCTTCCAGACCGGCCCGATGCGACGCTGATCAATGCTGATGTGGCGGAGGCTATCCCTCAGGTCATCGCCGCGATGCCTCGCTTCGGACCAGGGAACGGTCTATTGTCGTTCTGCTTCATCGACCCCTTTTCCGCTGCATTGGACTTCGAAGTCATTCGGCATCTGGGAAGTCGCTACATGATGGACTTCCTGATCCTCCTCATGCTCGGCCGAGACGTCCGTACGAACTTCCGTAGATATCTGGAAGATCCGTCAGACACGCGGATCGCTTCATTGATCGACGATCCGAACTGGCGTGAGGAATGGCGTTCGCGCGGGCTGCGACGGCGTGATTTGATCCGCTTCCTCCTGCACAAGTTCGACGCTTCGATGACCCGCCTGGGGTATAAAGCTGCTCGCCCCGACGAGGCGCACCCAATCCGAGTGATGGGCAAGAACGTGTTTCTATATTCCCTGGTGCTCTACAGCAAGAGCGACCTGGGAAGGCAGTTCTGGGAGGCCACACGGAAGGGGATGGACCCACAAGGGCGGTTGGATCTCTAAGCCAAATGTGAAGCCGGACTTCAGATAACACACGGTGGCCACCTACGCGCGCTTCGCGCACTCCGGTGGAACACGGCTCCGCTTCGCTGCGCCGCGTCGGCCACCTTGAACGTTGTGCGCCGCTTGACCTTTTGCTCAGGACATGTGTGATGTCACTATTGCGCGAAATCCAAGAAGCCGCGGTATCGGACGATGTGGGCATTACCACGCTTCTGCGAAAGGCAAAGGTTCTCGCCGCCCGCGTTGGCAGCGACGAGTTGAGCAGCTGGGTGGATCTAGAACTTAATGGGTATCCTGATCGGGCATTGCTCCCCGAGTACCGCATCGCCGACGTGCGCGCCCTTGGTACGTTCGCCGGTCCCTTTGGGAGTGGGGCGCGAAATGCGCCTATTCCGGCATCGTGTATTCCGGAAGGGTATCGGGACTGGGCTCAGAAGGCGTACTTGGTGCTTCCCATCAGCGGGTATGAAGAGCTGCTCAAGAAGAAGGATGCGGGTTCTTTTCAGGCTCCATGGCCGCCTGATTTGATTGCGCATGTCGCGGGGGACATCTACCAGAACATGAACTTGGTCACCGCATACGCCGAAGTCCCCCGGGCGGCCGTTGTCACTGTTGTTGATGGCGTACGAAATCGCTTGCTAAACTACGCTCTAGAACTCGAGAAGATTGCGCCCGACGCCGGGGAGGGGGACGCTCAGGCGTCGCCCGTAAGTAAAGAGCAGATGTCGCAGGTCTTTCACAACCACATTTACGGATCTGTCGGAACATTCGCGGCTGGCACTGGGATTTCCATTTCCGTAGGTACTCAGATTGTCACTGGCGACTTTGCCACGCTCCGTGCGGGACTGGAGGAGGTCGGAGTCGATGAACAGGACATTAACGCTCTTCAAGAGGCCATACAGGAAGACGGCCCCCAGCAGAGAGGATTCGGACGCAAAGTTGCAGATTGGGTCGGAGGAATGATTGCTAAGGCCGCCGCTGGTGCATGGAGGGTGGGGTTGAACACCGCGTCGACAGTGCTTCCGACGCTCCTCGCAAAGTACTATGGAATTCCCGCTGACTAAACGACGGTCAAACAGCCCATTGCTGACTATTGCCGCCGCGCCGCCTGCGGCGGCATGCCCTGCGGGACATGCCTTCGCTCAGGCGCCGGATCGCTTCGCTCACCGGTGTCCTCACTCCGGCGCCGGATCGCTTCGCTCACCGGTGTCCTCGCTCCGGTACCTCGGCAATCGTATCTCGTTAGCCGCCACCCCTGGAGCGTCAGGGCATTCTAGCACATGATGATCACTGAGATTGCGGAAGCGGGGGGACGATGCAGGTAACGGTTCAGGCGCAGGATGACTTCCTTCAGAAGTTGGCCGTCCGAGGACGCCCTGCGGCGAGCCTGGCCGAGTTGATCTGGAATGGTCTCGATGCAGATGCCAACTCTGTGGACGTGTCGATTCGGAGCAACCTCGCGGGCGGAGTGGAGGAGATCCGCGTGGTGGATGATGGCACAGGGTTCGATCTCGAGGGAGCCAAAGAGGGGTTCTCAAGCCTCGGTGGCTCCTGGAAGAAGTTGCGCGAGCGGACAAGCGAAAGAGGGCGGCTGCTTCACGGCAAGGACGGGCAGGGCCGCTTTCGAGCATTCGGATTGGGTGCGTACGTCTCCTGGCTTTCCGGGGTTCGGGAGGACAGCGGAGCAGTAGCGGGCGTGTCGGTTCTGGGATCGATAGAGGATCTCAAGCACTTCCAAGTTGAAGAAGCTGATGTGGAGCGACCTGGGACTGCGGTCGTGGTGCGGGAGGTTTGGGACAACCTGAGGAATCTGGAAGACGGTGCGGTTTTCGAGGAATTGACTGAGTCGCTCGCCCTCTACCTTCGCGAATACCGATCGGTAAAGGTCGTCTATGCCGGGGAGATGATCGACGCTTCTCTCATTGAGGACCGTACGAGCGTCATTGCCCTCGACCCCGTAACGATCGACGGCCAAGAAGTTGCCGATCTCGAGTTAGAGGTCGTCGAGTGGTCCAAGAGCACCTCCCGATCCCTCTACCTCTGCGACGAGAGCGGCTTTACCCTGGGCCGGGTGAACCCAGGGATCCATGCGCCGGGCTTCGACTTCACCGCCTACTTGCGCTCGACCTTTTTCCGTGAAATCGCCAACTCTCTTAGTCTCGCCGATGAGCACCCCGGCCTGCAAGCGGTCTTGGAGGCAGCCAGAGAGGCCCTCCGCGAGCACTTCCGCACCAGGGGTGCGGCGAGAGTCCGAGAACAAGTCGTGGAGTGGAAGGCCTCCGAGATCTATCCGTACAGCGGGGAGCCGGCGAATCCGGTGGAGCGGGCTGAGCGGCAGGTGTTCGATGTGGTCGCGTACAACGTCGCCAGCTACCTCCCAACGTTCGCTCGGTCGGACACAAAGACCCAGAAGTTCTCGTTCCGGTTGTTGCAGCAGGCCATTGAGGCCAATCCAGGAGCCCTGCGTCGAATCCTGAGTGATGTCCTTCAACTGCCGCTGACATCCCAAGACGAGCTGGCCGACCTTCTCGATCGAACCTCGCTATCGGCGATCATTACCGCCGCGAAGGAGGTCGCGGACCGCCTGGACTTCTTGCGGGGCCTTGAGCTTCTCCTGTTCAATCCGGAGTCGAAGCGCCAACTCCTAGAAAGGTCCCAGCTCCATCGCATTCTGGCGTCAGAGACCTGGGTATTCGGAGAGCAGTTTCACCTCACGGTCGACGATCAGTCGTTGACGGAGGTACTCAAGAAGCATGAAGATCAACTCCGTCGGGAAAGCAGCGACACCACCGCAAACAACCTGGCCGATGAAGACCTTCCAGAGGTGCTTCGCGAGGATGGGAGTCGGGGGATCGTAGACCTGATGCTTTCGAGGCGAATACCTCAGCGCCGCGAAGACGAGCGCGAACACCTTGTCGTGGAGCTAAAACGCCCGATACAGACCATTAATCCGGTGGTCGCGGCGCAAATACGGAGTTACGCATTTGCCGTGCAACGTGATGACCGGTTTAACCACACGAAGACTCGTTGGGAGTTCTGGGCGCTGTCGAACCGTGTGACGGAACAGGTCGAGTGGGAAATGGAGGATGCGGCGAACGGCATCCTCAAGCAGACGGACAATCTCGTGATCAAGATCAAGACGTGGGGCCAGGTGCTCGAAGAGTGCCGCGGCCGTCTGACCTTCTTCCAAGACAAGCTCAGCTACGCACCGGAAGACGAGGATGCCATGGCATACCTGAGGTCAGTTCACGAGCGCTATCTGCCAGAGGCCGTTGAAGAGTTGTAGTTGCGTAGGTTGGGGTGGAGGTGTCGGGGCAGCGGCTAACAACCGATGCCCGCCTCCACTCACTGCGTTCGCTCCGGGGAACACGGCTCGCGATGCGAGCCGTGTCGGGCGCCTAGAAACGTTAGCAACTGTATTGAAAGTCAAGCATGATCGAGCCTCCATGGTTCGCCGGTTCTGGCCATCGAGTTGAGGATGGTGAGCAGCTTATGTGCGCACGCGATCAGCGCGACCTTCGGCGGCTTGCCGCGTTCACGCAAACGCAGGTAGAAGGCACGGATCACGTCATTGTGTTGCACTCCGACCACGGCTGCCATGTAGAGGGCGTTTCGGACCGGAGCACGGCCGCCAAAGATCATTCGCTTGCCCTTCATCGTCCCGCTGTCACGGGCGAGAGGTGCGAGACCGACGAGCGAGGCAATCTCGCGGTGAGTGAGTTGGCCGAGTTCTGGAAGATCAGCGATCAACGTGCGCGAGATTACCGGGCCGATTCCCGGAACACCTCGGTACAGCGCTTCTTTGGCTCGCCATACGGGGCTTGCTTGAATCGCCGTGCCGAGGTCAGCATCAACACCGTCCATTTCACGCTGCAACCAGCGGATGTGTTTCTCGATGCTCTTCTTCAGGGGCGCTGGAGCGAATCCCTGCCGGTTGCGCTCGGCTACGATCATGCCTGAGATCTGCCGTCGCCTGGTGAGCAGGGCGTCAAGCAACCGGGTTGCGTCGTCAGGCAAAGCTCGCACTTCGGGCCGAATGCGTTCTGCAAACAGCGCGAGGACGCGCGCGTCCAGGCGATCGGTCTTGGCGAGCTGGCCCGTTGCCCGTGCAAAGTTGCGGACCTGTCGCGGATTGGCGACCACAACAGGGATTCCCGCTGCAGCGAGGGCGCTTACGACGGGCACCTCGAAGCCACCGGTCGCTTCGAGGACAACCATGCTGCAGGTTCGGCCTTGGAGATCCTCGAGTAGCGTCTGGATCCCTGCATCATCATTGCTGACGGACCAGGTATCACGATCGGCGCCGATCGCTACGTCGAGTTGCGCCTTGGCGACATCGATGCCGATGCACAGCGGTGAAGTCTCCATCAGTTGCTCTCCTGACGGATGCGGTCGTGCACGGCTCGTCCTTGCAGATGCGGGCTCGGCGGGCCTTCCAACTGTTCGAGCTTTCACGACCTGGGGGCGTGCGGCGCCCTGGCTAACGCACGGTTTCATATGCACCCTAGGCGAAACGGGCTGCCGCACACCCCAAGTTTACATCCTCAGGGTCTAGATTCGTAAGATACAAGGCGGCACCACTTCGGATCTGAAGACATTCGGCGTCCTGACAGCCGGGGGCTCCGTCGACGTTCAGATCCCAACTCTGACAGTTATGACCCATGACATTCAGTCTAGCGTCATCATAGGGGATAGTTCTTAATATCCGCCATCGTCCACGAGGTGTGAATGTCGACCGTAGCACGCAGCATACAACTTCAGGGATGCCTGGTTGCAGTGGCATGGCTTGCATTCGGATGCGCAACCCCTGATAGCGTGACTGATCTGGGAGACAAGGGTGGGGCGTATCCTCTCCTGCCGGGCGTTCCCTCGATCCTATCGCCTGTCGTGGGACCGTTCCGGGTCACACGGACCGAGAATCCAGAATGCAATAATCATCCTAGCCTTTGGACCTTCTGTCAACATCAAACCGTCAGTCCAGATGGCACTGGCCACGGTCCGGGAAGGGACCCGTATGGTACAGACGCAACATATGCTTGGGACATTAATCTGAGCGGCAATGCGGACGGTGGAGCTCCTGTGTACGCGGTCGAGCCCGGTCTCGTTGTGAAGTTCGCCGGCAGCGCGAAAGCGGGGACCGATACGTGCAAGTCTGTTTTAATTCAGCATACCACCAACGGAACTACTTGGTGGAGTGGCTATTTGCATATGGGAAGTGTTCTTGTACAGGATGGTCAGACCGTCTCGACGTCCGCTCAAATTGGCAACATTGGATCGAGTTGCGCGGGGAACCAGCATTTGCATTTGGCAGCATACATTGGTACAAATGCCCCGGGTGGTTTGTTGTCCCGTGATGTCAGCTTCGTGGAACGCACCAATTCTCCCGGTCAGGTAGCATACAGTCTTACTGTCATTGGTGCGGGGACCGGAAGCGGATTCATTACCAGCAACCCTTCAGGCTTCAGTTGCTCCGTAGTTGGGTCCGTGGCGGCGGGAACATGCGCACTTAGTTTTCCGACCGGCACCGTCGTTATGCTCTCGGCGACTGCAGCGGGCGGCCACACCTTCTCAGGCTGGTCTGGTGCGTGTAGCGGGACTGGAAATTGTGTGGTGAACATGACCCAGGCACGCAGCGTCGCGGCGGGCTTCAGCGCTCCTGTTCAGACCCACGTTTTGGCTGTTTCTGCCACGGGGTCTGGAAGCGGCACGCTTGTGAGCAGTCCTGGTGGAATCAGTTGCTCGGTCGCAGCA
>Ga0214473_10008946_pt1 | contig 11842 bp, 9 predicted proteins | sample RVTome_7_FD_203509 | JGI IMG/M metagenome (GOLD analysis project Ga0214473, IMG submission 203509) | Soil microbial communities from uranium-contaminated site in the Upper Colorado River Basin, Wyoming, United States - RVT98D197 | ecosystem: Environmental > Terrestrial > Soil > Contaminated >...
TCGGAGGACTCCTTCATGCAGTCGTGTCCGTCTATCGATGCGCTTCCCGATGTGGGGGCAAGAAGGGTGCAGAGGACATTTATGGTAGTGGTCTTTCCTGCTCCGTTAGGCCCTAAAAATCCGAAGATTGTGCCTTCTTCCACGCCGAAGGATATGCCGTCCACTGCGGTAATTTTACCGAATCTTTTTACGAGGTTTTCTACTTTTATAATAGGCATTTGCTTTGATTATATCAGAAAAATGCCGGAGGGTTTTCGGCTTTTTATAGCAGAGGCTATTACGCCTTTATGCGGTCAGTATCCCCAGTATCTCCCTATATCTTTCGGCTGTCTTTCTTACTATCTCATCCGGCAGAGCCGGGCCGGGGTATGTCTGGTTCCAGTCAAGAGTTAAAAGGTAGTCCCTCACTATCTGCTTGTCGAAGCTGTCCTGACTCCTTCCCGCCTCATAATCCCTCATAGACCAGAACCTCGATGAATCAGGCGTAAGAAGCTCATCAATCAGGATTAATTTATCATTATAAAGACCGAACTCCATCTTTGTATCAGCAATGATTATTCCTTTCTTCTCCGCAAGCTCTCTTGCTTTTTTATAAATCTCAAGGCTCGAATCCCTGAGCTTATTCGCAGCATCATCTCCGACAATTTTTTTTGTCTCGTCAAAGGTTATATTTATATCATGCCCGACTTCGGCTTTAGTGCTCGGAGTGAATATCGGCTCATCAAGCCTTGATGACTCAACAAGCCCTCCGGAAAGTTTTATACCGCAGACTGTGCCTGATTTTTTGTATTCCTTCCATCCTGAACCCGAAAGGTATCCCCTCACAACGCATTCAACAGGCATCGGCTTTGCCTTTTTTACAAGCATGCTCCTTCCTTCAAGCATGTCTTTGTATTTATGTAAAACCTCCGGATAGTCTTTAACCTCAGTTGCAACAATATGGTTTTCGATTATGTCCTTCATCTGCTTAAACCAGTATATTGATATCTGTGTAAGAATCCTGCCTTTATCCGGAATTCCATTTGGAAGCACGACATCGAATGCAGAGACCCTGTCAGTAGCGATTATCAGAAGATAGTCATCTATCTCATAGACATCACGCACCTTCCCGCGCCTTAGGAATTTTACATCCTTGAAATCAGTCTCCATCAGTATCTGAGCCATTTCTCCCTCCAGAGATAAAACTATCATTTAATTCATTAGTTTACAAAATTCTGTCATTCCTGCGAAAGCAGGAATCCAGACTCTGTTCTTCTAGAAAAAATAACTAATAAGGACTGGATTCCGCATCAAGCATGTCCTCAACTTGATTGGGGATGCGGAATGACAATACTAACGTATAAAGGGCTACTATAATTACCATCTATTTTACCTTAAATTATAGACAGAATTGTCCTTCCCGAAGTTTATAATCAAAGGTGTCTGTTGGTGCCCGATTTTCTTTGATATCTCTGTTGTTGTCTGTTTTGTATATTCTCCGAGTTCCACGAGGCTGATTTTATTGTCTTTGTTCTTGTCAGCCTCTTTTTTGTTATTAAGTCCGTCAAGCAGCGTGTATGTGAAAAGGCCGTTTCCCTGATATCCGTCCATTGCCGCCTCTTTTGAATTAGCAGATGCATATATGTGAAGTCCCATTTTCTTTGCAAGCACTGACATTCTTGCGTCATAAAGACCGCTTACTATGTAGTCAACTCCTCCTGCATGGCAGGTATCAAATATAAATAACTGGCTCAGGGATTTTATCTTCTTTGACATCTCCACTATCTCGTTTGAGCTTATGAGGTTATTGTCATTTACCTTTCCGTCATATTCAGATGTGAGCATGTAGTACTGGTTTTGAAGCAGTACGCCGTGTCCTGCTACAAAGAGTATAAAGCTGTCTGTCGGTCTGATAAGCTTCGATAGTTCGTTTATCTTGCCGGTTATATTTGCCTTTGTTGCTTTATTGTCTGTTAGCAGTTCGTAATGAATATTCTGTGGTTTGTATAGTGTTGCTGCCTGTTTTATTATTCTTTCTTCAATGTCTTTTGAGTCTTTCACTGCGTATTTGAGGTTTATTGTATTGTCTTTGTATTGGTCTATGCCGATTGAAAGAATATAAAGATGGGGTTCTTCCTGTTTTATTGCTGAGGTGAATTTGGCTGTCTGCATGTAGCTCTGGACTGTGTTATCTTTGTTAAATGCTGTTATGCTTATCTCGTTTTCCCCTGATACGGTCTCTATCTCCTTGCAGTCATTAAATACTTCTCCTTTTGATTTGGTTGTTACAGGGCCGGTTTCTGTCTTTCCCTTTATCTTTACGCTCCTCATGTCTTCGTAGATTGCCTTGCTGTTTAAGGCAAGAAGCTCTGTCTTTTCAGTTGCCTTTGATGCTTCTTTGTAGTATCCGTCTGATTCTATTAGTTTGCCGTTATGAAAAAGCCTGACCTCTCCTATTCCTCCCCCTGTGCTTTTGATGTTATAACAGACTTTTGCCTTTGGAGATATTGGAGATGAAGCTATTGGGCTTATTTCGACTACAGGCGGAGGGCTTTTTATAGCGTCTTTCATCGTGATTGTAATAAGTCCACTTATATCATCTCCCCTTAGTTTTGCTGCTACAATATCAGGCCGGTAAAAGACGTCGTAGAAACTGTCAACACTGTAGCTCTTGTCATCTACCTTTACGCTAAGGTGTTGAGCACCTTTCTCTGAAGAGTTATAATAACCCTCGGGAGTTATTGTAAGCCATTCGCCATCTTCGAAGCCTATTAGAACGGCTACTTCATCTCCTGTTTTAGCATCATATATTCTCACAGCAGCATCATCCATTGTCATAAGGACGTATCTTCCGTTAGGATGATACTGTCCTGAAACAGGATTTCTACCGGCAATCTTAATCCCCTTCCATGCATGACGCAGGTCGGTCGCTATTTCACCGGTTTTCATGTCCCGTATCGTATCGCCGACGACAAATACATACTTGCCGTCAGGAGAAAGGGATAGCGATTTATCCATGAAGTACATGCCAAGCGTGCTTTCAAAATCCGAAATACGCCTGACCTCGACCCCTTTTTCGATATCCCAGAGTATCACGTTGCCGTCATTGTAGGCATTGGTAATTGCAAACTTGCCGTCTTTTGAAAATGCGATAGAACATATTCCGCCGTGCAAAAAACCGGCTTTGTGTCCGAGAAACCTCTTAAGCTCCCTGCCGGTCGCAACATCCCATAAGCGGAGTATGGCATCAGGTCCGCCTGAAAGAACATATTTGCCATCGGGAGAGAAGGCGGCGACGAAGCTTTTGTACGGGGTCATCGCGGGCGGACTATACCCTTCCGGGACGAGCGTTCTAACAAGACCCCAGGTGCTGGCATCGAATATATATACACGCGTCCAGTCGGTGGCAAGAAAATACCTGCCGTCTTCCGAATAACTTATGCTGCTGAATTCAGTGCCGTTAAAACCTTTCAAACGGGCAAAGGTTTTATGTAACGTGCCTGACCTGATATCCCACACTTGAAGAGGAGGGAACGGCTTTTCCCGGAACGGGCCGGGGTCAGGCGTAAATCCGCCGGACACCGCATAGTGACTATCAGGTGACATGGCCACCGAGATAATAGTGCTGTATGCGTTCAGTTTTGACAGTTGTCTGCCCTGTTTCAGGTCCCATAGTCTGAGAGCGGACCTTCCGGACCCGAATCCGCCTTTCATCATGGTCCAGCCACCGTTGTCGCCTGTCAGAAGATACTGACCATCGCTTGAAACTGCCAGGGACTCTATGCCATACGCCTCCCTGTTCAGCTCCATCGTCATATCGCTCTGCTTTAAATAAATCTCAGGAACTGTAGTTGCACCCCACATGCAGGAGGTAAGAAAAATAGCACAAAATAAAATTAAGATTTTGAACTTAACAGACATATTATCCCTCCTTGCCTAACCTGGTTAAGAGATACTAATCTTTGACGAACCTGCGCCTGAAGAACTTCTCCCCCTCCACTGCAAAGAAAACAACAGAAGACACTGCTATTGTAATCATCAATTCATTAAAACTCAATGGCACTGTCCTGAAAATCGGATTTAAATAAGGCACATATATCGTCGCCATCTGAAGTCCAAAACTGAGAAGAAGAGCGCCAAGCATTGCCCTATTCGAGAAAAGACCTATCTTGAAAAGAGATTCCTTTTCAGATCTTATTGCAAGCGCATTGCCGAGCTGTGTAAAGCAGAGAACTGTAAAGACCATTGTCTGCCAGTGGGAATTTCCTGTCTTTATTGACCACGCCTGAACTGACAGCGTAAGTGCTGCCATCAGAAGCCCTACCCATATTGCAAAAACAGCAAGCCCTCCTGCAAAAATACTCTCTTTAGGGCCGCGCGGAGGCCGTTTCATCACATCACTTTCAGCAGGCTCAACAGATAAGGCAAGCGCAGGCAGGCTGTCTGTCATCAGGTTTATCCAGAGTATATGTATAGGGAGCAAAGGAATCGGAAGCCCGATTAATGGCGCAAGGAACAGCGTCCATATCTCTCCTGAATTAGTTGAAAGAAGATACTTAACGAACTTCCTGATGTTATCGTATATCTTCCTTCCTTCTTTTACAGCCTTCACAATCGTGGCAAAATTGTCATCGAGCAGAATCATGTGAGAGGCTTCCTTTGCCACGTCAGTGCCTGTGATGCCCATTGCAACTCCTATATCAGCCCTTTTAAGTGCGGGTGCGTCATTCACGCCGTCACCTGTCATAGCAACAAAATGCCCCTGGTCCTGAAGCGCCTTCACAATCTTGAGTTTCTGCTCAGGGGCAACCCGTGCATATACCCTTATGCTCTCAACACGCCCTTCAAACTCCTTCAAGGAAAACTTCTCAAGTTCTCTTCCTGTTATCAGGTTGAAATTGATGTCATCTTCCTCAAGGATCCCTATCCTCTTTGCAATCGCCCAGGCAGTGATAGGATGGTCGCCGGTAATCATTACAGGGATTATCCCTGCCTTTTTGCATATGGAAACAGCCTCTTTAGCCTCATCCCTTGGAGGGTCCATTATTCCTGCGAGTCCTATAATCGTAAGGCCTCTTTCAACATTCTCGTGAGATATCTCGGACGGGAGCTTATCCCAAAGCCTCATCGCAATACCAATGACCCTGAGTCCGTCTGCTGCCATCCTGTCATTTATCCTGTGTATCTCAGACCTTTCTATCTTTTTTATCCCCTCTGATGTCAGAATGTTATCTGCCTTCTCCATCAGTGCTTCAATAGCGCCTTTTGTGAAGGAAACAAATCTATTTCCACCACCCGCCCCCTCACCCCCTCCCACCAAGGGAGAGGGGATTCTATAGTGTCCCATCTCCCCTCGGTTGCGAGTCGTACCGACTTGCGGGAGAGGGATAGGGTGAGGGGGAATTTCATGAAATGTCGTCATACATTTTCTCTCGGAATCAAAAGGTATCTCATCAACCCTGGGGAAAAGCTCTTCAAGTGCCGACTTATCGAAGCCGTAACCTTTTGCGATAGAAAAAAGAGCAGCCTCTGTCGGGTCTCCTATAATATTCCCGGCCTTATCTACCTGTGCATCATTGCTCAAGGCAAAAGCGGTAAACAAAGTTGAGAGCTGAGAGTTGAGAGTCAAGAGTTTTTCTAATTTTTCACCTTTAACTTTTAACTCTTCACTTTTAACTACTTTCCCTGAGAAAAACAGCTCTTCAACGCTCATCTTATTCATCGTAAGCGTGCCTGTCTTGTCAGAGCATATATAAGTAACAGAGCCGAGGGTCTCAACTGCGGGAAGTTTTCTTATCAGCGCGTTTTGTTTCACCATCTTCCTTGCGCCTATCGCAAGCGAGATAGTCACAACGGCAGGAAGCGCTTCGGGTATTGCTGCAACGGCAAGGGAGATTGCCGTAAGGAACATCACAATCGGGGGCTCTCCCCTCAAGACTCCTACTCCAAAGACAATCGCGCAAATCGCAATTACTGCGAGGGCAATCCTCTTTCCAAAGAGGGCCAGCTTTTTTTGCAACGGTGTCTTAACCTCTTCCTCTTCCTGGAGCAGCGCAGCAATCCTTCCGAGTTCTGTGTCCATGCCTGTTGCAACGACAATGCCCTGGCCCCTGCCATAAGATACAACTGTGCCCTTATAGGCCATGTTCTTCATGTCTCCCAATGCCGGCATATCATCGTCTAACGGATTTACATGTTTTTCCACCGGCACAGATTCTCCCGTGAGGGCTGCTTCCTCAATCTTTAACTGTGCAGCCTCTATGAGCCTCATATCCGCAGAAACGAATTTCCCTGCATCAAGCGCCAAGATATCCCCGGGGACAATCTCTGATGCAGAGATATTTGCATGAACACCGTCTCTTATAACGGTTACTGAGGGAGCGGACATTTTTTTAAGAGCAGCGATTGCTTTTTCAGCCCTGTACTCCTGGATAAACCCTATAGCGGCATTGAGCACTACGATGACAGCTATGGCTATCGTGTCGGAAGGCTCGCCTATGATGCCTGATATTATCGCAGCGGCAATAAGGACAAGTATCATGAAGTCCCTGAACTGGTCAAGAAACATCATGAATGCGGTCTTCTTCTTTTTCTCCTTTAATTCGTTCGGCCCGTATTTTTCAAGACGCCTCCCCGCCTCCTCTGAAGTAAGTCCTTGCAGTGAAGACTGCATCTCTTCAATAACATCTTCTGTTTCTTTTTGATGCCAGTGCATTACGGTTATCTCCGCCTTCAGGTTTTTTCTGCCTCTTATTTTACCATTAAACAGGTTAAGTAACTCAGTGCCGGGGTATTTTGAAAAATCAGGATAAAAGCCCTCAAAAAAAATAACGAACACTTATCCCCGGTATAAAATAATTGACAATTATCTTAGTACGCATTATCCTTATGTCAGTCAAGGAATGGTTTAAAAACCAAAAAAAGAAAGGAGAAAAAAATGGGAGGATTGATTCTTGTTGTTGTTTGGCTTACGGTCATAGTTGTCACGATCGCAGGGGCGTGGAAGGTCTTTGTAAAGGCAGGTGAGCCGGGTTGGGCAGTTCTGGTTCCATTTTATAATGCCTATATCTATCTTAAAATTGCGGGGAAACCCGGTTGGTGGCTTTTGCTTTTGTTTATCCCTCTCGTCAACATAATTGTAGGTATAATAGCATTGATAAGCTTTGCGAAAAAATTTGGAAAAGGAGGAGGTTTCGTCGCAGGGCTAATCTTTCTGCCTTTCGTATTTTATCCTATCCTCGGGTTTGGAGACGCACAATATACAGCCACGGCATAACGCGTAAATCAGGTTTTTAAATATAAAGGGGATGTTCTAAGCACATCCCCTTTAATCAGTAACTGGCGGAGGGGGAGGGATTCGAACCCCCGGTGAAGTTGCCCCCACAACGATTTTCGAGACCGTCCCATTCAACCGCTCTGGCACCCCTCCAAATTCAGCTATCAGCTTTCAGTTTAATAGTTTTTAGTTTACTACAAGACAATAAATTATTGGAATTCCATGAAATGTTTGGGATTGAACAGTCAATCATTGTTTCAAGGAAGAGGAGCCCGAAGCTGAGGATTGCCCGAAGCGTGCTTGTAGCTATAGCACAAGAGATGGGTTATACTATGATAGAGTTGACCGGATCTTTGAATAGAGATATATCTGTGTTGTCGAAACTGTCAAATAATGCGGGGGAGGCGAAATGTCAGGCATTGATTGAACATACTAAGGAGCTAATTGCACATATGAAAGCATGACACCTTTCACATGCTTTCACATGAGGACAAAATATTTTTCTTGAAGTGTTTAATAAAAAATCCTTCTTTAAAAACGGTTGTTGGTCATGTTAAAAATGGCTATGGAATGAAAACAGCGGATACTGTCAAGTCTTTTCTGTAAAAGGATTCAGGTTAAAATAATGGTTTACTCCACCACTAATAGAAAAGTAAATTTAACACTACTAGTCTTAATCATCTTTTTGATTTCAATAATATCTTATCACACTTACATTGAAAATGGGTGGTATGTGATGGATGACTATATAACTCTTGAAAAAGGGACGACAGGCTCTATTTTTGAATCATCTCAAGCAATTACCAGTTGGCTCCATTCAAGCCAAGGAAGATACCAGCCAGTACGGTTATTTATTCTTACAGTCCTTACTCGCATCTTTCAGGAAGAATATAGTCCTTATTATAATTTTGGGTTACATTTAATAAACCTTGTTTTGCTATTTCTCCTCTTAAGGAAATTTAATGTTACTCATGTTTCCATTTTAATAACTGTCCTTTTATTCTCTTTATTTGGTAGATACAGAATGATGGAAAGCCCCAATGTGATGATAGGTGGTTCAGGGCTAAATCTTTCCTTCATCTTACTTACGCTATTATTTCTTATTAAGTCCTTTGAAGTATCTACCAAAAAAATTGTTTGCCTTGTAATATCATGGGTAGCATACACATGCCTCATTTTTTCTTATGAGGTTGCATTCCCATTATTTTTACCAATAGTCTATGTTTTTTTTATTTTTCACCTCAAGGATATATCGCGTAATTCCTTTAGACTAAAAAAATATTTATATCTATTTCCCTATCTTATATCACCTCTTATTTATCTTATCCTTTTTAAAGTATCTACTCAAAGCTCTTATGAAGGTTCTACAATAAAATTGAGTTCTGAAATCTTAACTCGTTTAAGGGCTTATATTGACTACACCATGCATTTCCCAATTAAATTTACGATAGGAACAAAAGGTGTATCAGTTCTCTTGCTTTACTTTACTGCAGTAATCATATCTTTGAAAATAGATAGGTTAGACACAACCTCTTCAAATCAAATACAAAATAATCTCAAAGTGCTTATATTTGGAATAATTTTTTATTTCTCTTCAATGGTATTATTTACCCTAACCAAATTGGGGATTCCGTCAAGTATTATGCGGCACCACACATATTTAATGACAGCTGGGAGTTCAATTCTAATGGTTTTTGCTTTATTTAGTATGCACTTCATTTTTAAAGGATCAATTAAAAAAGCATATCAATATTTCTTAATAATATTCTTTTTCCCGGTTTTTTTAGTGAGCGGATTAAATTTTAATTTAAAACATTATAAGGAAGAATTTGAAAGGACAAACTCAATAAAACTTATAAAGTATAAAATACAGGCATCTATAAAAGAGGCGGGAGAGATAGATGCAATTATTGTCAAGAATTTCTTCCAACCTTATTATAATATAAGCGGAATGAGCGGTGCCTTTTTGCAGTGGTTTAATTTCAAGAAATATATACATGCAGGCAGAGAAATAATATCAGTAAAAGACAATAATATTAAATTTAGAGGACCATTAACATACTACCATTCACCTAATCAGGAATATGAGGTTCAAAATAAGCGGACTGAAATATTTTATTTAAATGAGGAAGATAAAAATCTTTTGTCATATCATGACGTTATAAACTTTGATGAAGGGGAAAATATTCATCAGACATTACAGGTCAGGGGAGACAGTTCATCACAATGCGATAGCGATTATATTTTGGATGCTATACTTAAAAATGAGGACAAGGATAATTTTTTAGCTATTATTTTTAATTCAACACATGACCTTGATATTTTTCTTAAAAAAGTGGTTCTTTTTGATTTGAACGGTGCGGTAGCAAAAACAGTCTTTGTATCAAAAAATTCTATTTTTATAGATGCGGGCAAATCAAGAGATAATGTGAAATACCTCCTTTTAAGAATAGTTTCAACTGATAAGAAATTTAAGGGTTATTTAAAATCAATCAGCCTTAGTAGATTAAATGGAGATTTCAGATTCAGTAGATATAATTTAAAAAACAGCTCTGATTTTTTAGGAGAAAATCTATTTTATGGCTTTCCTGTAATCTGGGATTGGAAAGAAGGCTTTTATGGTTTGGAAGGAGACTCGAAAAACAATTGGCGTTGGGGTTCGTCTCATGGAGAATTATTTGTCACTAATACTTCTCCAAAAGAATTACAAGTGACACTGGAGATGAAATTGGGAACAGCACATAACGAATTCTCAAATCTGAAAGTAAAGAGCACTTTATTTAATGAAGATTTAAAGATTAATTCAGATGCAAAGTTGTATTTAAAAAAAATAACTATTCCGCCCGGCAAACATGTTATCAGATTTGAGAGCGATGCTAAAAAACCTAATAACTCTGTTGATCCAAGATTGCTGTCATTTATCATATCAAATTTTAGGGTAGCAGATTGCGTTAGTTCAAACTTTGCAGACAAGGGCACATTGAATTAAACTCTTAGCCCTTCACCGTTAACTGCAATCATACCGTCGCGCGTTGAATCGAGGATTATGTCTATCTCTTTTGTTGATGCAGCTTTCATAGGGTCTGAAGGTATTTTAGCAGATAAACTGTATCATCTGCGCTCTTTAAAAAACCTCCAGAGTATTGCAGCGCACTCATCTTCAAGAACCCCGCGAACAACCTCAACCTGATGATTAAGCCTTTTATCGGAAAGCAGATTATATAAACTATCAACTGCGCCGCCTTTTTCATCTTTGCAACCGTAAACAAGCCTCCTGATCCTTGCGTTCACCATCGCGCCTGCGCACATGATGCAGGGCTCTTTGGTCACATAAAGCGTGACATCGCTTAAACGCCAACTATCGCTTTTTTCCACGCCTTTTCTAATTGCAAGCATCTCTGCATGCGCAGTGGGATCTTTTGATGTTTCACGCGTGTTATGGGCTTTCGAAATAATATTGCCTTCGCTCACCAATACAGCTCCGACAGGAACTTCTCCCTCAGAAAAAGCAATGCCGGCTTCCTCAAGTGCCAACTTCATAAAATATATATCCTGTTCTTCCATGTCCATATTATAAATTAAGCCATAAGTTGGCAGGGAACGGTGTTTTATTGTCATTCCCGCTTGACGGGAATCCTTCTTTCAGCCTCGACCGATTTGCTGAGAAGGAAAAAAGATTCTGGACAAGTCGGATACTCGACTCGCAACCGAGCCAGAATGACAGAAAACTTTCAGCTTTTTTCATTCCTTATTTTCTTCAAATTTCTTTAGTAAATCTTTTTTTCTGATATGCCCGTGAAGTGTCGAGCCATCCTTAAATTCAAGCACGGGAATATCAAATCTGTACATCTCATATAATTCATCGCTTGAGTCAATATGAACCTTTGTAACATTAAGGTCATACCTTACCTTAAGTCCGTTCACCATTTCCTGCGTAGCATCACATAACCAGCACCCTTCCTTAAGATAAAAAATCACCCTGACCATCATTCTCCTCTGCAGGCCAATGAAAAAAAAGGGATTCACAGATTTCTCTGCAAACCCCTTTTTTAACAATCTTTAAAATAAATAGCCCAATCATTCAAGAGCAATCAGCTCAATCCTCTGCACGCCTTATCCTGGCGCGCCCTGAGGGATTCGAACCCCCGACCTGCGGATTCGTAGTCCGACGCTCTATCCAGCTGAGCTAAGGGCGCGCTATCCCTTCTTAACTCCTTCTTTAAGGCTCAGACCGACCTTCGAGTGCTCAAACGGATGAATAGCCGGGAATTTTCCATAGAGCCAGCCCTTGAATATCTCTTTGCCGCCTTCATATACCTTGATGCTGACTGCAGGATTGTTCTGATCATTTGATACAGAAGTTATCGTGCCAACATCCATCCTGAAATCAGGAAGAAACTCACCTACAGAAATTTTCAGATTAGAATTGGGTATCTGAAAATCGCTGTTAAGTTTAACTGAGTATTCCTGTGTTTTTCTTGTTGCCTTGTCTTCGACAACAATCTTCACAGCGCCCCACTTGCCTTTTACTGTAGGAGGAACAACAATTTGAAGTTCTCCCTTCGGCATCATTATCTGCCCACCCGG
>Ga0214473_10008947_pt1 | contig 11842 bp, 14 predicted proteins | sample RVTome_7_FD_203509 | JGI IMG/M metagenome (GOLD analysis project Ga0214473, IMG submission 203509) | Soil microbial communities from uranium-contaminated site in the Upper Colorado River Basin, Wyoming, United States - RVT98D197 | ecosystem: Environmental > Terrestrial > Soil > Contaminated >...
CCTGTTGGGTCTCGCCTTCCTCATCCTGGGTCTCCTCATTTTTCGGTTTTACGTTCACCCTTCCTTCCCTCCTCCTGAGATTCGCAGAGAGTTCGTCGTCGAAGTGACTGGAGAGGTTCGGAAACCCGGAATCTATATTTTCCGGGTCCCTCCTACGCTGAGGGAGGCAATTGAAAAAGCAGATGGAATGAAGGAAGCAGTTCGCCCTGAAGGAGAGGTGTTCTCAGAGCTGCTTGAAACCGGAACATCAGTCACCCTCGTTGAAGAATCTCATGTCAAACTGGGAAGGATGGGGCCCGATAAGCTCCTTGTCTTCTCCATCCCTCTTGACATTAACCGCATCTCGATGGAAGACTTCTGTTTGGTTCCGGGCATCGGAGATTCCCTGGCCCGCGAGATCGCCGCTTATCGGGAGAGAAGAAAGGGATTCCGATCGGTCAGCGAATTAAAGAACGTGAAAGGAATAGGAGAGAAGAAATACGAGAGTTTGAAAAGGTACTTTGTGGTGAGGTGAGGCCCTGAATCTTTGGTAGCCGCAACCTTTAGGTTGCGCTAAGCCTCTGGCACCCGCAGCTTCTAGGGTCTTTCATTTTGTAAAGTCAATCGGCTGGGAACAGGCATTTCCTCCCGCATTGTAGTCATAAACCATCCGGGCGCCATAATCGGCCCCCAGCGTCATGATCGCCAATAAGACGAGAAAAAGCAGGGCAAAAAGAGGTCTCCCTTTTTTCGGAAAAGGGCGGGCGATTAAAGCCCAAAGAGCAATGACAATGCTCAATCCGAGGGTCGAGAGCATGAGCTTCTCGTGAGTCTCAAGGAGATTTTCCCGAACCGAAAAAGAGACCATCACCCCTTTTTCGGCATAGAGCCCCGTTCCCACCGCGGCCCCTGCTGCGAGTACACCGACGATCAGAAGTGAAAACCCTGTTAGGGCGAAGGGCTCTCTTCTAAAAATCCAGGCCAATCCATAGAAAAGTGCAGCACCGAACAGAAAGGCAATAGGAAAATGAACAACTAAAGGGTGACTATTCTGAAGGTGCTGCACCCCCGGAAGAATGATCTCCAGCATTTGTCTGTCTCACTTGACGGATTCGACCGTTAAGAATTGGCTCCCACCCGTGGCATGAACCTTTCCTGTAAGGGTGGCTGTTCGCCCGATCTTGTCGACGACTCCTTTTGGCAAACCGGTCTTGTCCTTGTTGGGCAGCAATACATACACTTTGCCCGTGCCTTCTTCAAGGAGCCCAGCTGGGATCCCGGCTTTGATACAGTCGATTGCGCATTGCCGATGACTTTCTCCCTTGGCTCCCATCAAGGCATAGCAGTAGGTATCAATCACTTCTCCCTTGACCGTGACCGTTTCAGCCGCATAAACCCTTACGGCACCACCCAGGATCATGGATGCAGCAACCATCAAACCGAAAAAAATTGTCCTCTTTTTCACGTCCATATTCTCAGCTCCTCCTTTGATATAAGTTCTAACTATTTTTCTAATCCAAATAGTCTGATTGGTAAATGGGGTGAACTCTGTATTTTACGATGATAAGGACCCTATTTTTAGCCCGGAATCCAAATCCCAACGAAGAGCTCCGCCAGCGTACCGAAGAGTTCAACCCATCCAATGCTTTTCTCAATTCGATCATTAGCAGGCTCCAATTCGGAGTTCTCTACCCGTGAGGAAGCCCTTGCCCATGAACGGCAAATCAAAGGCTGGAGTCGCGCCCTATCTCCCTATCCCCCATTTTTTTATCACTTGTTGACCAGTCCCTTTTCAATTGCATAGGCCGTCAAGGTTTGCACATTATGGAGATCCAGTTTCTGCATGAGGTTCGCCCGGTGCTTGTCTACGGTCTTGACGCTGATACAGAGGTAGTCCGCGATCTCCTTGCTTTTGTACCCCTCCCCGATCAATTTCAAAACCTCTCTTTCCCGCTGAGTCAAGGTTTCCCAGGCCGAGACCGGCTTCAAGACCTTTCCTCCCTCCAAATACCCCTCGATGATTTTCTCGGAGACCCCCGGGCTCAAATAATGTTTCCCCGCCAGAACGCTCTTGATAGCCATCACCAGTTCCGCATGGGTGGCATCCTTCAGGACGTATCCGTTGGCGCCCGCCGTCAATGTCGCTCGAATATATTCCTCGTCCTTGTGGATTGTTAAGGCCAGGATCTTTGTCTCCGGGCATCGTTTCTTGGCCTCCCGGATAGCCTCCATGCCGTTCATGCGCGGCATGGAAAGGTCCATCAGGACAACGTCGGGCTTCAGCTTCTCAGTTTGCTGGACGGCCTGGTTACCGTCTTCCGCCTCTCCTGCAACCTCAAAATCCGGATTTGAGGCAAGCAGGGATCGCAACCCCTCCCGAAGAATGGTATAGTCTTCAGCAATCAAGATACGATATTTTTGACCCACCGGATCATCCACCCTGCCTTTCTCCTTCCCCGAAAAAAATACCGTCTAATTCTACCTAAAATACTGCCTATTACCCATTTTAAAAATCAAAGGATCTTGATATCCTGCAAGGCTAATACACACGGCCCCCTCACCCTTTCCTTCTCCCCTGAGGCCCTGAGGGAAAAGGGGGTGACGGAACCAATGAATTCTGCCACAATTCCGCAGGAGAAATCAATATATGTCCGAAATTTTAATCGTGGAAGACAACATCTCTTTTCGCGATTCCCTCAAAGAGATCTTGGTAACACGATTTCCGGGGCTGGTGATTGAGGAGGCGGGAGAGGCAAATGAGGCCATGCAGAAAGTCGATTCTTTTTGTCCCGAGCTCATCTTCATGGACATTAAGCTTCCCGGGGAAAGCGGCCTTGAACTGACGAGAAGAATAAAGGCCCAATGTCCTGAGATAAAGATTGTCGTTCTTACAAGCTATGACCTGCCGGAATACCGGGAGGCCGCAGCGCGGTTCGGAGCCAACGATTTTCTGACCAAAGGGGCATCGACCAGGGAAGAAATCCTGAAGCTTGTTGAATCATTCTTCCCGGATTTGAATAAATCCCCATGAGATTGCGACCGGAACGTGCCCCGTTCCCCCCTCAGCTTAGTCCTCTCCCCCCGGTGGAGGGAGCAGGGAGGGTGAGGGGGCCTGTGCTGTTATAGGAAAAGATACGGCAAAATGAAAAGAGACAAAACGATGGGCGGCAAAAGAAATAAGTTCAGAGGGGATCTCTGGATAATGCTTATTATGGGCTTCCTTCTCTTGTGGGTCGTCCTCGCCCACGAGGTTGAAGGTTACAAAAAGATCGTTGGCGAGATAAAGGGGATGAGGAGCTTTCTATTGTCTTTCAATTAGCCCTTTTTCCAGGGCAAGGGCTGTCAGGGCGGAAGTGCTATGGAGATCTAACTTCTGCATGAGGTTCGCCCGGTGCTTCTCAACGGTCTTTACACTGATACAGAGAAAGTCAGCAATCTTCTTGTTCTTATAACCCTCCGCAATCAACTTTAAGATCTCCCTTTCGCGATGGGTGAGAGTTTCCCAGGACGTGCGTCCTCTGACGGTCTTTCTCCCCTCCAGATATCCGTCGATTATTTTTTCTGAAATTCCGGGACTGATGTAATGCTTACCACTGAAAACGCTCTTGAGTGCCATCATCAGCTCAGCACGGGTAGAATCCTTCAATATGTATCCATCCGCGCCGGCGTTGAGCGTTCCGAGGATGTATTCTTCGGCTTTGTGCACCGTCAAAACCAGGATTTTGGTCTGGGGAGATACCTTCTTGATCTCCCGGATGGCTTCCATCCCGTTCATTCTCGGCATGGAGAGGTCCATCAAGGCCAAATCAGGTTTGTATTTCTCAACGCAATGAATAGCTTGGCGGCCATCCTCCGCTTCTCCAACAACCTCGAACTCGGGATTCGTCGACAGGAGGGCCCGCAATCCTTCCCGGAGAATGGTATAATCCTCTGCAATGACAATGCGCTTTCTTCCTTTCCCCGTTTCCATTCCCTACTCCTACCCTCCTCTTAAAATACTGTCTGGGCCCATGTCAAATACTAAGTTCACCTTATTTACCACAAACGTTGAATAGAGTAAAGTAATTTTTATGGAAGCCTAAAAACCTGAACTTCGGGGGTCTGAATCCATGAGGGTAACCACGTGCAAGACACTCATCGTAGAAGATAGTAACTTCTTCCGACAATTATTCAAAGAAACCCTCCATTCCCGTTTCCCGTCGATGGACATCTCAGAGGCATCCAACGGCCGGGAAGCGCTGGAAAAGATCGAGACCCTTCGCCCCGATCTCATCTTTATGGACATCAAATTACCGGGGGAAAACGGGCTCGAACTTACCAAAAAAATAAAGACCAAATTCCCTAACGTCACCATTGTCATCCTTTCGGGTTACGACTACCCGGAATATCGAGAAGCAGCACGCCGCTATAAAGCCGATCATTTCCTTTCAAAAGGTTCGTCAACAAAAGAGAGTATTCTGACATTGGTCCGTTCCATCCTGGAAGACCGGAAATGTCGGCAAGCGAACGCTTAACGAACGAAATCCTTTTCACCGAGGTTCCGAATGTCCTCCGTCATTGCCGAAACCATTGCCCATCTCTTCAGTAAATCTCCTCCGCTCCGAGAACGGGTTGAAGATTTGGTTATTGGCGTCTTCTTTACCGGAGTCAAACTCTCAACCGGCCATGGGGGCGCTGCCTTTACGCCTATCGGCGACATTCCCGAAGCCGTCTGCTGTCCAACAACCGCTGCCCGGATGCCAGAGGCCGGGAACATAGAGGGAAATTCGATTTCGGAAGTCGTCAACTATGCGCTGGATAACAATGTCCTGAAGAGTGCCGTTGGGGTGGCTACCCTCAACGCCCTTTCACATCTGATGTGTGACGATGGGATGGAATGCCAGGTCGTTAAGGACGTGGACGGCTTCGATCTATTAGAAATTCAACCCCATGAACGCGTTACTTTAATCGGTGCCTTTGGCCCTTACATTCGCCGTCTCAAGACAATGGGAAATGCTTTCTCCATCGTGGAAAAAAATCCCCAGACATTAAGAACGGAGGAGATGAAGTTTTTTAGACCTGAGTCCGAAATGGCCCCTACCGTTGAGAAATCGGATGTGGTGATCATGACAGGAACCGCCATTGTTAACCATACGATTGATCGCATTCTCTCATTGATCTCCAAAGATCACCGGACAGCCATCATCGGACCTACAGCCAGCATGATCCCGGATGCCTTTTTCAGAAAAGGTGTTAAAGTCATGGCGGGTGTTCGGATCTTGGACCCGGACCGGATGATTAAGATTCTGAAACAAGGCGGTTCGGGTTACCATCTCCTCAGAGACTGTTCTGAGAAGATCGCCTTCGTGAGAAGATAAACACCGGGGTTATGGAAAAGTGGAATGTTGATTCCAATCTTCCATTATTCCGGCTTCGATGTTCCAATATACTGTCCTTTGGAGTGACAAATACATGTTTTACCCCATTTACTCTCCTGAGGATACTTTATTAGTATTGATACACACGATGGACGGCCTATCTGTTCACCCTATCCAGTCCTCCTCAAATCCTTGGCATTGGGGATGTTAAATGGATGTTTTTCGCGCCAAAGAGGAATTGCGAAACATGGGAAAGGGCGATCTTCTCGCCCTGGCATTAAAACAAAAGATCTCAAGATGCATCCTTTATGGAAATTGCCCCTTCTACGTGAAGTATGAAGGATTCACTTTTTGCGTACCGGAGATACTCCATCATGGCTGTCAAGAAAAGATATGCGAGAACGACCTGGAAGAAACCGAATAGATCCGACCGATGGACGATCGTTTTTATATGGCTGTTCCTCGTCTCCGCAGTTTTGCTCTTACCGGATCTTGCCACGTCAGACTGTATTAACCTCGGGCGTTCCACAAGCTATTACATCCAGGGGGCCCATACGGTCATTTTTTATGAGGGGATGAGGCCCGTGGCCTTCGTCGACGTCCCCTACTGTTCCATCGGTCGGGAATCGATCGTTCGTCTAACCAAGAGTTACGTATGCGATTTTGATGACATCCTTATCGACGGTGACGTTTGTTCCATCATGACGGTATCGTCATCCCCGGCAAGAGGCTACTAAAAAAGAATTGACAAGCCCCCCGTTTTAAGCTTTCATTGAATACACAAGAAGAGAACCCATGAAAACAAAGGAGTTAATCGGCGATCTTCAGGATTTTTATCTGCTCTCTGTTCGTGGCCTGATCGGTCTCCTAAAAAAGCCTTTCTACCTCAAGGATGTGATCGAACAGATGGATTATGCCGGAGCAGGTTCTCTTGTCATTGTTCTCCTCGTCTCCCTCTTTATTGGAATGGCCCTGTCCCTTCAACTTGCTGCCGAGCTTTCACCACTCGGGCTGAAAATGTATACAGGAAAGATCGTAGGCGTCTCCATCATCAGAGAAATAGGGCCCGTTTTGACCGCCCTTGTTTTCGCGGGGCGTGTGGGTTCCGGAATGGCATCGGAGCTGGGATCCATGATCCTTGGACACCAGGTAGATACCCTCAGGGTTTTCGGCGTGGATCCCGTCAAAAAGCTCGTGACGCCACGGATATTGGGCTCCATTCTGATGCTGCCTGCTTTGACCGTCATCGCCGATGCGGTTTCCCTTCTGGGGGGCTATTTTATTGTCGTATACGTGAGCCATCAAAGCGGCCCGTTCTACTGGAGTTCAATTCGCGACGTTTTTAGCGTCGAGAATCTTCTTTCGGGTTTTGCGAAGCCCTTTGTTTTTGCCTACCTGATTGCATGCATTTGTTGCTACATGGGATTTTCGACGAAAGGAGGAGCTATCGGTCTCCGCAAGGCAACGACAAGGGCTGTCGTTACTTCTTTCATCACGATCATCGTGGCCGATTTTATGCTGACAAGGATCTTACTTTATGTCTTTGGATTCTCGGTATGATTCTTTTTGATCGAGTTCGGTTCTCTTATGGAACCCGGGAAATTTTAAGAGATATCAGCTTCTCCATCAGGGAAGATGAAAGGGTGGCCTTCCTCGGTGGGAGTGGCGAGGGGAAGACCACTATCCTCAAACTCATCTTGGGTCTCTTAAGACCCGATTCCGGCAAGATCGTCATCGACGGGGAAGAGATTAACGAGAAAACGGAGGATGAACTCCGGACTCTCAGGATGAAATTCAGCATCGTTTTCCAGGAAGGGGCCCTTTTTGACTCTCTCAATGTGAAGGAAAATGTGGCCTTCTGCCTGAGAGAACATACCAGGATGTCCGAAGAACAAATCGACCGGAAGGTGAGAGAATTACTTGTAATGGTCGGCATCGAAGAGGCAATGGAACTGATGCCCGAAGAGCTGAGCGGCGGCATGCATAGACGAGTGGCCCTTGTGAGATCGCTGGCAGCCTTCGAACCGAAGATGTTTCTGTACGATGAACCGACAGCGGGGCTTGACCCTATCAATGCAGAAATCATCTGCAAGATAATTCTGACCCTGGCGAAAACTGGGAAGGGTCTTATAATCGTCACTCACAAGGTGGGGGATGCCTCCAAGGTAGCGGACCGCTTCCTTTTTTTAAAGGATGGCCGGATCGTATTCGATGGTAATAAAGAACAGTTGATTGGTTCGGCCGTACCGGAGATTCGGATGTTCCTAAGGGAAGTCTTGCCTCCGGCAGCGACATAATCCCCCACGGTCGGGGCGGTTACCCTCGAACCATGAAAATCGATCGTTGTAACGAACCGTGCCGTTGCCGTGAGACGACGCACTTATTCTCTAACTGGGGGAGAACATGTTTGACACAAGAAAGCAACTCCGGTGGTCAAAGCTCAAAGTCGGCCTGGTTGTCAGCCTCGCCCTTTTAATACTCCTGATGGCAGTCTTCTTTGCCGGAAACGTACAGGAGATAATCTCTCCAAAAGCAGTTCTAAAGATACAGTTCAAGGATGTCAAAGGGTTGAGAAAAGGGGCGCCCGTATGGATACTCGGGGCGGAAGTCGGCTCCGTGAAGAAAATCAGCCTGAGTCCTGCACGCGGAGCGATCGCTTCCATCTCTATCAATAAGGAGGCCCTGGATTTCCTCAAAAGGGGCTCCCGGGCAACCATCATGACCATGGGGCTTCTGGGTGACAAGTACGTGGAACTGAGTTCGGGATCGCCAGAGGCAGAACGTATCCATCCTGAAGAGATGATCAAGGGGGTCTCTCAAATTGAGCTGACGGGGGTTATGGAGACGGCTGCCGTTTCTATCAGCAAAATGGGCGAATTTATCACAAAGCTGGACAGTCTGGTGACGAAGTTCGAACCGGGGGGAACCGTGGCCAAACTTTTCGCGGATCCGACTGTTTACAACAATCTGGAAAAAACGAGCCGCACCGTTTCCCAGTTAGTAACGGATATAAGAGATTCCCAAGGCACTCTGAAGAAGCTGATTGAGGATCCCTCTCTTTATGACAAAATGCTGACAGCAGCCTCAACGATAGAGGAGCTTAGCCGGAGAATGAGCGAAACTCCAGGAACGCTGAAGAAGTTAGTCGAAGATCCCTCTCTTTACAATAAGACCTTGGATGCGGTTTCATCGATTGAAGCATTTGGCCAAAAACTCTCCGGGAGTTCCGGCACCTTCAACAAACTTCTTGAGGACCCTTCTCTCTATAACAGGCTATCGGCTGCTGCCGCACAACTCGAAGAATTTTCGAAAAAGATGAACGAGGCCTCAGGAACGCTCCGAAGGGTCATCGAAGATCCGGAACTCTATGAAAATCTCAAAAAAGGGTCCAGCCAACTCTCTTCCATCCTGGATAAGATCAATCAGGGCCAGGGAGTGGCGGGTTCCCTGATCACCGATGACGCATTGATCAAGGAGATGAAAGAAACGATTGCAGGGTTGAGGGAGCTGATGAAAGATATCAAAGACCATCCGGGTAGATATTTCAAATTCAGCCTGTTCTGAAAATGCTGATGGGGGGATAGGGAGATGGGGAGAGAAGAACCATCGGGTTGGCCGTCCTGCGTTTCGCAGGACGAGGTTGGGATTTCTGACTTCTTGGGATTTGTTTTGAAGTTGGGATTTTGAGGTTGGGTTGGTCTATGAAACTGGTTATCGTACTGGTGCTTTTTATCCTCTTTCCGTCCTTTTCATACGCCACTCCCGAATATGCTTCACAGACCGGGTTTCAGTGCCAGACATGCCATACCGATCCCACCGGTGGAGTAAAACTGACAAAAGCCGGAGAGGACTTCAGGGAAGGTTTGAGAATCAAAGGGCTCTATCACCCCCTCAGCCCGATTCAAAAAGCCATTCGCCTCATGATCGGATATCTCCATCTGCTGACCGCGATTGCCTGGTTTGGAACCATCCTATACGTTCATATTCTTTTGAAACCCGCCTATGCAGCGAAGGGGCTTCCAAAGGGAGAACTTCTTCTCGGTTGGCTTGGCATCGTGATCATTGCAATGACGGGAACCCTCTTAACCCTTACCCGGATTCCGACTCTGGAAACCTTTTACACGACACGGTTCGGCATCCTTTTGAGCATTAAAATCCTTCTCTTCTCAATCATGGCCACCACCGCCTTGATTGTCACATTTGTTATTGGTCCGAAGCTCAAGAGACAGAAGGAGGCCGCTCGGCCTTTACCGAGGGATCGAATGACACCGCCCGATCTCCTCTATTTTGACGGCAGGGAAGGGAGGCCATCCTATTTTGCGTACAAAGGAAAGATCTACGATGTGACTTCAAGCAAGCTCTGGAAAGGCGGCAACCACATGAAGAAACACTCTGCCGGCAATGATCTGACAGAGTTTCTCAAGACCGCACCTCACGGTGAAGACAGAATCCTGGCAATGCCTGAGGCAGGGAGCCTGGTGGCTTCCGAAACCAAATCTGACAGACCGCTACATGAAAAGGGATTCTATTTTATGGCTTATTTGAACCTGGTTTTTGTATTTTTGATTACCTTTGTTGTCGCTCTGATGAGATGGGGGTAACTGGTTTCCTGGTTTCCTGGTTTCCTTATTCACATCTTTTCTTTCAGGTCCATGGCTTCCGAGACCAGTTGAATCACCTGTTCGAAATTAAAAGGCTTGGCAATGATGAGATCGATTCCGTTCTCACTCATCCTTTCCCGATTCAATTCCATCCCCCATCCGGTAATCATGGCAACGGGGGTTTTGGGGTCCATTCCCTTGATTGCCTTCCCCACCTCCCATCCTGACACCTTTGGCATTCCAAGGTCGGTGAAGACCAGGTCGAACTTTTCTGATTTGAATCGCTTGATCCCCTCTTCACCGTTCGAAGCAACGGCCACCTGATGACCTTTAGACTTCAGCATCCGGGAGAGGACATCACGGACAGAATCTTCATCGTCGATGACAAGGATCCGTGCTGAACGCTCCTCCTTCACGGATTTCAACCCCTTTGTCTCAGGCACCTTTTCCCCTAGACCCACCGGCAGGTGAAAGACGAAGGTCGTTCCATTCCCCGGTTCGCTCTCAACGAGAATCTCTCCTCCGTGGCGTTTGATGATCCCGTAGGAGACGCTCATTCCTAACCCGGAATTGGTCACCCCTTTTGTAGTAAAAAATGGATCGAACACCCTCCTCTTCACTTCCCCCGTCATTCCGATCCCTGTATCGGCGATCCTCAGCTCAACCCAGTCCTCTGTTTGACAGGCCGTTGAGACGGTGATTTTTCCCCCCTCCGGCATCGCATCCACAGCATTGAAGATCACGTTCGCCAGAACTTCTCTCAGTTCCGGAGGGTTCCCCATGATGGAAGGGACATCTCCTAACCGGGTGGTCAGTTGAATCAATATGCCGCTTTTTTGCGGCTGGTCCCTCCAGCGGGGCTGGGTAATGCTGACCACTTCCGCGACGATCTCATCAATGGAAACCAGCGTAAACTCCCTGTCCCTTCTCATTCCGGTGAATCCCTGGATGCGACGGACCGTTTCGGAAGCATCCTTTGAAGACCGCTCAATAATCTTAAGTTGTGCACGGATTTCTTCCGGGGATAGATGATCGACGTCTTGGAGAAGGAGCTGGACGTTACCGAGAATAACCGCCAGGGCATTATTGAAATCGTGAGCTACCCCGCTGGCCATCTCTCCCATGGCTCTCAATTTCTCGGTCTGGATGATCTGATCCTGGGCCAGCTTTAACTCGCCGAGGGTCTGCTTCAAATCAGCGAAGAGTTGGGCGTTCTCGATGGAGATACTTACCTGACTGGCAAAGGAAGAGAGAACTCTCAAGTCCTCTTCGTCGAACCCGCTCAGCTCATCACTCTCAATATTGAGAACACCTATCACCCGATCCCTTATCTTCAAAGGAAAAGCCGCCTCCGATCTTCTTTGTTTCGGTCCGGGGATATATCTTGGATCTTTCGAAACATCGGGGACATAGAGGGGCTCACCTGTTTTGGCCACCCATCCCACAACGCCGTTCACCCCGACCTTAAAGCTCATTCCTTTGACTTCTTCCAAATCCACTCCGATCACCTGCTTGAAATAAAGCTCATCCTTTTCCCGATCCAGGAAAAGGATGGCACAGGATGCATAGCCCAGGCGCTCCCGGAGAAGCTCCAACGCCTTCTTCAGCAACTCGTCAAGATTGAGGGTGGAAGAAAGGGCTTTTCCAATCTCAAAGAGGGCGGTCAACTGTCTGATACTTGCCAGAGAATCTTCATAAAGTCTTGCATTCCCGATGGCAATGGCCGCATGGTGGGCCAAGTTGGAGAGGAGGTCGATCTCGCTCTGGTGAAAATGTTTTTCGGGATTAGACGTACCGATCACCATCGACCCGATGATCATCTCTCTCACGGTCAGGGGAACTCCAAAAACTTCTTTAAGGTGGTACGGTTCCAGTTGTTTCAATCGATGGGGGTGTTCTCCGTAA
>Ga0214473_10008948_pt1 | contig 11840 bp, 10 predicted proteins | sample RVTome_7_FD_203509 | JGI IMG/M metagenome (GOLD analysis project Ga0214473, IMG submission 203509) | Soil microbial communities from uranium-contaminated site in the Upper Colorado River Basin, Wyoming, United States - RVT98D197 | ecosystem: Environmental > Terrestrial > Soil > Contaminated >...
TCGTCCCCCTCGGCCAGGAGGCGATCCTCCGGGACGATCTTTCCGTTTACTACCAGCAGCATCGTGCGCGGACGGCGCTCGATAGCCAGTTGCTCCACGGCCTCCGCCACGGACGCGCCCTCCGGCAGGTCCAACTCCACCCGGTCGACGATGCCCTCGGGAGTCTCGCGACGGAGGATGGTATGCAGGCGAACGGTGATGCGCATCAACAACAGTTTCCAGTTTCCAGTTCCCAGTTACCAGTTCCCAGTCAATGCCAAGACTGGAGACTGGTAACTGGTGACTGGGAACCTTCCGCCCATCACGCCGCCCATTCCAGGCCCAACCGCGCCAGCGTCTCGCGGGTCGGGTTGCCGGTCTGACGAGCCCAGCCGGCGAGATCGTAGTAGGTGTCTTTAGCCGTTTCGATCTCTTCCTTGGAGATCGATACGCCAGCCGTCGGGCCTGCGCCCTTCAGCGGCCGGAAGAACTTGTCCGGGAGTCGGTCGGCATCCCTCCCGATACCCATCCGGGCGTTCACAAGGCGCAACATGTTCAAGCGCCTCTCGCCCACGGCCAACAGTTCGTCGAGCGTAAAGTCGTCCCAGCCCGTGGCGGCCCGCACGAAGTCCACCGTCTCCTGGGGGCCGTAGAGCGTCCAGGCCGGCCCAAAGACAAACTGGCACAAGTCGGCCGTGTCGAGGAAGGAGTAGAAATGCTGGCCCCTCAAGGCGAAACGGATCTTCTCCGGGCCGAGGGAGAGCGGCGGAAGCGTCTTGTCGAAGCCGAGCATCGCCAAGCGTCCCATGTACAACTCCGAGGCTCCGTCCTCGATCATCGGGTCGTGCTCCGACGATTGGTGGTCGGCGCCGAAGGGGTTGACGGCGTAGATCAGCCCCAGGGATCGTTTGGCGTGCGGCATGTGCGCCGGCGCTTCCGAACCCTTGACGGTGATCAGCAGCTCCCGCCCCTTTCCCAGCTGGTCCGCCGCCCGTCGCGAGCCCTCGGCCAGTACATCCCCGAAGCCTTCGCGTTTGGCGATCATCTCTGTCAGACGCACCATGGCCGAGGCGTCCCCGAAGGGCGCCCGGAAGCCCAGGTCGCTCTCGCCGATCAATCCTTCCTCGAAGCACTCCATGGCCCAGGCCACTGTGGCGCCGGTGCCGATGGTGTCCAGGCCGTACTCGTTGCAGATCTTGTTGGCCAGGGAGATAGCGTCCAGGTCGCTCACGCCGCAGTAGGAACCGAAGGTCGAGATCGTCTCATATTCGGGCCCGCCATGGCGCTTCTCGACCGGCCGCCCGGCGTACTCGGTCTCCACCACACGTTTGCAGCGCACGCTGCAGGCGTAGCAGGTGTCGTTCTCCTTGAGGATGGTATCGGTCATCTTCTCGCCCGAGATGGCCTCAAAGCCGTCGAATTGTCCGGCGTTGTAGTTGAAGGTCGGAAGGCTGCCGATCGTGTTCTGAAAGGCGACGACGTTCGCCGTCCCGTACTTCTGCAGGCTGAGGACATCTCCATTGGTCTCGACCTCGCCCGCTCCCCAGCGCGCCAGCTCGTTGATCTTCTTGGCATCGGCCCACGGGAGCTTCTTGCTGGTGCCGCGCACGACAACCGCCTTAAGGTTCTTCGAACCCATGACGGCGCCCATCCCGGTACGGCCATTGGCGCGGTTGGCCATGTTCATGATCGCCGCCAGCCGGGCCAGCTTCTCGCCCGCTGGTCCGCATTGGGCGATCTCGATCTTGTCGTCGCCCAGGTCCTGCTTCAGCAGGTCATCCACCTGCGACGTCGTCTTGCCCCACAAGTGCTTCGCCGGCCGAAGCTCGGCCTGCCCGTCGTGCAGCCACAGGTAGACCGGCTCGGCCGCGCAGCCGGTGATCACGAGCCCGTCGAAGCCGGCGAAGCGCATCTCGGCCGGGAAGAATCCGCCGCACTGGCTGTCGCCGACCCCGTCGACCAGGGGCGAGAGCGCGTTGGCGGTCATCCGACTCTGGCCGGAGATGGGCGCGCCGGTCAGAACGCTGTCCATCAGGGTCAGGACATTGTCCGGCCCGAGAGGATCGATCCCCGGCTTGAGCGACTTGAGGATGTAGTGCAGGCCCATGGCCGAGCCGCCCAAATAGGTTCGATAGAAAGACTCGGGTGGGGACTCGGTCGTCAGTCGGCCGGCCGTCAGATCGGCGTGCAGGATGCGGCGGGTGAACGTTGTGCCCATCCCTTCCTCCTTTGGCGAAAACGGGATTGCCTGCTCACATTTCAGGCAATCGCTCCTCGAATCAGCCTACAGCCCCTACCTCCTCCCGGCGATGGCTCGGACCCACAGCCAGATCTCGTCGGGGAGTGTCGGGTCGAAGACGGATGAGGGCGCCTGCCTAGCTCATGCGATCCATCGCTCTTACGAACATCTCAAGCCCCTCCTCGACCTGGCCGGCGTTGACGACCAGCGGAGGAATCCAGCGGATGACGTTATCGTACGTTCCGCAGGTCAGCAAGAGCAGGCCCTCGCCGTAGGCGGCCTTGACCACCGCCTTGGCTCGATCCGTCCAAGGTTCACCGGCCGAGTCGCGAAATTCACTGGCGACCATCAAGCCGACCCCCCGGATATCCCCAATCTCCGGATGCCCGCTCTGGATCTGGCGCAGCCCGTCGATCAGCACCTGGCCCACGCTGGCGGCGTTCTCGATCCACCGCTCCTCGCGCAAGACCTGGATCGTCGCCACGGCCGCCGCGCAGCACACCACATTCCCACCGAAGGTGCCGCCGTGGGACCCCGGAGTCCAGTGCTCCATGAGCTGACGCCGGGCCGCCAGACCGGCCAGAGGCAGCCCGGAAGCGATGCCCTTGGCCATCACCAGGATATCGGGAACGACGCCGGTGTGCTCGACGGCGAACCACCGCCCGGTCCGACCAAACCCGGTCTGGACCTCGTCCGCCACGAGCAGGATACCGTAATGATCGCACATCTCACGCAAGGCAGGGAGGAACCCGGCCGGCGGCACGACATAGCCGCCCTCGCCCATGACCGGCTCGACCACCATGGCCGCCGTCTCCTCCGGCGACGTCTGCGACTTGAGCAGGAGCTGCAACTCGCGCAGGCAGAACTTGAGCGTGGTCTCCTCATCCCAGCCGTAGCGGTAGGCGTAGGGGAAGGGCGCCACGAAGACGCCGCCCGCCAGCGGCTGATAGCCGGCGCGGTAGATCGTCTTGGAGGTCGTCATGGCCATCGTGGCGTTCGTCCGGCCGTGGAACGACCCCTGAAAGACGATGACGTTGGGCCGCTTCGTCGCCGCCCGCGCCAGTTTGACGGCCCCTTCGATGGCCTCCGCGCCGGAGTTGGTAAAGAAGAAGGAGTCCAACGCCGGCGGGACGACCGTTCGCAGCTCCTCGGCCAGCCGCAACATCGGTTCATGGATGACGATGTTGGCCTGGCCGTGGATCAGTTTGGCGGCTTGCTCCTGGATGGCTCGCACCACCTTCGGGTGCGCGTGGCCGGTGCTGGTCACAGCGATTCCGCTGGTGAAATCGAGGTAGCGCCGTCCGTCTTTGTCGTACAGGTAGCAGCCCTCGCCGTGATCGACGTAGAGGGACCAGGCCCGGTTCCACACCGGAGACAGGAGAGAAAACGCCTCGTCGGTCATACAAGTCCACCTTTCGAAACGTCGACGGGTTAGTGAGTCGAAGGTTTGCCGGAGCTGCTCGCGCCGGCCTCCACCAGCGTATCCGCCAGGCGGCTCAAGACCTCGTCGAGCTGGTCGTAGCGGATCACCAGGGGCGGTTCGATGCGGACCGTGTGGGCGCTGGTGAGCGTCCCGGCGACCAGCACCCCGCGGCGGAACAAACCGGCGGCAACGCCATAGCCTACGTGCGGGTCGCGGAAGTGCATCCCGATCAGGAGCCCTCGGCCCGTGATCCCGTCGCCGCCGAAGGATGGGTCGAAGATCTGAGGATACCGACTCGCCAGCGCTCTGAGTTTCGGGAGGAGATACTCACCTTTGGCGGCGGCCTGCTCCCACAACCGGTCCCGCAGCATGACGTGGATGGCGGCGATGGCCGCGCTGCAGGCCAGGGCTCCCCCGCCGGTGGTCGTCGTGTGAATGAACGGGTTGGGGTGCATCATGACCTGCCAGATCTCGGCCGTCGAGCAGAACGCTCCCACCGGCATCACTCCGCCGCCCAGGGCCTTGGCCACGGCCAGGATATCCGGAACGACGTTCCAGTGGTCGACGCCCCACAGCGCGCCGGTGCGGCCCAGTCCGGTTTGGACTTCATCCGCAATCAGCAGTACGCCGTGGCGCCGGGTCACCTCGCGCAGCCGCGGCCAGAAGTCGTCCGGCGGGACGATGGCTCCCGCCTCGCCTTGGATCGGTTCCATCACGACCGCCGCCACACCAATCCCCACCTGCGCGCAGATCTCCAACTGGCGCTCCACGGCGCCCGCGTCGCCGAACGGAACGTGATAGACGGGACCGCCGTAGAGGATTCCCGCCGGTAGCCGGAAATCGGCCTTCCCCAGCAGGCTGAGCGAACCCATCGTCTTGCCGTGGAACCCGCCCACGGCGGCGATGAAGCCGTCCTTCTTGGTGAACATCTTGGCCAACTTGAGGGCGCCCTCGATGGCCTCCGTGCCGCTGGCGCAGAAGTACGAGTACTGCATGTCGCCGGGCGTGATCAGCGCCATCAGCCGCGCCAGTGCGCCGCGCAGGGGATCGATCAGTTCTTGGCTCGGCATCGGCGACCGCAGGCTGAGCTGAGCGCGTACGGCGTCGACGATCTCCGGATGTGACCAGCCATGCGCCAGCAGGCCGTAGCCCCCCAGACAGTCGAGGTACTCGCGGCCGAGCACGTCGCGAAAGACTGCCCCGGAACCGGCCCACTCGGTCGCCGCCCAATCTCCCGCTTCCGTGACCGACTTGCGGTACTCGAGCCAGCCCTCATTGAAGTGGTCGGCGAAGTTGCGCTTCGCCTCCTCGATCACGGCCTTGCCCTCGCTCTCGGTGAGAGAGGGCCGGTGGATCAGGTCTACCCAGCGACCGGCGTAGGCCAGCGCGTCGGCCAAGTCGTGCGGCATTGGATTTCCTCCGGCCGAGGCTACCGCCTCAGCTCATCTCGCGAACCCCGAAGGGGAAGTCGTAGGCGGGCATGCGCTCCAAGAACGGATCGGGGTCGAATGCTTCGGGGCCCAGCACCCCGGCCCCTCGCCACGTCCCCTGCGCGATCAGCTCCAGGGCAATGACGGGATTGACGGCTGTTTGCCATACGACGGCTTGCACGCCGTAACGGCGCATGCACGTTTCATTGTCGGCCACCTGATACAGATAGATCTGCTTGGGGCGGCCGTCTTTCCGCCCCGTGACCCACAGGCCGGCGCATGTCTTGCCGGTCATCCGGTCTCCCAGGTGGGCGGGGTTGGGCAGGCAGGCCGCCACGACATCCCTCGGCGCGACCCTGACACCCCCGACCCGGATCGGATCCTTCTGGTCCAGCCCCAGGCGGTGGAGCGTCTTGAGGACTCCGATGAACTCGTCCCCCAGCCCATACTTGAAGGTGACGCGGCGGCATTTCACCCAGCGCGGGATGAGAAGGACTTCCTCATGCTCGACGTTGACGCATTCCACCGGACCGATGCCCTCGGGAAAGTCGAAGACTTCCGGTTCGGAAAACGGTTCGGTCGTGAACCAGCCGCGGCCGTCCTGCCAGATCACCGGCGGGTTCAGGCACTCCTCGATCGTGGTCCAGATGGAGAAGGTGGGGGCGAAGGCGTAGCCGCGCACGACAAGGTTGGCGCCGTCGCGTACCCCCATCTCGTCGATCTCGTCGAAGAGATGCTTCTCGGCGTAGCGGGCGAAGACGTCCGACAACCCCGGTTCGACGCCCATCCCGACCAGCGCCAGCAGGCCTTTTTTGGCCCATTTCTCGCTGCGGGCGAACTGGTAATCGCCCAGTCTCACGCCGCACTGCCGATAGGGTTCTTCCGGGTGCGGCGATGAGAGAGTCATCGCCATGTCCAGGTAGTGGCAGCCCGCCCGGTAGGCGGCGTCGAAGATCGCCTCATTGAAGAGGGGTTCGACGGCGTTGAGGATCAGGTCGACCTTGTGCCGTTGCGCGAGCTCGACAATAGCCCGCCGATCCCGGGCGTTAAGGGTCGCCGTCGGAAACTTGCGCGGTTGGTCGAGCTTCCTCTTGACCTCCCGCAGCCGCCGCGGATTGATGTCGGCCAGCACCATCTTTTCCAGCCAGGGCTTGTGTTGGGCAATGATGGCGATGGCTTCGCCGACGCCCCCCGCTCCGACGAGCAAGACTCTCATACGCGGTCCCTCCGTTGTCCGTGGATCATGCGCCGTCCGACCCTGGACGGCCGGAGTTCTCGGACTGCGGGATCCGCCATTGGTGGATGTCCTTGAGCGTCAGGGGGACAATCAGCGTCGTCGTCTTGTGCACACCGGGGACCTTGGCGACGACCCCGGTGACGAAGTCGTAGATCTCGTCGTTGTTCCGCCCGACCACTTGAAGGCTGATGTCGACGTCGCCGAGGGAGCAGGCGACGTACGAGACGCACGGGTAGCCGGTCAGCTGTTCGGCGGCGGCGCGGATCGCGGCCGGCTCAACTTCCAGAAAGACATCGGCCACGACGTTGTAACCGACGGCACGCGGGTTGGGAACGGCGGCCACCCGGACGACCCCGCGGTCGATCAGGCGCTGCAGACGGTAGCGGATCGTCCGTTCCGAGGCATCGCTCAGCCGCCGCGCCATCTCGGCGCACGGCATGCGCCCGTCTTCCATCAGCAGGTCAAGGATGCGATGATCGAGGGGTTCGAGCAGCGCCACGGCCAACTCGGATGAGCAGTTGCTTCCATGCTACAACGATTCGTCGGAAGCGGCAAGAATCTAGGCCAGAGTTGCCGAAACGGAAAGGCTTAGCAGGCCCAGCTGCTCTTCTCCTGCCAACCTATTCGTCGTCAGACTGCAATCGGCTGGTCGAATGCCCTGAGAGAGGCCGGGGGGAGGGATCGCCTCGGGGCTCAAGGAGAGGCAGTGGCTGAAAGTCGTACTTCCCTACGCCCTGAATCAACAGGACGGAAACCTCTCGGTCGGAAGTATTCACTACGCGATGGGGTTGTCGGATGCGAGTCTGGAACATCTCTCCGGCATGGATCGTGGTCGTGCCTTCAGGGTCATAGGTGAGGATCGTCAAGGGACCTCGCAAGACGTAGAACGTATCCCTAACATACTGGTGGAGGTGCCACGGCACCTCCTCTCCCGGCGCGAGAACCATATGGCTGACTCGCACCTCTCCCGTCGAGAACAACCGATCAAAGGCCCTCACGTTCAGTTCAACCACATTGCCTCCACACCTATCCTGCGCTGAGGCTGATCCTTCCGGCTCTCTTCGGAGGGCGCGAGAGCCACGGTTTGCTAGGCCGTCAGCTTGCGGATTCGCAGAGTGTAGAGGTCGCCGCCGAGGATCTCATCGCTGCGGCGCAGCATGGCATCAAGGTCGTCATGAACGCCGATGTAGCGCCCCGTTAGGACGTCCGCTTCACCGGTGGCCAGGCGCACGATAAGTCTCGCTGCAGTCTCGGGCGGCTCGCCGCCCCCCCGGGCAAGCATGGCGGCAACCTCCGGATTGAAGCGCTTGTGCTCGGGACGTTCGGCCACCAGGCTGCCCATCCCGGTCCGGGTCGACATCTGCCCCGGATTGATGGCGAACACGCAAATACCATGCCCCTTGACCGCGGCCCCGAGGCTGTTGGTCCATGCCACCAGCGCCGACTTGCTGTTCGCGTAGGCGGCACAATGGATGTACGGCAGACTCACGGCGCCCGACACGACGTCGATGATCCGCCCTTGCCGTCGCTCGAGCATGGCCGGCAGGAAGGCGCGCGTGATGAGGAAGGACCCGCGCATGTTCACCTCAAAGGTGCTCCAGTACTCCTGGGTATCCACTTCCCACGGTAGGCCCACCGGGCCCAGGATGGCCGCGTTGTTGACCAGCAGATCCAGCGGCCCCAGATCTTGTTGGACCGCCCTCGCCAGGCCTTGCGCGCTCTGTGGGTCACTGATGTCTGTCACGTGACTCATTACGCGGCCGCCACCCTTTTCGATTTGGTCGACCGTATCAGCCAGCCCCACACCATTGATGTCGGAGACTCCCACTGCGGCTCCGGCGTGTGACAGTGCAAGGGCCGTCACCTGACCCAAGCCCTGTGCGGCGCCCGTCACCAGACAGTTCTGTCCTTCCAGAGTTGTCGGCATGGCATTCCTCCTGGCTGCGCCTCTCGAAATGTGCGATGTTGCGCGGCCTTCCGGCGCAAGCCGCAGTGGATGCTACAACTCGTCAGCGAGTTTCTAGGGCTTACGTCCGGCCTTCCACTCGCGCGCATAGTCCCCCATGCGCATGAAACGGACCCCGGGCTGAACCAGCATGTGCTCGATTAGCCGCTCCAGCATCAGCAGACGGTGGCCGCGCCCGATGACCTGGGGGTGCATTGTCAAGGTGAAGACTCCGCCGGGCAGATCTCGCTGCATGTAGTCGAAATCCCCCGTCCAGATCTGGTAGACCTCGTCGGGAGAGCGCAACCCCGGGTAGACCTTGTTGGGCATGGAGACATACTCGAAGACCGGGAAATCATCCAGCCCCCAGGTCACCGGCAGCTCAACCAGTTCGACCGTACGTCCAAACTGGTAAGCCGACTCCCGGTCAAAACGATCACCCGTTCGGCACCAATAGGGCACAAAATCGTTGCCCATCAGGCTGCTGTCGTAGAGGAATCCGTATTCCATCAGCAAGCCAAGGGAAAACGGGCTCAGATCCCACGAAGGAGATCGATAGCCCACGGGACGAGCGCCGGTGACGCGCTCCAGAGACGCCAAGCCCTTTTCCAGGATGCGCCGTTCCTCAACCTCGCTGCCCAGGCCAAGCGGGTTCTCGTGGCAGTAGCCGTGATGGCCCACCTCATGACCGCGCGAATAGACCTCGGCCAATGCTTGAGGGTATGTGTCGGCGGTGTGACCCGGCACGAACCACGTACTCTTGATCTTGTAGCGATCCAGCAAGTCCAGGAGGCGTGCGGCGGCCACAACTCCGAACTCGCCACGGGAGATCTTGCTCGGTGAGGTGGCCTTGAAGTTGTTGAGCCAGATGGAGATTGCGTCGAAATCGAAGCTCAGGCAGACTGTGCACTGATCACTTCGCTCCATTCGTATCCTCCACGATGGGGCAGGCATCAGCAGGCGGAGGAACCTGCGGCAAGGAAGGACCTTGCCGTCGGTTCCGCACAGTGCTTGTGCCTTGGGCTAGGCCCCAGACCTCCAGCCGATCTCGCCCAGGAAACGCTCCATCCTGGCCTCGATCTCGTCCGCGGTCGCCAGGGCCAGCGTTTCCTCGGCCAACCGGCGCGCCTGCTCGAGGTCCATTCTCCCGATGAGCGCTTTGGCTTCCGGGATGCTTCCCGCGGCCATGCTGAATTCGTCAAGGCCGAGTCCGAGCAGGATCGGGATGGCGTTCCGCATCCCCGCCAGCTCACCGCACATCCCGATCCACTTGCCCGCGCCATGGGCGGAGTCGATCGCTGTCCGCACCAGGCGCAGGACGGCCGGATGCAAAGGCTGGAAGAGCGGAGCGACGCGCGCGTTTCCCCGGTCCACCGCCAGTGTGTATTGGGTCAAATCGTTCGTCCCCAGACTGAAGAAGTCCGCCTCGCGGGCCAGTACATCGACCAGAACGGCCGCCGCCGGCGTCTCCACCATGATTCCCAGCGGCAGGTCTCGGGCGAAAGGCAGCCCTTCCTTCCCGAGATCCGTTTCCGCCCGGGCTACCAGCTCGCGGGCGCGCCTCACTTCGTCGAAGCCCGAGACCATCGGGAGCATGATCCGCACGTCGTGGCCAAGGGCCGCTCGAAGAATCGCCCGTACCTGGGTGATGAATAGATCCGGTCGGTCGAGGCTGACGCGGATGGCACGCCAGCCCAGGAACGGGTTCAACTCGTGTGGGAACGTCAGATACGTCGGCGGCTTGTCGCCGCCGACGTCGAGAGTTCGGACGATGACCGGTTTCCCGTTCATGGCGGCGAAGATTTCGCCGTAGGCTTTACGCTGCTCGTCCTCGGGCGGTGGGCGCCTGGCCTCCAGATACAGGAACTCGGTTCGCAGCAAGCCGATGCCCTCCGCCCCGTTGGCCGCCGCCTGCCGCGCCGAGGCCAGATCGCCGACATTGGCCGCCACTTCGAAGCGGCGTCCATCGGAAGTGCGCGCCTCGCCCTCGGCCGCCGATCGCCACGCCGCCGCCTGCTTGCGCCGGTCGGCCTGCCGTCCCCGGTACTCCGTCAGGAGTGAGGCCGACGGTGCCACCCACACGACGCCTTGGCCGCCGTCCAGGATGAGTTCATCGCCATCGGCGATGCGCTCCAGAGTACCCTCGCCCATCCCGACCACCGCCGGCAAACCCAGCGTGCGGGCCAGGATAGCGCTGTGGGAGGTCAGCCCACCGGCGGCGGTGCAGAATCCGAGGGTCATCGCCGGATCGAGGCCGGCGGTGTCCGACGGAGTCAGCTCCTCGGCCACAATTACGGATGGTTCGCGCAGCTCGCCCAGATCGGCCGCCGGGCGCCCGAGAAGGATTCGCACCAGGCGGTCACCGACATCGGCGATATCTGCGGCGCGAGCGGCGAAGAGCTCATCCGTCATCGACGCCAGCTGGTCGGCAATCTGCCCCGCCGCACCGGCTACGGCCTGTTCGACCGAGACTCCCTCCCTCAAACGCCGGCGCACGTGGTCGGAAAGCAGCGGGTCGTCGAGCATCATTCGCTGCGCGTCGAAGATGGCCGCTTCCCCCTCTCCGGCGCGCTGAGATAGCCTCTGGCGCAGCTCGCTCAGCTCCCGACCGGCCGCCTGGCGCGCCTGATCGAAGCGTCGCCACTCGTCGTCGAACGGCCCCGGCTCGCGGTGCGGGATGGTCTTCTCCGGCACCTGAAAGCGGTGGGCGGGGCCGATCGCGATACCTTCGCTGGCCGGGAGGCCCCGCAGCGGCAGGTCGCCCATCCGTCAGGCCCCTCCGCCGAAATCCCCTTCGACCAGGGAGCGCAGGGTATCGACGACTTGAGCCTCGTCCGGACCCTCGGCGGATACGAGGATCTCATGCCCGCTCAGGACGCCCAGGGTGAGCACCCCTAGGATGCTCTTGGCGTCGACCGGTTCGCTTCCGGTGGTGAGGTTCCGCACGCGGACGGCAGCCTGGAACCGGTTGGCCGCCTGAACGAACAGGGCGGCCGGGCGAGCGTGCAGGCCGACCTTATGGTTGACTCGGATTGGGGTTTCCACCATGGATAGGGTCCTGGCCGACGGAGCTCATCGTCTCGAGGGTCCCGTTCTATCAACGGGTGCGCCCATTGGATGCGGGCCGGTGCCATCCTCCCTCATCGGCGGTGGCAGGTCGGACGGGGCGAGCGAGTGGGCGGCCTCCAAGAGGGCGGTCAACTCTGAAATGTCGCTGCAAACGAGATCGGGTTGGACGGGCGAGGTCTGGAGGTCCTCTGGACGGGTGTATCCGCTGAAGACCAGGATGGTTGAAAGCCCGAAGGCTTTCCCACCGGCGACGTCGGCATCCAGCCGATCGCCCAGGCTGGCAACGGAAGTCGCCGGCAGCCCTAGCCGCCGGAGAGCCAAGTCGAACAGCCCTGCATGGGGCTTTCCCATCACCACCGGGGTCCGCCCACTGCTGGCCGTGAGCGCGGCCACCATCGTCCCGCTCCCAGGCACGATCCCTTCCTCGCTCGGATAGGACGCATCTGGATTGGTCGCGACAAAGTCGGCGCCCCCCCTCAAGAGCAGAGTGCCACGCTTCAGAGTTTCGTACGTCATGC
>Ga0214473_10008949_pt1 | contig 11838 bp, 8 predicted proteins | sample RVTome_7_FD_203509 | JGI IMG/M metagenome (GOLD analysis project Ga0214473, IMG submission 203509) | Soil microbial communities from uranium-contaminated site in the Upper Colorado River Basin, Wyoming, United States - RVT98D197 | ecosystem: Environmental > Terrestrial > Soil > Contaminated >...
TTGCCGCGTCAGGCCGGCGGACGCTTGTCCCGACTCGTGGACGACGGCTGGAGGCGGCGGTGGCGTGGGCAGGGTCGCCGCTGCGCTCCAGGAGGAAGCTTCGTTCTACGATTTCGGTACCTACGGGCCGATCCCGGCCGGGTTCTTTGGCGAAGGTTCTGATCCGTTCGCCCAGGTGGTGACCTTCATCGGTACCCCGGCCGATCCAAGCGGTGTATACGGTGATGTGGACACGCAGATCGAGCACGGGCCGGTGATCTTTGATCCCGAAACTGGAACGGCCACGACAAGCCTGGATATCATTACGTTGGAGCTAGTCTCGGAAGCACCGATCACCGTGACGTACGGTGGTGCGAACCCGGAGCAATGGCTCGTCGTTGCCGGGCTTTCGCCACAGTACCCAGGGTCGGGCGAGTTGACCGCCGCCCTGGATTCACCGGATGCTAACTCGGGCACGTACGACGCCACCGTCTACGTGCAGCCGGCGTTCCTGTTCGTCAAGCTCCAGGACTTGGTCAATCACGTCCTGCCGGAATGCGTCAACATGCGCGTCCTGGATACGGGTGAACCTCCGCCGGAAGCGCAAGGCGTAGCAGCGGCCGCGTCCTCGCGGTCCAAGAGCGTCGCCACGGCCGGAATCGCGCCGATAACGCTGACCTTTACCGGCCAGCCCTTCGTGAGGATTGCCGATCCGGCCATCGTGGAGCAGCTGCGCGTTCCGGGGTGCGCCCAAGGGAACTTCGTTCCCGGGGTCATCGAGTTCGGGGGTGGGGGCGCGGTCGCTCGGGCCGGCCAGCAACTCACCTGCACCAGCCACATCACCCAGGGCGAGGCCCACTATTTCTGCCCGCCGGAGTGCCAGGGGCCCGACGTTTGCAAGTATGTCAAGAGCGGGTCTCCGACGCCCGTGCTCTGCTCCCAGCTACCCATGTTCCCCTCCGAGATGCTTGGCCACAATTGCGTAGGTGGATTCTGTATTCCTTTTGCTGTCAAGTTCAAGAATTGCTCCGGTGGCGGGTTCGCCATCCAGACTTACGGCAGCCCGGGCTGCGTCACACGCGAATCGACCTGCAAAGGCGCCTGTTGCACCGATCAAGGCGGGTGCGTGCTCAGCAGCGCGGGCCTGTGCGAAGGCACGTACATGGGCGACGAGTCACAGTGCGGGTCCGTTACTTGTCCCAAAGGGGCGTGCTGCCACGGCGGCGCTTGCTCGGAAAAAGCCCCCGGTTCGTGTACAGACCCCCCCGATGTTTACAAAGGTGATGGAAGCACTTGTAACCCCAATCCCTGTTGCGACGGCATAATTCAAAGCGTGACCGTCGAGGCGGAGAACGGCCTGACCGAGTGCATGGAGGGACGTGGCGTCACCTTCACCGCTAAAGTGCAAGGCACGATACCCGACTCGTACAAGCCCATTGAGTACACGTTCCACTTCGAGCGAGCGGACGGCACAACGTGGACGGGAACAGTGTTGTCTAACCAGCTGCAAGTCGACTACGATGCTGTGGCGGACAATGTGCGTGACGGGGATACGGACCACTTCTTCGACACGCCGATCTACGCCGAAGCCAAGCTGTCGGCGTGTCCGGGAGAGCTATCGCCGACCATCACGGTGCATGTGTACGAACTGTGGATCGAAAAATTCAAACACAATCCAACAGGAAAGGCATGGAAGGTGGTTGTCGGGGAGAAGATCGATTATAGTGCCATTGCGTCGTCGGACTGCACAAACTGGGACTGGGATATGGAAGATGGATTCCCCGACGTATGGAATCCGACCGGGGGGAATGCCAAGTCGGCCCCGCCGGGGAGCAATATGGTCATTCCTAATGCGGACCTCCCCGACAACGACAATTGGGATGATTTCGGAGCTGCCAATGGGACCGTTAATGTTTTCTGCGAGGATTTCGAAGAAAACAACCACCAGATTTATTCCACAGACCTGCTTCCTGCGCAAACGGCTCGCGTCTTCTTTAATGGCGGGCTAAACACGCATCCAGGCGGCGGGTCGGACAACTGGTTCTATTACTGGAAGTACGCGTTGTTCGGCAACATCGCGGACGTTATATTCAATGGCGGGATTCCATACGGCTCAACGGCGTTTGATGGCAGTATAGAGATCGGTGACGCAGGTAACAATGACTATGCGACGCCGTATAACCACACTGCCCAGTTTGGGTACGCGCGCCCGACGGCAGATGGGAAATCGCGTATTGACCTTTTCTACTCTGTGCTAACGCACGAGCTACAGCACCGCGCAGATATTCCGTCGTTCATTCCGGGTCCCGATCCAGTAAACGACCCCGATGGCGACCACCTTCCGAGCCCCCGAGATCCGTTCCCAAATACGCTGAACGGGGCTGGGTTCACAGAGTACACAGGTGTTAATGCCTGGAGGGGAGACTGGGAGTTTAACGCGCGGGCCGTTGAAAACGTGACGGCTCCTGCGACTAGTGACTGGTCTAAGGATGGTAAGCAATGGTAAAATTAGTAATAGCAGCAGTTACGCTTTGTATCGGGAGTGCGTTTCTCTGTCTAGATGCGCAAGCTAATGGATTCGACGGTTCGTTGAGCGAGCACGATCGCGCCGCTTTCCGGCGTGGCACAGAGCAGATGTCTATAGGAGAGCTCAGGACGTTGCTTGACAATACTGTCGGAGTGGAGAGGAAGTTGCTTGTCGTAGACGCGTTGAAGGCCCGTGGCGGCGAGGCGAGTGCCGCTGCACTGGAAGACGTAGTTACGAAGTTGGCGGCGCGCCTTCAAGCTTTAGGCGGTCGCGATTTCGAGAGCGGGATGGTCCACGCTGCTGCCTTGGTTGCATTAGGTGAAGTGGAAGCGGCCGGAGATCAAGTAGACTTGGCAGCGTGGCTCGACAGGCTGTTGAGTGAGGGTGACGCTTACGTCATCGATGCTGCATCGGTTGAGTGCTCGCGGATTGGAGGGTCCCTTGCGAGGGACACCCTTAAGAGGCACGAGGGTCCGGGAGCGATGCCGCGCATCCGAATGGAGCGACTTCGGATTGATTACTGGCACCTGGACACACCGGATTTCGTTCGGAGTGTTTTGAAAGAAGCGTGGGATGCGTTGGGTGCAACAAGGGAACATGGGGAGGACGCCAACTTGTCAGCGGAGCTAAGCATTCTCGCGGAGCGTGCAAGAGGCGAACGACTGAGTGAGGTTTTCGAGGCAGAAGCCAAGCAAGCAACGGCAGGTCGAACTGATATGCCGGAGCGCGAAACGTATGAGGGGTTTCTCCGCAATTGTCGCGAGCTTGTTCAGAGGCTCGAGCACTTGGAGGGTGCCCAAGTACCAACTGACGTTCAGGGGAGGACAAGTTCACTTGAGCACGCCGGGGGTCGTAGCGGATCCACCCCGCCTGGTGCGTCGCAAGAAGGGGCCCAGTCGCCGCCACAGGAGCAGCTCGCACCCATCCTCAGGGGGCATTCGCGACCCGAGGAAGAGGGCGAATCGTACCGCGACCGACCAACAGGTGTACTGGTAAATTTGCTCTCCGACTCGACAGACTGGGTGACTCAACGGAAGGCGGCACAGGTACTTGGAGACCGAAAGATTGCGAATGAGCTCCAGCTTAGCGACGGAGAAGAGGGTATCGTCGCGGTTGCTGTAAGAAGGTACCTTAAGCCGTGCAACGCCGATGACGCGAATGTTAGGTCAGAAGGTCGGCTGCAGATCCAGCGTCTGTGGCGATTGGCTGTTCCCGCTTTACTTCAGAGCCTTGGTTCCGATGAGTCCTGCGTAGCGGAGACCGCAGCCCGCTCTCTCAGTCTGATGCAGGAAGAGTCCGTCGTTCGCGCGATTGTGGAGACAGCGAAGGGAAGGGACGACGATCGGGTTTTGTCTATGGCGATTCTGGGCCTTAAGGGGATGCAGTACACTCAGACTACGGCCGTGCCTGGTCGCTCGTGCCTGGACGAGCAGGCGGCAAAAGCTTTCTATGAGGCGACTGTCGTACCGGCCCTTCGCGACCTCGAACGCGACAAGCGTTGAGTGCCGCAAGAAGAAACGCTGGTGCTACAAAGGAATCCCGTGTTGGGCGACCTCGCCGCGCCGGGAGTCGGGTAAAACGCCGAGGAGTGGGCAAACGGTTAAGGTGACATCCATGAGCGCTGCGAAAACACGCTTCGTTAGCAGATCCATTGTACTGGTGCTCAGCGTATCGAATGTCGCGGCAAGTGAGTTTGCTGCCAGCGTCACTAGCGGTGGAAGCAGTTCAGTGACGGGAGTGCCTTGTGGCGCGACGTTGCCCTATGAGGTCAGAGGCGTTTTGAGCGACAACGATACCCTCGGGCTGGCGGGGTTTGTGTGTGATCTTGAGTTCAGCGGCGGGCCGATGGGGCCGGCGGATGCGCCGAGTGCCGACGCGATGCTGAACTTCGATCGGCCGGCCGGAATGACCGCGGGCGGGGGCTTTGGCGGCACGGTTGTCGGCGGCCGATTGCGCTTTGTCGGCGGGGCGCAGAATACGACTAACAATACGCCGGACAATGCCCCCGTCCCGATCGGTTCCGTCATCACCGGAGTCGGGCACGCGGAAACGGTTCTTGTTGCGGGGTCGGTTGTGACACCGGCCGAGCCGGGCACCTATACGCTGAGTCTGTCCAACCTGCGAGCCACGGTGCTTGTCGGCGACGACCAGGCCACCGGGTACTGGAGGGTCGAACCGGCGGGCGTGGGGACGATCAGCAACCTGACCATCGAAGTCTTGCCGGCCCAGCCGCCGGCATCGGCCTCCAACAGCGGTGCAGCCTGTGCGGGAGGCAGTGTCACGCTCTTGGGCGGCCCGGACGGCATGGCCGGCTATTCCTGGACCGGGCCGGGAGGATTCACTTCGACGCAGCAGAATCCGGTTCTTGCATCCGCGGCCCCAGGCATCTACACCCTCACGGTCACCGACGCCAACAACTGCATCAGGCGGACCAGCACGACCGTTGCGGCGCCCCTTGATCTGTGCGCCGCTTTCGTGGACTGCAACTCCAACAGTATCCATGACGCCTGTGAGCCGGACACCGACCAAGACGGCATCATCGACGGCTGCGACAACTGTCCGACCGTCGCCAACCCCGGCCAACAGGACGGCGACGGCGACGGCATCGGCAACGCCTGCGAGAACGATTCTCCGACCTGCGATGCGGGCGGCCCGTATCAGGTGGCGGAAGGGGGTACGGTTCCGTTAAGCGCCTCGGCGAGCGACCCCAATCAGACGGCGAGCACGCTGACGTACGAGTGGGACCTCGATGGCGACGGCATCTACGGAGAAACCGGCGAGCCGGCGAATCGCGGCGACGAAACCGGGAGCAACCCGATTTTCCGGGCAAGAGGCCTGGACGGACCGAGTCCAGTCCCGGTCGTGGTCACGTTGCGGGTAACGGACGACGGCGGCCTGACAGCCGAAGCCACGGCCGACGTCGAAGTGCTCAACGTGAATCCGACGCTGCTGGATGCCTCGCCGGGGACGCAGCATGTCCAGTACAGCGACCCCATTGCGCCAATCGTCCTCCAGGTAAGCGACGTGGCCGTAGATGTTCTAACTCTGGTTACGACGTGGAGCAGCAACGGTACGGACTTCTCGGCCGGGCTACCGGGTGGCCTGTCCCTTTCTGGCGAGGGCTGTTCGGTGGCGGATGACATGCAATCCTGCACGTGGACGATTGCCGGAAACATCGGCGTCCCCGCCGGAACGTACACGATTCGTGTTGATGGCAGCGACGATGACGGTGGAATGACCAGCACGGCGGACGTGGCTCTTGTCGTGGAAGCTGAGGACGCGGGTGTTCTTTTTGATGAGGGTAATCCGCTAAGTGTGCAAGTGGTTGCCCCTGGCGGGAACTCCGGTCCGTTTTCACTTCGCCTGGCCGTTCTCGAGCGTCAACCTGATGAGTCCATCGAAGTGCCCGCCGCTCCCGGGGATATCAGTCTGGCGACGGTGACGGTGGATCTGGTTCCGGTGGGCCCGGGCGGCACCGTCTCCGGGTTGTGCACGCCCGATGGCGTTGTGGGCACAGGGTATGACGCGGAACTTCACGTGACCTGTGCTTTCGATAACGTGCCGGTGAATACGTTCGCCGTGGAAACGGCTGTGAACGTCGCCGGCTACTATGTCGGCACGGGCGAGAGCGTTTTGGTTGTCTTTGACCCCAGCCTCGGTTTTACGACCGGCGGTTGCTGGTTCTATTGGCCCGGTTCGGCCGACCCCACAATGGGCTATCCGGGCGACAAGACCCACGCCGGGTTCAGCGTGAAATACACACGAAAGGCGGGGGCCAAGGGAAGTCTGCTCGTGATCCGCCGTTTGGCCGATGGGTCGGCGTTCCGCCTGAAGAGCAACGCCATGACGGGCCTGTCCGTGGGGGCAAGCGGGAGTACGCCTGGCTTCGGCTGGGCGTCATTCACAGGCAAGGCTACCTACAGTAAGCCGGAGTGGCTTGAGCCTCTGGGTAACTACACGTTCATCACGTACATCGAGGACCGGGGTGAGCCCGGTGCCGGCGCCGACCGCTTCTGGGTTGAGACTAAGGAGCGGGACGGCCTCCTTGAACCCGACCTCTCGTTGAGCGGACCTGCAACCGAGAACGCGGTGATGATCCTAGGCGGGAACATCGTCGTTCCTCACACACCGCGGAGGTAGAAACGTCAACGTGGTGTCTCGATCAGGGGCGCTTTTGCGAGGCGCGAACCTCCTGATGTAACATCACGTTTTCGGAGTACTCGATGAGCACTCGATAAAACCGGTCGACGACGGCGAACAACATCTCGTCTTTCACGTCCCGGATGGCCGGCGTGAACGTGTAGGTGAGGCGGTTCACGGAGTCGGCGTAGGCTACGTTGCCCGGATCGCTTCCCTTGCCGTCCAGCAGCGGCAGGAAACTCTGTCCGCTCATGCGCGGCCATTGGGCCTGGTCCACACCGGCGAGGGCCAGCACCGTCGGCATGATATCGATCGTACGCACGAGGTGATCGACCCGCGTCGCCGGGTTCCTGCCCGGGGCGCGGATGATCAAGGGCACGCGGATCTGTTCCTGGTAAAGGATGCCGTGGGTCCACCAATCGTGATCGCCGAGTCCTTCGCCGTGATCGGCGACCGCGACGATGACGGTGTCGCTCCATCGCCCGGCCTCCTCCAGGGCGAGAAAGAGCCTCCCGATCTGCGTGTCCATGTAGGCAATCTCGATATCATACCACGCCCGCAGGATATCCTCCTCCCGACCGGTCGGCTGCGGATACCGAGCCGTGAACTCATCGGGCGGCAGCAGCTTGGGGTCATGCGGATCGAAGTAGTGAACCCACAGAAAGTAGGGCGAACCGGCGTCGGCCAGCCAACGCAGCGCCCGGTCGGTGGTCTCCCCTCCGCGACGCTGAACGCGGTCCGTCTCGACGATGCCTTGGCTCGAGATGGGGTCCGCGGCCCCGCGGGCAAAGTCTTCGTCGAAGGTTTCGAACCCCTGATTGAGGCCGAAGTGCGCGGTCACGGGAAAGGCGCTGACGAACGCGGCGGTACGATAACCGGCTTCGCAGAGCACCTCGGCCAGGGTTCTCGTAGCTGTTGGCAGTTGGTTCTCCGAGACCCCGTGCATGACCCGCAGGCCGTCCTCATAGGGCTCGAGCCCGGTCAGGATGGAGGCGTGCGAAACGGGGGTGACCGCTGCCTGACTGAAGGCCCGCGTGAAAAGCACGCCTTGGGCGGCGAGACGGTCGAGGTGCTCGCTTACCGGGCTGGCGTATCCGTAGCAGCCCAACCGGTCGGCTCGGGTGGTGTCCAGGGTGATAAGTACGACGTTCGGCCGGCTCGTCGCCCTGGCGGCGGTTGCGTCGCGCTTGCACGTCGCGGCGGCGGCCACCGCCAAGCACAGACCCAAGGCCGTAACCATGGGCTGCCTTCGTCGTGGTCCGCCGAAGCTCACTTCAGGATTCTCACGTCGGCGAATCTGGTCCGCAACATACTTTCCCACGACGGATGCCGGATCGACCATCGAGCTGGATTGTATCCGAATGGATCGGTTTCCAGCCCGGCTGCCGATGACCTTGGTCCCCGGCAAGGACGCGTTCCCAAAAGTGTGATATTGGCGGCCTGGTCCAGACGATCGTCATCGTTCGACCGACCCCCGATCATCTTGAAGCCGACTTGTCCAGATGTGCAGCCCGGCCACTCTCCAGCACAACATTCGCCGCCTTCGAGTGGCTGACTTCTCGTACGGTAACACTTGAACATCGCTGCGAACGCCACGCCGCACGGGTTACGAAATCACCTGTCGGTTCACTCGGCGATCGGCCTTGGCGAGGCAACGGGAAAACGCCAGAACGCCCCACGAGGTCGCCCATGCGGCTGCGCTCCGTTTGCGTGGACCGCGGCGGCGGAGCGGTAAAGCTCAATCACCTGATTCTCCATCGAGCCGCCCGGCATGCCACGGTCGTCCCGTCGGTGCCGATCGCATAACGCTGTCGATGGAACACACTACATCAGAGAGCGCTGGCCCATCCGAGAATCAGCGTGCGATGGATCGGCAGCTTTCACCGTCGTCGCGTTCGACCCTCACATGAGGCGCGGCGGCGGCTACGCCTTCAAGTTGTCGGATTGTCCGGTTTCCGGACGTGCGGTAGTGGGCATCGCCGGGGCGGACTGGCTTTCGTCGCGGGTCCGAATCTCGGGCGAAACGGCCGCGCCGTCGCGCCGACCCTAGGTGCTTGACTCCCTCCAACCGGACGGATACAAAGGAAAAGTCTGTTTTCCACCGTTGGTGAGCAGGATTCCAGGGGCAGGAGAGCCCGACGGATCGCTCGGGATCAAATCAACCGTATGCCCTGCTCTCCCGGTGAAACTGTGAGGTTCGTCGCCGAGTCCGGCCGCTGGTAGCTGCCGGCAGGAGGGCGGTCAACCAGCCACGACAGCCGCCAGCGGAACTATGGTCAGACCTGCCAACCTCTAGCCTGTGCGCCCAGTGCTTCACACGGCTGCAATTCTGGGAACTCAAGTGGCACCATGAGTGATCGACCCTCGGATTCGTCAGGTGTTTCCAGCGGCGGTTCCGGCTACCCTTCGACGCCAGACCCGGCGCGGTCGCCGAGCCGGCCGGCTCCGGACCACCGATCGACCTCGATGAGCGAGATCGACCGGGAAGTCGCCGAGGCGATGGCGGCCATGGACTCGCACGATTTGGCGGAGTTACGCGGCGAGCTCCACACCGGCGATATGATCGAGGCCGGAACGGAATTGGTCGGGACGGTGGTGAGCGTCGCGGATGAAGACGTGTTCGTCGAGTTCGACGCCAAGTCCCAGGGGGTGCTGCCCCGGTCGCAGTTCGGGAAGAAGGAGGCGGTCGCCGTAGGACGTCAGGTTGACGTCGTCGTCGAGCGATTCGACACGAGCAACGGCCTCTACGTCGTCAACCGAAAAGGGGCGCTGCAGCGGGCCACCTGGATCAACCTCACCGTGGGGATGGTCGTCCAGGGTCGCGTGACCGGCGTGATCAAAGGCGGTCTGGAGGTCAACGTGAACGGCATTCGGGCCTTCATGCCCGCCTCCCAGGCCGACGTCACCCCGATGAAGGACATCTCCGAGCTGCTCAACCAGACGGTGCAGGCCGAGATTCTGGAGTTCGATCGGCGGAACAAGAACGTGCTGCTTAGCCGGCGAAAGCTCATGGAGCGGGAGCGTGCCGCGGCCCGGGAGAAGTTCCGGGCCGAGCTCGAGGTGGGCCAGATTCGCCGCGGGGTGGTAGGCACCATCACCGAGTACGGGGCCTTTATCGATCTGGGGGGCATTGACGGCCTGGCCCACATCCGCGACCTCAGTTGGGGAACGGTCGAGAAGGTCGAGGACGTTCTTGCCTCCGGTCAGGAGGTCGAGGTCAGGGTCCTTCGGATTGACCGCGAGCGCGAGCGCATCTCCCTGGGGCTCAAGCAGGCCCAGCCCGATCCCTGGGTCAACGTGGAGGAAAAGTACCCGGTCGGCACCACGCTGAAAGTGCGCGTGGTCCGCCTCGCCGACTTTGGTGCCTTCGCCGAGCTGGAGACCGGCGTCGAGGGGCTGATCCCCCTCAGCGAGATGAGCTGGACGCGTATCCACCGGGCCGCGGACGTGGTCTCGGTCGGCGAGATGGTCGACGCCGTCGTCATCCGCCTGGAGGCGGCCAAGCGGCGCCTGGCGTTGAGCATGAAGCAGGCCCAGGCCGATCCCTGGGAGAACGTGCTCGCCAGCTTTACGGTGCATTCGCTGATCCGAGGAAAAGTGACCCGGCTGGCGGACTTCGGCGCGTTCGTTGAACTCGTTCCCGGAGTGGAGGGTCTCATCCATATTTCGGAGATGGCCGATCATCGGGTGAAGTCCTGCGCGGAAGTCGTTCAGGTCGGGCAGGACGTCGAGACCCGGGTGCTCGGCGTGGACAAAGAGAACCGGCGGATTTCCCTTTCCATAAAGGCGGTCCAAGAGCCGAGCGATCCACACGCGAGCGGTCCCGTTGCGGAGCCTCCTGCCAAGATACACAAGAAACGCAAGAAGCCCCTGCGCGGCGGCTTGTCGAGCCATTTCGACTGGTAACGGAGACCCGCCCGACGGCGATCTTCTGTGCCGCCGCGTTCCGGCCGAAGCCGCGACCTTCCCCCGAAAAGCGCCCCCCACGGTTGCCTTTCCGCGCGGCAGGCCTTCCTATATCATTGCCGCCTCTTGATGGTGTACGGGATCGGGGACGGCGGCTCAGGACATGAAGTTCGGGCTGATTGATCGCATCGTCGAGCACGTTCGTGGAGAGCACATCGTTGCGCTCAAGGCGGTGACGCTGGCCGAGGAGTACCTGGCGGACCACTTCCCCACCTATCCCGTCCTGCCGGGCGTGCTCATGCTCGAGGCCATGACCCAGGCCGCCGCCTGGCTGGTGCGGGACGCCTTGGATTTCGAGCCGGGCGTGATCTTGCTCCGTGAAGCCAAAAACGTTACATACAAGAGCTTCGTGAGACCGGGCAATCTGCTCCGCGTGGAAGTCACCTGCCGCCGTCTGGCGCGGGGCGAGAGTGACTTTGATGGCTTGGGCTCGTGTGACGAGCAAGAGGTGGTCAAGGCGAGGTTTGGCTTGAGACATTGGGCTGCCGGGCGAGCGGAGGGCTTCCTCGAATCCGTCGACCGGCGGATTCTTCCCGATGCCCGGGCCCAGTTCGAGTCCTTGTGCCGAGCCTCGCGGCTGAGGCATGGGACCGGGGCGAGCGTACGATGACGGCTGCACCGCCGGACGCCGCTTCGACGAGGGAGGTTGAGGACGGGATGGCCCCTAGCCGTGAGCAACTGTTCGAGAAGGTCCGTGATGTCTTGAGCGACGCGCTCGGCGTCGACGAGGAGGAGGTCTCTCCGGAGGCGACGCTGCAGGGGGACCTTGGCGCCGAGAGCATCGATTTTCTCGACATCGTCTTTCGGCTGGAGAAGGAATTCTCCATCAAGATCCCCAAAGGAGAGCTGTTCCCCGACGACATTCTCAACAACCCGGAGTACATCGACGGCGACCGGATGACCCCGGCCGGGCTCGAGACGCTCAAGGCGGCGATGCCTCATGCCGACTTCTCCAAGTTCGAGGAGAGCCCCATCGTCTCGAAGATGCCTGAGCTCTTCACCGTCAACACCATCGTCAACTACGTCGAAGGCAAGCTGGCCGCCGCCTAGCAGTCTGTTAAAGAATGTAGCGGCCGCCCCCCGTGGCGGCCGTGGAACACCGAAGAACTCTGCGGCTCATGGATCGTGTCGAGTTCTTCAACGGCCTGCTAAGTAGAAACGACGAAAGAACCACCCTCTTTTCGATAGGAGATCGCTGGCTCCAAATCTCGTGCCGTTGCCGTAAT
>Ga0214473_10008950_pt1 | contig 11838 bp, 11 predicted proteins | sample RVTome_7_FD_203509 | JGI IMG/M metagenome (GOLD analysis project Ga0214473, IMG submission 203509) | Soil microbial communities from uranium-contaminated site in the Upper Colorado River Basin, Wyoming, United States - RVT98D197 | ecosystem: Environmental > Terrestrial > Soil > Contaminated >...
GTTGTTTACTACACGGGCAGGATAAAGATTCTACGATAGCTATATAGAAATCGCCCCCATGCAGCTATGAATTTTTTTCATACTTTATAGAATAATTCTATAGATTTTGCGTACTCGACGAGCCGATAACACACAAAAATTCTTTTAAATCAATATATTATAAATTCACCATTCTGGCATGGATTTTGGAGGTATGAACAGGAGAGGGATGAGAAGGAGGTGTTTGTTTGCGGATCTTGAGCAAGGACCGGAGAGAGAAAGGTGTGACGCTCATCGAGTTGGTCGTAGTGATGGCCATCGTCGCCATCCTCGGCCTTTTTATGGCCCCGGCCATTGGAGAATGGGTGGACAACTTTCGCATCAAACAGGCGGCAAGGGATATCGCCTCTACCCTTCAGCTGGCTAAGATGCAAACCATATCTACCCGCACACAGCATTCCGTGACCTTCACGCCAGGAACTGGTAGTGTTCCTGGTACTTATCAACTCACCCCCGGAGGCAGTTGGACGCAAGTTCCGAAGGGAGTAACGATAGCGGCCGGAATTACGATTTCTTTTAACCCTGATGGTACATCCCCTGTTAACGGGACTATTACGATAAATAATACAAAAGGCAAGCAGTATCAAGTAACCGTCTCCGCCACCGGAAGAATACAGATACAAGATTGAAAAAGGGAGGATTGTATGTCTTTTTTCCGTCAGCTTCCTAGATCTACGAGAGGCTTCACGCTCATAGAGGTCATGATCGCGCTGATCATTTTGGCTGTGGGGTTACTTGCCTTGATGACCATGCAAATAGTCAGCATAAGGGCCAATGCCTTCAGCAGCGAGATGACCTACGCCTCCATGTTGGCCCAGAGCAGGTTGGAATCGCTCAGGAATACGGCTTATGAGAGCATTGCTCCGAATACAGATTTCGAGTATGATGACCCCGATAAACATACATATACATCGACAAATGGAACTGATTACACCGTCAAGAGAAGAGTAGAAGATAATACCCCTGCAACTGATATGAAGACAATAACCCTGAAAATAGATTGGACGGGTTCTTCTGCAGGTTCTGCAGGGGGGTCTACTGTTGACTTTACGACAAGCTTTGTCACCGTGATAACGAGGTAATGGTTACCATGATCGCGATAGCGAAAAAAGATGCTGGCGTCACCCTTATCGAGCTGATGATCGTCCTGGTCATCGCCGCCTTCCTGGTGGCGGGGGTCTACTCCCTCTTCATCACCCAGCACCGGTCGTATTCGGTACAAGATCAGGTGGTAGGTGTGCAGCAGGATGCCCGCGCAGCGCTCAATATCATGGCCCGGGACATCAGGATGGCGGGGTTTGTAGCAGGGGCTGGGAGCACTTCTGGGTTTACCGATGGAACAAACTCCGTTCCTGTAGGCGTATTTACCTTTGCCGTAAACCCGACCAACAGCACCACGGCGCCTGATACGCTTACCGTAGTCTTCGGCGCCGAGAATTGGGGCACTGTTCAATCCGTAGCAGGCACTCAGGTCACACTGGATAGAAATGTCAATAGTGATTGTGGATTTGTCGCCTTTGATCTGCTACCGGGTAGGCTCTATAACGTGAGTAACGCTGGCGACGGCGACAATAGCATAACTGTTACAAGCGTCCCTACCGGCAGCAAAGTAGAGGAAGGAAAGGCATATGGGGTACAAGCTATCACGTACTCCGTTACTGCTCCTGATGGAAGCCCTGGAATCGGGGTCCTCCGGCGAAACGAAAATACTGGCAGTGGCGCTCAGCCTCTTGCTGGTGACGGAATAAATACTGTTGTAGAAGACCTTCAGTTTGCGTACCAGGTGAGTGGGGTCAATTATTGGACTTTTGACGGGGTTTTAGATGCCGACAATGGTGAAACAAGTGATACAGCACTACCGGTTGGTACATCCAACGCCAATATCAGGATGATCAGGATAAATATCATCGTTAAGACCGCCATTGCAGATCCAAAAGAAACGGGCTTCTTTAAACCAGCTTGTGAGGATCGTGAGCAAGTTGATACTGATCCTGGTAACCGAAGAAGAGTCTATACCACAGAGGTCAAGGTGAGGAATTTATAGTGATGAGGCATGATAAAAAGAATTTATAGGAGATTTATTATGGTTGCTTTAAGAAGATTTAAAATCGTTGGCCTACAGTCTCAGCAGGGAGCAGCGCTGGTCATAGCCGTCTTGATCCTACTGATTTTAACTGTTTTAGGTATCTACGCTGTAACCACCTCCACGCTGGAGACAAAGATTGCCGGCAATGAAAGGTTTCTCAAAGATGCCTTTTATGCTGCTGACGGCGGCATAGATTACGGCCGCCATGTGATTGCATTGTTTCTCACCCAAGAAGATCCAACGCTCCCCTCAGGCGCCAGCGTATACCCAAGTGAAGCGGCTTTTCGAAATGAGGTTATAGGGACCGCCGTCATTTCTCCTCTCCCTTTTGTTGACACAGATATCGGTAGCGACGCTATGAAGTGCACTATGAAGATTGAGGTTGATCGAATCAAGTCAGAGGAGCCGCCAGGATACTCAGGTGAATTTGGGGCCCCGGTAAGTGAAAAGCAAACATTAATCTACTATGCTGTCGATTCTGTCTCGCAGCACGACATAGCCGGCGCCAGCTCTAAGATCAAGGCCACGTACCGTCGTGTCCTTCATTATTAGAGCATGCAAGTAAAGTAAGGAGGAATACGATGTCTACTCTAAGAGTTGATTATTTGAGGAGGCTTATAGCAATCGCCTGCTTCCTCGCACTGCTCATCACAGCTTCCCAGGCTATGGCTGCCCAACCCTGCGCCGTATCCCCTGCATCAGGGGGGCTGGCAGTAATGCCGAACGTCTTGCTGATTGTCGATAACTCGGGAAGCATGCTGGGTGCCGCCTTTCCTGGTGCCTACGACAATACCAAGACCTATATTGGTTTTTTCGATAAAGATAAAAGGTATAACTATGACGACACGAACAAATATTTTGTAGAAAACGCCGGCGGCTCCTGGAGCGGCAAGTTCCTTAATTGGGCCTGTCTTACCCGCTGGGACATAGAGGTCTACGTCCTGATAGGGCAGAATTATAAGGATGTCTCGGGGGTGAGGACCCTTGTCGCGAATGCCGATCCCCGTTATCAAAAAGGGGCAACGTTCATATACCCTAATCGCTTTTACAACGATACTGCTGACGTCACACCTTATGCATCAGGGACATCGCGGGGATATAGGCCGGTGCCCTATTATTATGCCGAGGATTATGATAGCGGCATCGCAGCTGATGCTAATAGAAAAAAATGGCCTTATTTGGAAGTGTGCACGGGTCAATATGCTCCGGTAGGTACTGAAGATGACGCACCGTGTGGAGAGTGTACCGGCACCGGCAGCACTAAGGAATTCTATTATCTCCGGATCAAGGTAGAAACAACTGACCCCCTTTACCAACCAACAGGCATATTGAAAAACTTGGAAGACAAGGTACGGCTGGGGCTCATGCATTTCAACGCTGATGATGGTACTAACGCTCAGGGAGGATTCATAAAACAATATGTCAGGAAATTGGACTCGACACAGCTTGCTGCTATCACTGCATCCCTGCGCTTAACATTAGCCGAGCAAGATAGTGATACCTACTTTCCCGCTGGCACTTATTTATTTCATACCTGGACCCCTTTGGCAGAGACCTTGTATGAGGCCGGGCGGTACTTTCAGCAGACGAGTACAGCCTATTCAAGCAGTGACTATACAGTGGCCACTTCCGATTACAAATATCGAGACCCCCTGTATAATGAGGATTATGATCAGGTGTTGTGGTGCGCGAAAAATTATGTCGTTTATTTAACCGATGGTGAGCCAACGGATGATAGAACTATTCCTTGGACAGATGACGCCAGCCCAGCTAGAAAAGTTAGGGATGCCGATAACGATGGGTGCGATGGTACTGCGACGACGCCGGATAACTGTCCTTGCAATAATGCGGGCTGCGGTTACACCTGTGTTTGCGGTGATACTACCTTTGCCAATCTGGGAGGCGGATGGGGCAACGGATCTGCTTTTCTCGACGATGTGGCCTACTATCTTCGACACAATGATCTCAGGACGCTAAACGACGAGCAGAACCTTAGCACGCATGTCATCTTTGCCTTTGGCACCGCGGGTGGGTATGGCGAAACCTTGCTTAGTAAGGCGGCTTATAATGGTGGCGGAAGCTACTTTCGCCCCCAAAATGCAACTGACTTGACGAGCGCCCTCACCTCGGTCTTTGATATCATTACGAACAGGGCGGCGGCGGCGGCCTCGACAGCCATCACCTCCGAGCCGATATCCGGCGTTGATTTGATCTACATACCCTATTACAAGCATCCCCAAGATGATCAGTGGTGGGGGAACATCAGGGGCTTCCGCTTGGGCGCTGATGGCTCGCTACTCGAAGGAGCGAGCGGTAGCGTCGTGGCCCTGGACAGGGACAATGATCTGGTATTGGATAATCCGAAGTGGGATGCGGCAATATTATTGCAATCGAAGGCTGAGGCTGATACGCGGACTATATATACCTATATCCCTGGAGAGACAAATCCTTATCTCTTCGATACTGATTCCCCTCATCCTGCTACCATTGGGAGATATTTTGACGTAAATTTTGATGGTGATGCCACAGTAGACGAGGTTGGGTCTGGACAAGAAGTAAATGCCCTGATCTCTTATATCCGTGGCGATGACAGCGTCGGCTTTACCGTCAGGCAGCGGATAAACAACCAAGTCCCACCCATCCCTTCCCGCTGGTATCTGGGCGATATCATGCATGCCAACCCCGTCTTTGTCGGTGAACCCTCGGCGCGTTATGATCTCATCTATGGCGACGACAGCTACTGGTCATTCTTCTGGGACAATGTCGACCGCACAAAGGTCCTCTATGCCGCGGCCAACGACGGTATGCTCCACTGCTTTGATGCCAACAGCGGTCAAGAAAAGTGGGCCTATATACCCTTTAATCTCCTCCCTCATTTAAAATGGCTTGCCGATCCCAACTGCTGTCACAGCTACTACGTCGATCTCAGTGCAAATGTGTGGGATATAAAGTGGGATAGTAATTGGAAATCAGTGCTCGTAGGTGCCATGAGATTAGGAGGGACTCCGATAGGTGTTGATACCAGTGTACCCTCAGATGGTACGAGCGATACAACGCTCCGATCGGCCATGTTTGCCCTCGATGTCACTGATCCAGAAAATCCGCAGGTGCTGTGGGAGATGAACGGTGTTGGAGCCAGCGATAAGTTTGGCTACACTACCTCCAAACCCATACCGGTGAAGGTAGGAAGCAATTGGTACCTTGTCTTCGGCTCCGGCCCCAAGACAAGGGCTGGCGAGGGAGCCCCTGCAGCCCTTGAAACCCCAGGAGTCGGCTTTACCGATAACAACGGTTATATTTTTGTCGTTGACCCAAGCAGTGGAAGCACTACAACTATTTCCCTTGGAACCTTGGGCAATGGTAACTTTTTCGGACCTCCGGTGGCCATTGACTACGATCTCGATTACAGCGTGGATATGATCTACATCGGCGATATCAAAGGGAACCTCTGGCGGATCAAGACTGCGACAGAGCTTTCAAGTTGGGCCATTGATGTGAGTGGCGCTCCTGGAGTAGCAAATCCGCTGCCGCTTCTTTCCCTTGGCACAGATCAGCCCATCGTGATAAAACCTGCCGTCACTATGGATGAAAAGGGCAGGGTCTGGATCTATTTCGGTACGGGGAGATACTACTGTGCCAACGACAACGAGTACTGCGGCACGGGGAATGTATGCCCAACCAGCGGCGGCTGTACGTTTACAGAATCGGGGATTGGGGACCGGAGTAAATACATAGCTGTGGGGGTCTATGATCGGCACTGGGACACTGATGCTTTTGTCCTGCAAGACAGCACCATTAACTTTACCACTAATCCTAATTTACTTGATCACAGGGTTATTAAGGCAGGTACTGTAGTAGGCACTATTGGAGAAACCAACACTATTGGTTATTATATAGTCGATTACACAACAGGGGAGATAGCCACCGATGTATCAACGAGCGCCAAGGGTTGGTATTTCCGCCTCTTAGAGAACAAAGAGCGATCCTTGGGGGACTATCTGGTCTATCAGGGAACGGTCTTTTTTATCTCCTTTAAGCCTGATAGCACCGGCGCGTGCACCAACAACGGCGGGCTCTCTAATCTTTACGGAGTCTCCTATGCGGGCGGTACCTCAGTCGCACACTCATTCTTCGATCTGACAGGCGAGGGAGTCATAGATAGTGACGATTTGGTGAGAGACGCCAGCAGCAAGGACCGGGGCGCGGCTATCCTGCGTTTGGATAAGGGGTTTGCCGGCGGCGGTCTTAAGATTAAACAGTTTGAGCTAAGCGGCGGTGGCACGACAACCATGGGTTTTACGCCCCTGGCTGAAGAAGGATTGACTCTTAACCCTGCCGGCGATGAGTATTCCACAGGTGTAACTTCGTGGAGGGAGGTGTGGCAGTGATGAAGCCAATGCAGCGAAAACAAGAGTGGTATAAGATCACTATATTATCCCTTATTGTTGTCAGTCTCTTTATGAGCTGGGGCATAGGGTATGCTCAAGAGGCTCGACGTGCGGCAGGAAAAATAAGCCGTTACGAGATGGATGGGGGCTTGCAGGCATTCAATCTGGATGAGAGGTGGGCACTCATCGGCGGGTTCAAATGGAGTCTGGCAGATGAGTTTGATGCCAAGGAGTTTGCAGCTAGATTGGGATTGGGAAAGACCGGAACGGTGGAGTTTAAGGGAAAACGAAAACCATGGGCAACTTATTACGTGATCTTACAGACAATTGATGGGCCTACCGTCGAAATGACGAAAGAGACGGCGAAGGATAAGAAAGCGGTCAAACTCATACTTCATCATAGTGAGATTAAAAGAATTTATGAACAGGGCGGCAAGATCTATAAGATAGTACCGTGCGGCGAGTAATAATTTTCTAGAGTTTTTTTGATATTTATTCAAGGGCCCGCCAAAAAGGTGGGCCTTTTTTAGTGTCGTTTTTTGTCAGTTTTGCCGGGTGAAATTGGCTGTTTTTGGCTCCCGTCTGCTTCTTACCTGTGGCCTTAAATTATTCCCTTTTAAAATCAAGAAGTTATCATAATTTTTCGGCACTATTGTTGGCACTTATCCTGCATTGATTATAAGTAAGACAATCTCTTTGCAGGAGGAAGATATGCAGAGGCGCGATATAAGAAGCAATTGGGAAAAAGGCGTGACGCTCATCGAGCTCGTGGTGGTGATGGCGATCATCGCCATTATGGGTCTGTTTATGACCCCAAGCCTAGGGGAGTGGGTGCAGAACTACCGGATCAAGCAGGCAGCCAGAAACGTTGCCTCGGATCTACAAGCTGCCAAGATGCAGGCGATCAACATCCATAAATATTGCACCGTGTCATTTAACGCAAACGGCTATGTGATCTTCCCTGACTATGACAATGACATGGTATTAGATACCGGAAGTGAGACAACCGATATCTATAAGACGGTAATACTCGGCAATGCATATAAAACCGTGACCTTCGATACATCTCAACTTGGAAACGGGATAAATTTCCCCAACAACATGGTCGCCTTCGACAGTAGGGGTCTTCCGAGAAATAACACGGGAGGTTTCGCAGGAGGAACGGTTTTTCTTATAAACACAACAAACAATAAGGCGCGTAGCGTTACCGTAAGTTCTGCCGGAGCAGTCAGCATTGCAGAGTATCCATGATAAAAAGACAGGAGGCGGCTGGAGACAATAGGAAAGACGGAAGAGGCAATACGCAGTAGGCAAAAGAAAAGAGGCAAAAAGAAAATGAGATTCAAGATACTACAAGGTCTCTTAAGCAAAAGAAGTGAAGGGTTCACCCTCTTGGAGGTGATGATTGCCTTGGTGATTCTCGCCGTAGGGCTTCTTGGTCTGGCTGCACTCCAGTTGGTGGCGGTTAAGAGCAACGCCTTCAGCAGCGAGATGACTTACGCAACAATGCTCGCCCAGCAGCACGCGGAGTCCCTCAAGAACCTTCCGTTTACCGACGGAAATCTGACGCCAGGAGCCCATACAGCGATGGGGAGCAGCAAGGGAGTTCAATATACGGTTACCTGGAGCGTAACGGACAATGTCCCAGCTACTGATATGAAGTCTGTAAACGTGACTGTGCAATGGCTAAGCCTGCGACATGGTGCTGCTAATCAGACAACGCCGCAACAAACCGTTACTGCTAGTTTACAAACCATCATAAGAAATCCGTCCTAAGAATGCTGGGGTGCGTGGTGGTATTAAGAGAAGAGCAAGGTGTCACCCTTATCGAGCTCATGATCGCCCTCGTGATCTCCACCATCCTGGTAGGTGGCACCTATTCCATCTTTATCAGCCAGCAGCGGACTTTTGCCGTTCAAGATCAGGTGGTTGGTGCTCAGCAGGATGGCCGGGCTGCCCTCACCATCATGGCCAAGGACATCAGGATGGCAGGGATGTTGACAGGTGTGGATGGGTTCAGCGTCTATGGAGCCACTGAGGCCATCACGCCAGGTAACAGCAGTACAGGCCCTGACCAGATCAGGGTAGTCTATGCAGCTGAGGAATTCACCTCAGAAGGGAGCACTGTTACAGTAAGTGACGTAAATAATAACGTGGTTACACTCAGCCATCCGATAGGCACTTTTTTTAATGGCTCTAACAAGAATTTCGTGGCCTTCGAGGGGAAAAATGTCGTATATCAAATAAGCAATGCCGGCGGTAATACCCTAACATTGAGCAGCGGCAGTACCCCACCTGAGAGTCTTAAGGATTTTTCTGCCAGGGTCTTTCGAGTGAGGGCCATCACCTTCAGCGTGAGCGGGAACACCCTCCAGAGAAACGATGGCGAGGGCGTGCAAACTTTGGCAGGTGCCAATAATCAATCACAAGTGGAAGACCTGCAAATCGCCTACCAGGTAGATGGTGACACCACAAATTGGTACAACACCACACCTGCTGGCAAGGCCAACACTGACATTAGGGCGGTCAAGATAAGACTCTTAATGCGGACAGCGGTACAGGATACTAATGATCAGAATTATACCAGACCTGCGCTGGAAGACCGTGCAGGTTCAACCACGCAAGATGGTTTCCGTCGCCGGGAGTATAGCACGGTGGTCAAGCTGAGAAATTTTTAGGAGGGATGCACACCATGACTGCTCTTAGAAAGGGAATCAAGGCATGTGAGGACGATTTCCAGCGCGGTACAGCCATCATTATGGCTATACTTATTCTTTTGATATTATCCGTCATTGGGGTCTATGCCGTTTCCACCTCTACGGTGGAGACGAAGATCACCGGTCAGGAGCGAGGTTTTCAAGAGGCCTTTTACACGGCCGACTCAGGAGAGCCTATAGGGATATATATAACAAAGCGTATCCTTCACGACGACCCGCAAACCGTGAGTGCCCTGGGGACCCCCTGGAGCAGTGTGGTAAACGGCAATTTGCTCGGTATGTCAGGTAGACTCTTCACCAACGCCGCGAGGGATCCCAATCAACAACCCGATCCAAGCTCCGCAAGCATCAACTCAGCTGGCCACAGCGTCGATCTTGGCCTTCCCGATTATGTGCTTCTGCTCGTCGACATCGATCGCCTGCAATCCCAGCACTTGCCAGGAGGTGGGGTTGAGTTCGCCGCTGGGTATGAGAGCATAGGGCAGGGGGGAGGCGGAGACGTGGGAGTGCTCATTTCGGTAGACTCAGTGGGGCGATATGGTTTGAGAGGGGCGGAATCGAGGGTGAATATTGGCTATCTCTATGTTCCCGGATTGGCAGGTGGTGAATAAGGGAAGAAGAAGGAGGAGGGGAGATATGCTGAAAAAAGTCATCGTTTTTATAGTCTGTATCATGGCGGCAGGCGTGCTGATCACTACCATCTGCTATGCCAATGAGATGGTCGCCGGGGTCACAAAGAGCTTTGACTCAAAGACCGGGATATTGGTCATGCAAACAGCGTCACAGAGAGAAAGCACGTTCTCTATTCCCCTAAAGGTGACGGTTTATCTCCGGGTAAAGGGGAGGGATATTGAGGTCACCGATGAATGGCGGTTCCTAGCAGCTAACCTCATGAAGGGCACAAAGCTTCAGCTCATGCAATCAGGGGGATCAGTGGTCACGATTTGGATCTTAGAGGTACCCAGATGAAACGGATCATATATATAGCGCTTATAGTCGCCTCTATCATGGGCCCTCCCATCATGGGATATACTGCCGCGCCGAGCGGTCCGCGCATGACGGACTACTGCGCAACCCCTCCCTTCCTGGTGCAGGCAGTCCCCCCCAACATCCTTATCGTCATCGATATGTCGGGGAGCATGCAGTTTCCTGCGCATGGTCCCGAAGCCTTTGGCTACTACGATAATGAAGTCGCCCAGTGCGGATCGATGAGTGCCACCTACGACGGAAGCAAGGAGTATTACGGCTACTTTAAAACTGACAAGTTCTATCAATACGGCAGCAGTAAATTCACAGAGAACGGCGACTGCACAGAGGCCCAGTGGAATAACCCGGTCGAGTGGAGTTCAACAAAGATCCCTGGCAACCTCCTGAATTGGGCCACGATGTCGCGGGTCGATGTCCTCAGGAAGGTCCTCATCGGAGGCAAATCAGCGAGTCACCAGTTAAACGCTCATACCTTACTTAGTGAAGGGGGGACCTGGGACTATACCGATGCAACCTTACACTGCAAATTTGCCGTTTCTGGAGGGACGAACCAAGAACACTCCCTCACCGTCACCGATAGTGGCGGAACTTGCCCCTTTACCCTGTCAGGGGCCAATGTGAAGGTAGATATACCGGAGGCAGAACGTGTCGGCGTTGTCCAGGAGATCGGCGACAGGGACTATGACGACACGTGGGATGCGGGCTCTCCCCGTTTTGGCATCATGATATACAGGAATGATAGTACTAGCAATATTGGAAGGATCGTAAGCGACCTTCCCAAGGATGAGACATCGAGCGTATCGAGCTTTCTCAATGCCCTACAAACGGAAAAACCCTATTGGGGTACCCCCACCGGTGAGGCCATCATCAACGCCCTGGATTATTATAAGCATACGAAGGACACGTGCACCTACTCTCCGAACAATGCCTATATGAGTGAGTCCAAAGATCCCTGGCAGTCATCGTGTCAGCTCAGCTTTATCCTCTTGGTCTCCGATGGGGAATGGAGTGAGGCAATTGACCCCGTGGTCCCTGCACGAGAGGGGCGGATAGGGACCTTTGACAGCAGCAATTATGATCTGAGGACTGATTTTGATGGCAAACAGGTTGTAACGACCTATACAGTCTACGCCTTCTCGAACACGGCATCGGGACGCAATGCTTTGCAGCAGACCGCTATCTACGGCGGATTTACGGACAAGGACAGCAATTATTGGCCCTATCCCTATACCGCCTATCCAGCTGACAGTAAGACCGTTACCCTCCCCAACTCGAGCTGCAATCCCGCTGGCACATGGAATGATACCTGCGTCGAGTGGGATGAGAGCAGGGACGGATACCCTGATAACTACTACGAGGCTTCGGAGGGAAGCGCGCTACAGGACAAGCTCACCGAGGCAATATTCGACATGATGCGGCGCGCCTCTTCAGGCACCTCGGTTTCGGTCCTCTCCACCTCTGCCGAAGGTGAGGGGTCCCTGTTCCAGGCCTATTTTAACTACAAGGTCGAAGACGGCATGCGAACGGTCTACTGGGTCGGGTACCTCAACGGCCTCTGGATCGATCAATACGGCAATATCAGGGAGGATACGGTACAAGATCAGGCCCTGGTCCTCGATGA
>Ga0214473_10008951_pt1 | contig 11838 bp, 8 predicted proteins | sample RVTome_7_FD_203509 | JGI IMG/M metagenome (GOLD analysis project Ga0214473, IMG submission 203509) | Soil microbial communities from uranium-contaminated site in the Upper Colorado River Basin, Wyoming, United States - RVT98D197 | ecosystem: Environmental > Terrestrial > Soil > Contaminated >...
TCAATGGCAAAAATTTAATTTTGACTATTGATCTGGAATTACAAAAAAAATTATTTACAACTCTAGCCGCCCAACTAAAAAGGATTAATAAACAAAAAGCCGCCGCGGTTGCCCTTGATCCAACAACCGGAGAAATCTTGGCCCTGGTGAGCTTCCCCAGCTATGACAATAATTTACTTTCAAAAAAAATCACCATCGAAGATTATCAAAATTTATTTTTAAATGAAGACCAGCCGTTATTTAATCGGGTAACCAGTGGCGAATACCCGTCTGGCTCAACCATCAAACCAGCGATCGCCGCCGCCGCTTTAAATGAAAAGATAATTGATAAAGACACGCAAGTTTTATCAACCGGCGGCCTCTGGTATGGCAATTGGTTTTTTCCCGATTGGAAAAGCGGCGGTCATGGCTTAACCAACATCATTAAAGCCTTGGCCGATTCTGTCAACACTTTTTTTTATCTAATTACCATCGATAGTTATCAGGATTATCATGGTTTGGGCCTGGAACGCTTAATAAATTATTTAGCTAAATTTAATTTTGGAAAATTAAGTCTCATCGACCTACCCAATGAAAAAAATGGTTTTATCCCGAGTTCCCAATGGAAAGAAGAAGTAAAGAAAGAACCCTGGTATCCTGGCGACACCTTGCATTTGGCCATTGGTCAGGGCGACTTTTTAACCACCCCGCTCCAAATTGCTGATATGACGGCTTTTTTTGCTAATCAGGGGAATGTTTACGAACCCCATCTGGTTAAAGCAATCATTGATGATAAAAATCAGAACAATTTAATTTTACCAAAAATTTTATATGAAAATATTATTGAAGCCAATAATGTCGCCATTGTCAGAGAGGGGATGGCCGCGGTAACCGCTTGGGGCAGTGGCCGGCAACTGGCCTCCTTACCAGTTGATAGCGGTGGCAAAACCGGCACCGCTCAAGTAGGCAATGATGAATCACCCCACGCCTGGTTTACCGTTTTTGCACCCTTTACTAATTCAAAGATTGTGTTAACAATTATTATAGAGAATGGCGGCGAAGGATCGAGCGTAGCTGTACCGGTGGCTGATGAGGTTTTAAATTGGTATTTTACTAAAAATTTACCTAATAATTAATAAATAAACATGGTTGAAGTAAAAAAATTAACCCACGAAGGTTTGAAGAAAATCCAAAATGAATTAAATGAACTAAAAGAAGTTAAAAGAAAACAAATCGTGGAAAGAATTCAAGAAGCCAAAGAACACGGCGATTTGTCTGAAAATGCCGAGTACCACCAAGCCCGAGAAGAACAGAGCTTAATCGAAGGGCGAATCATTGAATTGGAGAATATTATAAAAAATTCCGTGATTTTAGAAGACAATCTCTCACAGGACCAAGAAGTAAAAATTGGCTCGACTTTGGTTTTGGATAAGGATGGCCTGGAAGTCAAATATACAATTGTTGGTTCCACCGAAGCTGATCCCAAAAACAATTTGATTTCCTGTGATTCACCGCTGGGGCAAGCCTTAATTGGCAGAAAGATTAATGAAAAATTTCAAGTAACGACACCGAAAGGGACGATTAATTTAATAATTAATAAAATTAATTAAATGTTTATAAAAAAAATCGGCATTGATTTAGGCACTACCAGCACCCTAGTTCATGTACCGAAGAAAGGTATAGTCATTAATGAACCGTCGGTTGTCGCTATTTCGATTATTGATAATTCTGTTTTGGCCGTCGGTGATGAAGCCAAAGAAATGTTAGGACGCACGCCTGATACGATTGTCGCCAAGAAGCCGTTGAAGGATGGGGTAATTGCCGATTATAAAACAACCGAGGCGATGCTTCGTTATTATATCAATAAAGCCATAGGCGCCATCAGGATTTTTCGCCCAGAAGTGATGATTGCCGTTCCCGCCGGCATTACTTCAACGGAAAGAAGAGCGGTAATTGACGCCACCATCGCCGCTGGCGCCAAAGCCGCTTATATCATCAAAGAGCCGATTGCCGCGGCGATTGGCGCCAATATTCCCATCGGCAGCGCTTCCGGACACATGATTATTGACATGGGCGGCGGAACCAGTGAAATTGCCGTTATTTCCTTGGGCGGGATCGTGGCCAATACCTCGGTGCGTTTAGGCGGCTTAAAGTTTGATGTGGCGATTGCCGAATCGATAAAGAAAAAATATGGCCTGGCCATTGGCGAACGGACAGCCGAAGATATTAAAATAAAAATCGGTTCCGCTCTTTATTTGCCAAAGAACGAAAAATTATATCAAGAAATAAAAGGGCGTGATTTAATCTCCGGCCTTCCAAAAATAATTACCGTCTCTTCGGACGATCTAACGGATGCCCTCCAGCCCGATTTACAGGGCATTATAAATGCCATAAAATCCGTGTTATTTAAAACCCCTCCGGAATTATCGGCTGATATTATGGAAAAAGGCATGATTCTTTCGGGCGGCAGTTCCATGTTAAGGAATATGGATAAATTAATCACTCAGGCGACTGGCGTCCCCGCCTATAATGCCGACGATCAGATATTATGCGTCGTCAAAGGGACCGGCATTGCTTTGGAAAATTTAGAGTCATATAAACGTAGCATTTTATCAACAAAATAATGACCATAGGTTTTGATTTTTCCCGGGGAATTATAAAAGAGAAAACCGGTGTGGAATGGTATGCCTATCAGTTAATTAAGGGCCTGAAAGAAATAGATAAAGTCAATAATTATAAATTATATATTCCCAAAAATAATTTTGATAATGATTTAAATTTACCAAAAAATTTCTGCTACCGTCCTTTAAAATGGCCCTCAAAAAGATTTTGGACGCTGGGTAGACTAACGCTCGAGATGTTTTTTCATCAGCCAGACATATTATTTATTCCTTCGCATACTCTGCCTTTAATTTTGGGTAAAAAAAATATTATTACTTGGCATGATCTTGCTTATGAATATTACCCCCAATATTTCAGCGCCAACCAACTAAGAAGCTTAAAATTTGCTAGTCGTCGTTTAAGATTGGCCGATTTAATCTTAACCATTTCAGAATTTACCAAATCGGAAATAATAAAATTTTACCAAATTCCGTCAGAAAAAATAAAAGTTACTTATTTGGGTATTGATGAAAATATTTATGATCCGACAAAAATAATTTCTGTTGATTTAAAAAAATATAACATCACAAAACCCTATCTCTTGTATATTGGCAGAATCGAAGAGAAAAAAAATCTAAAAATTTTAATTAAATCTTTTGCCTTATTAAAAAACCATTACCGAATTGATTGGCAACTGGTTTTAATAGGCGCTTTGGGTTATCAGGGCGAAGAAATAATTCGGCAAATTAATAATTCAGATAATCGCAATGACATTATTATTCTTAAATGGCTGGCCGAAACAGAGAAATTAAAATTATTAAAACAAGCAGAAATTCTTGTCTTGCCAAGTTTTTACGAAGGCTTTGGCCTTCCCTTAATCGAAGCGATGGCCTTAATGGTGCCGATTGTCGCCAGTAACTTAGAGGTTTTTAAAGAAATCGCCAATGACAGCATTGTTTATTTTGATCCGCACAGCTATCAGGACCTGGCTGTAAAAATTGTAAAATTAATAAATGATTTTAATCTGCAAAAATTGAACGTAGCCAAAGGCAGAAAATTAGTAAAAAATTACAGCTGGAAAAAATGTTCTGAGAAAACTCTGGAAGCGATAAATTTATTAAATATTGACAAAAGATAATTTTTTTAGTATACTTTTTTTGTTTAAATTAAATCAGATGATCGCTCCGCCAGTTGGCGGAGAGGAAAGTCCGAACACCACGGTTACCGCCGGCGCGGTAAGATAATTGGTAACGCCAACCCTTAAATAAAGTAATTTATTTAAGAGGACAAGTTCAACAGAAAGCAGGTCTCTCTGCCCCTGTAGGGACAGGGTACGAGTGAAATGGTTAGCCAATCAGCTAACCCGTTCTGCTGGTGACAGCGGAAAAGAGGAAAACTCTATCTGGTGCAAGACCGAATAAACATAGTAAATATGTTGGTAGGTCGCTTGAGTCTATTGGCGACAATAGACCTAGAGAGATGATCATCGCGCCCTTTGTGGCGTACAGAATTCGGCTTATCGATTTAGTTTAAATTGATATTTATGAAGAAAATTGAATTATTATTATTAGGAATTTTAGTTCCGGTCGATTATTTAATGCTGATCGCCGCCGGTATTTGTGCCTATTTTGTGAGATTTACCCCTCAAGTAACCGAATTAAGACCGGTTATTTTTGATTTGCCTTTTAATAATTTTTTTAAACTTTTATTGATTACCTCAATTTTTTGGATTATCATTTTTGCCTTAAACGGCTTATATCAAAAAGACATCAACAAGCACTTATTTAAGTTATTTTTACAAATAATAGTGGCCGCGACTGCGGCGACTACCTTAATAATCATTGCTTTCTTTTTTAATCAACGCCTGTTTAATTCACGCTTGATAATTCTTATTTTTTGGTTAGCCAGTATTTTTTTCGTTTTTTTTGGTAGGCTAATTCATAATTTAATTTGCAAATTTTTTTATTTCAAAGGGATTATCAAAAAAAATGCCGTCATTATCGGTAATAATCTTAATGCCAAAACTCTGATTAGTGAATTTAAAAAATCAAAAAAATATGCAGTCAGCATCGTTGAACATTATCCAAATTTTGATGAAAAAACAAAAAATGAAATTTTAGATTTATTAAAAAAAATAAAGATTGATGAGATTATCCAGGCAGATAATAATCAAAGCGCTGAACAAACCAATGATTTAATAAATTTTTGTTATAATAACCATTTAAATTTACGTTATGTTGCCAGTTTATATGAAACACAATTAAAAAATTTTGAATTTCAAAATATTGCCGGTATCCCGATTATTTCCCTAAAAAATACGCCTTTAGATGGCTGGTGGAAAATTTTTAAGAGGATTTTTGATTTTGGCATGTCTCTGGTACTGCTGGTAATCTTAAGCCCGGTTTTTTTAATCATCGCCTTAATCATCAAACTTGATTCGCCCGGTTCGATACTTGTCAAATTAATAAGAATTGGAGAAAAAGGCATGAATTTTCCATTATTTAAATTTCGTTCAATGATCGAAAACGCCCATTTATTAAAACCACAAATACAAAATCAAAATGAAAGAAATGACGGGCCTTTATTTAAAATTAAAAATGACCCCCGGATCACCAGATTTGGCAAATTTTTAAGAAGATATAGTCTTGATGAATTACCGCAGCTCTTAAACGTTTTAAAAGGAGAAATGAGTCTGGTAGGGCCACGACCCCACGAGCCAGCCGAAGTCGCTCAATATCAAACCCACCACAAGAAACTGTTAAATTTTAAACCGGGGATGTCGGGTCTCGCGGCCATTTCCGGAAGAGCAGACTTATTATTTGAGGATGAAGTTAAATTAGATACTTTTTATATCGAAAATTGGTCACTACTATTGGATTTAATAATTATCTTGAAAACGCCAATTATTGTTTTAACAAAAAAATCTGCTTGAGATTTATGAAAATCGCCTTAACCCACGATCATTTATTTCAAATCGGCGGAGCCGAAAAAGTCCTTTTAGAACTGACTAAAATTTATCCCGCCAGTCCTGTTTTTACCCTTATCTATAATCAAAAATTAAAATTATCGAAGGAATTAAAAATTATAACTTCGTTTATTCAAAATCTGCCCTTTAGTAAACATCATTTTAAATGGTATTTACCTTTAATGAATTTAGCCTGGGAAAAATTTGATTTCACCAATTATGATTTAGTGATTTCCTCAGCTTCCGCCTTTGCCAAAGGCATTATTTTACCGCCAAAAACCTTGCATTTATGCTATTGTCATTCGCCCACCCGTTATCTTTGGAGTGATACGCATCAATACTTGGAAGAGTTGAACCAGCCGTTAATTATAAAAAAGTTTCTGCCAATGATCATAAATTATCTCAGGATGTGGGATTTTGCCGCGGCCCAAAGAGTTGATCAATTTATTGCCAATTCGCGGTTCGTCGCCTTAAGAATAAAAAAATATTATCGCCGCGATTCGACGGTTATTTATCCACCGGTCGAGGTTGATAAATTTCAAATTAATAAGGACCAGGGGAATTATTTCATTATCGTCTCCCGTTTAAGACCGTACAAAAGGGTGGATTTAGCCATTAAGGCCTTTAATCAGCTGGGGCTGCCATTGAAGATCGTTGGCGGCGGGGAAGAGGAAGTTAACTTAAAAAAGATTGCTAAAGATAACATTGAATTTCTAGGCGAAGTTAGCGAGGAAAAGAAAGTAAATTTACTTGCTCGGGCGATTGCTTTTATCCATCCTCAGGAAGAAGATTTTGGCATTGCCGCGGTTGAAGCCATGGCCGCGGGCCTTCCAGTAATTGCTTACCAGGCCGGTGGAGCGACTGAAACGGTGATTGCTAATGAATCCGGCCTTTTTTTTCCAGAACAAAGCTGGGAATCCTTGGCGGATACGATTATTCATTTTAAAAAAGATGATTTTGACAGGGAAAAGATAAAAAATTACGCGCAAAAATTTTCTGCCATAAATTTTCAACAAAATATAAAAAACTTTGTTAATCAAAGCTTATTAAACTATCGCGGTAACATCTTAAATTTATAAAATGATTATTGGCGTGGATCTTCGCGGTCTTGACCCCAAACAAACCAATGGTGTTAGTGTCTATACTTTAAATTTACTGAAACAGCTAGTCGAAACTGACGATTTAAATAGTTATAAAATATTTCTCAACCGGCAAAATTTAAAGGCTTTTGAGGGTTGGTTTTCATGTCCTAAGATAAAATTTTACAATTATAACATTCCGAATAAAATTTTAAATAGCGGTTTAGCTTTATTCAATTATCCAAAAATCGATAAACTAATCGGTGGTGCTGATATTTATTGGTTGCCCAATCTGAATTTTTTGGCACTAACCAAGAAACCTAAACTTATCATAACCATCCATGATTTAAGCTTTAAATTAATGCCGGAATTATATTCCTGGAAAAGACAAATCTGGCATAAATTAATCCGGCCGTTAAAAATTATAGAGCGGGCTGAACAAGTATTAACGGTCTCAGAAAATACCAGACAAGATTTAATTAAATATTATGATTTGGCAGAAAATAAAAGTGAAGTGGTCCGGCCCGGTGAAAGTGAAATAAAAGAAAATTTTCACTTAGCCTCAAAAGAAAATATAATTTTATCCATCGCCACTTTTGAGCCGCGTAAAAATTTAGATTCTGTTATTTTAGCCTTTGATAAATTATTGGAAAAAACAAAAGATCTAAAAAACTGGCGCTTAGTCATTGCCGGCCAGCAAGGCTGGCGGCATCGCTTATTAAAAAAGTCATTAAAAACTATAAAATGCCCGGATAATGTTTCCCTATTAACAAACGTTGATAACGAGCAAATATTTAATTTATATAAAAAAGCCAGAATTTTCATTTGGCCAAGTTACTATGAAGGCTATGGCTTTCCTCCTCAACAGGCCTTAAAAAACGACAATCTGGTAATTGCCAGTTTTAATTCTTCATTAATTGAATGTCTGCCGAAAAAGACAATTTTTATAAATCCTTTTAATTTAAACGAATTAACCGAAGCTTTAGCGGTAGCGATTAAATCATCACTTAACGATAATTTCCAGTTTACAAAATCGCGACCAGATCTTGATTTGTCTTGGGCAATTTCTGCTAAAAAATTTTTGACAATTATTAATAAACTTTAAAATGCGCATTGGCATTGATGCGCGCCTGGCTGGTTTAGCAAACAGGGGACTGGGCCGCTATCTAGAAAATTTTTTAAAAAACCTAGAAACTCTTGATAAAAAAAATCAATATGTTGTTTTTTTGTACAAAAATAATTATGAAGATTATTCTTTTACCAGTGAAAATTTCATTAAAGTCAAAACTAATTTTCGTTGGTATACAATTGCCGAGCAATTATTTTTCCCGTTATTGATAAGAAGATACAAAATTAACTTTATGTATTACCCGCATTTTAATATCCCCCTTTTTACAATTAGAAATTTTGGGTTGACTCTACATGATTTAACTTTGCTGCATTATCCCGATCGCCGGGAGGTTGGTTTACGGCGCGCTACCACCCTGACTCCATTTTTTTATAATATTAAATACAGCTTATTTAAAATTTTACAAAAATTTATTCTGAAAAAGGCAAAATTTATCATTGTTCCGTCAAATTATGTCAAGAACGATGTTTTGAATTATTATCAAATAAATGCCGACAAAATTCAGGTTATTTACGAGGGGGTGACTGAAACTGCCGGTCGCGACCTAAAATTTGATTTAAAAAAATTTGGCCTTACTAAACCGTATTTATTTTATATCGGTGCAGCCTTTCCTCATAAAAATTTAGAGCGCCTAGTTAAAGCCTTTCTAATAATAAATAAAAGCAAAAGATATCAGTTAGTAATTTCTGGCGGCGATGATTTTTTCATGAAGCGATTAAGGGAATGGACAAAAAATATAAATTTAGAGGAAAATGAAATAATTTTTACTGGTTTTTTAGATGATCAAGCCTTAGCAAACTTTTACTTAAATGCAGAAATTTTCATTATGCCTTCATTATCAGAAGGTTTCGGCTTACCAGCCGTTGAAGCCCAAGCGGCCGGATTACCAGTCGTTGCCTCAGACCAAGCTTCGTTAAAAGAAATTTTAGGCAAAGGAGCAATATTTTTTAATCCTTTTGATCTTGAAGATATGAGTAATAAAATAAATTTTTTATTGTCAGATCATAAGTTGCAAGAAAAATTGAAAAAAAACGGAACTTTGAATATAAAAAGATTTAGCTGGTTGAAAATGACCGAGGAAATTTTAAGTTTAATTTATAATTTTGACAAAAACTAAATTTAATTTTATAATTTAATAAACTAATGATCAAAAAAAAGAAAAAGCCTTCAGCTTTTAAAGCCAAGACTCTTAAATTAAAAAAAATAAAAGACACCAAGGATTTGGCAGAAATTTTTGAATTAAATAATTATTTACTTGATTTTCCACCTAAAATCGAAGAATTAAGTGAAAAAAATTATCAGCACTTTGATCAAGAGCTAGTTAGAAATCATGATAAAGTATTAAATAAAGCCCAAGGCCGGGATTTAAAAACGTTAAAACCTTCACCTTATTTATTAGATTTAACGACTGAATTGACCAAAGTAAATGAGGAATGGTCAAAAGAAACACCCATTAAATTAAAGACAAAGAAAAAATTAATTTCTCTACCCAAACTAAATTTAGATTTTAAACAACGACTAAATTTTTCCAACAATTTAAGAGTAGCTTTCAATTTTTTTATTATCTCCTTGTTAATAATCTTACCATTGATCTCATTAAAAACCGCCAATAAATTATTCGATTTTAAAAACCTGATAATTATTAAAAGTGTTCAGGCGGTCAGTGAAATAAAATCGGCCGCTAACTTATTAAAAGATCAAAACCTACCTCAAGCCATAAAAAATTTTAATCAAGCGTCTGATGATTTTGATCAAGCCCGGCAAATATTGAAAAACAACAATCCCTGGTGGCAAATAACAAAAAATTTGCCATTAATAAAAAGTCAATCAGCGGCTTTTGAAAATATTTTGAGCGTTGGCTCGGCTTTGGCAAAAAAGGCAAGTAGTCTAACAAATTTTTATCTTGATTTTTCCAATAAAAACGAAAATTTAATAAAAAACTTTGATTATCTTGATAATAACTTGTCAGAAATAAGTCAACAATTTTCTTCTTTAAATAATTCATTGTTAAGGATTAACAGCAGCTTTTTGCCCCAGGAGTTTAAATTACAATTTATTAATTTTAAAGAACAAATAACGACTTACGAAAATAACCTAGTAAACTTAAAAAATTATTTTTCATTGCTTAAAGAAATTTTAGGTTATACTCAAAAAAATAATTATTTAGTATTTTTTCAGAATAATAATGAGTTAAGGGCGACCGGCGGTTTTTTAGGCAGCTTTGCCATAATCACTGTGGAGAATGGCGAAGTAAAAAAAATGGAAATACCTGGGGGCGGACCGTATGATTTAAAAGGAACTTTAACCAAAAAAGTGATTTCCCCGTCTCCGATGCATTTGGTCGGCAGCCGCTGGCAAATTTGGGATGCTAACTGGTGGCCAGACTTTCCGACTTCAGCTGAAAAAATCATATGGTTCTATGAAGCCAGCGGCGGTATGACCGTTGATGGAGTTATCGCCATCAACGCCGATGTTTTACCCGAATTATTGAAAATAACCGGCGATCTTGAATTACCAGATTATCAAAAAACCCTTACTTCGGACAATATCATTGAAACCTTGCAAACAGCCGTAGAATTTGAATATGACAAAGAAGAAAACAAGCCCAAACAAATCATTGCGGACTTGGCGCCAATCTTGATCGATCGGTTATTAAAAGCCGACATTGTCAATTTTCCAAAAGTTATCAATCTCTTATCTGACAGCTTGATAAACAAGGATTTGCAAATGTATTTTAGGGACCCACAAATTCAAAAGTCAATTATAAATTTTGACTGGGCTGGGCAAGTAAAAGATACCAACGGCGATTATTTAATGGTCGTCAGTCAAAACATCGGTGGCGGTAAAACTGATAAAGTAATTCGCCAAGAATTATTTTTAACTACGGAAATTTCTGCAGCTGGCCGGATTTTAAATAATTTAGAAATAACCAGGAGTCACCAGGGCGATCCCAATGACATTTTTGAGAAAACCAATAACGTCAGTTATTTAAGGATTTATTTGCCCGAGGGCAGTGAGATCATTGCCGCCGAAGGCGGCGAGCTTTTGCCGGCAGCTGCTTTCAAACCAGTTGGCGAAGATTTTATCGAAGACGCTGATCTAAAAAAGATCAGCGGTGAAGTTTATTACGATCAACAAAAAAATATTTATCTTTCAAATGAATTTAATAAAACAGTGGTGGGTTTTTGGAGTCAGCTGCTTCCTAACCAGAGCAAATCTTTCAAAATAAAATATCAGTTGCCATTTAATATTACAACTGCCCAAGACAGCCAGTCGTTTTTTGACAAAATATTATTGGCTTTAATAAAACCCACGGCCAATTATTATAATTATAATTTATTGGTTCAGAAACAATCAGGAACAACCAGTTCTTTTAATAGCCAAATAATTTTACCAGAAACCAAGAAATTAATTTGGTCGAGTGATCCTCAACTGAATAGTAATTTAAATTATCAAAAAAATTTAACTTCCGACAGCTCTTTAGCCGCTATTATTGAATGGTAAAATTTAAAAAATTAAGCAGAATATTTTCATCGAGCGTTTTTTTAATCGCTTTTTTTAGTATTATCAGCCGTTTATTTGGTTTATTGAGAGATCGTTTGTTAGCGTCAACTTTTGGCGCCGGTGACGCTTTAGACAGTTATTATGCCGCCTTTCGTCTGCCCGACTTAATTTTTAACACTTTAATTTTCGGCGCCTTAGGCAGTGCTTTTATCCCGCAATTTGTTAAACTCTGGCATGAAGACAAAGAGCAAGCCGTTAAATTAGCCAATAATTTGTTAAACATTCTTTTTATTATAATTTTAATTTTAACTATAATTTTTTGGTTTCTGACGCCAAATTTAACGCCTTTATTTACTCCCGGATTCTCACTGGCCAAACAGTTGTTAACGATCGACCTGACAAAAATTATGCTCTTAAGCATTATTTTTTTCAGTTTAAGCACGATGATGTCTTCGATTCTGAATTCGCTTCATAAATATTTATTTTATTCACTGGCGCCCTTATTTTATAATTTAGGCATTATTAGCGGAATTTTATTTATCGGCAAAAACAGCGGCGTGACTGGCGCGGCCTGGGGCGTA
>Ga0214473_10008952_pt1 | contig 11836 bp, 8 predicted proteins | sample RVTome_7_FD_203509 | JGI IMG/M metagenome (GOLD analysis project Ga0214473, IMG submission 203509) | Soil microbial communities from uranium-contaminated site in the Upper Colorado River Basin, Wyoming, United States - RVT98D197 | ecosystem: Environmental > Terrestrial > Soil > Contaminated >...
AAAAGTAAACTACCCTCGCCTGAAGGCGAGGGCTTTGCACCTGACGACGAGTGGAAACGGCTAAAGCCATTTCTCACTCGTCTTCGACCCGGAAGTTCGCCCCACCATCCGCGGGCTCATCTGTCTCCTGGAGCCGGATGTACTCCCGGATCACCTCATCGGTCACATTGCCTGAACTGGCCACGAAGTAGCCTCGCGCCCAGACGTGGCGACCCCAGAACGCTTTCTGGATGTGCTTGAACTCCATCATCAACTTGCGGCTGGTCTTGCCTTTGATGTACTGCATCAGCTTGCTCGGAGCCAAGTGCGGCGGCACCGACACGAACAGATGCACGTGGTCCTTGGAGATATGCCCCTGCAGGATCTCCACGTCATTGGCCTTGCACACCTCCACCACCAATTCACGAAGCCGAAGTCCCACTTGACCTCCCAGGATCGCCTTGCGATACTTGGTGATCCACACAAAGTGGTACTTCAGATCAAACCGCGTGTGGGCCGATGTCCGATAGTGCTCCATGCACTCAGTTTAACTGAAGTTTTCGCCTGAAGGCGAGGGTTTTACTCCCATCGTGGGACAAGAAAAGACCCTGCCCATCAGAATTGTGACACAGCCTGTGCGCTTGACGATGGCTGTCGGGAGCATAATAAGACCATCGCCAAGGCCTACGGCCTTGCCGCTGCCACCCGGAGATTCGAATTGGCTCTCTGAAGGTCAAGAGTTTTTTCGGCGGTGGGTTTTGTAGATGACGAGCGTCCGGTTTCGGCGGTCGTGGATGGGGACGGAGTACTCCTCGGACCAGCCCGTCGGCGGCACCGCGATCGCGTCTCGGTCGAGAATCCTCACGATGTAGTCGGCTCTTCGCGGGTCCGGCTCACTTCGGTATAGGAGCGCGGGTCGCTGCGCGTAGAAGGTCAGGCGGTTGTCCGGCACGGCGGTCACGTCCTCCGGCCGCGTGTTGTCACGCAGCCATTGAATGGCTTTCACGTAGCTGTCCTTCTCCGCGTACAAAGGCGTCAGGAGCTTGGGCAGGCAGACCCCGATGCCGATCAGTGCCAGGACGCGGAACCAGGTTGAGCCGGGCCTGCTGGGAAGCCTCTCTGATTTGTCCGCCGTGATGGTCCGCCGGCTCAGCCAGAGAGCGATACGCTCCAGGCCGACCGGCACATAGAAGATCGTCAGCGCGACCAGAGCGAGGCAGTATCGCCGTTCTACAGTCGGCGCGACCCACACATACCGGGCGAGGATCAACCCCGCGTTCACCACGATCACCGCGGTCATCAGGACCCGTTCCAGCCGGTCCGCCTCGTACCGCATGCGATAGTAGAGGCCGACGGCCCAGGGCGCGAGGAAGAACACCATCAAACTCTCGGCGAATCCATCGAAGAGCCTGTCCACCGCACCCGGCAGTCTGTCCAGGCCCGCGTATTGAACCGCCGCCCATACGGGTGCCATGCCTACGCTCGCGTAGGCATGCTCAGGACGGGTGGCAGCGGCAAGCGCAGCTTGCCGATGGTGCGTGTGTTCGGTCCACATGCAGGGTGGGTTCTCAACCCACGCGACAAGGAAGGCTTTGCTCGAATGGCCGCGTGGGTCAAGGACCCACCCTACGAACTCAGCACGGGTGGCAGCGTCAAGGCCGAAGGCCTTGGCGATGGCGGATGGATGAACCATCGCCAAGCTGCGCTTGACGCTGCCACCCCGCCGGATAGCTTGTGCCGGACTCTCGCGAACTGTCACTTTCACAAGCTGGCAGCTTTCCATGTCGCCGTCACTGACGATGATATTGACCTGGTAGTCGCCGCGTTGGCCGGGGCCGGGCCGCCAACGCAACGTTCTGTTCTCCATGGACATGCCGGCAGGGGGCTCGCCCGCCGCATGGGCATACCATGCGACTTCATCACCCGCCGACTTATTAGGGACAGTCCCTATATTTGAATGCACAGGCATGGTGTCGGGCGGCTGGCGACCTTCGGCAAAGGCATAGAATGCGATTCCTTCATACGTCCACGGATCTTTCGGCGATTCCGCAAGGATGGTGTCCTTTTCCGATGCGTGGATCGTGTAGAAGTGCCTCTGCCGGCCCGGCGACCAGAAGCGATGCACCGGCTCCAAGTCCGGTCGCAGGTCTGCCCGGGCATAAGCGTAGTAGACGATGCCGTCATAGTCTCGTACCGTCGGAGGGTACATTTCGAGCAGTGAGTTCCTCTCCTCCTCCGAGATGGTCATAAAGCAGTCGCCGCTGGCGGTCAGCCGGAACTGGTAGACCGGCCGGGACCCCGCCGGGACAGAGGCCAGCGAGAACTTCAGGTCGTCGCCCTGCGAATCGGAAACCTCGATGGCGACCTCCAGGAATCCGCCCTCGCGGACTTCGAATTCCAGTGGGTCTCTGCCCGCGCCCTTGCCGCCGACGGACGTGATCACAGGAGGTGAATTGAACGTCGCCGGCCTCAACTGGTGGGGAATCAATGTGCCGGTCGCAAGGGCAAAGGGGAGCACGGGGCCTGCGAAGCCGGCGATCAGTAGAACGGCGGCCACTCGCGGTCCGCAGCGCTCTGTAGAGACGCAAGATTTTGCGTCTCCGCGAAGCACAATCGCAAGGCCGAGCAGGCCATAAAGCACCAATTGAGCGGATGCCGGCTGGATCGAGTACCCCACGGCGGCATCGAGCCCCACCAGGGCAAACATCCACCAGATCCGCCGTCGCAGCGCCTGGTACAGCAACCACAGGCCGAGGCTCAGGAAGAGCACATACGGCCAGTCCCGCAGCACGTCGCTGCCGTACTGCGCCGGATAGGGAAGCACGATAAGGATCAGGACGGCCCAGAACGACCTCGCCCCGCCGATCAGCGACTTGCTCAGCAAGTACAGCGGAATCAGCGCCAGCACCCGGCACAGGAGCGTGACGCCTTGCGACACGTGGACCCACGAGAGAACCGTGTCGCTCCTGACGAACTGACTGACCGTCGCATGGGCGATCCACAGCAAGAGCGGGTACCCCGGCGGGTGTCTCTGCGCCACGCCCAGCGGATCGCGGGCAAAGGCCTGCGCCTGCCCGATGTAGAAGACCCCGTCCTTGGAGATCAGGACCGTCGTCACAATCAGGTATGTGCCCAATGCCAGGCACAGCCCCCCCAGAATGCCGAGGCGACCAAAATCGGACTTCAGGAGTTTGTTCCTATCCATCGGCCCCAACCGCCACATTGTCATCCTGAACGGAGCGAAGCGCAGTGAAGGATCTGGGCAGAGCGTCTGAGAAAGATCCTGCTCGGCGGCCGGATCCTTCGCTTTGCTCAGGATGACAAACCATGTCCCCTCTTATCCCAGCCCGTAGGACTCGATGATCTTCTCATTCGGCTTGAACTTGTACTGGCACTGGTCGAGCGGCGTGCCGAGGACCTGGACCTTCGTCAGGTCGCCCTGGCCCATGCCCGCCTCGGCCATCGACGTCAGACATGGGACCTTGGACGGATCAAAGCCCATGATTTTGGTCGTCAGAGTGTCCAGCGCCAACGAGTCCAGGCTCGCCAGAGCGACCTTGGCGTCCACCGGCGTGCCGCCGATGGGCCCGTTGCCCTCCATCGCCTCAAAGCCGTCGATCACGCTGAGGTCCGGCCAGATCTCCTGAGCCAAGTGGAACATGTTGAAGTGCAGGGTCTCCTTCGGCGTGAAATTGTATCCCTGGTGCGTCAGCCCCTTGTCGTTCCTCTTGCCGTCGTTCAGCGGAGCGCCGATCAGGACGTTCTTGAGCGACAGCGTGGTGACGGCCCGGTCGTGCGTCTTCATCTTGGCCGCCGAGATGATATACGTGTCCGGATCGAGGAACGTCGAGATGATCCGGATCGGGATCGGATTATGCTCTCTGCCGAACACGTACCGATACACCCACGGCTCTTTGTTCAGGTCCACCAGCTTGATGCCGTACTCTTTCTCCAGGGCCATGTAGCCGAAATTCTGGTACCCCTCGAACGTGCCCGTCTTGGACGGGGCGGACTCGCCGACGATGATCTCGCCCTTGAAACGGGGCTTGAAGAAATCGAGAATGGCGCGGACCTCGTCCGCATGGCTCGCCGCCAACGGGCGCGTGGTCGAGACGAAGTTCGGCTTGACCAGGACCTTCTTCTTATTCCCAATCGACGCCAGGACTTCGCTCTCGATATTCTTGAGCGCCTGGAAGACGATCTCCCGCCGGTCATTGCCCTTGACGATGCTGACCTTGGAGGCCTTGGCAAACGGCGCAAAGAGCCGCCCACCAGCGCCCGCATCGGCCTTCAGCGACTCCCCCTGCGCTCGTACCCGCCCCGGCCGCAGACCCAGCGACCCCAACGCCGCCGCAGCGCCCAGACCTTTCAGCAATTCCCGTCGATTGAAGTGATTCATGCAAGCCGGCATAAGCTTCTCCTCATGGGTCCTGAGCGCACTCGGAGTCTGTACACTCACAGGGCGAGCTGCGTTCACCACTGCGCGTATTCTACCGAGTCTGCTCCCTCACGGCAACACGCGCACGTGACCGTCGTTGTCAGAAATCGAGAGAAGTCAATCCCGCTCGAAGCGCGTATTTGACCAAACCGGCGACACCGGTAACACCGAGCTTGTTCATGATAGTACGACGCTTGGCATCCACGGTCTTGGGGCTCACGTGCAGATGCTTTGCAACCTGTTTGACCGTCAGGCCCTCCGCCAGAAGCTGGAGGATCTGGCGATCGGCGGTCGTGAGATCATCCCCGATAGAGGCGCCCTGATTGCCAGATCCTCGCACGTAGTCCTCGATCATGACATCCGTGATTCGCGGGCTCAGGTAATAACCTCCTGCCGCCGCAGCCTCTATGGCCCTGCGCAACTCATCGAACAGATGAGATTTGAGCACGTACCCGATAGCGCCGGCCCTGAGGGATTCTCTCACGATATCTCTGTCCATGTGCATGGACAGGACGATTACCTTGATGTTTGGATTGTGCCGGTGGATTTGCCGAGTCGCTTCCACTCCATTGAGGTCGGGCATGGTCACATCCATAATGACCACGTCGGGGGAAAGCTCCTCCGCGAGGCGCACCGCCGCTTGGCCGTCCCCCGCTTCGCCAACCACCTCCACGTCGCTTTGACCGCTCATCAGGGACCGCAGTCCTTGCCGAACGATTGCATGATCATCCGCGATCAAGATCCTCATGTAGTCTCCCCTTCAAACAACCTTCTGCCTTCAAGGGTCCCAACAAGGTGATCCTGGCGCCTGCCTGGCGATGGGATTCAATCAGGATCGAGCCACCCAGTTGTTCGAGTGATTGGCGGACGCTCAGAATTCCGAATCTCCGGGAGTTGGCCATCACCTCCTCAGGATCGAAACCGATGCCGTTGTCCTCGACCACCACGGCGATACGGCCCTGGGCACGGGTCATGGACACCGCCACGCGCGTGGCGTGGGCGTGCTTGACGGTATTCGTGAGCAGTTCCCGCACGCCGCGAAACAAGACAGCCCGCACGTCGTCACTCAGGGGCTTGTCTTCCATGTCGTCTTCGAATATTGTCTCTATGCCGTGTCTGACCTTCACCTCGTCGTGCAGCCACGTCTCCACGGCTTTCGACAGGCCCAGGATGTCCAGCGCCGGATAGGTCAATCTGGTCGTAAGGGCCCGCAATGCTCCGAGTGCCCCATCCAGCGGTCCGACGATGCTTGTCAGCGCGCCCTGGAGCGACTCGTCCGACGCGGTTTCACGAAGGGCTTGGCAATGGGCCTTCACCATGGCCAGGATCTGGCTGATCTCGTCATGGATTTCTGTGGCAACGTCGCGCCTGAGCCGCTCCTCAGCCACTGTCAACTCCGAAGCCAGGGCCTTGTACCGTTCTTCGCTGCGGCGCAGGGCCGCGTTGGCGTTTCGCAACTCTCGCGTGCGAGTGTCTACGGCGCGTTCCAGTTCTTCAGCATAGTGCCGAAGGCGGGACTGAAACGCCCGATGCACGTGACGGATCAGCTCCTCCGGATTCCCGGCCTTCTCGACGTAGGCAAACGCGCCCCTGTTGAGAGCGTCCCTGGCGGACTCATAGGAGGCGAAGGCCGTGTGGACGATGACCGGGATCCGGTCAGACCACTGCGTCAGGGCTTCCAGCAGACCACGCGTGCTCAGATCCGGCACGCACAGGTCCACCACTGCCGTCGCGACATTCCCTTGGGCTAAGGCATCGATGGCCTCTGTCGCGCGATTGCAGGCCAGAACGGGGAACCCTTCCTCCTCCAGGATCGCGGTCAGCGTCTTAAGCTGAGACTCGTCGTCCTCCAGAATCAGGACATTGGTCTGGGTCTGTCGTACATTCGTGATTTCCACGACGATTCCCTTCACTGCTTCGCTTTATCCGCTCCGGTCACGAGGGCTCCAGAGGGGGTTTTCGCGAGTCCCCTGATGCCCGGCGACACGTAATGGTCTGCAAGAGACCCAGGATATGATCGATATCCAGAGGCTTCTTCACGATGGTGTAGGCGTTTCGGCGAACCGCCTCTTTGGCAATCCGATCGAACTCCTTGTCCATGCCGGTGATCATGATGGCTACGGCGCTGGGGGTGATCTTCTTGATGGCCAGATACAGCTCCAGACCATTCATGGCCGGCAGGCTCGCATCCAGGAAGACCATGTCGAATCGGATCTGCTCCACAAGCTCCAGGGCGTCGTGTGGGGAGGTCGCCACGGTCACCCTGTATCCTTGCTGTTTCAGACTGGCACGCAGAAGCTCAGCGGTCTTCTCCTCGGGTTCGACCACAAGGATGGCCGTATCTCTGGCTTCGCCAATCAGGTTGACGACCTTCTCCAGATCCAGGGGTTTGGACAGGAACGCAATGGCCCCCTCATCCAAGGCAACCTCCTTCAGGGCCTCGACGCTGTAGGCGCTCATCAGGATCACCCGGACCCCTTCCTGATGGCGCCGGATCTGGCGAAAGGCCTCCACGCCGTCTATGCCGGGCATCCGAACGTCCATCAAGACAATGGAGTAGCAACCGCCACGACAGAGGGAGACCGCCTCTTCACCCGTTGCGGCCGTGGCCACGTCGTAACCCTCGTCTGAAAGAATCTCAGCGAGGGTCATACGCATGTTCACTTCATCGTCCACCACAAGGACCCGTTCTCTGGCCTGCTTTTTCTTCTCAGTCATGGTTCTCTCCAAACTGGCGCATGGGCATCAGACCTGCGGCAATCGGATCGTAAAGACGGCTCCGCCATCGGGGGCGTTGGCCGCCTGGATCGTTCCACCATGTTTTCCCACGATCTGGCGGCAGATGGTCAGACCCAGACCGGTGCCGTTGGACTTAGTGGTGACCAGGGGATCGAACAACGTGTCCATGATCTCCGGCGCGATACCTGGTCCCGTATCATGGAAGACAATCCTGTCTTCGCCATCGTCGTGGATAGCCTCCACCGAGAGCGTACCCTTGCCGCTCATGGCATGCGCCGCGTTGATCAGAAGGTTGGAGATCACCAGGTCCAGCTCCACAGGATCGGCATGAACCCAGAACGGATCGGGCTTCATGCTCAAGACGAGATGCACCTGGTCGACTCCGCCGATTCTCCCGAACACTGCTGCGATGGTCTGACCCAGATCGATCTTCTGCTTGTGCGGCGTCTGGGTCCTCGCCATGACCAGCAAACGAGTGATGATCTGGTCGGCCCTGGATACCTCCTGGTCGATGATCTTGAGCAGGTCGAGCGGATGCGCCCCCTGGGGGAAGTGGCGTTTCAGAAGAAAACTGGCGTTGCGCACCGCGCCGAGCGGGTTGCGCAGGTCGTGGGCGATGCTCGCGGAGACCTGGCCGATCGTGGCCAGACGGATCGTGCGAATCAATTCCTCGCGTGCGCGTGCAAGATCGGCTTCCACACGGTCCTTCTCGGAGCGTTGCTGCTCAAGCATTGCCTGCTGGGCCCGCGCCGCCGCCTCTTCCGCCATTCGTTGCGCAAGGCCGTTCCCCAGGCTGTCGCCCAGACGTTCGGCAAGGGCGATGATCTCCGGGGTGAACCGCCCCCTCTTGCGGTCGTTCATCTGAAGCAGGCCAAAGGTTGCACCGGCCGCACGCAGGGGGATCAATGCCACCGATTCGTAACCCTCGCCATTGCACCGGTTGCGCGTGAGGCCCTGCCGGTCCGCTTCGGTCGTGCCGGCCAGAAGCTCGGTGGTGCAATTGGTCCAGAAACTGCCCTGGGCGGTGAAGAACGGTTTCGACGGGTCGAAGCGGCCGCAGAGAATGTTGCCGCACATGCACTCCAGGACCGGGTTGCCCACGTCGTCGCGCAAGAACTGGCCCCGGAGGTCTTTGATGCACAGGGTGTTCTCGGCCTCCACGAATTGCGGCGGGAAACCGCGAGTCTCATAGTAGGGATAGTCGTTGCCGTCGCGAAGCCGGATGCCCACGGCCTCGCACCCGGACCAGTCCTGCAGAAAGAGCAGCACGGACTGTATCAGTCCTCGCGTGTTGTTGCCCGCATTGAGAAGATGGAGCAGTCCGATGGTGGTCTCACGTTCCTTCTCCGCCTGCTTGCGGGCGGTAATCACGTCGAAGACGGCCACGAAGTGCTCTCTCCTCGGGCTGTACACCGAGATCGAGAACCACATCTTCAGGGCTTCCACATAGATCTCGAACCTCTCGGGTTTTCCTGTCAAGGCCACCCGGCCATAGATCTCGAACAACTGCGGATCAGACTCCCGTATGCCGGGAATGACCTCGGATACCCTTTTCCCGACCACGTCCTTCAACCCGGTCAAGGCCTCGAAGGCGCTATTGACGTCGAGATAGATGAAGTCCCGCGGTCGATCTCCATCGAATAGCATCCTGCAATAGGCGAATCCGTTCAGCATATTCTTGAACAGGGACCGGTACCGCTTCTCGCTCTCCTGCAGCTCCATCATCGCTCGCTTGCGCTCGGTGATGTCGTGAATCAGACCATCAATAAAAAAAAGCTGGCGATCTGCGTTCTCTATCACCCGGGCGCGTTCGATGAAGCAGCGCTCCGATCCATCTTTATGGATGAGACGGTACTCCACGGTGAAGCTCCCGTGGTCAGCTATGGCCTGTCGTACTGCGGAGATCACCTTTGGGCGGTCGTCTTCGTGGATGAGCGGGTCAATTGGACAAACCTCGCCCGCGGATAGCTCATCGCCCGTGTACCCGGTCAACGCCGGAAGCTGGTCGTTGAAGAATTGTATCCGGTTGTCTTCCTTCAGGTGGATACGATACACGATGCCGGGCAGGTTGGCGGCCAGCGTCCGGTACTGCTCTTCGGACTGTTGCAGCACCTCTTCCGCCCGCTTGCGCTCGGTGATCTCCAGTCCGTATATGTTGACGTACTCACGCTGTCCGACCGGTGTGAACGTCAAGGAATAGACCCTGGTCCCGCAACAGACCTCACGGATGCCAGTGGTCCCGCTTTTCCAGGTCTCCAGGACCAGGCCTCGCCAGGGATCGGGCAAGACCTCACCCTGCCTGCAGGACCAGGACACAAGCAGACCTGCACTGGCCTGGTTTGCGTAGAGGATCGTTCCGTCGGTGGCCACCCGAAACACCGGATTGGGGTTTTCGGCCGGGAACTCGGCCAGCGACTCGATTTCTCTCATCGCCTTCGTGCGTTCCGCGCCGTTCTCGCCGGAACCAGCCCGTTTGGCAATCAGCCCGTCTCTCATCTTCCCCTTCGGTTGCCTCGTACCCGTTTGAGCCATCGTTGTCCCTCGTGCCATGCCGACGACTCTCATCCAGCCATTTGGGGATATTTTAGACCCTCCGTTTCAGACCACAAGAGCAAATTTCAGAAAAGGCGTGCGCAACATAGCCTGCACGAGAGTGCACCGCCGATCACGCGGGGGCAGGTGCAAAAAACTTTGATGCAGGTCCGTACCATCGTAGAATAGACAGAGGATCTATATCCCTGGTGTGTGCATGGGAGTTCGTGTAGCAGCTTTTGTCGGGAGATTGGACCGGTGCGTATCGCGTCAGGACAGTTCAATGCGACGGTGGGCGACTTATCGGGCAACGTCGAGAAGATGAAGCGGATGTGGTCGCAGGCGGTGTCGGCCGGGGCGGACCTGGTGCTGTTTCCCGAGTTGGCGATCTGCGGCTACCCGCCGGAGGATCTCGTCTATAAGAGGCAGTTCGTCGAGGACAACCGCGCTGCGCTCGATGATCTGGCGGCCGCGTGCCCGGGCAAGACGCTCGTGGTGGGCTTTGTCGATAGCTCCGACGGCGATCTGTTCAACGCCGCCGCGGTGATCCAGGAAGGGCGCATCCTCGCCACATACCACAAGGGCCTGCTGCCCAACTACAGCGTGTTCGACGAGCAGCGATACTTCGTGCCGGGCGATCGGCCGGTGGTCTTCGACATCGCGGGCCTGCGAACCGCCGTAACGATCTGCCAGGACATCTGGGACGAGCAGTGGCTCGCCCGCCTGTTCAACCGCATCGGCCGGATCGACCTGATGGTCAATATCTCCGCCTCGCCCTTCCACATGAACAAAATCTTCACAAGATGCAAGATCGTCGCCGCTTGTGCGGACATCTTCGGCGGCGCCGTCGCCTACTGCAATCTCGTCGGAGGCCAGGATGAGCTGGTCTTCGACGGCCGAAGCATCCTCGCTGACTCCACAGGCAAGATCGTCACGATGGCCAGGGCCTTCGAGGAGGACCTGCTCGTAGCCGACATCGAGATCAATAAGGGCGGCGCGCGCGTCAAGCCCCTCCAGCCCCCTGCGCCCCAACCGCAGGAGCCGGTCGAGGAGGTGTACCACGCCCTCGTCCTGGGCACGCGCGACTATACGCACAAGAACAGCTTTGGGCAAGTCCTGCTGGGCATCAGCGGCGGGATCGACTCGGCCGTCACCGCCGCCGTCGCCGCCGCCGCCCTCGGGCCGCAGAACGTCATCTGCGTCACGATGCCGTCGCGGTTCAACAGTCCTGAAACGATCGCCGACGCCAAGCGCGTCGCGGACAACCTCGGCTGCCCGCTGCTGACGATCCCCATCGAGCCGATCCTCACGCCGTTCAACGAGTCCCTCAAGGCGGAGCCCCGATGGAACGACAAGGGACTCGCCTACGAGAACCTCCAGGCCCGAATCCGCGGCATGATCCTCATGTCCCTGAGCAACCAGCTCGGCGCACTGGTCCTGACCACGGGCAACAAGAGCGAGGTCTCCGTCGGATACAGCACGCTCTACGGCGACACCGCCGGCGGATTCGCCACGATCAAGGACGTCACCAAGACGATGGTCTATGAGCTGGCGGCCTACATCAACAAGCGGGCCGGCCGCGAGGTGATCCCCGAGGACGTGATCAGGAGAGTCCCGAGCGCCGAGCTGCGGCCCAACCAGAAGGATCAGGACTCGCTGCCCGAATACGACCTGCTCGACCGGATCATCACCGGCTACGTCGAGCAGGATAAATCCGCGCGGGAGCTGGCGGCCTCCGGCCTGCCCGCCCACGAGGTCGAGCGGGTCATCCGCATGGTCGATCGAAACGAGTACAAACGCCGCCAGTCCGCCCCCGGCGTGCGCATCACCCCCAAAGCCTTCGGCAAAGACCGCCGACTCCCCATAACCAACCGCTACACCACCACCGTCACGAAGAAACAACATCCGTCATAACCGCGCGAAGCGGGAAGGCAGAAGAGGAAGAAGGTAAGAACATAGGAGCAGCCAAACCCCGCCGCTTTCTTACCGCCTTGGAGTCTCCGGCACCAGTATCGCATTTCGGCTCATCCGGTTTTTGCGTACTTTTCATAGTGGGTCATCCTACGAGTTCGTATCGGGTTTCGTGCAGGGCATAGATCTTGAGTTTGAAGAATTCGGTGTCTCGAAAGCCCTAGGCTTGGCGTTGCA
>Ga0214473_10008953_pt1 | contig 11836 bp, 11 predicted proteins | sample RVTome_7_FD_203509 | JGI IMG/M metagenome (GOLD analysis project Ga0214473, IMG submission 203509) | Soil microbial communities from uranium-contaminated site in the Upper Colorado River Basin, Wyoming, United States - RVT98D197 | ecosystem: Environmental > Terrestrial > Soil > Contaminated >...
GACTCCAAGCAACATCAGAACGAATATAATTCGCCTGTCGAGATTCCGAAGTTTCAGCCAGAATTGCATCTTATTCCTTGCCCAGATAGGTGCGTTCGACTCCGAGAATGACCCGTAAAGAAGTCGCAATAACGCCCAGACCAATGCCTATGAATATGCCCCGCCTGGCCGTCATCGATGGATTCATTAAAATCCAGTTGGCGATATCCGAAAATAATGGGATAGCGTTACCAATCGAAGCAATCCCGAACATTATGAAGACCGCTGAAAGCAGAAGAAGTACGGCCTCAGTATTGCGCGCCGTAAATCCCCTATAGGCTGCCGAAGCCACAAAAAACGCCAAAAGCGAGAATACGGATGCCTGCATGGGAGCCTGGATATGATTAAACGCCCACATGAAGGGGCTGTCATCTCCGCGCCCGGCGACAAAGCCCAGAATCGCCATGACAACCAGCGAGACCACCGTAACGAGATTGTAAATCCAGCCGCTCCGCCTCCGGGAAAGCTTTTCCACCTGGTATTTAAGCAATCCAAAGACGCCGACTATAAGCGCGAAGGCATAAATGATCTGTGCCCAGTTGGTGATCTCGTTATAAACCGTGTGAGACAATTTTGACGGCACGAAGAATTGAATCAGCATCGCCATGCCGATGAAAAAACAGACTAATATGGGAAGGGTTCGTCTCACAGCTTATACCGTCACAAAAAGATTAACAAACCAGCTTTGATTCAAGAGAGCCAAAATCGCTCCCAGAATTAGAAGTCCGATAATTATCATTTTTGACAAATCCGAACCTTTGAGCGATCCAATCACCTGAGGATCCTTGGAGAGATAACCGGATGCGGCGAATAGCTCCTCCCCTATCAGCACATAATCGCAGGCCACCATGAAAAAGGCCATCTGAATGGATGAATCGGTACCGGCGATTTGAATGGCTCCGATGGCATTGCCGGTTTCGGCGAGAATCAGAGATTCAGCCTCGAATGTGCCGAAAAACAGATTCGTTGCCGGCCTTTCCCTCATCATGATGCCGTCGACCGCGGCCGCGTAACCGAACTGGCTGTCGGTGACGAAGTAGACGTCCTCTGGCCGGTATGCGTCGGGGTGGCCGGCCTTGGTATATCCCTCGCGAACGACTTCCTGCGCCACTGCAGTCACCACGGGGTCGTTATTGGGAAAGATCAGCGGCGTGCCATACGAGGCTACTTTCTCCGCCACGGATCCCAGTATGTTCATGCTTGCCATGGTTGCCGGCCGCTGCATCCCGCCCCTGCCGGACGAATATAGAATGGGTTTGCCCATTTCGGTGGCCCGGCCAATGGCTTCATCGACCGCCAACAGGCCGGCGATTGGGCGCAAATAAAGGCTCTTGCCGCGCCGTCCGCGGAAAATGAATATGGCCACTATCAACCCCACAACGATAATGCCAATGAGGACATTCTTTCTTGCCGTATTAAACCAGTTTTCCACTGGTTGAACCGGCCCGAAAACGGAGGAATACCATGAAGTTAGTGAATCGACATAACTTAAGCGGTAGTAATATGGGGTATTCGCGGCCAATCCAGCATCGATAAATGCATATGACGTATCATCTCGAGAAATTACGCCCGCGCTGGCGAAATTGTCGGGATCGTTCTGCGACCGTTCCAGAACATAAAACTCCGGATTTATCTCCTCCAATTCATGCGGCGGAAGCGGTTCCCATTGCACTCTCAATCTGGCGCCGTCGTCGTTTGGCAGATCTGAAATATATAACTCGGAAGCTGCAATATTGCTGCAGGCAACGAAGATGACTGCGTATACTCTTAAGATCATTTTCATCGAATTGATTTTATCGGCCTTTACAAAATTAGTCAAGGCATATCTCCTCTGGCTCTTTAAGGCCTCGAATCGCCTTGACTTGAATCGCCATCATCGTATAAAATCGTTTGTGCGAATTTTCACTGCCCTAATGGCTCTTCTGGCATTGTGCTGTTCTCCTCGGCAAGACGGCAGTAATACTCTCAATTTCTGGCAATTCTGGTCGGACACCAATACTAAGCCGGTTATTGAGCAACTGGTGGCTGAGTTCGAGGGGGAGAATCCGGGGATAGAAGTTAAAGTCACCGATTTGACCTGGGCCAACGGCCACGAGAAGCTGGTTATTTCATTCGCGGCGAAGCAACCGCCGGATGTCATGGAACTGGGCTCCGATTGGATTGCCGAATTTGCGGCCAATGGTCTCCTGGCGCCCCTGAATTCCAACGTGGATGAAAATTATCTCCTGCCAGCAAAATGGAATGGCGAACTCCACGCCTTACCCTGGATGCTCGATACCAGAATTCTATACTTCAATGTCGGCCTGCTTGAGAGAGTCGGCCTCGGTATTCCGCGCACCTGGAATGAGCTTGCCGAGGCCTGCGCAAGAATTGACGGGCTCGGACCGGATTATTTCGGGTTCGGCTGTAATTCTGCCGAAAGACACAGGCTATATAAGAAATTTCTGCCGTTCCTCTGGAGCAACGGCGGACAGATTCTCAGCCCCGGTGGCGACTCCGCCAGGCTCGATTCCCCTCAGGCGAAAGAAGCGCTCGAATTTTACCTCGATCTATGTGATTGCGGGATTATCGAAAGCCAGAGGCGGCTGGAAGAATATTACAGGGATGGCAAGATCGGTTTCGTGGTCTCGGGGGGATGGTTGTTGAATAGACTCAAAAAAACGCCGCCCTCTTTTAGCTATAAGCTCGTCGAATTCTTCACCCCTGACGGAGAAACGGGAACCTCATTTTTCGGAGGAGAATACCTGGCCGTCTATGCAGGCTCCGACAAAATTGTCCCTGCGCGCAAGCTCGTTGAATTTTTAACCCGCCCGGAAAATTCTCAGAGGCTATGCAATGCCGCGGGATTCGGATTTCCCCCACATCAGGATTCTTCTGCCTTCGATCCCGATATACAGGCTGAGAAAAATCAGCTGCGAAATTCCATATCGAGCCCGTCGATACCACTCTGGGTCGATATCGAACAGGATATCGAGGATGCCGTGGAGGCGGCCATGTTCAAGCATGCGACCGCTTCTGAAATCCTGAAAGCGGCCAATAGGACTATAAACGCCAAATTGGAGTCGTCACGTATTGCCCGTAAAAAGTAAATTGCTGTTGTTTGCGATGCCCTGGGCGCTCTATTTTCTGGCGTTCTGGTTATACCCGCTGGGTTATTCATTCTGCCTGTCATTAACCGATTTTCAACTCCTGCAGGGTCAGGGGAATTATGTCGGCGCGGGCAATTATATCAGACTCCTGCAGGACCCGGTATTCACCAAATCCCTCGAAAATACATTTTATTTCGTCTTTGGAACGATACCGCTCACCACCCTCTTAGCTTTGATTTTGGCCCTCTTTATTGCCGAGAAAATACCGGGCCACCAGATTTTTCAAGCCGCCTATTTCATTCCCTCGATAACGGCGATGGTAGTAATTGCGCTCATATTTTATAATCTTTATTCTCGCGGTGGTTATATTTATTCTCTCGCGAAACTGGCAGGCTTCACTCCACCGCCCAACGGTTTCCTGCAATCGGAGCATACCGCACTGTGGGCCATAATGGCGATGGATATATGGGTGGCGATTGGCTATTATGTTCTCATTTTTCTGGCCGGAATCAAAGCTATCCCGTCCGAGCTGTACGAAGCTGCCAGAGTCGATGGAGCAAGCTTTTGGCGTCGAAGCTGGAATATCACAATCCCACTTTTGAAATCGACATTTGCCTTCGTTATCGTGCTGAATACCATTCGCTCATTTCAAATATTTATCGAAATTTTCGTGATGACATCCGGGCGCCCCTTCAACTCTACGCTGACGACGGTTTTCTTTGTTTATGATAAAGGCATCACCCGCGGCGACATAGGATATGCATCGGCCGCAGCCTACCTGCTTTTCATGATAATTTTGATATTTTCCCTCTTGCAGTTCCGGTTGATTAATACCAAAAGGACATCCTGATGGCTCGCAAGATTCTCATCACCATTTTCCTGATCGGGTTCCTGACCATTATGATATTCCCGATGATTTATATGATTATCCTCTCATTTCAGGAGCCCGGCACTTTCGCTGTCGACTGGCAGAATCTTACCATGACTCTCGCAAATTATGCTGTGGTTTTCAAATCGAATAATTTCGGCCGCTATTTCTTCAATTCGACTTTCGTCGCTCTAATTGTGACTTTGGGCAATATGTTCCTCTGCGCCGTCGTGGGTTACGGGCTTTCCAGGGGGCCGCGCAAGGTAACCTGGCCGATTTTCGTTTCCGCAGTCGCCATGTTAATGATACCGCAGCATGTGTTGATTCTCCCCATATTTCAGATGATGCTCAAACTGGGCTGGTTTGACTCTTACTGGGCACTGACGATCCCCTGGTTGATTTCCCCCATCGGAGTATTCCTAATGAAGCAGTATATTGACGGGCTGCCATCCGACCTCGAAGATGCCGCGCGCGTCGATGGGGCCGGAGAACTTGTTATATTTTTCCGGGTTGTGCTTCCGCTCACCACCCCTGCCCTGGCAGTGGTCGGTATTCAGACATTCCTGACAACGTGGAACTCGTTCCTGTTTCCCAAGATTCTCGTTAATTCGAACGAAATGTACACTCTACCGGTAGGGCTGGCATTAATGCAGGACCCGCGGTCGAGCGACTGGCCGGTCACGATGGCAGGATCGACCATTGCCGCTCTGCCTGTAATTATAATATTCCTGCTATTTCAAAGGAAAATCACCGAGGGGATAACGGCGGGGGCGTTGAAGCAATAACTTATCTCTTCATTTTTAGGAAATCAGAAATTCCCTCCATTATGGCCCTGGCACATTTGCGCTGAAATTTATCGGTCTTAAGCAACGCCTCCTGCTCGGGAATCATCATAAACGCGCACTCCACCAGAACTGACGGCACCGAGCTATAGCGAGTTAATACGAGGTTGCCGTAATAAAGCCCGTGATCGGGAAGACCGGCGCGTTTGAGCAGGCGTCTGTGTATCGCTTCAGCCAACGGCTGGGAATGAGGATGATAATAATATACTGAAGAGCCATTATTTGCGAACGGATTTATGCCATCAGGCAATGCGTTGTTATGAATCGAAACGAGAATATCAGCGTCCCATTTCTCCGCGATCTCCGGCCTGTCATATAGGGCGATATGCTCATGGCCGTAACGGGTCATCAGGACCCTGGCGCCCTGTTTTTCAAGCATCAATCGTAATTCATGGGCTATCCACAAATTGGCATCCTTCTCTTTTAAGCCCGTTGGCCCTATCGCCCCCGAATCAAACGAATGTCCCGGGTCAATTACGATTCTGGCTCCATTAAGCGGCCCTGACAACGCGCGCATCTTTTTGGGCTTGCCATTTAGTTCCAACACGAATTTGGTGCTGTCGTAGTAGGCCTTGTATCCCCAAATATAATCCGCCTCGACCGACATACGAAATATGCGGTCCTGCGGCTGTGACCATCTTACAATCCTGGCAAGAGGGCTTTGGAGATGATATCGAATCCAATCCACATCGCCCGTGACTCCGAAAATGTCGACTTCCAGGCCCGGCGGATTCAGGGTCTCATTGATTTCAAAAGGGAGCCTGGCGCCGATAGGGGAGCTGATTTTGATCCCACCGTCCTTTCGGTCAATATCGATATGCGAAATCTCGCCACCGGGCATCGGCGTCCCCACCGGCTGCAGAACAACGTTTTCGACATTCACAAATCCGGTCACGTTCTCCGCCAGAGATAGTCGATAATACTCATCTTGCATGCCTATGACTTGAAGCATTATTCCCGGAGGCTGATAAAGCAATTTATACCCCAGGTCCGGCCCGGTCCTGATGATGTTATTTTCGCCAACGAGCTTTCCCACCACCGGGGGAAATCGGGGGACTACCGTGACGACCGAATCGTAGCAATGCTCATATATAACGGGATTTTCGACGCTCGATAAGGCATCGGGCTTAAACATATAACACAATCGATGAATCCCGGTATCGGCCTCCGTGAACTGGTAATATCCATAATAAGTCGTCAGGCCGCTATCCGCTTCTTTGGATATTGTGCCAAATACTTCGCCAGGGGAAGTTACGGTTGATTGACGCCCGACTGACATCTTGATAGGCTGGCCCTGGTCGAAAAAAAACCAGCCGGTACCATTTCTGGGAGCTTGGAAAGTGAACGTGAATAAGCTGCCTACCTGGTATGCCGAGACGGCGCCAGGGCTAACCTCTCTGGGCAAATACGTCGACTCCGGTGGCACAATCTGTGTAGAACCGACCAGCACCGGGAGCTCTTGCCACATGGTGTCGCTTCCGTTCACAGCAATAAGATGAAAAATGTAAGGGCCGGAAGAAATATCGATGTAAGCCAACCAACCCCCATATTTGTGCACGGGGATTTCGCTGTCATTGATCCAGAGTCTCGTCCCCGGGGTGACGTTGCCAAATATAAAGGTCGAATCGACCATGGCAATTTCCTGATTCTCCCTGGGGTAGACAACATGAATATTTAATTCGGCATAAAGTTCGGGGCTCAAAAGGAAGATAAGTATGAGGCTCGAGATATAATTCATTTAGCCGGTGTGACTCCCAGGCCCGGGCCATCGGGCAATTTCAGGTAACCGTTTTCAATCTTTACGCCCGAATATGGATCGTCGTAAATCAATATATTGCCGTCGAGATCGGCATAGTCCACCAACGACGCCAGATGAGCGGCGGCGGTAATTCCTACCGAAGTTTCAATCATGCAGCCAAGCATGATTTTCATGTTGTGTGCCCTGGCCACGGCAATCATTTTGTATGCTTCCCGCAAGCCGCCCGATTTGGAAAGCTTGATGTTAATGCCATCCGCCAGCCCGACATACTTGGCTATGTCGCGCGCCGTGAAAATTCCTTCGTCGAGAATTATCGGCATATCGACACGTGAGCGCAGTAGCCTGAATCCATCATAGTCGTCGCGCCGGAGAGGCTGCTCGATGAATTCTACATCGAACTTTTCAAGTTCCCTTATCCGACCGATTGCCTCTTTCAGTGTCCATCCCTCGTTAGCGTCGACCCGAATTCTGGCCCGAGTTGCATCCCTTACCGCTGCCACCATTTCGATATCGCCCGGTACCCCGACTTTGACTTTGTAAACGTGATATCCGGAGTTGGCGGCGGTCTGCTTTTTCATCGAATCGGGATTGGAAATTGATATTGTAAACGACGTTGCCAGGTCGATCCTGGGGGTGATGCCAAAATATCGATAAAGTGGAATTCCCAGCCGTTTGCAGACCAGGTCGTGCATGGCCATATCTATCGCGGCCTTGGCGCTGAAATTCCAGGCCAGAATTCGGTCAAGAGCAATTCCAAGTCCCTCGAGTTGAAATGGATCGTCCCCTAATTTGCTGCCGGCGCTTTCGAGGAATAATTTTACCGATTCCAGGCTTTCGCCGTAATAATATACCGGCGACGCTTCTCCCAGCCCGCCATCGATATCGACTATTATAACCCGCTTCACATCCGAGGCCCCGTGGGTAGTGCGAAATGTGTTTGTCAGATGAATTTCGTGCTCTTTATAACTCAGATTCATCATTTAACCCCGCTCTCCAGAAATTCCACCGTTCTGTCATTCGTATCTATCAAAACTTTCACACCGATCGGAATTGTAATCTTTTCCTTTCCATGGCCGCAAGGAAATCCGGTAATGACGGGCTGTCTAAGCCCTGAAAAATAATCCTTGATGACATGGCCTGCGGTCCACCCTTTTGCGTGGCCGTATCTCGCTTCGGTCCGCGTGATCTCTCCGATAATAAATCCGCTTGCCTCTCCCAAATCGGTTGCCAGGAACAGTTGTGCCAGATAGGCATCCAGCCGATAAGGCTCTTCTTCGGTATCTTCAATAAATACAATTTTGCCTTTGAAAGACGGCAAGAATCCGGTGCCGGCCATTCTTGCTATCAGAGAAAGATTGCCTCCGACTATTTCCCCTTCGGCGCGCCCCGAGTTAATTACCCCAAGCTTGTAACCAGCCGGCATTTCGATTTTCCCCAACGGCGCTTTTTGTTCCAGGGCTCGAAAGAATTGAGCGCACGTATATTTTTTGAGCTTTCGGCCAAATTCCACCGCCACCATGGGGCCATGAAAAGTTGCCAGACCGCATTCTTTATATATGGAAAGAAGCAATGCTGTCAAATCGGAATATCCCACGAAAACCTTGGGGTGACGCCCGATAATATCGAAGTCGATCAACGACAATAGCCGCAGGCAGCCGTAACCGCCGCGCGCCGCAAATATCCCATCGATCGAATCATCTTCGAACGCTCTCAGCAGCGCCTCCGCACGGGTCTTGTCGTCGCTGGCGAGATAACCCAGCTTGCGCTTTAGTTGCGGGAATATTTTCGGATTATACCGATGCGCTTCGAGGAATTTCAACCCTTTGCGAAGCCTGTCCGGCCTCGGCGGCCCGGCGGGAGCGATGATCGCAACGGTCGATCCCGCGCGGAGCTTATTGGGTCTTATAGTCCCGGCCATAGATGGTAGGCAACACTGCCGTGTCTCAACCAGATATCTTCGAGCTCTTTGCGGGGGTATTTAACAATGCCGTCCTCGGCATAATGTCCCGCCGGATCGTTGCAGATAACGGTATCCGGGCCGACGAATCCAACGACTGCCACAAGATGCCCGTCCGGGGCCTCGTGAATAGGTGTGTTTGGCAACTCATCATAGTTGTAAGAGATACTTATGACGACCGGGCGGCCATCGGCCACCTCCTGGTATATTTCATCGAAGCTGCAATGAACCTCGACCCAGGTCTTGCTCATTCCGTTGGCATAGGCCGCGGCGACATTGTGCGGCCAGTTACCATAGAGATCATCGCGCTTATCATATACTTCCCGGGCAAGCGTTTCGGTTTGTATCTCTACCCCATGATAATTCAAAACCATGCTTACAGACGTTGGCGAGCAGCAGTTGCCGGAAAGATCTTTGGGAAGGTTCCTCTGGGTAAAATATGGGACGGCCAGCTTAACATCTACAAAATCGAGTTTCGCCGGGCGACCGTGAATTTGTTCATAAGCTTCCCTATCGGCGTTTGCAGCGGAAAACGACAACGCCAGCCTGCGTAGATAGATTTCCTTCGACGACGCGGCGCCGTGAGCCCGGACGATCACCCTTGCAAAGCGCATTGGAGTTTCAAGCGCCAGGAAATCGATATTCATTTGACCGACGCCGCTTATGGTCTTGCGCGGCTCGTAATCATGCTCGTAGAATTCCCCTGGCCCCCATAATTGATAGTCGAATCGATGCCATCTTGCCGAATCCTTAGAGACCTCTATGAGAAACTCGAGCGCACTGCTTGAATCGGGCCGCGAAGAATTCCAGGATAATATCAATTGTGTAAATGGAAATCCCGCGTCCATAATCGGCGTGACGATCTCGCAAGGCTCAGCAAGGCTCAAAAATCCGATTTCCGCCTCAATTTCGTTGAGGCGGCAATTTACCAGGATGCATTTGCGCCAATCTTCAATGCTCTCCAAAAATATCATGCGATGAAGCCGCTTCCCCAACAACGTTTGACCTTTGATTTCCATTAACGCCGTCATCGAGGCCGCAAAAACGAATGCAATAATTATCGTTTTGCCCAGGGCCTTCACGAAAAAATTCTCCTGGCTGTAATAAATGCTTTATCCAAATTTGCGCTATAACGCGGATTTACGGGACTTAGGCTGTTGAAGTCGACTCCGCCATTTCCCCTGCTGCAGTGTATAAACAGATCTTTGAAAATCGCCAAGGCGACGTGCCGCTTGAAGAAAAGTAGATCGCCAGCACGAACATCGTCCCTGCCTATTTCTAATCCGACCTTCATCTGATCCTTGGAGTCTCGAGGCAATTCAATGCCAAACCGCGCCGCAATTGCTTTCACGAATCCGGAACAGTCAAAACCGAAAAATGACCTGCCTCCCCAGAGATATGGTGCGCCCAGGAATTTGTCGGCTTCCCTGGCGATTTCTTCCGATCCAATCCTCCGAGGAGCAACCATTGCGTTCTTGTCGATAAGATCTTCCTTTGGAACAAAAATGGCGCCCCATCTTGCAGTCTCCGCATTCAGGAATCCCTGGTTCATTTTGCCATAAACTTGGCACCCATATGGTAAATTTGTAAGTCGACGCGCAGAGATATTCGGGCCCGCGTAGGCAGGCGCGATATTCGAATCAATTATATATGGGCCGTCACCATCAAAAGGCGCATTCTCCGTCAGGAATTGCTTTGCCATCCAGCCTTGATAACCGTCGTTGAATTCGATGCAGAAAAACTGGTCGATTTCATCTTTTATCTCGACGATTTCATCGAATAAACCCTGGCTGGTTCGTTCCGACCGGTGCGAAGGTTTTATGCGTAAGTCAGCGACATTAGCGTTTACAATTGCTTTCATTTGTAAATTCGAGGCAACCTCCGGCTCCAACCGGAAAGGACCTCATATGAAAACGATCCCGACCACTGCCCAATCTGGTGGGCGTCGATGCTCTCCTGCCCCATCCGGCCCATAACCACGACTTCGGCCCCCGCTTGGGCTTCCTGAATTTCCGTTACATCTATCATAAATGCGTCCATGCAGACACGCCCGACAACGGGGGCGCGCTTTCCCCCTATTATGACGTGCCCTCTGTTCGACAGCGACCAGGGGTAACCATCAGCGTACCCCATCGGGATGGTGGCAACCCGGGATTGCCTGGATGCAATATACGAAAAGCCATATCCCACTCCCTCCCCAGATCTCAATTCGTGAATCTCCGCTATATGACTTATTACCGACATTACCGGTTTCAAATCCCCGTTTTGCGTTCCGCCCGGAACCAGGCCATAGAGCAGATGGCCTATCCTGGCCAGCGTACCTTCCGCCAGCCGGTTCTTCCAAACCGAACCGGAGGAATCTATGGAGTAATATAGACCATTCCGAGAAAGCCTTTTGATCGATTCCATAACTTCCATGAAATTGTCAATTTGACGTTGAGCCAGGTGGGCGCTTCGCATTAGCGGGTCGGCCAGGTTGGTCGTTATTCCCAGAAGTTGCTCGCCCGGCCGCATTCCTTTTTGTTGAACTGTCGCAAACACGTCATCGGTGTCCATACCGTAGCGATGCATTCCGGATTCCACTTTGAGAAAATAGTTGATCTTTGTGCGATCTTTTTCGACGTTTTTCCGGATATGTTCGAGCTGGTTTAAATCCGAAATGGTAATGTGGAATCCCCGCCTGACTGCCTCGATCGTCCTCTCGTCCTCCTCTGGATAGAGTATGACAATTGGCGCCTTTATTCCCGCGTCTTGCAACTCCACGGCCTCCTCCAGGAAGGCCACGCCGAGAAAATCGGCGCCATGAGCTTCGGCCACTTCGGATACTTTGACGGCCCCATGACCGTATGCGTCGGCTTTGACTACGGCCATGATCTGGGTGTCAGGTCCCGCCCATTGCTTAACTACTGAGATATTATTCTCCAGCGCCCCCAGATCTATTTCTATAAAAGATGGTCTCTGTGTTTTCAATGAAGTCCCCTCACCAATTTATTGGTAATTCCGGCCCATTTCTGGCCCGAAATCAGATCAGCAAAACTCTCTTTTTTCCTGATTAATATAACCTTTTTGCCGGCAACCGCAACCTCGGGGGCGCGGACCCGGCTGTTATAATTGGAGCTCATCGATGCTCCGTAAGCCCCCGCGGTATAAAGGGCAATCAGGTCACCTCTCTTTATTATCGGCATTTTTACGCCTTTTCCAAAGTAATCGCTGTTTTCGCAAACCGGCCCTACCACATCGTACGCATACTTCCGTCCGTTTCTTGGGGAAACCGGCTCAATG
>Ga0214473_10008954_pt1 | contig 11835 bp, 10 predicted proteins | sample RVTome_7_FD_203509 | JGI IMG/M metagenome (GOLD analysis project Ga0214473, IMG submission 203509) | Soil microbial communities from uranium-contaminated site in the Upper Colorado River Basin, Wyoming, United States - RVT98D197 | ecosystem: Environmental > Terrestrial > Soil > Contaminated >...
TCGCCGGACGTGGGCTCATCACGACCGAGATCCGCGACGCTCCCGAGATGTACTTCGCCGAGGACTACCATCAACAGTACCTCGCGAAGAACCCGGGGGGCTATTGCGGCCTCGGCGGCACTGGGGTCACTTGCCCGACCGGCCTCGAGCCCGCGCCGTAAACCTCGGGCGAGGGTGATCGACCCCCCAGCTCACGGCGACTCGCGCTCACACGCGAGGAATCGCTCGTAGCGAGCCCAGGACGGGCCGCCGGTCGCGGCGAGACGCCGCGCGAAGGTCACCGTCTCCTGGGCCCTCACGTAGCGGCGCAGAGGAACGGCCTCTATCGAAAGAGCGTCGTACACGTCCGCGCGCCGCTCCAGCTCCGCTTCGGCCTCGCGCCAGGCCACCGCCTCTGGAGCCCGCTCCACGAACCGCACGATGGCTTCGCGGTGGCCCGTCCAGGTGGCGTGGAAGTCCGGGTGCCATGGATCGTCGAGCACCGGCCAACGGGCGAGCAGAGCCGCAGCGAGGTCCGCTGCAGCGTCTTCGCTGTCCGCCTCAGCGACTTCGAGTGGTCCCGACGCCGCGTCGAGTCGCGCCTCGAGCGCGTTCAAGCGAGTCGTGGCGTCCCCGAGCCCCTCGACGCCCAGGCGCGCGCCGAGCGCCGCCATCACCGCGGCCTCTTCGGGCAACGTGACGTCGCGCTCCGGACCTGAAGCCGGCGCGACTTGCCGGAGCCAACGCTCGGACGTGGTCGTGGGGACATCGACGGACTCGGAGGCGATCCGCACGCGTGTGTGGGCCTCGAGGAGGGAGATGCGACCATCGCGGTCGAGGTCCAGCGTATCGCGCGGCAGGGGGGCGCCGTCCCGGTCGAGCCCGGCCAAGGCGTGGAGAAGATGGAGGCCATAGGCCTCCTGGGCACCGCGGTCCGGCTCGGGATCGCAACCGCTGGCCGTGTCGTCCCAGGTCGAAGCGAAGACGCCGCAGACGTCGTGCCGCGTCGGACCCCGCGCCGGGTCGGCCGCCTCGAAGACCAGCTCGGCGAAGCCCCCCGAGTAGCAGGACGTGATGACCAGCCGCAGAGGTCGCGGCGCAGGGGACTCGTCGAGCAACGCAGCCAGCTCGCTCACCGAAAGGGTGGAGCCGCCCCACAGGATCAGCACGTTGTCGCGGGCCCGCTCGCCCAGATCGCCGTGAGCCGCGACGTAGACCAGAAGCGGTCGCGGATCGGGTTGCCCTAAGCCCGCGGTCAGCGCGTCGACGAGAGCCGCGCGCGTGAAGGGGCCGTCCGCCCGAAGGTCCGTGGGCCGATACACCGCGTCGCGTCCCGCGCGCGGTGCGAGGAGGGTCCCGAGCTCGCGCATGAGCGGATCGCCGCGATCGGCATCGGTCAGCTCCTGAACGCCTTGGCTGTTCGCCCCGCCGGCGAACAGGATGCGCCCGGGTCCCGAGAGGACGCGGGTCGCCAACGCCACATCCTGCTCGAGGGACACCTGGTTGCTCGCCGGCCCATCGCCCCCGCCCACCACCAAGAAGCGCATGGGACCCAGGGGAGAGGGCGTCGAGGGACGCCCAGCCACGGGCGATGTGTCGGGCTCGGGCTCGCGGGACGGGTCGGCAGGGGAATGCATCTCGGATGGCGCCCCGAGACCGATGGCGATGAGCACTCCCGCGGCCCCGAGACCGGCGCCCACACCGAGGACGAGAAGGTCCCTGCGCACGCGCGCATTCTGCACGAAACCGCTTCGCGTAACGAGTCCGCGGACAACGACTTGTGCTCGGATCGGCGAAGAGCGAGGATGCACCCATGCCCTTCCCGTGGTTGCATGCCAGCGTACCGATGACCTTGCGCAAGACCTTCGCCGAGCGAGCCCTCGCCGCGCAACGACGAGAGATCGCCGATCGCGCGACGATTCTCATGCACCTCGGACTTGCACGCGATCAGGCCGCGGCGCGGTGCCGGCAGAATCTCGTCTGGGAGTTCGAGCTGCAAGCGCGCCCAGCCGTGCTGAGCGAGGTCAACAAGCTCGTCGCGGACGTGTTCAAGCGCAAGGCCAAGTGAGATTGGCGGGCGTGAGTTAATTCACAGCGACCACGCCGGACGCGGCTACATGGCGCAGACGAGGTTCGAGCGTGACGTCTTCCTCGGCGCCATCGAAGGTGAGCGACTCGTGGTGCTCGGGGCGCAGCGCGCACGCATGGGAATGCCCGGCGCGAAACGAGACGCGGCCAACCTGTTGCTCGCGCGGTGGCGGAGGCGACGATTGCAGTGGAGCATTGCTGAGTAGCGTGTTCGAAGGAACTCTGGGAGGCAGTCGATGAGTCGAGAGGATATCTCGCAGGCATTCGAAGACGTTTCGGTCATTCGGGGCCTGTTCATCACCTCCATGCCGGACTGCCTCCTTTTCGATTCCTGGATGCGGGCCGGGAGTGAGTGGAACGCCGAGGGCGTCGCGTCGTACTTCGGCGACCTCGCGAGAGCGAACAAGGAGGGGCTCAAGGCGTTGGGCTCGTGGTCGGCGGAGATGCAGGTGACGATCCAGTCTGCCGACTTGTTGATCGTCCTGCGCGAGGTCGAGACGGACTTCGTGATCGCATTCGTGTTCGATCGGGAGACGCCCCTCGATGTGGTGCGCCTCCAGATCAAGCGCGTCCTCGAACACGTCGGCTCGTTCCTGCCGACCGTCCAGGCCAAAGAGCAGCCTGAGGGCGTTCGGCTGGTGGAGTTCCTCCAGCGCTATTCCCCCGATCCCCACGCGGCTCTGCTGCGCGTCGCGCTGCAGACCGGAATCGATTTGGAGATTCTGCAGCGTCCGGAATCCCTCACGCCCGAGCAGGTCGAGGCGGTCAAGGAGTCAGCACGCGACATTCTGGGCCTCCAGAACCTGGAGTGGGTATGACTGCACACGAGAGGGTGGCGGCCCAGAGTAGTCGACTCCCGGACCACGACCTGGCGTTCCTCGCGCGGGTGCCAGTGATCTACCACTGCCACCATTTCAACCTCTTCCTCGACCAGACAGTCGACGACGCATTGGGGGGAGGCGCCGGAACGCGTCTGCGTATCGAGGCGGCCCGCGAGGCCGCATACGACCTGTTGGCCAACCTATCGTCCGCCGCCGGCGCCGTGACGCCGGCAGAGCGCCTCGAGCTGGCGCGGGCCGTGTTCGCAGCCATGGGCCACGGTCGTCTCGAGCTCTCGGCGGACCGCGACGGCGGGCGAGCCCGAGGCGAGTACCTCCACTACGGGTTTGCGTGGCACGAGAAGTACGGCCGCGCAGTGCGGCGGAGGCGGCCGGCGGACAGCTTCGCGGCTGGATTCGCAGCCGCAGCCACCGAGGTCGCGTTCGACATTCCGCGCGAATCCATGGACTGCACCGAGACGGCGTGCGTGGCGATGCGCAGCCCCAGCTGCGAGCTCGAGCTCGCCCCCGGTGCGCGCGCCCCCGAGCGCGTCCCGGTCGATCGGACCGCCAGCGAAGCCGCCGTCAGGCGGTCCTTCGGAGGAATCGGCGAGGAGCGGATCACCACAATTGTCAGGGCACTCCGGGATTTCACCGCCGATGTGCGCGGGGACGAGCGGGGGCTCATCCAGGCCTTCGGCGTCTTCATGACGCTCAACGTCGCGGGCTACTACAACCGCATCTCCTACGACACGTTGATGCGCATAACGGAGGTGGCGCCTCAATCGGTCCAAGTGTTGGAGGCACTGCTGCGGGAGTCAGGTCACGTCTGTGTCTTCAACACCTTCGGCGGTATTCTGCTCTCGCCCGAGTGGGAGGGTCTGGTTGGACCGGTCAGCGGAGGGGTCGAAGAGATCGTCGCGGGCTGTTGCGCCATCGGGAGGGCGCTCGGCTTCGGTCACTGGACCATCACCGAGGTCGAGCCGGAGGACCGGCTGGTCCTGCGGACGCCGTCGACCTACGAGAGCACCTATTGGCGAACCAGATACGATCGGGCGGAGGTCGGACGATGCTACTTCCTGCAGGGCGCGGCCCTGGCGATGATGCAGCTCGCACATCGGGTTCCCTGGAGCGATTCGCCCAAGCTCAATCAGGAGTTCTACAACGACCTCTTCCGCAAGGGCGTGCCCTGGAAGGTACAGGAGACGCGATGCATCAGCCGCGGCGACGAGATGTGCGAAGCGGTCGTGACAGCCTGCTAGGTCTGCGGCGCGACCACGGTTGCGTGCGCGACCTGATGTGGCGGTGTGACCTGCCCGATGAGACCGGGCTTGACGCCTTCGTTCGCGCCCTCGAGCACGCGGGATTCCGGTTGGACGACCCGGGGCCCCTGCTCCGCATCCTGCGACGGCCCGACGGCGACGCGATCGTGATCGTGCCCAGAACGCGTCGGGTGCAGGTGAGGGTGGGCTTCGCTGTCCCGATGGCCGAGCGAGCGCACCGGGCCGGAGAAATCGCAGCGGTGATCGCACGAGCAGCCGGCGAGGTAGGGAACACGGCCTGAAATCTCGACCACTGGCGCCTCGAGTACTCGGCCGAGATCTCGCAGATCTCCTTCGGAGCGCCCGTCTGACAACGCCGACGTTCTCCGCTATGCTGGACGCTCTTCCGCGCGGGGCCCCGGCTGTGGCCTCCGTGCCGACGCTTGGAGTGGAGCATGCGATTCTCGTTCCTGTTGTCGTCCCCGTGCCTGCTGGTCCTCACCGGTTGCAGCGCGCTCGTGAATCCGGACGAGTCTGAGCTGGCTCGCGTCGACACCGGGCCCGTGGCGACCACCGACTCGGGCGTGATGCGCATCGACGCTGGCCCCGGGCCGACGGACGCCGGTCCCGCGAGGGACGGTGGACCGCTGGCCGACGACGGAGGAAGCCCTCCGACGGACTCGGCGCCCCCGCCGTGCACGGACGGAATGCGGAGCTGCGACGGGGACTTCGCAGTCGTCTGCGTCGCCGGTGTCCCTCAACGGACAGCGTGCCCCCACGGCTGTGATCCGGGGACCATGGAATGTGCCCCGCCTCCGATGGCTTGCCCGGGCGTCGTGCCCATCGCGATTGGGGATACTCTTTTCGTCGATCTTTGTGGGACAGGCGACGATGAGAGCCATGTCGGCTCGGCAGAGTGCACCTCGTCCGGTCGCGCCGACGGGGAAGACCGGGTCTTCACGTTCACGCTCGCGACCGAGGCCGACATCCTCGTCGACATGCGCGACGCCGACGGGAGCGTCGCCATCGACACGATCGCCTACATCCGTTCGCGATGCGGCAACCCGGAGAGCCAGGTCGCCTGTAGCGATGACATCCTCTGCAGCGAGTCGGACATCATGACGGGATGCATGGGCGGGCTGCAGGTGCGCCAGTCGCGCATTCGGACCCACCTTGCCGCCGGAGCTTACTACCTCTACGCCGACTCCTTCGACTATCGCACGAGCATGGGTGGCACCTTCGCGTGCGGCACGGTGCGCCTGTCCCTCACCACGCCCTGAGGGTCGTCAGGCCTCGCGGGCGGCGATGCGCGCCCAGGCGTCCTTGAGGGAGATGGTGCGGTTGAGCACGAGGTGCCCGGGACGGGAGTCCTGCGAATCGACGCAGAAATAGCCGATGCGCTCGAGCTGCAAGCGCGTGCCTGGCTTCGCGGACGCCAGCGCAGGCTCGACCCAGCAACTCGCGAGCACTTGCAGCGACTCCTCGTTGAGGTGCCGGAGGAAGTCGTCGCCCTCCTCTTCCATCGGGTCTTCGCGATTGAAGAGCCGGTCATAGAGGCGCACTTCGGCTTCAACGGCGTGCTCGACGGACACCCAGTGCAGCGTGCCCTTCACCTTGCGCCCGTCCGCCGGGGTGCCGCCGCGGGACTCCGGATCCCAAGTGCAACGGAGCTCAACGACCTCGCCCGCGTCGTCCTTGACGACGTCGACACACGTGATGAGGCAGGCATGGCGCAGCCTTACCTCGCGCCCGGGTGCCAGGCGGAACCACTTCTTCGGAGGATCCTCCATGAAGTCGTCCCGCTCGATGTATACGACCCTCGAGAACGGCACGCGCCGGGACCCCTGCGCCGGGTCCTCCGGGTGGTTGGCCGCCTCGAGCTCCTCCACCTCGCCCTCCGGGTAGTTGTCGATGACCACGCGAAGGGGCCGCAGCACGCCCATGCGACGGAGGCAGCGCCGGTTGAGGTCCTCGCGCACCGCGTGCTCGAGCAGCCCGACGTCCACGATCCCGTCCTTGCGGGCCACACCGATGCGATCGCAGAAGCTCCGAACCGCCTCCGGCGTGACCCCGCGGCGGCGCATGCCCGCGAGCGTCGGCATGCGGGGATCGTCCCAACCGCTGACGTGCCCACCCTCCACCAGCTGCTGAAGCCGTCGCTTGCTGAGCACGGTGAAGGTGAGAGCCAGGCGGGCAAACTCGATCTGCCTGGGTGGCTGCTCGAATGGGAGCTGGCGAAGGAACCAGTCGTAGAGCGGCCGGTGGTTCTGGAATTCGAGGGAGCACAGGGAGTGGGTGATCCCTTCGATGGCGTCGCTCTGACCGTGCGCCCAGTCGTAGATGGGATAGATGGGCCACTCGGCCCCCGTCCGATGGTGCGGGGTCTTCACGATCCGGTACATCAAGGGATCGCGAAGCTTCACGTCGGGAGATCGCATGTCGATCAGGGCCCGGAGCACGTGCTCGCCTTCGGCGAACTCGCCCGCGCGCATTCGTTGGAAGAGATCCAGGTTATCGTCGACGGAGCGGGCGCGATGCGGGCTGTCCACGCCGGGACGATGGAAGTCGCCGCGGTTCTTGCGGATCTCTTCGGGGCTCTGGCTGTCGACATAGGCCTTGCCCTGCCTCACGAGCTCGAGCGCCATCTGGTAGAGCTGCTCGAAGTAGTCTGAGGCGTAGTACTCGTGCTCACCCCACTCGAAGCCGAGCCACCTGATGTCGTTCTTGATGGACTCGACGTACTCCACGTCCTCGGTGCTCGGATTCGTGTCGTCGAACCGCAGATTGCACGCCCCATGCGGCGCGAGCGCGGCGATGCCGAAGTTGAGACAGATCGCCTTGGCGTGTCCGATGTGCAGATATCCGTTGGGCTCGGGCGGGAAGCGCGTCATCAGGCGCCCCCCGTTGCGCCCGGCGGCGAGGTCCTCGCGGACGATGTCCTCGATGAAGTTCGGCGGCCCGTCGTCCCGACGCGCCCCTTCCTGCGTTTCCTTCGCGCTCGTCATGCGGTCGACTCCTGGTATCGAGTGCGGCCTATAGCAGCGCCGCGTGCCGTCGGCCAGCAGCACCGAGTATGCTCCCTCCGTGGGCCGCCGCATCGCGATCCCCTTCGCGCTGTTGTTCCTGGCCGCCAGCTCGGCAGCCGCGGGGACATGGCTGCTGGCGCCCGTCCTGTTCCCCATCGACGACCCGGTCCCGGGCGAGCCGGGGCCCGGCCGGCCGGCTGCGGTGGAGCCGACTGCCCCCCCCGGTCCTTCCGCGCAAGAGGCGCCGAGGCCCGCGGGCCCGGCCGACACCGACGCTGGAGCCGCGCACCCTGCGCCCTCGACTCGCCGGGGCCCGGGCCGGGCCGGCCGTCGCGAATCACGCGACGATCCGTCCACGCCGCTGGTGATCGAACGGGACGACCGCGGCATCTTCGTCGTGAGCAGGGCGCAGATCGAACAGGAGCTCCAGAGCGGGGAGGGTCTGCGGGGTGCACGCGCCCATCGGCAGGAGCTTCCCGGAGGCGTTGCGGGCTTCCGTCTCGCGGGCGTGAGTCGTGGTGCCCTCGGACGACTCGGCCTGCGCGACGGCGACGTGCTGACCGCCATCAATGGCGTGAGCGTCGACTCGGCGGATGCGGCGCTGGGGGCCTTCCAGCGCCTGAGGTCCGCGGGGAGCTTGCGCGTCACGGTGGTCCGGGGGGGAGGCCCCGTGACGCTTCACTATCGGATCGAATGAAGGGCCCGCCCAAGCTGGGCAGGCCTTTTCTCCGAAATCGGGTTGATCGGCGTTCGCCGGCGAGCGACCGTTGTGGGCCCAACGTGGGAGCTAGGGTCCTTCGGACCCGTCGACAGTCATGTTCAGCAAGGACCATCTGCGGGAGTTCAAGAACGCTCCCTGGACGACGGCCGAAGAGATGTCGGCCTACGTGGCCGATGTCGGCCGCCTTCACCCCGAAGACGTCGAGCGTCTGCTCGACATGCTGCTCGATCGCAAGCTCGTTGCCCAAGGGCACATGCATTTGAATCGGTGCGCCGTGTTCGCGGCGATCGCGCCCCAGGCCCTGGACCAGGCCCTGTTCGGCCCCTTCGTGCGCGCCCTCGAAAAGGCCGACGACGAGGTCCGGGGAATGCTGGTGCCGCTCATCCCGCGCACCAACAACGTGGAGCAGCACGACCTGCTCTGCCGGTACCTCGGCAGCGAGGTGGTGCCGCTCCGCAATCTGGCGGCTGATCTGCTGCGGCAGATCGGTGGTCCCTCGGCCCTGGGTCACCTGACGCAGATGGTCCGCGGGCGCCACTTCGCCGGCCGGACCGAAGCGATGGACGTAATGCTGCCCAAGGCCCGGCACCGCGCCCTGCCGCTGCTTCAGGCGGTGCTCGAGGCGGGCTCGCCGAGGGAGCGGGCCGTCGCCCTGCGCCACTTGAGCGACCCGGAATACGTCTCCGGGGCCGTCGAGCAGGCCGCCTCCATCGTGCACGACGCCCTCGACGACAGCGACCGCCGCGTCGCGGGCGAAGCCGTCAAGGCCTACGGCCGGTTGGTCACTGAAGAGCGCTTCTTCTACGAGCTCGAGCACCGGCTGTACGCGCCCGACGTGGACCCCGCCCTCGTCCAGTCACTCGGGAGCTACAGCTCGGAGCGGGCGCTCGCGGTCCTCGAGCACAAGATCCGCGTCGGGCCGAGCACGATCCGACTCGCCGCCATCGACGCCCTCAAGGACATCGGCAGCGATGCGATCATCCCGCTCCTCGTGGACGCGCTGCAGATCGACGACGTCACGGTGCGCAAGCGGGCGACGGAGGTCCTCTCCGAGCTCAGCGTCGAGGGCAAGATCGACCTGGCGCGAACTGTGCTCGAGCTCCTGCGGAGCAAGTCGACCGAGGTTCGCCGCATCGCTGCTCACCTGGCCCGGTCGGTGGGCGACCAGGAAGGACAGGTCACCGACCAACTGCTGGCCTATCTTCGCGATGAGGACTGGTGGGTTCGGGAGCGCGTGCTCGACGCCCTCGCGGAAATGTCCGGCCCGGATCTGACGCCCCACATCGTCGGGTACCTGTCGGATCCGTCGCCGGTGATCCGTCGCTATGCCATCGGAGGCCTCATCCGGCTCAGGGACCCGGGTGCCCTCGGGGCCATTCTGCGCGCCGCCGTGGAGGACGAGGACTGGTGGGTACGCGAGCAGTGCGTGCAGGCCACGGCCGAGCTGGGCGATCCCAGGGCCGTGCCCTACCTGAAGAAGCTCGCCCTCGACCGTCCCGACCTGCGCATCCCGGCCATCGAAGCGCTGCGTGCGCTCGCCGCTCACGACGTGATCGTCGAGCTCGGCGAGCTCGGCGCAGACGACGACGCCAACGTGCGCCTCGTCGTTCTCAAGGCCCTGGGCGAGGCGCCCAGGGGCCGCGAAGCCGCGCTGTACGTCCAGGCGTGCCTCACCGACAGGGACGCGCGGGTGGCCAAGAGGGCGCGGGAGCTGATGCAGACGTGGGAGATGCCGCTCGAGAAAGAGTCCGTGGTCGCGGCCATGGGTCTCTTGGATCGCCTGCTCGTGGCGGGGGTGCACGCGAAGGCCGACGACATCGTGCTCGAAGCGGACCGGCCCCCGTATATCAAACGGCTGGGCGCCATGTCCGCCATCAGCAAGGGCGTGCTGTCCAACGCCGAGCTCGAGTCCATGCTCTTTCCGCTGCTCAATCGCTTCCAGCGCGAGGCGCTCGATGGGGGCAAGGACGTGGACTTCAGCTATCACGTCAAGTCGTACGATCTGCGGTTCCGGGTCAACCTCTTCCGGCAGCTCACAGGCACGGCGGCCGTGTTCCGGCACGTCAAGCAGCAGCTGCAGGAAATGGCCGAGCTGGGCCTGCCCGACATCGTGAGCACCTTCGGCGACTACGCCAACGGGCTCGTCCTCTTCGGCGGACCTACAGGTGCCGGCAAGTCCACCAGCCTGGCGGCGCTGATCGACTACATCAACCGCACCAGCAGCCGCCACATCATCACGATCGAGGATCCCGTCGAGGTCATCCACCCGCAGAGGGAGTGCCTCATCAATCAACGCGAGATCGGCACGCACGCCAGGTCCTTCGGCCGCGCGTTGCGCTCCGCGCTGCGCCAGGATCCGGACGTGATTCTCGTCGGCGAGCTCCGCGACCTCGAGACCATCGACTTCGCGGTCAATGCCGCGGAGACTGGGCACATCGTGCTCGGGACGGTCCACACGGTGTCCGCCGACGCCAGCATCGACCGGATGGTGCACGCCTTCCCGGCCCGGCAGCAGGGATTGATCCGGTCCATGTTGGCCGAGTCGCTCAAGGCGGTCGTGTGCCAGCAACTGCTCGGCCGCACAGACCGGTCCGATCGCAGGATCCTGGCCGCCGAGGTCCTGCTGGTCAACGACGCCGTCAAGAACCTCATCCGCAACAACAAGAGCTTCCAGATTCCGTCGGTGATCGCGACCCACCGCGAGCAGGGCATGCAGTCGATGGACCTGGAGCTCGAACGCCTCGTCAGGGCCGGCCTCGTCGAGCCCGAGGAAGCCCTCATGAAGTCCGTGGACAAGAACGCGTTCGCGAGCATGCTCGAGGCCGCGGGCTACCTCGAGGCGCGGGACGATCGGGGATCGTTGCCCCCGGGGCTCCGGCACTCCTACCCGCCGCTAACGAGCCCGCTAGTGCCGCCTGCCGCGGTGGTGCCTTCCGTGTCCCCAGGTAGCGGCATGCCGCCGGGGGCGACCATGCCTGCGCGCCCCTCCCCTTTGCTCTCGCAGCCCTCCCCCGTGACGCCGCCGGGCAGCCGGGTCCCGCCCGGCGTGAGCGGCGCCGTTCCGGCGGGCGGCTCCGGGCGAACATTCCGCCCGCCGCGGACAGAATCGACCGGCTCGGGCGGCGGCACGAAGTCCGAATAGTCGGTATACTGCTCGGCCATGTCGCGCCTCGACGCATTCCTTCGAGTCGCCGCGGACCAGAGGGCCAGCGACCTGCATTTCCACTCCGGCAAGCCGCCGATGGTGCGCTACCACGGGGATCTGGTGGCGTTGCCGTTCCGCGTCTTGTCCGAGGAGGAGACGACGCGCTTCCTGAATGAGTTCCTGTCGCAGGAGCAGTGGGAGCGACTGGAGCGCGACCAGGAGATCGACTTCGCCTACGTGCTCGAGGGGACGGGCCGGTTTCGCGTCAACGTCTTTCATCAGACCGACGGGCCGAGCGCCGTGTTCCGCGTGATCCCGACACGCATCCCCACGGTCAAGGATCTGCGGCTGCCCCCGGTGTTGCTGACGCTGGCTCAGCAGTCGAGGGGCTTGGTGCTCGTGACCGGTCCGACGGGCTCGGGTAAGACCACGACACTGGCCTCCCTCATCGACGAGGCGAACAGGACGACCACCAAGCACATCATCTCGATCGAGGACCCCATCGAGTATGTGCACGAGCCGAAGTTGAGCGTCGTCACGCAGCGCGAGGTGGGCCGTCACGTGGAGAGCTTCCAGACGGGCCTGCGATCGGCGACGCGCGAGGCTCCGGACATCCTGGTTCTGGGCGAGCTCCGCGACTACGAGACGGTGTCGCTCGCCCTCTCGGCAGCGGAAGCGGGCATCCTCGTCTTCGCCACGCTGCATACCAATTCGTCTGCCAAGGCCATCGACCGTGTGCTGGGCACTTGCCCGGCCGACGTCCAGGATCAGGTCCGCGGCATTCTTTCGGTGATGC
>Ga0214473_10008955_pt1 | contig 11835 bp, 7 predicted proteins | sample RVTome_7_FD_203509 | JGI IMG/M metagenome (GOLD analysis project Ga0214473, IMG submission 203509) | Soil microbial communities from uranium-contaminated site in the Upper Colorado River Basin, Wyoming, United States - RVT98D197 | ecosystem: Environmental > Terrestrial > Soil > Contaminated >...
GCCACCCTGGCGGGAAGTTTTAGATCGTACAATGTCATGGTGACCAGCGGAATTATCGGCCCTCCTTCCCTTTCTATATGCTGAAATGCAGGGTCGCAGAGCGCATAACTAAGTTGCCGTCCCCTATCCGCTCTGAAATTGAAGAAAATGGCGGAATCGTTTTCTCGTATCAAATGATCGAATCCTTCAGCCGAAATCGGCTCCATGAATTCATCGGTATTGTCTCGCGAATATGAATCCCTGACAGCCTGGATCGGCTCCGTCGTCATACGGCCCTTACCCTTGGCCAGCAGATCATACGCAATCTTGGTTCTGGGCCAGCGCTTATCGCGATCCATGGCATAATAGCGACCGATTACGGTTGCGAGCCTGCCGATGCCTATATCGCGGCAATTTTTGACAATATCCTCGAGATACCTGGCGCCGCCGGTGGGCGATGTATCGCGTCCATCGAGAAAGGCGTGAATGACGACATCTGGCATTTGCAGTTTGGCGCAAAGACGAAGAAGAGCATTGAGATGATTAAGCGAGGAGTGCACCTGGCCGTCGGAGGCCAGACCCATAATGTGCAACCTGCCGTTCCTCAGCTTCGCACCGTTAATCTGATCTACCAACACGGGGTTCTTGAAAAAGGAACCATCGGCAATTGCTTTGTCTATCCGGGTAACTTCCTGGTACACGATTCGACCGGCTCCAATGTTGAGATGTCCGACCTCGGAATTTCCCATCTGGCCAACCGGAAGTCCCACAGCCAGACCTGAGGTCGCCAGTTTAGTGAACGGATACTGCCTGGAAAGCCGGTCGTAGTTCGGCTTATGCGCCGCCGCGACAGCATTGCCCCTCGTTTCGGGGTTCAGCCCAAAACCATCCATGATTATGAGTGCTACAGGTCGGGGGATTTTTGTCAAAATTTGAGAAATACCTTTCCCTTGCCGCGCACGATGGCGCCAACCGGCACGACTTCACAATCCGGGGCGCGCATACCCTTCCTCAGGAATGGCACGTCTGCAGCGCCGACAACGGCGACCATGCCGATCCCCATATTGAAGACGCGATACATCTCTTCAGCGGTGACGTCGGCAAGCCGCCGAATGGCCCTGAATATTCCGGGAGGTCTCCAGAGTCTGGTGTCAATTGCGGCATCGGCGTTGGGGGGAAGTATGCGCGAGATGTTGCCCTCGAATCCTCCTCCTGTAATATGCGCCACCGCCCTAAACAGCCCTTTTTCAATATATGGCAACACTGTCTTCAGATATGAACGATGAACTGTCAGGAGCTCATCGGTAACGCTTATGCCGGTTTCGGGAATTATCTGATCGGGAAGCATTCCCCCGATTTCAAAGAAAGCCTTGCGGGCAAGAGAATAACCGTTGGTATGCAGGCCGCTCGATGAGAAACCTATTATGACATCGCCGGGCTTGATCGATTTCTTTTCGGGCAGCGACTTCTTCTGGGCCATGCCTACAATAAAGCCTGCCAGGTCATATTCTCCCGGAGCATAAAAACCCGGCATCTGGGCAGTTTCACCACCGAGAAGAGCGCAGTTGTTATCGCGACAACCGTCGGCAACACCTCTGACGATGGATGATACAACGGCGTCGTTCATTTCGCCAAGCCCGATATAATCGAGAAAGAATAACGGCCGGGCGCCCATACAGAGTATGTCGTTCACAAGGTGATTTACAAGATCATGCCCCACGGTGTCATGGCGTCCTGTCATGAATGCCACTTTTAGCTTCGTGCCAACACCATCGGCGGAGGAAACAAGGATGCTGTCGGCTCCCATATCCTTGAGAGCGAAGGCGGCGCCAAATCCTCCGAAATCGCCAACAACATTTTCGGTGAATGTCGATCGCACGATTTCGGCCAGGCGCGCTTTGGCGCTGTCGGCGAGATCGATGTCAACGCCCGCCTGGCTGTATTTGCTTCCGCGATGTTTCATATTCTCTAAAGAAGCTTATATCCGTTGATTTCGAGTTCGAATTGCAGGCCGAGGAATTGAGCTGCGCGCCTGCAAACAACCATTCTGGAAAGAAAAATCTCGAAATATTCCATTACCTGAGAAATCGAGGTATCGATGATAATTTCCAGGGATGCCTTCTTGTTTACCTCATCGATGCGGAGAAACGACGACTTGGCGGCATAATTCACCCGGTCATGAATATCGGTCTTTATCATGTCCGTGTTGCGGACACGAGAGCGATGCACGTCGGATTTATCGGCGAGGATGACCGCGGCGCCGATATCGGAAACAGGTGACCCATCGCGCTCATCGTGATTGCCGATTGCCGCGATGACCTCCAGAATGTCCGTCGTTTCCATTCCCATATCTTTCAGAATCGAATATGCCAGACAGGACGCGGTTTGAGCGTGATTTTCGCGGTTGACCAGATTTCCGATATCGTGCATAAACCCGGCGATGGCGGCCAGCTGAGCCTTCTTTTCACCTTTGCCCAGGCGCACCATTATGTTATAAGCGATATTCGCCGCCAGCGAGCAGTGGCGCTGGCCATGCTCGGTATAGCCGATCACTCCGAGAACCTGGTCGGCCTTTTCGACGAATTTGCTGACTTCCTTATTCTTTTTTACTTCCTCAATAGTGATCATGCCAGACCTCTTTAAATGACAAAGCCAGGAAATGAGTCTCGAATTTAAAAAATCCCATAGTGTTAAGTCAAGTATTTACATGAAATCCACTGGATCGACGTCGATTCGAATACTAATTCCCTTTGATCTTCTTGAATACCCGTATAATTGGTTTAATAATTCCGTCGGCACCCGGTCCGGCGGAACTTTTAACAGCAATTGATGCCTGTATAGTTTCCCTCGCTTAAAAAAAGGTGACTCCGCCGGACCCAGCATCTCAATCTTATATTCGGCTGATTCGGAGCTCAGTTCATCCTTAATCTTAGATGTCGCGGCATGTGATTTTCCCCTGTCGGTGGATGACACTACAATTAGAATCAATCTCCTAAAAGGAGGGTAGCCCAACGCCTCACGGACTTTCAATTCATCCTCGATAAACGAGGGATAATCGTTAGCGTTCAGATATTTGAATATCGGATTGTCCGGAGCGAAAGTCTGAATCATGACATAGCCGGGGTCGCTGCGTTTCGATGAGCGTCCGGCGCGCCCAGCCGCCTGAGTCAGAAGCTGAATGACCCGCTCAGTGGCCCTGAAATCCGGAAGCGAGAGACCAATATCTGCGCTTATAATGCCAACCAGCCCGACACGTGGAAAGTGATGTCCCTTGGCCACCATCTGCGTTCCGAATAGAATTTGATATTTGCCTCGGCCGAATTCATCGAGGATGTTGCGCGCCTCCCACTTACCGGCGGCGACGTCGGTATCGAGCCTGATCGCTTTGCCTTTTGGCAATAAATGCTTGATCGTTTCTTCGAGGCGCTGCGTACCGGCGCTGCGAAAGCTGAGGCGAAGAGAGCCGCATTTCTGGCAGTTGACTGGGCCGGGACGCATTTTGCCGCAGTAATGGCAAATCATCTTGTCGGTAGTTTTGTGATAAGTCCAGCCGATTTCGCAGTCCGGGCATTTGCCGACCCAGCCGCATTCGAAACAGACCACGGCCGCTGAATATCCGCGGCGATTGAGCAGAATTATTACCTGTTCCTTCTTTTTCAGGCGTATGGTCATTTCCTGGTAAAGTTTTTCGGAAATCGGCCTGAATCCTCGCGGAAAAACTGCAGGCTCGTCTGGTTTGGGCTCGGTCTTGAATGCGGTCGAGATGAGCTCGATTTTGGGGCTTCCGAATCCGGCGACGCGCTGGGGCAAAGTCAGCAGTTCCAATTTGCCGGTTTTCGCCAGGTAATAATATTCAACCGACGGCGTGGCTGAGCCGAACACGGTTGTGGCGCCGCTGAGCCTGCCGCGCTCGAGCGCCAGATCGCGGGCATTGTAGCGCGGCGCGGGATCATCCTGCTTGAACGAATGGTCCTGCTCCTCATCGACCACGATCAGGCCGAGATCTGTAAGGGGAGCGAAAATTGCAGAACGTGTTCCGATAATTATCCTCGCCCGTCCGGAGTTGGCGGCCCTGTAGACGATGGCCCTTTCGGTGGAGTTCAGGTGGGAATGCCAGACGTGCGGCGAAAAGCCCAGGAAACGCTCGAAACGGGTGATCAGCTGGGGCGTCAACGATATCTCGGGAACAAGCACCAGCACTGCTTTCCCCCTCGAAATTGCATGGGCTGCGGCCTCGAGATAAACCTGGGTCTTGCCGGATGACGTAACGCCGTATAGGAGGAACCCTCGATGACTGAATGAATCTATTGACGCTCTAATTCTCTCCAGAGCCGCTTCTTGCCACAGGGTCGGCACAATCGCGTTTTCATTGGGAAGGGACTTCATGGCCCCGAGCTCGCCGAGTTTCTTATCGCGCCATTGGTACTCCGTAAATCCTCTTTTATTCAAGGCGGCCGCGGTGGCCGGAGAAAGACCTATGCCTTTCAAGGAAGCAACCGGAACGCCATCGGGATGAGATATTAAATGAATTAGCAGGCGCTCGGCATTCGAGCCTTTCTTGATCTTATCCGGCGTCGAATCAATGTTTGCCAGAATCCAGCGTTCTTTGCCGCGATGGACGGCCTTTTGATGAGCCTTGAATGGCGAGACTGTGAGAACCCCGCAACGAATCAGGGAATCGATGTCGGCGCGATTTACGCCCCGCAGGCGGCCGATATCGGAATAAGACCATCTGCCCGGCTCGTCGGACACGAGCCTGATGACGGTCTCCCTGCTTTCACTAACTTCGGCTCGCATGCCGTTGGGTCCGGGGTGGAAATAGAGTTTTCGCCGGGCCAGGGTACCGGGTGGCAGGACTGACTTGAACACAATTCCCGGGGAGACGATATATTGCCTGCAAATAAGTTCGGTGAGCGAGAGGATGTCCTGAGGCACCCTCAGCTCCGGATCGCCAAGCGCCGAAATTTCGCGAACGTTTTTTTCGGGAATATCGGATTGATCCACCAATTGCCAGATTACCCCGACAGACGCTTGGTGCCTCAGCGGCACGACGGCCAGCATGCCGGCTGAAATTACTGATTCGGCCGCCGCCGGTACTCTATATGTGTAATATTCCGCGAGGGGAACGGGCAATGCTACGCGCGCGAACATTTTATTTCTTCAATCCAATCAAGATAATAAAGGCAGCCCCAAAGAGAAAGGCTGCCTTAGCTTTGGAGTGATCGACGATAATTACCTTTTTGCGGAACAATCCTTGTATTTTTTGTCGGCCTCGAGAGCTTCCTTTTTCAGGCCCTTTCGAATCAAAGCCTGCGAAAGCAGATCCCATCCAACGCATTCGTCAGGGTATGCGGTGGTAAACGTCGTCAGGCGCGAAACGGCATCGTCGAGTTTTCCGTTTGTAATCAGAACAACATTTAAATTGATTTGCGCATTGAGATCGGATGGCAGAAGATCGACGGCTCGTGAAAATGCTAATTCGGCATCCTCCAATTTTTTCAATCTCTGGAAATAGACCACACCGAGATTGAACCAGACATTATTCAGCGAGGGATCGATTTCGAGGGCCTTATTGTAAAATGTGGCGGCTTCCTCATATCTCTCCAGTTGATCCGCAATCTCGCCCCGCCGCGTCAGGGCATCGATGTTCTGGGGGTCCCTTTCCAGAACCGCGATAAACATGGAATCGGCTTGCTGAAGCTTGCCAAGATTATACGCCAGATATCCAAAATTCAGGAGCACGTTGACGTTGGTTCTGTCGAGGTCCAGGGCGCGCTGATAATAGGTGTAGGCGGAGTCCAAGTATGTCGAATCGGTGGCGACCATATTCTGAAACGCATATCCGGCATTTGTATACGCCTCGTAACGAGTGGGCAGGACCTTGATTGCCACCTGGAAATCGGCCAGCGCCTCCGGGAATTTCTGTTGCTTGGCCTTTTCGGTGCCTGAGGTCCAGAAGGCCCCCCAGAGGGAGTCGCGGACATTCTTGATGTCGTCGTTGTATTTGGGCGAGAGCCGCGAGGCGGCGTCATAATGTTTATTCATGGCGTCATAATCGCTCTTGTTCTTATAGGCGTCGCCCAAAAGGTAATGGGCCTCGGGGTTGGTCGAATCGGCCTCCAGGGCCAAGTTGAAATCATGTATCGCCTTTTCGTAGTTCTTGGATTTCATGGCGATCTTGCCGGAGGTCGCATATTTGTTGGTGCATCCCGCCACCAGAAACAAAGCCGCAATAACCACCAAAATTAACCAAATTTTCCTCATCGTTCCTCCATCTTAGTATTCAAATGTATAGATAAGCTTGTTTTCACCGCCCGCTTTCACTGCCACCTGGAATTCGACCTTGTAGGCGCTGACTTTCTTGTGCTCGATATTTGATTCGGCTATACGCCATTCACGCCATCCCGGCAAAGGCTCTATGACGGTTACAACAATATCAACATCCTTATGATTTTTCAAGATTATTTCATAAGTCTCACGGGCATGGTCTCCCCCCAGATCAATATGGTTCGCTTTAACACGGGTGGCGGTAATATCGAACGCCTCGCCCAGGAAGACACGCACCTTCTCGTCCTTGGGCGTATGGCTTACGCTATCTTCGCCTATAAATTGCAGTTCGTCCCTGCTGTCGGCCTTGTAAACGCGCAGAACGCCCTTGGGAAGCGGCATACCAAGACCATTTTTCTCGGCATTTGTGAATTCGAGATTGACCTTTACTTTGGGCTTATCGGGCTGGCTCCACCAGTAGCGCATGGTGGCATCAAGCGTATAAACTTTGGTAGCTGAGGTGGTGGCTTCGGGGAAAAGCGAAATTTGCTTGGTCTCTTTGTCGGCTACGGTGGAGCGTCGGGTTAGGGTGTAAAGGTGGTACTCGAAAAATGACTCCTCCTGAAATTCAGGTTCGACCACCGCATCCTTGTATACCATACCAGCCCTGGCCGGGTATTGTGGATACTGTGGGCGCTGCGTTACTCGATTGACCTTACCGGCCACAAGTTGCAGGGTCGCGTTTACATACGTTGCGCCGCTCTTATTATCGATCGATACCCAGCCGGAAAGGCTCAAATTCTTGTCATCCTTATCCACTACCGCCACATATTCGGCGTGCCAATTGATGCCATCGGTTAGGTAGCTGACCTCGCATTCAGAACTCTTGTTGCCGTCGGAATCTGCTTTCCAGACCAATGTCGGTTTCAACACCAGGCCCTCGGGCAATTTTGGAAAACGGTAATCGACGATTTCGGCGGTATTGGTAATGGTAATCTCGCCTGAGGATGCCTTGAGGATGGCAAATTTGTCATCGAATGAGAGCAGCTCGCCGCGATGAATCTCCCCTCCTTTGGTAATTATGCCGATTTCCGTGCCGAGGTAGCGCTGCATCATGGCCCTGGTGTTGACGAGGTCGTACTGATAATTTTGCTCGAGTATGGAAATGCCGCCGTCTCCGGGAGCGATATGCACCGAGGTGGGGTCGATCAAGGCGGCGACATCGTCGAATTTGATATCCGATAGACCCTTCTTGAATTCCAATTGACGGGTTTGCTTGACAAGCCCGAAATTATCGTTATAGACGGTCAAAGAAATTTCATCGGCAGCGGCGGACCAGGCCATGACCGTCGCGGCCAATAGTGACACGATTTTTCTCATACACAACCTCCAATAAGAGCGTTTGTTTAATATATATACGCTCCGACCCATAAACAAATTCCCCTGACGGGTCTGTGCGGGCAAGCATATCCGAATTATCTATTTTCGGCAAGCGAATTTTATCGCCGGTCCGAAATATTCGCATGTCGGCAATACGATAGGAATGCCATCGATTCGTGTATGATTTCTTTCGGCTTGCTACGGTCCGATGCGATGAGTATAATCGCGGATGGAAGAGGATGGGGTCTGGTGGCCCCCGCGGCCTTCAAAGCCGTAGGCGGTCGGTGTTCCCGGTCGTGGGAGGTTCGATTCCTCCCCCTTCCGATAAGTGTCGGCGCACGAAGGCGTACGCCGACCACATTGAATCGAGATCCCGAAATGAAGTCGATCGTGCGTGGTGCACGTCCTCGTGCGACACGACCTGATGAAGTTGATCGTGCGTGGCGCACGTCCCCGTGCGAAACGACCTGCAAGAGACATACAAGTGTCGGCGCACGCCCCCGTGCGACACGCCATTGTCTTAGTCCCATATTTCCATTTGACCCCCTCCCCCGCTTCGTGGTAAATATCCAGCATGAAACGTGGAACCTGTAAATTTTAAGAGAGAAATGTAAGATTTTTGAAAATATTCGCCAAACGCAGTAGGACATTCCGGGCCCGCTTGATCCGGCGCATTATCTATTTGCTCATCTGCCTGGGTTTCTTGATCGGAATTCTATTCTACGCCCCGGATATTCTGGCCGACACGCTCGACGATGTCAAGGCAAAAGGCGTGTTGGTGGTCGGCACCGATGCCACATACCCACCGTTCGAGTATGCCGACGACCAGACGCGCGAAATCGTCGGATTCGATATCGACCTGATAACGGCGATATGCGATCAGATCGGCGTTCAGCCTCAATTAGTCGTAGTACCATTTGACGCCATCATTTCCGGGCTGAACAGCGGCAAATATGATTGTCTAATTTCAGCCATGACGATAACGCCCGAGAGGGCCCAGGCGGTTCTTTTTTCCCAGCCGTACTATGACGCCGGTCAGTCAATCGCCGTACCGCTCGCTGACAAGTCGATCCGGTCTATCGACGACCTTCCAGGCAAACGGATCGGAGCGCAACTTGGCACCACCGGCGAGATATTGGCCAGGGAGATTCCCAAAGCGACAGTCAAATCGTTCGACAACATCGGCGAGGCATTCCGCGACATGGCCAACGGCAACCTCGACGCCATCATCAACGACAAACCGGTCTCGCAGCGCATCATCGCGGCGCGCGGCAGAGCCAAGCTGGTCGGCCAGATTCTCAATGCCGAACGATACGGTATCGCCGTGCGAAAAGATCAGACGCGCCTGAAAAAAGCGATCGACGACGCCCTGGAAGAGCTTAAGACCGACGGGACCTACGCAAATATCAATGAGAAATGGTTCGGCTCGACTGTCGAGCTTCGGGCTGATAGGAATTTTGTGGCCACACTCTGGCATATTTTGAAATATCTGGCGCCGGCGGTACCGATGACGATCCTGATAACCATCGCGTCATTCATGCTGGCGGCAATCCTGGGGCTGGCGGCGGCAGTCGCGAGAATCTCCGCCAATAAAATCATCGGGAACATCTCGAAAATATATTCCGACGTTGTCCGGGGAATCCCTCTTATCGTGCAGATATTCTTTATCTATTTCGGGCTGGGCTCGATTTTCCATCTCGACGAATTCTGGGCCGGCGTCACGGCAATCGGCATCTGTTACGGCGCATACCTGGCGGAAATCTTCCGAGCGGGAATCCAGGCAATCCCGCGCGGTCAAACGGAGGCGGCGCTTTCTCTGGGCATGAGCCGCTGGCAGGTTGACAGGCATGTGATAATTCCTCAGGCCAGCCGTATAGTAATTCCTCCATTGGCCAATGAATTTATCGCCTGTTTGAAAGATTCGTCTCTGGTATCAATCATAGGTCTCAGGGAGTTGACGCGGGCGGGGCGGGAATACCTTTCATGGTCTTACATAGATTTTGCCACGTGGTTAATGGTAGGGGCATTATACTTGATGATGACGCTGGCGCTGGCGAGAATATCGAGATTCGTTGAAAGACGGTACCGAATACCTGGGCTGGGCACGCATAACGTATGAGCGCGATTCTGCAAGTCAAGAATATCAGTAAGAGCTTCGGGCCCGTGAAAGCCGTTGACAATGTATCGCTGGATGTCGAGAAGGGGGAAGTGATCGTCATTCTCGGCCCCTCGGGTTCCGGCAAATCGACCTTTCTGCGCTGCCTCAATGCGTTGGAGCGTATAGACAGCGGCCAGATAATTATTGATGATGAAATTCTCGACAGCGCCGGCAGGAACGTGCATGATATCCGGTTGGAGGTGGGCATGGTATTCCAACAATTTGACCTGTTCATGCACATGAATGTAATGGATAATTTGAGATTGGCGCAGCAGGTGGTGCGAAAAAGGCTCAGAGCCGAGGCCGAAAAAGTGGCCATCGAATATCTGATGAAGGTCGGCCTTTATGACAAGGCCACATCGTTTCCGGCTTATCTTTCGGGTGGGCAGAAACAGCGCGTGGCCATAGCGCGGGCGCTTTGCATGAACCCCAAGATAATGCTCTTCGACGAACCGACGTCGGCCCTGGATCCGGAGATGATCGGAGAGGTTCTCGACGTCATGAAAAACCTTGCCGGAGGCGGCATGACAATGCTGGTCGTCACTCATGAGATCGGTTTTGCCCGCGAAGTTGCGAACCGCGTTATCTTTTTCGATGCCGGGCAAATTTTGGAATCGGGCCCGACGAGCGAAATCCTCAACACCGCCAAACATCCACGGACCGTGGAGTTCTTATCGAAGGTCTTGAAATGAAATCCCTCGGCATTCTATGCCTTTTCGCGGCGGCCTTTTCGAATGGCGTTGCCGGGAAACCTTATTTCCAGCAGGCGGTAAATTACGATATTACGGTCAATCTCGATCCTGAAACGGCTCGCCTGGCCGGCACCGAGGCGCTGTTCTATTACAACAATTCCCCCGACACGTTGCGCGAAATCTATTTTCACCTTTATTACAATTCGTCGCTGCCAGGAAGCTACATGGACCGACAGGCCCAGGAAAGGGGCGATTATGATAAAGGATCAACCCCGCTGGACAAAATCGGGTATATGGAAATTTCCCTGATAAAGAACGACGGTTTTCCTGTGGATAATTTTCTAATTGACAACACTATAATGCAGGTTCCCCTGCATGGCTTGTTACTGCCGGGGGATTCGACATTCACCTACATAGAATTTTCAGCCCAGATACCCTCTGAGGGCCCGCGAGCGGCAAGGCGAGGGAAGCATTTCGATGTCGGGCAATGGTATCCCAAGCCGGCCGTATACGACAAGCATGGGTGGCATAAGGAACAACACCTGTCTCGAGGCGAATTCTTCGGAGAATACGGCAATTTTAGCGTCGAGCTGACATTGCCGGAAGACTTCATCGTGGCACATTGCGGGAGCCTTTTAAATGAGGAGGAGATATTTGGGGAAAGATTGCCTGTTCCGGATAGTGACTCTATTATTGTTGATGCCTTGAAATATCTAAAGGGGGGCGGATTGACAGACACGCTTTCTTATGTCTCAATATCAGACGAAGAATTGCAGACAACGGCGGACACTTCCGCCATAATTCAAAAGGCGCAAGAATTGAAAACGTGGAAGATCAGGGCTGAGAATATTCACGATTTTGCATTCGGCGCAGACCCGGAATTTGCAATCGACATATGCAGGTATAACGATACAATTATCAAATCCTATTATACCAAGTCGACCGAAAAAAGATGGCGGTGCAATGCAGCCGACTATACCCGCAAGGCTCTTAAGTTCTATTCCGAAAAATATTTTCCCTGGCCATACACTCAATATTCGCTGGTATCATCGGAGGTATCTGGCGGCATGGAATACCCGGATATGTCGATGATATCGGGAAAATACGGCGCGGCCAACCCTTACGATCACGGGCTGGAGTCAACAATTGCGCACGAAGTCGGCCATGCCTGGTTCTATGGCATATTGGGATCCAATGAAACAGAGGAGGCATTCCTCGACGAGGGACTGACCTCGTATGCCACCGTGAAATATATGGAGCATTATTATGGTCGCTTCGAGAATAATTTTTCCTATGAAAAAAAATGGCAAAAATTGCTCTTACCCAATGGCAATCAACGAAACGACGAGCAGGCCAGAT
>Ga0214473_10008956_pt1 | contig 11834 bp, 11 predicted proteins | sample RVTome_7_FD_203509 | JGI IMG/M metagenome (GOLD analysis project Ga0214473, IMG submission 203509) | Soil microbial communities from uranium-contaminated site in the Upper Colorado River Basin, Wyoming, United States - RVT98D197 | ecosystem: Environmental > Terrestrial > Soil > Contaminated >...
CCACAGCATCATCGAGTACAAAGCTCAGTGGAGAGGAATCCCTGTCGTCAAAGTCAATCCAAGTTACAGCAGCAGAAAGTGCCCGGTATGTGGGAGAATACAAGATTCCCGAATGGGTACGGAGTTCGTGTGTGAGTGCGGCTGGCACCTCGACAGGCACATCAACGCCAGCCTCAACCTGCTGCAGACAGCCATCTCCAACGGGATGGCAGGGGGTCTACGGTTCGACCCCGGCGCGTTCCAGCATGACGTTGTGATGATCCTATACGAGCCAGCGATGGCCGCACGGTCGGAGCCGAATGGAACGAGTCACGCGGACGTGGCGGCATAGACATGTCGCCACCCGAGAATTGACAGAACCTCTCACTTGGCAAAGCCTTATACACCTCGCATCCAATCGGCTGGCGATGGTCCTGGAGAAGGCGGCGGTCATCGGCCTGGGATATGTCGGGATACCCCTTTCCGCACTTCTGGCGAGCAAGGGGTGTGATGTCGTGGGCATCGATGTCCTCCAGGACAGGGTTGCCCTCATAAACGCGGGCAAACTGCCCCTAAAGGGGGACGAGCCCGGACTCGCGGAGATGCTTTCGAAGGTCGTCAAGAAGGGCAAGCTCAGGGCAACGACCTCCTACGGCTCCTGCAAGGACCGCACGGTCATCTTCATCTGCGTCGACACGCCCATCGATGCCGACAAGAGGCCCGACCACTCGAAGCTCAGCAGCGCGATCGCGGGCATAGGGAAGAACATGCGGAAAGGCGCGATGGTCGTGGTGGAATCGACCCTGGCGCCTGGGACCATGCTAGGCCTGGTCGCGAAAGCGCTGGAACGCGAGAGCGGGCTCAAACTTGGCCGCGACTTCAAGCTGGCCCATTGCCCGGAGAGGGTCATGCCCGGCAGACTCCTGTACAACATCATCAACTACGACAGGGTCATAGGTGGACTCGACAATGAAAGCCTGAAGCGGGCAGTTGCGATCTACTCGAAGCTAACGAAGGGCAAGCTGCACACGACGGACCTCACGACGGCGGAGATAGTCAAGACCGCTGAGAACGCATACAGGGATGTGCAGATCGCCTTCGCGAACGAGGTCGCCCTGATCTCTGAGAAGCTCGGAGCCGACGCATTCGAGGTACGTAGACTCGTTAACACATGTCCCTTCAGGGACATGCACATCCCTGGGGCAGGTGTCGGTGGCCACTGTCTTCCGAAGGACCCTTGGCTGCTGGCACAGAGCGGGAAAGCGGCCAACCCGAGCCTCATTCCCACAGCGAGGGCGGTCAACGATTCGATGCCATATCACGTTCTCGACCTCGCGTCTGAGGCCATGGAAGCAGCGGGCCGGGAGCTAGATGAATCCGTTGTCGCCGTCATGGGAGCGTCTTTCCTGCAGGATTCGGGAGACCCCAGGAACTCGCCGTCCATACCAGTCATCGAATCGCTCAAATGCGCGCGGGAGCTCCGGGTCCACGATCCATACCTCGATGAGATCGCGGGTGTCAGGATAACGAAGGATGCCAAGAAAGCCATCTCAGGGGCTGACCTCGCCGTATTCATGGTGTCGCACAAAGCGTATCAGAAGTTGTCTGCCCCGACGCTCAAGAAGATGATGAGGTCGGCCGTGGTTGTCGACGGCCGGAATCTGTTCTCGCCAGAGAAGATGCACAAAGCGGGCATCGTCTATCGCGGAGTTGGCAAGAAAGTCATCTCATGAGCTCTGCAAGACCTTCTTGGAGCGATATCCTAGGCTTGAACCCGAGCACTCCCCGCACCTTCGAGTTATCCGACAGGCTCTCCTTGATGTCGCCCACCCTCGGAGAGGTGAACTCCGGCTTCAGAGGGAGGCCAGATACTGCGATCGCCTTCTGCGCCAGGTCGAGGACGCTCGTCGATAGGCCGCTACCGCAGTTGAACAATTCGCCGTTCATGCCCTTCTTCTCGAGAACGAGCTTGAGCATGGATGCCACATCGCGGGCGTGTATGAAGTCCCTCGTCTGTCTTCCGTCGCCCTCTATGATCGGCGCCTTCCCAGCCTTAAGGCGAGCGATGAACTTCGTGATCACGCCCGAGTATGGGCTCTGAGGGTCTGCTCTCACGGAATAGAAATTGAAGGGCCTGACCGAGACCATCTCCATCGAGCTGGTCTTGGCGTAGGCGAGCGTGTACTTCTCGCCCGCCAGCTTGCTTGCGCCATAGTTGCTGATGGGCAGCGTCGGATGGTTCTCGTCTATGGGTATGTACTTTGGCGGTCCGAAAACGGCCGCCGAACTGACGTAGACGAACCTCTTGACGCCGGCCGACACGCTCTCATGGAGCATGTTCACCGTACCGAGAACATTCGTGCGGGCGTCCGAGAGCGGGTCCTCGAGAGACTTCTCGACGCTTACCTGGGCAGCGCAGTGGATCACCGCGTCAACTCCGCTGACCGCCTTCTGCACGTCCGCAGGTTCCGTTATGTCTCCGGCAATCGAGATCCCCTTTAGCGAATCGAAGGGCTGTGGCCTTATGTCCAAACCCACAACCCTGTGACTCGGCGCGAGGAGCTCCGAGACGTAAGAACCGAGCTGTCCAGAACTGCCCGTCACCAAGACCTTCATGGACAAGCCAATCATGCAGAAAGGATATCTAATTTTCCGGGACCGGGTTCTGGAACAATTCGGGTGGTGAAGCCGTCAGAAAGCGTGGCCACTGGCCTCCAATTGCTACATGTAGTCGGAGAAGTGTTATACACTGGTCATCGTCAAGGATGAGATGCTTATCAAGGGAGTCGTCTTCCGGCTGGACGCGGACCTTCCGTCGGAGGCGAAATCACTTCTCGAAGACTTCAGATTGGCTGTCAACAATGCGATCCGGACCGGTCTCCAGGCGAGAATGACATCGAGAAACGCCTTGGTCAGAATCGCGTATAAGGATTTTCGTCAAGAACATCCGAGGATCTACTCCCAGCATCTTGTATCAGCGTTCGAGGTGGCTGGTGGCGTCCTCAAGAACCATCGCAGACGCGTTCGCAAAGGTGTTGCGTGCAAAGTCCCCTATGTCAAACGCCTGATGATGAAGGCAGAGAACCAGGCGTACAAGCTTAATCGCAAGTCCGGAACCATAGACCTTCCGATCAGGGCTGGCTGCCATGTGAAATTGAATCTCGTCGTCAGCCGGTATCATCGGAAGTACCTGGATGACACGACGCTCTCCATGGGATCGCTGACCCTTCTTCCCGATAGGGTCATAATAGCCTTCAGGAAGGGTGCCCCTGCACCATACACCCCCGAGTCGGTCCTCTCTCTCGACACCAACGAACGCAGTTTCGACGGCGTATTTGTAGAAGTCCGTTCTCAAGCAACCGTTTCAGTCACGGCGGCATTCCCTGACGTTGCCATCATCCAGCAGCGGCATCACGACAGGCGAAGAAGGTTGCAGAAGAAGAAGGCGCATGACAGGCGCACTACTAGGAACCTGTGTAGGCGGGAAGGCACAAGAGAGCACCATCGGATCGATTACAGGCTCCACCAGGTGGCGGATGCCATCCTCTCCTTTGCCGAGGGCAAGAAGTCAGCCGTACTGCTCGAGGACCTGACTGGAATCCGGTTCAAGAGAAGTAAAGACCTGAATCGTCGCCTCAGCCTTTGGCCGAGGAGGAAGCTTCATCAGATCATCGAGTACAAAGCTCAATGGAAAGGAATCCCTGTCATCAAAGTCGATCCACGCTACAGCAGCAGAAAGTGCCCGGCATGTGGGAGGATACAAGATTCCCGAATGGGCACCGAGTTCGTATGCGAGTGCGGTTGGCACCTAGACAGGCATATCAATGCCAGCCTGAACCTGCTGCAGACAGCCATCTCGAACGGGATGGCGGGGGGTCTACGGTTCGACCCCGGCGCGTTCCAGCATGACGTGATGATGATCCTATACGACCCTGTGAAGGGCGCACGGTCGGAGCCGAATGGAACGAGTTGCGATTGCGAGGTGGCCTGAGGGTCACCACCCGATAATGCAACAGAACCCGGCACAGGACGAACTATCGCTCGATCTCGACCTTCTTCCCGGACCTCATTGATTTCAAGGCCGCCTCTGCGATCTTCAAGGTCTCGATCGCCGTCTCCCCGGCGACCAAGGGCTCCTTCCCGTCTTCTGCGGCGGCGATGAAGTCTGCCAGTTCCCTCTTCAGGGGTTCCTCCTTCTTCAGGGCTATCCTGCGCAGGTCGAACTCGAGCGGCACATTGAACAGGTTGCCGCTGTCGAACTGCTTGAAGGTAGATGAACACACAAGCGCCGCCTGGTCCATGTAATCCGCTTCGACGAAGTTCTTGCTGCATGTGAGAGCGAGCTTCCGCACCTTCATCGGAGTCAGCCAGTTGACCTCGATGAAGCCCGTCGTCCCGCCTTCGAAATCGATCAGTATGTTCGCATGGTCCTCATACTTGACGCCCTTGCCCTGACCTCCAAGCGCATAGACGGATTTCGCAGGCTTGCCGACAACATGCTGGACGACATCGATGTCGTGGACTCCAAGATCCATAATGACCCCGACATCGCGTATCCTGGACGGCATCGACGAGACGCGCCTCGTCGCAGCCGTGATCAGCTCGCCGAAAACCCCGGAATTGAGGCTCTGCTTCACAAAGGACACCACGGGATTGTATCTCTCGGTGAAGCCTCCGGCAAGGACGACCTTATTCTTCTTAGCGAGGTCCACCAGCTCTTTGAGTTTCTCAGAGCTGCCGGTCATCGGCTTCTCAAGTAGGACGTGCTTCCCCGCACGAATGGCCTCCTGGGCGATCTTCTCGTGCGTGCTTGTGGGGGTGACGATGATCACGGCATCCACTCCGGACTTCAGCAGCTCTTGGTGGCCTAGAAAATGCTTGACGGAGTACTTCTCAGCCACCGCTTTCGAAACCTCAGGAACGATGTCGGATACACAGTCCAGGAGACCTTTCTCTGCAAGTATCCTCGCATGGTTCTGGCCCATGGAGCCGACACCGATGACCCCCACGCGCATGCCAGTGCAATGTGCCTTGCCGGTAATAATCCTTGGGGGGGAATCGTGAAAGGCTTATTACTGAATCATCCCATTCACGGGCGGTAAGAAAATGAAGAGGAAGCTGATGGACATTCTAGCGTGCCCCGTCTGCAAAACGCACCCGCTCGAGCTCACGGTCAAGCGGGAGGATGACAAGGAAGTCCTGGAGGGCTCGATCAGATGCCCCAAGTGCAAGGTGGACTATCCCATCGAGGACGGCATACCGAACATGCTGCCGCCCGAGAAGTGAGATTGTCAGGTCTTTCTGAGGGCGGACTGCGACTCGAGCATCCACTTCAGCAATTCCATGCTCTGGCTGGCGTAGCCGTCGAGCTCTTTCTCGATGGCATCCTTCTCAGAGTCTCTGCGGACCAAACCGTCCGGGATCTCGTACTCGAACGTATAGACTACTAGCACCTTGTCAGGCAGCTGAGAGAAGTCCCACGAGAGTTTCGATTTGATGCCACGCGTCGCCCTGAACAGGATTCGTTTGTCTTTAACGAACTCCACCAAGTCCAAGGTCGACACTATCTCAGTTTTCGATATCACCAGGACGGTCTCGAGAGATGTCCCAGGACCATATGCAACCATGCTGACGGGCTTGATGTCCACGAACATAGGCATGAAATTCTTGAAGTTGCTCCAGTCTGCCACGTACTCGAAGGCTTCCTCGATGGTGCACGTCACAGGCATGTTGCGCTTTGAGATGGGCATCGCGTATCGGGATATGTACGATTTGGATGGTATTTAGCCGTTCGTTTGAACGCGGCTCAGACTAGGTCTCTTCTGCTCGTAGCACAAAAAGGTACGTCGCCAGACGGCGACTGCAACAGATTGATATGTCAGGTGCGCCGTCCCAGTCGAGCCGGACAAAGTGGTGATGCGGAGTGGTGAGCCAGGTGAAGGTGCTCGTCGCGGACGAGATCTCGAAGAGCGGCGTGGAGATGCTGAAAGCGCAGGGATACAAGGTCGATGTCAGGACCGGGCTCAAAGAGGATGAGCTGGTCAAGATCATCAAGGACTACGACGTCCTGCTTGTCAGGAGCGCCACCAAGGCCACCCGCAAGGTCATTGAGGCAGCCAGGCTGAAGGTCATTGGCAGGGCTGGAATCGGCGTGGACAACATCGATGTCGACGCTGCGACCGAGAGGGGCGTGCTCGTCATGAACGCGCCGTCGGGGAACGTGATTTCCACCGCTGAGCTGACGGTCGGCCTGATATTCGCACTCGCTCGGAGAATCGCCCAAGCGGACGCCTCCATGAAGAAGGGCGAGTGGAAGAGAAAGGAAATGAAGGGTGTCCAGGTGCAGGGAAAGACCCTAGGGATCATCGGCCTAGGCAGGGTCGGTCAGGAAGTCGCAAAGAAGGCCCAGACCCTCGGCATGACTGTGATCGCCTACGACCCCCTCGTATCTCCTGAGGTCGGCGCGAAGCTGCATGTAAGACTGCTCACTCTCGACAGGCTGCTTCAGGATTCTGATTTCATCACGCTCCACACCCCTCTGACACCTCAGACGAAGGACATGATAGGGAAGAACGAGCTCGCCATGATGAAGAAGACGGCCATGCTGATCAACTGCGCCAGAGGCGGAGTAGTCAACGAGGACGCGCTCGCAGAAGCGCTTGCCCAGAACAAGATCGCTGCCGCCGCGCTGGACGTATACGCCAACGAGCCGCCGACCGGCTCGAATCTGCTCACGCTACAGAACGTAGTGCTCACCCCCCATCTGGGAGCGACGACGAACGAGGCGCAGGAGGAGGTGGGCTCGGAGATCGCGGAACAGGTCATAGCATACCTGAGGGACAGTATTTTGAAGAACGCAGTCAACCTGCCAGCGAAGTTAGATCCGGAGCTCGTGCCATACATGCCCCTTGCCGAGAAGCTGGGCACGTTCGCATCACAGCTCGGGAAGTGCAGCGCTGGGAGAATCGAGATCCTCTGCATGGGAAACCTGGCCAGGAAGGACATCAGGATCGTCTCGGCAAGCGTCATCACAGGCCTGCTGAAACCGCTCTCCGAGGAGTTCAATGTCAACTACATCAACGCATTCGCAATGGCGAAGGCACGCGGGATTGACATCGTCTCATCCACATCGGAGGAGGCTGGCAGGTTCGGCAACCTGATACGTGTCTCGCTCCAGACGAACGGCGACAAGGTCTCGACCGCAGGCACCCTGACCGCTGACAGAGGCGCTAGGATAGTCGAAGTGAATGGCAGCCCAGTGGACATCGTCCCCGAGGGATATTTCCTGCTGATCGAGCACATGGACAAGCCCGGAATGATAGGCAAGGTAGGGTCCATACTCGGAGACAACGATGTCAACATAGCCAGCATGGAAGTCGCAAGGGCTCAGGCCAGGGGACCGGCCATGATGATCCTCGAGCTTGACGATGAGCTCAAGACGGAGGTCTTGAGGAAGGTCCGGCAGATAACGGACCTGAAGTCAGCCATCGCAATCAAGCTTTGAAGCACAAGATTAATCGGGCATCACACGAATCAATCAGACGGAGTTGGACACATCGCTACAATCCGCATAGACATCCGAGACGCCACTGCAGATGACCTCACTTCAGTGGTCAACCTATGGGGAATGTTAGCGAGGCATCACGAGGACATCTCCAACGACTTCACATTGGCCTGGAACGGCAAGAGGAAATGGGCCAAATACCTCGAGGACAAGTTCGATGAGATAAGCACCAAGCTGATCGTCGCGGAGGAGGACGGCAAGATGGTCGGGTTCATGCTATGTCTTCTGTCACCAAACACGCCTGTGTTCAAGGAGAGGAAGATCGGCGTGATATCCGACGTCTTCGTACTCGAGGAGAGGCGGAGGAAGGGCGTCGCGAAGAAGATGCTGGACGTCGCCGTCAAATGGTTCAAGAAGAACAAGGTCAGGTCCGTCCGGCTCGGTGTAGCGAATGACAATCTGGAGGCACGGGCGGTCTGGCGCCGGATGGGATTCGAGCCGTACATGATCTACAAGCGTTTGGACCTCGACAGGTTGGAAAAGGAACCGCCCGTCAAGGGGAAGAGAAAGAAGATAGTCAAACAGAAGAAACTGGAGAAGAGAAGGGGTTTGTAGGGATTTCCGGGATCAGGCAAGGGCCTTCTTGATCCGCTCCATGCCTTCCTGTATGTTTTTCTTGTTCGTGGCATAGGAGATCCTCAGATGCTTCTCGCCAGCGGATCCGAAAGAGGAGCCTCCCGTGAGCGCCACCTCCGCTTTGTCCATCAGGAAGAGTGCTAGATCCTCAGAGTTCCTTGGATCCTCGTACCTAGGGAACACATAGAAAGCGCCCTTCGGAGCCGCGCAGCTGAACGAGGGTATCTCCTTCATGAGCTTCATGATGAGGTCCCTGCGCTCCCGGAACTCGTTCACCATCATCTTGACAGGCTCCTGGGTGCCCGTCAGAGCAGCGAGCGCTCCGTATTGGGCGAACGAGACGGCGTGCGTTATGGAGTGCTGCTGTATCTTGTTGACGGCCTTGAAGATCGGCTTCGGGGCGATGAGCCAGCCCATCCTCCAGCCGGTCATAGCGTAGGTCTTGGAGAAACCGCTTATCGTTATCGTCCTGTCCATCATCCCGGGTTCGGCACCTATGGAGTAGTGTTTCATGTCGTCGAACACGATCTTCTCGTAGACTTCGTCAGAGAGAACCAGCAGATTGTGGTCCTTTGCGAGGTCCGCCAGACCCTTGATGTCGTCGCGGGTCTCGACCGCACCGCACGGGTTGGACGGCGAGTTGAACAGGATCATCTTCGTCTTCGGTGTGATGAGCTCGGCGACATCCTCTGGAATGACCCTGAACTGGTCCTCGTCCTTTGTCACCACGGGCACAGTCTTTCCGCCGGCCAGCTGGACGCAGGGGTCGTAAGTCACCCATGCAGGATTCGGCATGATGACCTCGTCCCCCTCGTTGATGGTCGCCAATATGGTCTCGAAGATGGCTTGCTTCGTGGGAGTGATCAGGACATTCGACGAATCGCACGGAATGTTGTTCTCTGACTTTGCCCTCTGAGCTATGGCCTCTCTGAGTTCGGGCAGCCCAGGGGCGTCCAGATACCTCGTCTTCCCCTCGTCCAGGGCCTTCTTCGCAGCCTCTACGATGTGCTTCGGGGTGTCGAAGTCCGGCTCACCGACAGTGAAGGAGATGATGTTCTTGCCCTCCTTCTTCTTCTGCCCGGCCAGCTCTTTCATTTTCATCGTGCCAGATTCTTGTACGCGTTTTATCCGTTCCGCGATCATCCAACTCGCCCCACCCGTGAACGACACGAGCAATATAAAGCATTGGTGTCCAACTTTCGTCAAACAAGGGCCTGCCAGGAGGAAACATGAAAACGATATTATGCTCGCATGGCGTTCGAAACAGTCATGGCGCTGAGGACGGGAAAACTACCTCCGGAGCTGCTCAGGAAGATGCTGAAGCACTCGGGGGCAATGGACAAGAGGGTTATCCTCGGACCTTCGATAGGCGAGGACGCTGCTGTCGTGAGGTTGGGCAAGCAGATGCTGGTCCTGAAGACTGATCCCGTCACCTACGCCTCGGACATGATCGGTTGGTACGCGGTCAACGTCAATGCGAACGATGTCGTAACGAGGGGGGCGAGACCCGCATGGTTCCAGGCGGTAATACTGCTCCCTGTAGGTTCGGATGAGAGGCTCGTGGAGGACATCTTCAAGCAGATATCCGCTGCCGCTTCGGATTTGGGGATCGCGGTCACAGGAGGACACACTGAGGTCACGCCCGGGATCGATCACCCCATAGTTGTCGGCGACATGCACGGGGTAGTCAAAGGGAACAGGCTCGTTTCCACGAGCGGAGCGAAGGTCGACGACGCCATCGTGCTAACCAAGTGCGCAGCCATCGAAGGAACCGCCGCGATAGCCAGAGAGAAGAGGAGCGAACTCCTGAAAGTGTTCGACGAGGGATTCGTCGACAGAGCCGCGAACTATCTTTTCAAGCCAGGCCTTTCGGTCGTTCTCGAGGCGATGACCGCGCTGAGATGCAAGGTGACCGCCATGCACGACCCGACCGAGGGTGGTGTTGCGATGGGCGTTCAGGAAATCGCAGAGGCCTCCGGCAAATCGGTCGAGCTCTGGAAGGACGAGGTCATCGTGAGAAAGGAGACCGAGATGATCTGCAGGAGGTACGGCTTGGACCCGCTCGGATTGCTCGGATCCGGGGCTCTTCTGGCCACTTTCAAGCCGTTTGATGCAGAGAAGTATGTCACTGAAGTTCACAAGTTAGGGATCGACGCTGCAGTCGTGGGCAAGGTCATCGCGGGCAAGGGAAAGTCGAGGACTGTCTCCGGCGAGAAGACTACTCCTCTTTCTTTTTCGGAGCGCGACGAGATTTTGAAGGTTTTTTCTCCTTGACCTCGCCGATCCTTGCCGAATAATCGATCCCGCAGAGGACTTTCGAAGTCACTGTCCAGACCTTCTGTAGCCTTGGCCCCAGCGACACCTTCGAGTGCTTGAACTTCTTAAGGTCGGACCTGTAATCGCCCCTGGAGAATCCGCCGATGATGACCACAACCCGCTCACCCTTCACAGAGGCGAACTTCTCCGGCAGAGGCACCTGCTCGCCGTTTGGATCCATGACTATCACTTCGTCCGGCTTGAGAGCGCTCACAAGCGTATCGAGCGGGACGTCGTTCCTGAGCTCCAGCAATGCGTTCTGCCTGGACGGGACCACACGTTGTTCGTAGAGCGACTCAATCAGTCCAACGAACCTAGGATAATGAGGCGGGAGTCTCGTCTCGGGGTTGACCGCGATCACATCGTTGTTCCTCGTGTGGACGAACGCTTTGAGCTTCCCCTCGGCTGAAAGATCGGAGTCGATGCACATCATCAAGAAGAAATGCACTATGTCCGGCCGACCGCGGGTCTGCGAATCCGGGAGCTTGCCGAAGGCAGGATGATGGTGCGACGCGTCCAGGAGTATCTTCTCGGGGGACTTCCCACGCGCGTGCGCGTTGTTGAGTATGCAACGCTCGTTGACTATCTCCCTGGGCACGAGCTCCAGCTCTGAATCAGCGAGTATGAATGAGTATTGCGTCAAGTGAGTATCTCTCCCAGCTGGTTGTGTTCCTTGGCGTATTTGATCTCCTGGGCGATCCGCCTGCCGGAGGACACGCCAGGCTCTAGCAGGTCCGAGTATGGTGAGCCGGATATGAATGGGTTCGTCCCGGCGACGATCCTAGACGATATCTCGAAGACCTTTACATTGAGGTTGTCGGTGACGATGCATTCGAGGCAGAACGGACCTATCATCCCGCCGAAAAGCTCCAAGGACCGTTCGACGACGCGCTCGCCCATATCGAGCAACTTCGGAAGGAGGGACTCCCTGACCACGACTGGCACGTTCCCCGTGACCACGAATGTGGGGAAGTGGCCGAGCTTCTTGAGCTCCTCCTGTGCCCCCAACTTGTACATCTCATCGACGTTGGACTCGTCCCGCCTGTCTATGCTAAGGAGCTCGAGCACTCCCTTGCTCATCTTGTACCCTTCAGTCCTGACGGGCGAGTAGAAGTAGTGGATATAGTACCTCGTGCCGAGGATGTACTCTTGGATGGAGAACTTCTGGGAGTGGTCAATTCCAAGCTTGAAGTCCGGATAATCCTTCGCGATGAAGAACCCGCGCCCGCCCTTGGCGCCGTCGTACTTGACCAGGACCGGACGATCGATCAGCTTCGGGTCATCGATCTTGTGCGGCATCTCGAGCCCTGCAGACACTAGCCAGTTGCGCTCCTTGTCCCTGTCGCTCTCCCAGTCTAGCACATGCCTGTTGCCGAAAGTTGGAACCTCGAGCTCCACG
>Ga0214473_10008957_pt1 | contig 11834 bp, 13 predicted proteins | sample RVTome_7_FD_203509 | JGI IMG/M metagenome (GOLD analysis project Ga0214473, IMG submission 203509) | Soil microbial communities from uranium-contaminated site in the Upper Colorado River Basin, Wyoming, United States - RVT98D197 | ecosystem: Environmental > Terrestrial > Soil > Contaminated >...
TTGCCGCGAAACTGTCTCAATCCCTAACCGCGCTCCGGCCCGACGCGCGAACGGAGAAATTTTTCGCACGAGCGAACCAGTTGATCCAGAGACGCCTCGGTATTTAGTTCAAGGCAGGCTTCGGACGAAATCTCGGAAATCGGCTCGTAAAGCCTTTTTTGCTCGAAATAAATTTCCCACCGGCCATCGGAAATATCCGTCCCCTGCGCCGCTCTTTGGGTGAGACGTTGGTGGATGATCCCGTCCGAGGCGAAGCAATGAATCAGCGACCAGGCCACACCGTGCCTCTCCGCCAGACGAACGAGCTTTTCCCGGTTGGCGCGTTGGCTGTAGGTCGCGTCAAGGATCACCCCGTTGCCGGCCAGAATCTCCTTTTCGGCCTCGTGCGCCATTCTGGCGTAGGTCCTTTCGGTGATCGCCGGCGCGTAAATTCCCTGGTTCAACGGCACAATCTTGTGGGCTGACGTATTCACCATCCGCTTTCGCACGATATCGGAATTGACCACCCGCAGGCCCAAGCGCCGTCCCAACTCGCCCGCCAGAGTCGATTTTCCGCTTCCGGTCAAACCGCAAAGGATCACGACAAAGGGCTGAAGCGGTTGCCATGTCAGACGGGCGGCATACTGAAAATAACGCGCGGCCGTCGCCGCTCCCTCCGGACGCAGCGCCTGGACCTTGCCCCGCACCAGAGCCCTGTAGGATTGGTAAAACGGCAGGATCGAGGGAAGCTCGGGATCGTCGATCAATTCCCTATAGCGCTGCAGAAACGGCGCGGCCATGGACTCCGCGCCGCGCACCGATAGATCCATGAGCAGGAAAGCGACTTCAGCGGCGAGATCGCCGAAACGCCGCTTTGGATTGAACTCGATGCAGTCGAAAATTTGGATGCCCTCGGGCGCGAAGCAAACATGATCGCAGTGAAGATCGCCATGGACATCGCGAATCCAACCCCCTTGCGCGCGCCGCCTCAATAGTTCCGTCTGGCTATCGAGAAACTTCGCACCGAAATTGGTGATCGCCGCTAGGCTTTCAGAATCGATCAAATCGCCAATCATGGACTCGACTTCATTCAGATTCTCCTTCCATTGCGCCGCCACCGTCGCCGGCCAGCGCGACTGTTCTGTGCCTTTGACTTGTTCGGCGGCGGCATGGAAGTTGGCGATGACTTCTGCCAAGTCATGCATCATCTTAGGCGTGACCTGATGGGTTTCGAGCAGAAACGGCAGCATGCGCTTCTCCGGTAGCCGGCGCATGACCAGAGTATACTCCGCCGGTTCCGTCCACCCTCCGAGTCGCCACCCCGCCTCGTCATACGAAATGGGCATCACGCCCAGATAGACCGAAGGCGCCAAGCGCCGATTGAGCCGCAGTTCCTCGTTGAGAAAGAACCGCCGCCTTGCCAGCGTGGAATAGTCGAGAAAGGGATAGCGAACCGCTTTCTTTATTTTGTAGACGAGATCCCCGGCGAAAAAGAGATGGGAGATATGGGTCTCTCTGTGCGTGACTTCAGCGGGCGGCTTCGGATAGAACCGCTCCTCCTTCATTGCCGCCACGAGCGATTCTTGAGGTTCTAATTCCATACAACCGCAAAGCACAGCCTCACGATCCTTCAGCCGATTGCTCCGCCAGCACATATCACGCAATAGCGATGCCACCGGTGAAAATGCAATCAAAAGCAGTGATCGCTTTCCCAGGCTACGGAAAGAAGCTCTTAGTGATTGTCAGAAAATAGAACGGAAGGCCGGGCCGGAGCCCGTACTATGCGAGCGTCGGATCGAACAAGTCAGGTAATGCCCAGTTCTTCAATTTTTCGGTAAAGCGATGAGAGGCTGATGTCCAGCAGTTTTGCCGCCTCCCTGCGGTCTTGTCCCACTTGATCCAAGACTCGAATGATATGTTGCTTCTCGTATTGCCGCAGCGCGTCTTTTAGATTGTAAGTGAACGCCGGATTGGCCTGGCCGATCGCCACGATGGATATCGGCAGGTCTTCAAGAAGGATCCTGTCGCCATCCGCCAAAATCATCGTGTGCTCGATGACGTTGTCGAGCTCGCGCACGTTGCCCTTCCAGGGCAAGGACATCAGAGTACGAATGACCTCTTCGTCGGCGCCGGTAAAATTCTTGTTGAGCTCGGGGTTGTGTTTCTTGATGAGATGTTCGACGAGCAGCGGGATATCCTCCGGGCGTTGGCTCAGCGGAGGGATATGAATCTCCATGATGTTGAGCCGGTAGTAAAGATCCTCGCGAAACCGACCGCCTTCGACTTCCTTTTGCAAGTCTCGGTTGGTCGCTGCCAGCACCCGGACATCGATGTGGCGCGGCGTCGTGCTGCCAATGGGCAGGATTTCCTTTGCCTCCAGGGCGCGCAGGAGTTTCACTTGCAGGTGCTGGGGAATCTCGCCGATCTCGTCGAGGAAGATAGTTCCGCCCCGCGCTTTCTCGAAGAGGCCTTCCTGGTTGGCAAAGGCGCCCGTAAATGACCCCTTCATATGGCCAAAAAGCAAGCTCTCCAGCAAAGTCTCCGGCAACGCGCCGCAGTTCACCGGCAGGAATAGCTTGTCGTTCCGGTCGCTGTGGCCATGGATGGCAAGCGCAACTAGCTCTTTGCCGGTGCCGCTGTCCCCCGTGATCAGCACGGTGGCCTGGGTGCGGGCCACCTTTTTTACCATTTCCAGCACATCGCGGATGGCTTTACTTTTGCCGATGATATTTTCGAAATCAAAATCCATAACCGCGTTTACGCCCCTTACGCTAACACCCACCGGCAACATAAAAGGGTTAAGGGTAGGTGTCAATACAAACGGGCCTGATAATACCTTAACTTACCCCGGGATATTGGTGACCGCGGTGGATCGGGTTTCGGCGATGTCGGACATGATGAGGCGCGCATAGCCTTTTCCGAAGTACGTCCGAGGCGGCTTTTTGACTAGGAAAACGGCTTATAATTGGTCAGCAGCCCGAAGCAGGTCCGGGCTGCCGGAGCAGAACCGGCGCAGAGCGACTTTGAGCTTCTGCCTCTGGGTGCTGGCGGGGACACCAAGATATTCCATGGTCTTGGCGATGTTGGGCCCGCCCAGATGCAACAGCTTGCTATATATGGCATCGATTTCAGAACTTTCAATTTCCAATGCTATCCGGAAGGCTTCCTCAACTCCCAACGACGGGGCGCCTCGCTGCAGAAAGGACCCGAGCCATTTTTCGAGCGCTTGAGCCTTGTCACGGCTGATGGCCGGGTCGAGCGTCTCATCATCGTAGTTTGCAATCAAAGCCTTGCAGGCATGCAAGATGCACCCATGCTCTTCTTCTTCCCGGGCCATCTCCCACCAAAAATCCCTGATCTCCGGCCGGTCTAGAAAGACATGCGAGAAGCGGAAGTAAATCTTGCCCACCAGCCGTTCGATCTCCGCGAATCTGGTGAGCGCATCGAACGGTTCTGAAGCACTCATGATCGCGTCAGCCTCTAGCGTAGAAATTCGTGCAGCTCAACGTGTTTTTCGGAGTCCCGGATCATCGAATTTACCACAATTTTGTGAAGCCCGTTACAGTAGCCCGCGCTGTCCTTTACCAAGATCTTCTACTCTTTAATCCCATCTTTTTCAAGATTAGAACAGAGGCGTGTTATGCGATTCTCAGCCTTCGGGATAAATCTTTAAGATCTTCTCAGCCTTGGGAAGAGGCATGGCCATTGAAGATTCGTTTGGCGAGAACTCGTGGCTATTTCGCTCGGGCATAAAATTGGCTATACATTCTGCCATCGGCTTTAGCCTGTGAGTTCACAACAAGCCGGTTTGGAAAGGCGCGGTCATGGCTGAGTCGGAACTGGCAGTTCAAGATAGCAAGAACAAGCGCGTTGGGGTCCTGGTTGGCGGCGGACCCGCGCCGGGCATCAACGGCGTCATCAGCGCGCTCACCTTGGAAGCGCGTAACCGCGCCCACAGGGTCATCGGCATTTTCGACGGCTTTCAGTGGCTGATGAAAGGCGACACCGGGCACGTCAAAGAATTGGAGCATGAAGACGTGTCGCGAATCCATTTTCAAGGCGGCTCGATTCTCAACACTTCGCGCGCAAACCCAACCAAGCGGGAGGAGGACTTGCGGCGGGTTCTCACCAGCCTGGACCATCTCGGCATTGGTTATCTGGCCACCATCGGCGGCGACGACACCATGTTTTCGGCAAGCCAGGTCGCCAAACAAGCGGCGGGCCGGATCCGCGTCTGTCACGTACCGAAAACGATTGACAACGATCTGCCTCTGCCGGGTGAGATTCCGACGTTTGGTTTCGAGACTGCTCGCCAGCTCGGTTTTGAATTAGTGCAGAACTTAATGGAGGATTCGCGTACAACCGGGCGCTGGTATTTCGTCGCCGTCATGGGCCGCACCGCAGGCCACCTCGCCCTCGGCATCGGCAAGGCCGCAGGCGCCACCCTGTCGATGATTCCCGAAGAATTCTCCGGTCCGATCCGGCTCGAGACGGTTTGCGACATCCTTGAAGGCGCGATCTTGAAACGCCAGGCCCTGTGGAACCGCTCCGATGGCGTGGCGGTCATCGCCGAAGGCTTGCTGGAAAAGGTTCCCGCGGAAGAGCTTTCCGCTATTGAAGGCGTGCGCATCACGCACGACAGTTACGGTCATTTGCGCCTCGCCGAGTTGGATCTCGCTTATATTCTGAAGACGCTTGTGGAACAGCGCTTCGCAACGCGCGGCGGGTCCATTACTATAGTCCATAAAAACATCGGCTATGAAGTCCGCTCCGCCCCGCCGATCGCTTTCGACTGCGAGTATGTGCGCACCCTCGGTTACGGCGCGGTGGAGTTTCTCTTGAGTGCCGGCCACGAGGGGGTCGATCTAAACGGCGCACTGGTCTGTCTGGTCAACGGCAAGCTTCGCTATCTCAACTTCGCCGATCTCATAGATCCTAAGACCGGTAAGTCGCGGGTTCGAGTAGTCGATGTGGAGAAACCTTCCTACAAGATCGCGCGGGAGTACATGATCCGCTTGGAGAAAGAAGACTTCGAAGACGCGGACAAGCTCAGACTCCTGGCACAGGCGGCATCAAGCCCCGGCAATAGCTGCGGTGCCGAGGAATTCCGCACCAAGTTTGCAAGCGTACTAACCTTATGAAGAACGTTTCGACGGAAATTAAATAAGGAGCTTTGATGGTTGCCAGAGTCGCAATCAATGGTTTTGGCCGCATCGGCCGTTTGAGCCTACGGGCTATGCTCCAACGCCATAAGAAAGAGCTGGATGTGGTCGCCATCAACGACATGGCCGACCTGCAAACCAACGCTCATTTATTCCGCTACGATTCGACCTACGGCATTTACCCCGGCGAGATCCAAGTCGGAGAGGGGGTGCTCATCATCGATGGCCGCAACGTTGTCGTGCTCAATCAGAAAGATCCTTCGCGCCTGCCCTGGAAGCAACTGAGCGTCGGCATCGTCATCGAGTCCACCGGCGTCTTTACCGAGGCGGCGCAGGTGCGCGCCCATTTGGACGCGGGAGCCAAGAAGGTCATCGTCACCGCGCCGGCAAAGGACGAAGACTTCACGGTCGTTTTGGGCGTCAATGATTCTGAATACAACCCGCGCAAGCATCATATCGTCTCCAACGCTTCCTGCACGACCAACTGCCTGGCGCCAGTGGCAAAAGTGTTGCACGATCACTTCGGCATCGAGCGCGGCTTGATGACGACGATCCACGCCTATACCAACGACCAGCGTATCTTGGACTTGACGCACAAGGACCTGCGCCGCGCCCGCGCTGCCGCCATGAACATCGTCCCGACCAGCACCGGCGCGGCCAAGGCCATCGGCCTGGTCATGCCGGAACTCAAGGGGAAACTGCACGGGCTGTCGCTCCGCGTGCCGACCTCGACGGTTTCCGTAGTTGACCTGGTCGTCGATTTCAAGAAATCGGCGTCCGTAGAAGATATCAACGGCGCGCTGGAAAAGGCCGCGAACGGAAAGATGCATGGCATTCTGGAATACTGCGACGAGCCCTTGGTTTCCAGCGATTTTCGCGGCAACTGCGCGTCGTCGATCGTCGACGGCTTATCGACCGTGACGATCGAAGGCAAGATGGCCAAAATTCTCGCCTGGTACGACAACGAATGGGGCTACAGTTGCCGCGTCGGCGATCTGGCCACGCTGATGTTTGAAAGAGAACTCTAACGGGAGGTTCGCGATGAACGCCAAAGACATCATGACCCGGGATATCATAACGGTGACGCCGAACATGTCAGTGAAAAAGTTGGCGATGCTGCTGATCAAAAGCCAAATCAGCGGTGCGCCGGTGTCCGGGAAGAACGGCAAGATCATCGGCGTCGTCTCCGAAGCCGATATCGTCGCGAAGAAAGGCCGAGACGTAAGAGCGATCATGAGCAAGAAAGTCATCAGCATCGCCGAGGAAACCTCGGTGGAACAGATCGCCCGGCTCATGACCACGCACGGTATCAAGCGCCTGCCGGTCATGCGCGGTGACGACATCGTCGGCATCGTCAGCCGGGCCGATATCGTCAACGCCGTCGCCCTCGGCACTCACGTGGCACTGCACACCCCGGTCTACGATTTGTAGGCGGCGACGACGGGATTCATGTCTCTCTGCATCCCGGGCGCCCACGTCGTTGACATTCAGTGACCTCCGCTGGATCAAATATGGGGCGAGAACACGCGGCTTGGCTCAAGTTGATCGAGTCAACGACTATCCGCAAACAGCAAGCGGCTTTCGCCTGCACGACGGGGTTGACGCTGACGCTTGTGCCCGCCACCACCGGGGTGAGCGGCTCCGAGGCCGCGCGGGTCAGCGGTCTCTTTTGCGTTGATGGCTGCCTAGGCGGGCGTAGCGGTGAGGTGTGCCAGCGGATGCTCGCAGGGGTGGAACGTCGAGCCGCGCAGAAGTCCGAGCCCCGGCAATTTCGTTGTCCAACAGGCCTGCTTAAGATTATCGTCCCCGTATTCGTCGGCGGACAACATGTTGGCAATCTGCTGGCCGGTCCGTTTTCGCAGCAGCGGCTCGATAAGGAAACTCTGCGCCGCCTGGCGCGGCGTCTGCGGCAATGGGGTCTTGAGAAACACGCTGCAGCTCTGCGCGCCTCCTGGCGCTACAGCCCGTTGCTCACAGACGAGCGCGGTCAGTCGGTCGCGACGCTGTTGGAGCTATTTGCCCAATACCTTTCCGAGCGTGGCAACCAGGTTTTAACGCACGAGCCGGAGCGAAGTGCGCCGCTGCTGCGGAAAATCGAAGCCTATCTCGCCGAGAAGAACGGATCGCTCTCGACCAAAGAGCTGGCGCGGCGGGTCCACCTGAGCCCGTGTTATTTCTCCAAACTGTTCAAGAAGCAGACAGGACTGACCTTCACCGAGTACCGGCTGCGCGCGCGCGTCGAGAAGGCCAAACGGCTGCTGCTCGACCCCCAGCGGCGCGTGTCGGAAGTTGCCTTTGAAGCGGGCTTCGAATCGATCCCCTACTTTAACCGCGTCTTCCGCCGCTCCCTGGGCTGTTCGCCGTCCGAATACCGCGCCGCGGTCGCCAGAACAACAGAGGATAAGAGATTGACAACCTAGGCGTAGCCCGCGACCGGCTTTCTTGTCACCCTCCTCTAATCTGACGTTATTCTCTATCTGAGTCCCAGACGCCAAAACTTTTTCGCAGGAGAAAGACATTGCCCACGCGAACTGGGCAGATAGCAGCCGTCTCGCAATATTTTTGGCCAGGATGGGCGTTGGATGAGAAAAGCGCGTCCGCATTCACCTGCTGCTCCAGGAAGTTTTTGCGGACTACCTGATGATCACGAGGCCCCGCGTGGTGTTGATGGCTCTGGCAACGACCCATGTGGGATTTTTTCTAGGCTCCTCAGCAAAACCGATTGACAACAAATGGCACCCCAATTATACAGGTGTGGTGAAAAGGCAGGTAGTCAATGTCGAACTGGTTTCCTGAAAATGTTTCGACTTTCGGTGGGGACGTAGACGGCATCTTTTGGTTGATTTTCTACATCACCACGGTGTGGTTTTTTATCACTGAAGGGGTGATTGTTTATTTTGCCTTTCGCTATCGGCGCAAGCCCGGAGAAAAGGCGGCCTACGTTCTCGGCGATACCATGACTCAGCTTGCCTGGGTCTTGGCTCCTTTGGCTATCATCGTCGTCTTGGACGTCTGGATCGATATTCGCGGGGCCGAGGTTTGGGCCAAAATCAAGGGGCAACCGCCGCCCGCGGACGTCACGGTTCGAGCTATGGGCAAACAATTCAACTGGGGTTTTACTTATCCCGGCCCGGATGGAAAATTCGACACCGAAGACGATCTGCAAATCGATAACGATCTCCATGTCCCGGTGGGCAAAGTCATCCACGTGATCCTGACCTCCAAGGACGTCATTCACAGCTTTTTTCTTCCCCATGCCCGGCTCAAGCAAGACGTCGTCCCCGGACGGGAAATCCCGGCCTGGTTCCAAATCTCTAAGCCCGGAGAATACGAAATTCCCTGCGCCGAGCTTTGCGGCTTCGGCCACTCGGGCATGAACGGAAAGCTTTACGCTCACAGCGCCGAGGATTATGAAAAGTGGCGCAAAGAGCGCTGGCCTGAAGGCGCTCAGCAGACGGCAACCAAAGGCTAATATATGTCAAGCGAAACGAGTCATGCCCCCGCCGGTTTTTGGCGCAGCCACGTTTTCTCCACCGACCACAAGGTGATCGCCAAGCAGTATCTATCCTTGGCGCTGTTCTGGGCCCTGATGGGCGGTGCCACGGCGTATCTTATCCGCTGGCAAATCGCCTACCCGGACTCCGAAGCGCCCGGTTGGGGTTACGTCGCCCCCGACGTTTTCAATGCGTTGGTGACGATGCACGGCACGATCATGGTCTTTTTCGTCGCCATGCCGATTTTACTCGCCGCCTTCGGCAATTTTCTCATACCTTTGATGATCGGCGCCAAGGACATGGCTTTCCCCAGATTGAACATGCTCTCCTTCTGGATATTCTTCGTCGCCTCTGTCGTGCTCGTTACGTCGATCTTCGTGCCCGGCGGGCCGGCCGCCGCCGGCTGGACGGGCTATCCCCCGCTCTCCGCCAAAATGGAATACACCGGCGTCGGCTGGGGCATGAATCTCTGGCTGCTCGCTCTGGCCTTGGAATTCGCGTCGTTTCTTTTGGGCGGAGTCAACTTTCTTACCACCGCGATGAACATGCGCGCGCCGGGTCTCACCTGGTTCCGCCTGCCGGTGGTCGTCTGGATGCAGCTCACCGCCGCCGTCATCTTCCTGCTGTCGGTGGGTCCCCTGATCGCCGGCGCGGTGATGCTGCTGATGGATCGCATAGTCGGCACGACGTTCTTTCTTCCGGAAGGCGGCGGAGAACCGCTCCTGTGGCAGCATCTGTTCTGGTTCTTCGGCCATCCGGAAGTTTATGTTTTGCTGCTGCCGGGGTTCGGCATCATTTTAGAAGTGATCAGCGTGTTCAGCCGTAAGCCTGTATTTGCCTACCGCCCGATTATCTATGCGACGATCGTCGCGGGCTTTTTGAGCTTCGTTGTTTGGGCCCATCATCAGTACGTCAGCGGCCTGGACCCGCGGCTTGCCATGCCCTTCAGCATTACCACGATTATTATTTCCGTCCCCTTTGCCTTCGTCATTTTTTCCATCATCGCCACTCTCTGGCGCGCCTCGATCACGTTTAGCTCACCCATGCTCTTCTCCCTGGGCTCTTTGGGTGTATTTATCTTTGGCGGGCTCACCGGCATCTTCAACGGCTCGCCGCCGGTAGACATCTACATCCATGACACATACTTCGTGGTCGCCCATTTCCATTACACGCTTTTCAGCGCGGTTTTCTTCGGCAGCTTCGCCGGCATCTACTTTTGGTTTCCTAAAATGTTCGGGCGGATGATGAATGAGACGTTGGGCAAGATCCATTTCTGGCTCACGTTCATTTTTTTCAATTCAGTTTTCATCCCTATGCATCTCGTCGGGTTGAGAGGCATGATGCGGCGCATCGCCAATCCGATGCAGTACGAGTTTCTCAAGCCGCTGGAGCCGCTCAACCAGTTCATCACCTTGTCGGCGATTCTGCTGCTCCTCTCGCAATTCTTTTTCGTGATCAACTTTTTCATGAGCCTGGTACGCGGCAAGGCCGCGGAGCGCAATCCCTGGCAGGCCAATACGCTGGAATGGACGACGGACTCGCCTCCGCCGCACGAGAATTTTTCCACGACACCGACCGTCTATCGCGGCCCTTATGAATACAGCTCCCCGGATGCCGAGGAAGATTGGCTGCCGCAAGACCGGCCGCTGAGCGCGCCGAGGGCAGCGGCTCGTTAGCCCGGATTATTCATGGCCCAAAGAAAGACGAAGGCACACTTTAAACCGAGGGGTGAGCTCGGAGAGGCGAAGGCATCCGACCGCAAAGGTACAATGACTTTTTCGGTGCTTGGCGAGCCGTTTCAAACCCTTCCCCGCCCTTTGCTCCGCCACCGTCAGCTCGCCGACGGCGTCAAGGCACAGGCCCATTGCCTTCGCCTCGGAAGGCTCACCCCGAGGTCGTAGTCAGAGAATTAATAATCCGGTTAGGAGGAATCGTCTTGAACGCCGACACAGCGACCATGAGCGACGCCGCAGTTCCCCCGGGGAAAACCGGCACCTGGTGGTTCCTTGCCTCGGAAATTCCGGTTTTCGGCGGTCTGATCGCGTCCTACATCGTGGTCAGGCTGGGGAGCGCGGGGTGGGGCGAGTCTTCGGCCCATCTCAATTTCACTCTGGCCCTGATCAACACCTTTCTGCTGCTGACCAGCAGCATGACCGTCGTGATGGCGCACGCGGCCGTTCAGGAGAACGACTTTCGGCGCGCGGCGAATTACCTGGGACTGACGATTTTGTTCGGGTTGGGCTTTCTCGGCGTGAAAGGGATCGAGTACACGACGGAAATCGTTCACGGCTTCACTCCAGCGTCCGGCATCTTCTGGTCGTTTTACTTCGGCATGACGGGTCTTCACGGACTTCATGTGTTGGCCGGCATCATTGTCAACGTCGTTCTCTGGATCGGCGCCCTCAAAGGCAGCCTGGCGCAAAACAGCCACCGCGTCGAGCTGGCGGGCCTTTACTGGCACTTCGTCGACATCGTATGGATTTTTCTCTTTCCCTTGCTGTATCTCGCGTGAGCGGAGGCATCGATGAGCGATTCCCACAGCCGTCACTATCTGATGATCTGGATTTGGCTCCTCGCCCTCGTCCTGGTTTCGGTGGCGGCAGCCTCGATCCTGCCCAAGCTCCAAGCGCTCGTTTTAATTTTCGCCGTAGCCATCGTGAAAGCATTGTTGGTGGTGCGTAATTACATGCATCTCAAGAATGAAAGGGCGATCATTTACGCTCTGGTTTTGGTGCCGCTGGCATTTGTCATCATCCTGCTCTTCGCCCTGTTTCCAGACTTCGTTTACCGCGGTTGATAAGAGAATATCGGTCCGCTGGCGGACGCATCGCGCTCTGATGGATTTTAGACCCGCGCGCCCTCGGGAGTCCGATTTTCCGTTAACTCCAGAAGTTGCGAAAAAAGCTGTCCAGTCTTCTTATTTCCAATAGCCCCAAATTCACTTTCTCTTTTTTCCTTCGGTGAATCTTGACGATTTTTCCTGGCACGGCAATTGCGGCGCAAACTACTGTCGCGCAATCGGAAGACAGTGGATTGCGCCCAAAACGTGCTGAGTTCGGCCGGCAAGGAGGGCACCTGTTATGACTAGCGCGCTAATGCTCGTCGCGGTAATCGTGCTGTTCGGCCTGCTCTTCGTCGTCGTCCCCGTGATTTTCGACGCGTACAACCGGTACCGCGAGCGCAAGGTGATTACCTGCCC
>Ga0214473_10008959_pt1 | contig 11833 bp, 8 predicted proteins | sample RVTome_7_FD_203509 | JGI IMG/M metagenome (GOLD analysis project Ga0214473, IMG submission 203509) | Soil microbial communities from uranium-contaminated site in the Upper Colorado River Basin, Wyoming, United States - RVT98D197 | ecosystem: Environmental > Terrestrial > Soil > Contaminated >...
GCTCGCGAGCAAGGAGTTCAAACCCGACTTCAGCGTGCAGGCGGGCTACATGAACCGGGGGGGGCTCGACCCGATGTGGCAGGCGGGGGTCGGCGTCACGCTGCCCCTCAACCGCAAGCGTCTCTCGAGCGGCCAGGCCGAGGCCGAAGCGCAGGTCCGTGCGAGCGCCCGTCTCGCGGAAGCGGTCAGGCTGCAGCTCCGCTACCGGACCGAGGAGCGCCTGGCCCAGCTCGAGGCCACGCAGAAGATCGCGGGCCTCTACGGACAGGGGATCATCCCCCAGGACCGCATGGCGGTCGATGCGGCCGTCGCCAACTACCAGACGGGCAAGGTGCCGTTCATCGCCGTGCTCGAGGCGCTGACGACCCTCTACAACGACCGCGCCACCCACCTCACGCTGCTGGCCAACCACGCACGCATCCGCGCCAGCCTGGAGGAGGCGAGCCTCGAGTCCACCTCCAGCCTCGCCGCTGCGGGCGCCTCCGGGATGGCCGCGGCCGGCGCCAGCGGCCTGGGCGTCGCGCCAGCGGGCGTGGCATCGGGTGCCGCGATGAGTTCCGGAAGGAGCATGCCATGAAGCGCGCGCGAAGCGTGTGGTGGATGGTCGCCCTGGCCGTGATCGGGGCGGGAGCTTTCCTGCTGTTCGCACGCCGCGCTGGACAGCCGGCGACCGGAGCCGTCGAGATCGCCCGTTACCACTGCCCGATGCATCCGACCTACGTCTCGGACAAGCCCGGTGACTGCCCGATCTGCGGCATGAAGCTCGTGCCGATCCCGGCCCACCCTCGGCCGCCGGGTGAGCGCAAGGTTCTCTACTACCGCTCCCCGATGGATCCCAGCGTGAGGTCCGACAGGCCGGCCCAGGACTCCATGGGCATGGACTTCATTCCGGTCTACGCAGACGAAGCCCAGGCAGAAGGCCCGGCGGTCCCCGGAAGGGCGAGCCTCAGCCTCTCGCCCGAGAGGCGGCAGATCCTCGGCATCCGCAGCGAGGAGATCCACCACGGCCCGCTCACGCGGGTGATGAGGACCGTGGGGCGCGTCGCGGTGGACGAGCGGCGGCTGCACCACATCCACACCAAGTACGACGGCTACGTGGAGCACCTTTACGTCGACTTCACGGGGAAGTTCGTGAAGCGGGACGAGCACCTGCTCTCCATCTACAGCCCGGAGCTCGTGGCGACGCAGCAGGAGTACCTGCTCGCCTACAACACCCAGAAGCAGATGGCCGAGAGCGGGATCCCGTCGGTGGCCGAGGGGTCGCTCAACCTGCTCGAGGCCGCGCGCCAGAGGCTGCTGCTGTGGGACGTGCGCAGCGAGGACATCGAGGCACTCGAGCGGGCCGGGAAGGTCGGGCGCACGATCGACCTGCACTCCGACGTCGCCGGCTACGTGGTCCAGAAGATGGCGTTCCACGGCATGCGGGTGACCCCCGCCGACACGCTCTTCGACATCGCGGACCTGAGCCACGTCTGGGTGCTGGCGGACGTCTACGAGTCCGACCTGCCGCTCGTCCGGATCGGGATGCAGGGCGAGCTGACGGTGCCCTACCTGCCCGGGAAGAAGTGGCGCGGCGCGGTCACGTACGTCGACCCGACCGTCGAGGAGAAGACCCGCACCGTCAAGGTCCGTATCGAGCTTCGCAACGAGGACCAGCAGCTCAAGCCCGGCATGTTCGCCGACGTCAACCTGCGCGCGGACCTCGGAACGGGCCTGTCCGTCCCGGAGAGCGCCGTGATCGACAGCGGTGACCGCAAGCTCGTGTTCATCGATCGGGGCGAGGGGCGCTTCGAGCCGCGCGAAGTGCAGCTCGGAGTGCGGGTCGCCAGCACCTTCCAGGTCCTCTCGGGCCTCGCGGACGGCGAGCGGGTGGTGATCTCGGCCAACTTCCTGCTGGATTCGGAGTCCAGCCTGCGGTCCGCCATCTCCTCGATGGCAACGCCGGGGCCGCAGCCGCCGGGCCACCAGCACTGAGGGGCAGCCGCCATGATCAGGGCCGTCATCCGCTTCAGCGCCCACAACCGCTTCCTCGTCCTGCTCGCGACCGCGGTCTTCGTGGGTTACGGCGTCTACACCCTCAACCACATCCCGGTCGACGCCATCCCCGACCTCTCCGACACCCAGGTGATCGTGTACTCGCGCTGGGACAGGAGCCCCGACATCATGGAGGACCAGGTCACGTACCCGATCGTCAGCGCCCTTCTCGGAGCGCCCAACGTCAAGGTAGTCCGGGGCTTCTCCGACTTCGGCTTCTCCTACGTGTACGTGATCTTCAAGGACGGGACCGACATCTACTGGGCCAGGAGCCGCGTCCTCGAGTACCTCTCCAAGATCCAGCCGCTGCTGCCGGCGGGCGTGCGGACCGAGCTCGGCCCCGACGCGACCGGCGTCGGCTGGGTGTTCCAGTACGCCCTCGTGGACGACTCGGGAACGCAGTCGCTGGCCGAGCTGCGCACGCTGCAGGACTGGAACCTTCGCTACCGGCTGCAATCCGTCCCCGGCGTCGCGGAGGTGGCCTCGCTCGGCGGCTTCGTGCAGCAGTACCAGGTCACGGTCGACCCGAATCGGCTCAGGGCCTACGAGCTCGCGATCATGGACGTGGCGGAGGCCATCCGCAGGAGCAACAACGAGGTGGGCGGGCGCCTGCTCGAGTTCTCGGGCAAGGAGTACATGGTCCGAGGCCGAGGCTACGTGCGCGGGACGGAAGACCTCGAGAAGATCGTGCTCAAGACCGACGAGAAGGGGACGCCGGTGCTGCTGCGGGACGTGGGCCAGGTCGCCCTGGGTCCGGAGATGAGGCGCGGGGTCTCCGACCTCGACGGCCGCGGCGACACCGTGAACGGGATCGTCGTCATGCGCCACGGCGAGAACGCCCGCGAGGTGATCCGCCGCGTGCGCGAGCGGCTGCGCGAGATCGAGCCTTCGCTCCCGAAAGGCGTGCGCGTCGTGACGACCTACGACCGCTCGGAGCTGATCCAGCGCGCGATCGACACGCTCACGCACGAGCTCGTGCTCGAGATCGCGATCGTGAGCCTGGTGATCCTCGTCTTCCTCTGGCACATCCCCTCGGCCATCGTCCCGATCGTGACGATCCCGGTCTCGGTGCTGCTCGCCTTCATCCCGATGTGGTGGCTGGGGATCTCATCCAACATCATGTCGCTCGCCGGGATTGCGATCTCGATCGGCGTGCTGGTGGACGGGGCGATCGTCGAGGTCGAGAACGCCTACAAGAAGCTGGAGCTTTGGGATCGCGGCGGACGCAAGGGGGACTTCCACGCGGTGCGGCTCGAGGCCCTGCTCGAGGTGGGCCCGTCGGTCTTCTTCTCGCTGCTCGTGATCGCCGTGGCCTTCGTCCCGATCTTCACGCTCGTCGACCAGGAAGGGCGCCTCTTCAAGCCGCTCGCCTGGACCAAGACCCTGGCGATGGGGATCGCCGCCGTGCTCGCCGTCACGCTCGACCCGGCGCTGCGGATGCTGTTCGCCCGGATGGATTTCGTGCACTTCCGCCCGCGCTTCGTCAGCTGGCTGTTCAACCAGGTGAGCGTGGGCCGCTACTACCCGGAGGAGAAGCACCCTATCAGCCGCGTGCTGTTCGCGGTCTACGAGCCGGCCTGCCGTGCCGTGCTGCGCCATCCCCGGATCACGATCGGGATCGCCGTGCTCGTGGTCGCCACGACCATGCCCGCCTACCTCGGGCTCGGCCACGAGTTCATGCCGCGGCTCAACGAGGGCGTCATCCTCTACATGCCGACGACGCTGCCCGGGATCTCGGTGACCGAGGCGAGCCGGCTGCTGCAGGTGCAGGACCAGCTGATCAAGTCGTTCCCCGAGGTCGAGCGCGTGCTCGGCAAGGCGGGCCGGGCCGAGACCTCCACCGACCCCGCCCCCTTCTCGATGATGGAGACGACCGTCGTGCTGAAGCCGCCGTCCGAGTGGAGGGAGAAGCCCCGCTTCTACTCCAGCTGGGCGCCCGGGTGGCTCAAAGACCTGGTCCTCGCCCGGATCTGGCCCGACCGGATCTCGTACGAGGAGCTCGTAGCCGAGATGGACCGGAAGCTCCAGATCCCGGGCACCACGAACGCCTGGACCATGCCGATCAAGAACCGGATCGACATGCTCACGACCGGCATCCGCACCCCGATCGGGATCAAGATCTTCGGGCCCGACCTCGCCGAGATCGAGCGGATCGGCGAGAGGCTCGAGCCGATCCTGCGCGCGCTTCCCGGCACCCGCAGCGTCTATGCCGAGCGCGTGGCCGGCGGTTACTTCGTCGACTTCGACCTGAATCGCGACGAGCTGGCGCGCTACGGGCTCACGGTCGCGGCGGCGCAGGACGTGGTGATGTCGGCGGTGGGCGGGGAGAACGTCTCCACCACCATAGAGGGCCGCGCGCGCTTCCCGGTGAACGTCCGCTACCCGCGCGAGCTGCGCGACGACCTGGAGCAACTGGGACGCGTCCTCGTCATGACCCCGTCCGGGGCCCAGATTCCCCTTTCGCAGGTGGCCGCGATCCGGATGGTCACTGGCCCCGCCATGATCCGCAACGAAAACGGCCTGCTGGCCGGCTACGTCTACGTCGACATGGTGGAGAGCGACATCGGCGGCTATGTCGAGCGCGCCAAGCAGGCCGTCGCCGAGGGCGTGACGCTGCCGTCGGGCTATTCACTCGAGTGGAGCGGCCAGTACGAGAACATGCTGCGGGTGCGCGAGAGGCTGAAGCTCGTCGTGCCCCTCACGCTTTTCACGATCTTCTTCCTGCTCTACATGAACACGAAGTCGGGCGTGAAGGCCGGGATCGTGATGCTGGCCGTCCCGTTCTCGGTAGTCGGTGCCGTGTGGCTCATGTACCTGCTCGGCTACAACGTCTCGATCGCGGCCTGGGTGGGCATGATCGCGCTCATGGGCCTGGACGCCGAAACCGGTGTCTTCATGCTGCTCTTCCTGGACCTCTCCTACGAGGAGGCGAAGGCCAAAGGCAGGCTCCGCTCCCTGGCCGAGCTGCACGAGGCGATCGTCCACGGGGCGGTGAAGCGCGTGCGGCCCAAGATGATGACGGTGACCGCGGCTTTCATGGGCCTGATGCCGATCATGTGGTCGACCGGCTCCGGGGCCGACGTGATGAAGCGGGTGGCCGCGCCGATGGTGGGCGGCCTGGCCACGTCGTTCCTGATGGAACTGCTCGTCTACCCCGCGATCTACCTGCTCTGGAAGTGGCACACCGAGGTTCGCCACCGGGCCGAGCCGGCCGGTGCGTGACGCTCACGGCCTCCCGGGCTTGCGGACCGCGCTGCGCCGCTTGCCCCGCGCCTTGCTCGGCCTCGCCCTTCCGCGCGCCTTGGGCTTGCGCGACGCGCGCCGCCGTTCCAGCTCCGCTTCCTCGCGGGCCTGGGCACGGATCCTCGGGTCCCTGAGCCAGCGATCGAATTGATCCGCGGCACGATAGGCGGTCGCCAGCTCCCGCGCCCGCGCCTCGGTGTCCGGGTGCAGCAGGACCAGCCTCGCGGCGTCGAGAAGATCCAGCGGACCGCCCGCGCGGAGCTTCAGGCGCAGCAGGCCGTCCAGGTCGACGACGCTCAACGTGCCTCCGGCAATGTCGATCCTGAGCGCGTCCTCCCAGACGATCGGCACGAGCGGGGGCAGCAAGTCGAAGGGGATTCCCCCGATCTCGCCCTTGACGCAGCTGAAGCCCCCGTCGAGGATGTCGCCCCGCAGCAGCCGCGTCTCGATTCCCGCATCCCGCAGCCGCACGCGCGCTCGCTCGAGCGGCAACCGCGTGATGAAGTCGAGATCGTCCGTGGCACGGACGAAGCCGTGGACCCCGACCGCCAGCCCCCCGATCAGCACACACTCGTCCGGTCCGATCAGACGGGCAAGCCGCACAGCCGCACTTACCAGGTCGGCTCGACGACCGCCTGCGGGGCTCATGCGGGTCGCCGCTCGCGGGCGAGCGCGCCACGCAGCTGGGCTGCGGCGGCGGCGAGCTCGGCAACCCGCACGAGCCTCTCCCGCATCGCCTCGCGGGTGACGCTCGTCGTGACGCTGACACGCCGGCCGGTGTTGGCAAGCTCCACGAGGGCTCGCGCTTCCGTTTCCGCCCTCCGCACACCGGCAACTGTCAGCTCGTAGTAGACGCGGGCGCGCCCGCCCCGCTTGCGCCCCGGAACCACGCTCCAGGCGGCGACCAGCCGGGCGGCGCGCAACGCGCGCAGCGCCGGGTAGACCGTGCCCGCCGACAGCCGTACCCGGCCGTCCGTCACGCTACCGATTCGACGGATCAGCTCGCGCCCATAGACCGGCCCCCGGCGCAGGGCCAGCAACACCGCAGTCCTCGCGCTGACCATGCGCCATTATTATCGGTTTCCGTCTGAAATTGAAGTGGCGTCCCCCTCCCGCCCTGGCGGTCGAGCGTTGTCGTTCTTGACAACAGTCGGCGGGTGTTGGCATCATTGCCAACATGAAGGCGGTGGAGCTCGTACGCACGCGCATCGTCTTCTCGGAAACCGCGTTCGCCGAGTTGGTGCTGTGGCGGATCGCCACGCCGGTGGCCGGTTCGGCTCACGCGTTCAAATACCGGCTGGCGTACGTGGTGGACGGGGTATGCGTGCTGCGGTACGACAACGAGGCCGGCAAGGGCGATCACCGGCACTTCAACGGAAAGGAAGCTGCGTACACCTTCAAGACCGTACGCAGGCTCGTCGCCGATTCCCAACGCGACATTGCGAGGTGGAACCGTGAGAACCGTAACCCTTGACGTTCGCCCTCCGAGCGAGGCGATGGGCGATTTCGTGCGCGCCTGGAAAACCGGCAAGTCGGAGAGGTCCGCGCGCATCAGCTTTGCCACGCCGGAGCTTCTCTGGAAAGTACTGACCGCCAGGCGCTGGGAGCTGCTCAAGGTGCTTTGTGGCGCTGGGCCGGTCTCCATCCGCGAAGCGGCGCGACGCGTCGGTCGCGACGTCAAGGCGGTGCACGCTGACGTCACCGCGCTGCTCCGCGCCGGAGTGCTCGTCCGCGCGGAAGGCGGGGGAATCATCTTCCCTTTCCAGGCCGTGAAGGTCGAGTTCTTGCTTCAGGCGGCCTAGCGGCGCGCTCGGAGCAAACGCGGGTGCGCAGTTCGTGAGCGCGGCTACAGCCGGACCCTCCGAAGCCGCAGCGCGTTCGCGATCACCGTCACGGAGCTGAGGCTCATCGCGGCGGCCGCGAGCATCGGCGAGAGCAGGAAGCCGAGCCACGGGTACAGCACGCCCGCCGCGATCGGGATGCCGAGCGCGTTGTATGCGAAGGCCCAGAACAGGTTCTCCCGGATGTTGGCGAGCGTGGCGCGGGAGAGGCGGCGCGCGCGCACGAGCCCGCCGAGGTCTCCCTTCACGAGCGTGATGCCGGCGCTCTCGATCGCGACGTCGCTGCCCGTGCCCATCGCGATCCCCACCTGCGCAGCCGCGAGCGCCGGCGCGTCGTTGACACCGTCGCCGGCCATCGCGACGGCCCGGCCCTCGGCCTGCAGGCGACGCACCACCTCGGCCTTTCGCTCGGGAAGCACCTCCGCCTCGACCCGGGTGATCCCGACCGCGCGGGCCACGACCTCAGCGGCGGTGCGGTTGTCGCCGGTGAGCATCACGATCTCGAGCCCCTCCGCGCGCAGCGCGAGCAGCGTTTCAGCCGCTTCCGGCTTGACGGGGTCGACGGCCGAGACGAGCGCCACGCAGGCGCCGTCCACGGCCAGAAGCACGACACTGCGGGCCTCGCGCCGCTCGGCCTCGGCGAGCGCCGCGAAGCCGGAGACATCCACGCCCGAAGCTGAAAGGAAGGCGGCGCTGCCGACCGCGAGCTTTCGACCTTCCACGCTGCCGCGCACTCCCCGGCCCGGCTCGGAGAGGAACTCCGAAACGGGCGCGAGGGTCAGGCCGCGCTCGCGGGCCGCCGCGACGATCGCGGACGCCAGCGGATGCTCGCTGCCCTGCTCGAGGCTCGCCGCCAGCCGCAGCGCCTCGGCGTCGTCGGCTCCGGACGGTCCGCACACGCGCGCCAGCCGCGGACGACCCTCGGTGAGCGTGCCGGTCTTGTCGACGACCAGCGTCTCGACGCGGGCGAGCGTCTCGAGCGCCTCGGCGTTCCGGACCAGCACGCCGGCCGTGGCCCCGCGGCCGACGCCGACCATGACCGACATCGGCGTCGCGAGGCCGAGCGCGCACGGGCAGGCGATGATCAGCACGGAGACGGCGGCGACGAGCGCGTGGGCGAGGCGGGGCTCCGGGCCGACGAGCGCCCAGGCCAGGAACGCGAGCGCCGCCACGGCGACGACCGCCGGCACGAACCAGGCGGCGATGCGGTCGGCCAGGCGCTGTATCGGCGCGCGGCTGCGCTGGGCCTCGCTCACCAGCGCCACGATGCGCGCCAGCAGCGTCTCGCTCCCGACGCGCTCGGCACGCATCACGAAGCCGCCCGTCCCGTTGAGCGTGGCCCCGGTGACGGGCGCTCCCGGGCCCTTCGCGACGGGAATCGGCTCGCCGCTGATCATCGACTCGTCGACGCTCGTCTGGCCCTCGAGCACGACGCCGTCGGTCGGGACGCGCTCGCCGGGCCGGACGCGCAGGCGATCGCCGATGCGCACGGCGGCGAGCGGCACGTCGGCCTCCGTGCCGTCCGCCTCGACCCGGCGAGCAGTGGTGGGTGCCAGGCCGACGAGCGCGCGTATCGCGTCGCCGGTGCGCTGGCGCGCCAGGAGCTCCAGCACCTGGCCCACCAGCACCAGCGTGACGATGACCGCCGCGGACTCGAAGTAGCGGCCGACCTCGCCATCGTGCATCCGGAACGAGGCCGGAAACAGCGAGGGCGCGAGGACGGCGGCGACGCTGTACAGCCACGCGACGCCGGTGCCGAGCCCGATCAGCGTGAACATGTTGAGCCGACCGGAGCGGAAGCTCGCCAGCATGCGCTCGAAGAACGGCCGGCCGCCCCACAGCACCACCGGGGTCGCGAGCAGCAGCTCGACGAGGCCCTGCGCCCTCGGCGTGAGCATGCGCCCCACGAGGTGGCCGGGGAGCATCGCAGCCATCGCCAGCAGCAGGAGCGGCAGCGTGAGCGCGGCCGAAACGCGCAGGCGGCGACGCATGTCCTCGAGCTCGGGGTTCGGCGCGGGAGCCGCGGTGACCGCCCTCGGCTCGAGCGCCATGCCGCAGATGCGGCACGCGCCGGGGCCAGTCTCCACCACCTCCGGGTCCATCGGGCAGATCCACTCCGCCGCCCGGCTCGGGGCAGGCGGCGCGGCCGGGGCTGGCGCGGAAGGCGTCATCGCCGAGGCGCGCGGACCGGCCTTCAACCAGTGATCGGGGTCCTTCGCGAAACGCTCACGGCAGCCGGCGTTGCAGAAGGAGTAGCTGGTGCCGGCGTGGGCGAAGGAGCCGCCGCGGGCGGTGCGCGGGTCGACCTTCATGCCGCAGACCGGGTCCGTGACGAGCTGCAGCTCGCCGCGCCGGGCGAGCGTGACGCGCGTGCCGTCCTGGTCCATCGGCTGCTAGCGCAGCTCGATGACGTTGCGATCGAGCAGGCGCGAGAAGATGATCAGCGTGTCGTCCTCGGGCATCGGGCACAGCTTGAGGATCGACTGCACGTCCCACTGGCCGTTGATGCGCGAGAGCACGAAGCCTTCCTGCGGGTCGAACTGCTGCTGGGAGAGGGCGACGGCCGTAAGGCGCAGGCTGGGGACCTTGTCGAGCGGGATCTTCTTGGTCGCCTTCGCCTTCTCGCGCGACTCGGCCACGGCGAGCAGGCCCTTCTTGGCCGACTGGTTGACGCCGTCGAGGCTCAGCACGCGCTCGTAGGCCTCGCTCGCGGCGTCGAAGCGGCCCTCCTTGAGCCGCATGTCTCCGCCGGCGAGCAGCGTGTTGATGATCCCGACCGGGTCCGTCTCTGGAGCGCCCGACTCGATGCGATCGACCTGGAGCACGCCCTTGTCGCACAGCTCGGCGACCAGCAGCGTCGTCTCGTACTCCGAGCGGCGCGACTCGAGGCTGATCCCGGCCAGCGTCTTGCCCCAGACGGCGAGGTCGAGGACCTGGCGCAGCACCGGGTCGGTGATCTCGACCGGGTCGGCGATCAGCTTGAAGGTGACCTCGTTGGAGCCGAAGCGCATGCGCAGCTTGTGCCACTGCTCGCGCCGCCGTCGCCCTTCCTCGAGCACGGGCCGCAGGTCGACCTTCAGGTCCGAGGCCTCGGGCGCAGGCGGCCGCTCGTCGTCGAAATCGAAGCGGCCGTTCGCCCACAGGAACAGGTCGTACAGGTGCGCCAGGGCGTTCGCGTGCAGCGTTTTCGTGAGCTGCGGCTCGGTGAGCAAGCCGTCTCCGATCAGGATCTCGCCGAGGCGCCGCTTGTCCTTGGCCGTCTCCTGCTTGAGCAGCGCGCGGAACAGCGGCTCTTCCTGGATCAGTCCGTCGCGCACCAGCGCCTGGCCGATCGTCTCGCGCGGGTCGTTCGAGCTCGACCACTGCACCTGGCCGTCGCGGAAGGCCAGCCGCTTCTTGGTCGAGCGGCGCGTCATTTGCAGTATCCCCGCGCGCTTGCGGCCCATCAGCCAGCCGAGCAGATCGAAGACGTCGAAGGTATGGAGGTCGCCGCCGAAGCTCATCCTGGTTAGCCGATCTTGACCATCTCGCGCAGCTCGCGCTGCAGGTCCTCGCCGCTCGCGAGCCGCAGCTCCGGGCGCGGGTGCAGGCCCCGCAGCAGCAGCTTGTCCATCGCCTCGGGCACGCCGGGGGCGAGCTGCGAGGGCAGCGGCAGGCCGGCCCCCTGCGGCTGCGACAACGGGTGCGTCCCGGTCAGCAGGTGGTACATCACCGCGCACAGCGCGAACAGGTCGTCGGCGGGGCTCGGGCCGCCCTCGGGCGCGTGATAGGACGGCTTGAGCCCCGCCGCGCGCGCGAGCCGGCCCAGGCCGAGGTCGGCGACCTTGATCACTCCCGAGGCCACCATCACGTTCGAGGGACGGATCGAGCCGTGGACGAGGCCCTTCTGGTGCAGCAGCGCCAGCACCTGCGCGATCACGCGGCCAAGCGAGTGGACCTGCTGGAAGCCGAGCTTGCGGCCGCTCGAGATCGCCTCGGCGAAGTTGCGACCCGCCACGTACTCGGTGACCACGCAGCGGGCACCCTCCCACTCCATGAGTGCGATCACCTTGACCAGGTTTGGGTGCGAGATCTGCGATGCGGCCTTGAGCTCGGCGGCCAGGGCGCTCACGAGCGGCGCCGAAGTCAGCAGCGCGGGGTTCAGCATGCGCATTGCGACGCTGCGGCCGTCGCTCGCGTCCTCGCCCCGGAAGATCACGCCGAGCGGCCCGCGCGCGATCTCCTCCTTCGGCGCAAAGCGCGGGACCCGGGTCGTGGCGGGCGCAGCAGCCGGCGCAGCAGCCGGCACGGGCCGGGCGGCGGGGGCGCTGCTCGGCTTCGGCGGCGCGGCGGGCGCCGCCGCCTGGAGCTTCGCCACGCGCTGGTTCACGTCGCGATACTGCAGGTCCTCGGCCTGGATCTTCTTGTAGAAATCGAGCGCCTCGGCGCGCGCGCCGGCCGCCTCGTGGGCGAGCGCCAGCCAGTAGTGGAAGTCGAGGTTGGCGGCCGAGATCGGCTCGTTCCCGATCGCCTTCTTCATCTTCTCGATCGCTAGCGGCGGCCGGCCGGTCTCGATGAACAGCCGCGCCAGGAGCTCGCTCGCCGCGCGGTAGTTCTCGTCGGAATGCTGCACGCGCTGCAGCAGCGCGATCGCTTTCTCGCGCTCGCCCGCCCGCGCCGCCGCCTCGCCGCTCTTGAATGCGAACCCGGCGCGGCCGTACAGCTCGCCCGCCCGG
>Ga0214473_10008960_pt1 | contig 11833 bp, 11 predicted proteins | sample RVTome_7_FD_203509 | JGI IMG/M metagenome (GOLD analysis project Ga0214473, IMG submission 203509) | Soil microbial communities from uranium-contaminated site in the Upper Colorado River Basin, Wyoming, United States - RVT98D197 | ecosystem: Environmental > Terrestrial > Soil > Contaminated >...
TAGCCACTCCTACAGGGAAGTGGCTTGGGAATCTGGATCCCTTGATCGACGCGGAAGATGCGAAGTACATACGTCAGTTACGAACACAATATCCACTGCTGCGCCGAGACCTTTTCTCGACACCGGGGGCGATGGGTGGTTGCCCGGCCGTGACCGGATCATTGTATATTATTTCTTCCGGTGAAGTTCTACCATGTCTTTTTATCCATATCTCCCTGGGAAACGTCCTGAAGGAGCCACTTGCGGTGATCCGAGAGCGTGGATTGCGAGTCAAGGAACTGAAGGAATACTCCAGCGTTTGCCTAGCTGGCGAGAAATGCGATTTCTTTACGAAATATATGCCCAGGACATTTCAGGCACAATCGTTTCCCTTGAGCTGTCGAGAAGGTTTTTACGACGTCTCGCACCCTTAGAGGAGTATACGATGAACACTTCGCAAGCAGCCAAATTCTCAGAGATGCCTGTCCGGAGTGTATTCCTAACCGTGAGGAAGAATGGATAAGAATGAACACAGAAAAACCTGACCCTACGAAATTCGGCTCCGGAATGACGTTCGACCAAAAAATCTGGGCAGAGACTGTTGGGCTTATTGCGGAAAGCGGGGTGGATACCCGCGAGGTAATTGAGAACTTCGCACTTTTTCTGCGAAGAGTCAACCTAGCCAAATTCCTGGCTCACATCGATGTCTTTCAGCGGGTGGTGAACCTTCCCGGCAGTATCGTGGAGTGTGGCGTTTTTAAGGGGATGTCACTCCTGACCTTTACGAAACTGGTGGAAGTGCTATGCCCCGGGGATACTCTCAAGCGAGTGATCGGGTTTGATACTTTCGAGGGTTTCCCCAACCTTTCTGAAAAGGATGGCCTACCGAACCTTCAACGAGGAAAAGTGGAGGGTGGCTGGAATGCGGGAGATTTCTTGCGTACCCTGGAAAGCGTTGTTGATATAACGCAGCGAGATTCTATGATCCCGCGGTTCAAGCGAGTAGAGCTGGTGATAGGAGACGTACGCCAAACGATCCCGATGTATGTGGAACACAATCCAGGGTTACGGATTGCTCTGTTACATCTTGATCTGGACCTCTATGAACCAACTCTGGTCGCACTCCAATACCTCTATCCGCATGTCGTGGCTGGCGGGGTAGTGTTGCTCGATGAGTACGCAATGGACGGCTTTCCGGGCGAGAGTGCGGCCTTTGATGAGTTTTTTGAAGGCAACCGGCCCGTTCTTACAAAGTTTCCATATATTTCAACGCCTGGAGGGTATTTTGTCAAACCTTATTGAAGCGAGTAAAAACCCACAGCAAAACATTGTAGCGACGAGCCAGGCACAGGTGACGCTTTGCTGCGATGGGATGAGGCAAACGGTGGATCTGTATTGTGAGGATGGTCTGAAGCTGATTGCATCGCTATGGATCAAGTTGGCTACCCAGTACCAGTTGATGTACGAGCCAACCTGGCTTGGGATTCCCATCATTCAACTTCCTACAGATATCATCGTGATGCAGGAGCTTATCTGGAAAGTTCGTCCGGACCTGATCATCGATTGCGGTTTGGCTCATGGTGGGTCCGCGATCCTGTACGCTTCCATCTGTGAGTTACTGGGCAAAGGCCGGGTGATCGGCATCGATGTTGAGGTGAGGCAGGCTAACCGCGTGGCGATCCAGAGCCACCCGATGTCTCAGCGTATTGAGATCGTCGAAGGAAGCTCGATTGACCCGTCTACGGTTGGCTTGGTGACTGAAAGAGTCAGCGGGGCAAAGAGCGTGTTGGTAGTCCTTGACTCCAATCATTCGTACAAGCATGTTCTGCAGGAATTGAACTCATATCATAGAATGGTCACGCCCGGAAGCTACATGGTGGTTATGGACGGTGCCCAGGCCCACGTCTGGGATATACCGCGGGGCAAGCCCGAATGGAGGGAGAATCATCCCCTGAAGGCGATCCACGAATTCCTGCGAGACCATGCAGAATTCCAAATTGATCCGTACTATACCCGGATGCATATCACGTCCTGCCCAGACGGATATTTGCGCCGGTTACCTGTCGAGGATTTGGAACAAAGATGAAAGTTGTCATTACCGGCTCAGAGAGTTTTATCGGCAAAGAGCTGGAGCGGCATTTTCGGGCCAAGAAGATCGATTGGGTCGGTATTGACAAAGTGCGGACCGAAGACGCTCCGCATACAGTGATGGATGTTCGTTCGCCGAAGATTGGAGAGGCGATTCCGCAAGATGCTGATGCGCTCATTCATTTGGCAGCGATTTCGCGCGATCAGGACTGTCGTGACATTCCGTATGAAGTGCTGGATGTCAATGTGATGGGGACACTCAACCTGATCCGCGCCGCACGAGCGCAGCGTGTCCGGCAGTTCATCTTCGCCTCCAGTGAATGGGTTTATGGAGAAGTGGCTAACAATGCCATACAAAGCGAGGACCAGGCGATTGATGCCACACGAATCCAGTCCCTCTATGCTCTTTCGAAAATCGTGGGAGAGCAAAGTCTACGTTTAACCTGTCAGCAGGGGCTATGCCCGGTCACCATACTGCGTTTTGGAATCGTATACGGTCCCAGGGCGGGAAACTGGTCTGCGGTAGAGTCGCTGTTCAATGCGGTGAAGAACCAAGATGTGGTCTCGGTCGGCAGCCTGGCAACAGCCAGACGCTTCATTCATGTTTCTGACATTGCCGAAGGCATTCTTCATGCCATAGGCAGAGATGGCTTTGAGATCTTCAACCTCAGCGGAAATACCTTAATTAGTCTTCGGGATGTAATAGAGCAAAGCGCGGCTTTGCTCAATCGGCACCCGAGAATCGTTGAAGAGAAACCTCAGGCGATCAGCGTTCGGAACCCCGATAACAGCAGAGCGCGAAAAATCCTCGGCTGGGCCCCAATCGTTGATCTGCGCGCTGGATTGGAATCTCTGCGAGAGGTTGCGAATGAGAACCCATAGCCTCGATCCCATAGATGTGCGAAAAACGATACTTGCGATGTTGCATAAAGGGAAGGCTTCTCATCTTGGGTCATCCATGTCTGTGGTTGAGATGCTTATTGCGGTTTACCGCTCAATGGACGTGGATAGTATATATACCAAGAAACAGGAGCGCTCGCGGGTGATCGTAAGTAAAGGCCATGCTGCGGCTGCTTTATACGCCGTAATGGCCCATTTCGGTTTGATTGACTTCAAGCTGCTGGAGACATATTGTCAGGATGATTCCTACTTGGCCGGTCACGTGAGTCATGCAGTTGAGTTTGTGGAACATTCTACCGGTGCTTTGGGGCACGGTTTATCAGTCGCCTGTGGCTGTGCGCTTGGCCTGCGCGCGCGTGGCTTTGACAACAGCTATGTGTTTTCCATACTTGGAGACGGCGAACTGCACGAAGGCTCGATATGGGAATCGGTCATGTTCGCGAAGCATCACGATCTGTCGCACCTGATTACTTTGGTTGATGACAATAAGATTAGCAGCATCACGAGGACAGCAGAGGTCATCGACATGCGGCCACTCAGGGATAGATTTGCTGGGTTTGGATTGCGGGTTTATGAGGTAAACGGGAATGACAGCGCCGCAGTCTTGGGCGCGATCGATCAGGTCAGGAACGGCTCAGACGTCAGCGTTATCATTTGTAGCACGGTCAAAGGGTACGGCGTTCCATTCGCCGAAAACAGTCCCATATGGCATTATCGCTCTTTGGGTGACAGGGACTACCAGGTCGCTATTGAATACTTGGCGCATCTACAGGGTAAACCAGCATCGGTTGTTTTCTAAGGAGGACGAGCCAGAAACATGATATCAATGACAATTGAGGAGTCGCGCAGATTCAATACTCTGAACCTGCAGCTGGTTGCAGATTACTTTCATGTTCAGCCAAATCGACTCCTGGGGTTTTACAATGAACTTCTTGGGGACAAGCACTTCTTGGATGAGCTGAATGCAAAGATTCGCAAAACGAGAGTCGACTTCAACTACCAAAGAGGTCTATTCCGGCACGCATCGATTTCCTCCGTAGACTGGTTTGCAGGTCAGAGGATTGTTCTTTACGTCCTCATCCGACTGTTGCAGCCTGAGATATGCGTAGAGACAGGTGTTTTCTATGGCGGGAACACGGCGTTCATGCTAAATGCCTTGCACAAGAATGGGTATGGACGGCTGATCTCAATGGATCTACCTGCTTTGCAGATTGCCCAGAAGGGTATGTTTGTGCGACATTCAAAGGTTGGCGATAGTGAGTTTTTGCCAGAAGGCCTGACGGCGGGTTTCATCATTCCGGACTACCTGAAGGATCGTTGGGAATTCTTCGAAGAAGATAGCTTGAAAATTCTTGAAAACATTAACTGTTCGTATTCTTTCTTTTGCCACGATAGCGAACATTCGAGGGAATTTATGCTCAGAGAGCTAGAGTTAGCCAGGAGAGGCCTTACGCCAGGGGGCAGCATTCTCGCTGACGATATTGACTGGTCTAATGGTTTCTATGAATTCTGCGTAACTGGTAAGCTGTATCCGTTGTGCTTACCCGATAATGGCAAAGGCGGCTTAAGGGTGCGAACGGGTATTGTTCGCCTCGATCATCCTTTCAATGGACAGCCAGAAACAACGGGACTGTGACTTGGGAGAATGAGCGTTATGAAAGCGAGCATCATGAATTCCTTGTTTGCCCGGATGGAGGCGAATAAAGATATATTCTTTCTAACGGCCGATTTCGGCATTAACCTTGTGGAAAGGTTTAAGGAAGCGTTTCCAAGGCGGTTTCTTAATGTAGGTATTGCAGAGCAAAACCTGATCGGGATTAGCGCGGGGTTGTGCAATCTCGGTTTTCGGCCATTTGTATATACCATTTCCAACTTCCTAATCCATCGCTGCTACGAGCAAATCAGGAACGATATTGCTCTGCACAACTACCCGGTAACACTGCTCGGTACATCGGCAGGTTTTGATAATGCTCCGTTGGGTGCAACGCATTGCATCATAAATGATTGGGGAGCTTTGCGGTCGATCCCCGGAATTGATATTTATTGCCCCTCCAGTGTGGCCCATGCGGACTATTTACTAGACCGGATCATAGCGAATAGACGCCCTGCGTATGTTCGAATCGCAAAAGGGTCCTTTGAGCGGCCCATATCCGGTGAAGACACCATCTATCTTGAGGCTAAGAATAGGGGCGTGCTGCTCGTCTCCTATGGGGCATCCATTCAGAACTGCTTAGAAGTTCAGGATGCCCATGACAATGTATCGGTGCTGGTATGTAACCGGGTGCGCCCTCTGGAAGAGGCTGTCCTGAAGGAAGTTTTGTCCGCCCACCGGAGGGTCATTATAGTCGAGGATCAATTCCGCAGCGTTGGCCTTTATAGTATGTTGTGTCAGTTCTGCATGGAACACCATCTTCTATGTGAGTTAGAGAGTATTGCGCCGCCGGAGGAGCTTCCGCTGAAGGTGGGGGCGTCGGCGGCATATTACTATCGGATATATCATCTGGATGTGACAGGGATCGAAGCAGTTGTATCTTCCAGGCATGCGCAAGGGTGAAGCAATCTTGAAACGGAGGGATTATTCGGATGAGAGCCAGTTCCCGGGGCGGGGGGAGACTTTTGCGAGAATACGCCCGGCTTTTGACTGAAGAACAGTCCGGGGACGATTTAAGAAAAGGGGCGGAGTAGGATGGCGGAAGAAGAGAATATAAAAGTAGTGATTCTTGCGGGCGGCCTGGGTACTCGTTTGGCTGAAGAGACCGAAGTGAAACCCAAGCCCATGGTGGATATAGGCGGCCGGCCGATTCTGTGGCATATCATGAAGCATTATGCTCACTATGGCTTCAAGGAGTTCTTTGTCGCCCTCGGCTATAAGGGGGAGGTCGTTAAAAGATATTTTCTTGAGTATTACCGACTGAAGGGGAGCCTGACCATTGACCTGGGCAGCGGGCAGGTGAATATGCAGAAGAAGGAATGCGAAGATTGGATCGTGCATATGATGGACACAGGGCAGGAGACGAAAACCGGGGGGCGGATCAAACGCTTGGAAACCTGGCTGAAGGATGGGTCCTTTTTGGTGACCTACGGTGATGGGGTCAGTGATATGGACTTGAGGGGTTTACTCCGATTTCACCGCGCTCACGGCCGCCTGGCCACGGTGACCGCAGTGCGCCCGGCGGCTCGGTTTGGCGGCTTAACCTTTAACGGCGAGTTGGTTACCGATTTCAAGGAGAAGCCCCAGATTGGAGAAGGCTGGGTAAATGGAGGATTCATGGCCTTCGAGCCGGGGATTTTCAATTACCTGGAAGGCGATGGCAGCAGTTTGGAAGCGGATGCGCTGGAGAGACTGGCCGCCGATCGCCAACTTGCTGCTTATCGGCATGAGGGCTTCTGGCAGTGCATGGACACACTCCGGGAAAAGAGGCTGATGGAAAGCTTGTGGCAGGAAGGTCGGGCACCCTGGAAGGTGTGGAAGTGAGCGAACCCTTTGACAATTCATTCAAAGGAGACTCTATTTTTATAACAGAACATACCGGGGTATGAGGGTCATTAAAAGAAATGGGCATGGCGACTTGCAGGTCCTGCGGTAGGTCGGGGTTGAAACAGATTCTTTCTCTGGGGCGAATGCCCTTGGCAAACGCACTTCTCACAGAGGAACAATTGAATCAGCCGGAGGAGACCTATTTGCTCGAACTGGTTTTTTGTCCATCCTGTAGCCTCGTTCAGATTACGGAAACAGTTCCTCCAGAGAAGTTATTTCGAGAATATCTATACTTCTCGTCATTCTCTGAGACTATGCTCAATCATTCTCAGGAGCTGGTCAGACGTTTAATTTGCGAGCGGCATCTGAATGGCAAAAGTTCAGTATTAGAAGTTGCAAGTAACGATGGATACCTACTGCAATATTATAAAGAAAGGACTATCCCTGTCCTGGGCATCGAACCAGCGACGAAGGTAGCGCGGATGGCTCAGGAAGAGCGAGGCATCCCTACCCTGATCGAGTTTTTCAATGTAGAATTGGCAAACCGGATCCGGGACGGAGGGCTGCGGGCCGATGTGATTCACGCCCATAATGTTCTGGCGCACGTGGCCGATTTGAACGAGTTTGTGCAGGGCATCCAATTGCTGTTGAAGGACGACGGAGTTGCCGTCATCGAAGTACCCTATGTCAAGGAAATGGTAGACCGGGTGGAGTTTGACACCATTTATCATGAGCACCTCTGCTACTTTTCAATGACCGCGTTGGATCGTCTTTTCAGAAGGCATAGAATGATTTTGGCTAATGTGGAAAGAATCCCGATCCATGGGGGCTCCCTTCGCCTCTTCGTTTCCCACGCAGACCAATCTCGACCGAATGAGGCAGTTCAAAAACTTTTGCAGGAAGAAGCATCCTGGGGAGTAGCTGGCATAGAATTTTACCGTAATTTCGGTTGCCGGGTTGAGCAGACCCAAATCTCCCTCCGGTCGCTTTTGGAATCGATTAAACGCAACGGTAAACGTATCGCCGCTTATGGCGCTGCCGCTAAAGGGACAGGGCTGTTAAACTATTGCGGGTTTGGGAAAGAGTTTATCGATTTCGTCGTTGACCGAAATCCTTACAAACAAAATCACTACATGCCCGGTATGCATCTGCCTATTTACCCTCCGGAGAAGCTGCTGGAAGTCATGCCGGATTACGTCTTGTTGCTGACCTGGAATTTTGCGGAAGAAATTCTGGCTCAACAGGCGGAGTACCGACGACTCGGGGGGCATTTTATCGTTCCGATTCCGCAGGTTGCGGTTGTGTAATCCCGGGGTGGGACTTACAATTTGCATGGCCACAAGTATTCAACCGTGATTTTTATCGATACAGAATTGAAGGACGCATTGATCATCGAACCGGAAAAGATTGTAGACGACCGGGGCTTTTTTGCGCGAACATGGTGTCAAAAGGAATTTGTCGATCGAGGTCTAGCCTCCCAATTTGTCCAGTGTAACATATCATGGAATAAGAAAAAGGGCACCGTACGGGGAATGCACTATCAGGGGCACCCGTACGAAGAGGCTAAGATCGTCCGCTGCACCCAGGGAGCGATATACGACGTCATCATGGATTTGCGACCTGATTCCTCCACCTTTAAAAAGTGGATGGCCGTAGAACTGACCGCTGAAAACCACCGATTTCTGTACATTCCTGAAAAATTTGCCCATGGGTATCAGACCTTGGAGGATGACACGGAAGTCTCTTACCAGATGTCGGAGTTCTATCATGCCGAGTGTGCCCTGGGTATACGATGGGATGATCCGACGTTCCGCATTGTCTGGCCGATCGATATCCGGGTTATCTCGGCTCAGGATCAGCAGTACCCGGACTTCACCTTATGAAGAAGGTATTGGTTACTGGGGCGAACGGATTTATCGGGCAACACTGTCTGCCGTTTCTTTGGGAAAGCGGCTGCAGTGAACTGACCCGGGCGATCACCTTTTGGCCGGGGGGGTGGTTAAGGAGAAGGTCGTTAGAGACCCGATAAAGATGGACCAGAAGGAACTCATCCGAATTGGTCTTCCCGTTTACAACGGAGAAGCCCATCTCGCAGAGGCTCTTGAATCATTGTTACACCAAACCTACGAGAATTTTGAGTTGTTCTTAGTAGACAATGTATCCACCGATAAAACTCCTGACATCGCTAAAGCATACGCGAAAAAAGATCCACGCCTAACCTACATACGGCAAAAAGAGTGGGGCAACGTAACAGCAAACTGGCGCAGGACGTATGACCTTGCGGCTCGGGGAGTCCGATTCTTCATGTGGACGAGTCATGATGATCTCTGGGCAAAAGATTATATTGAGCAACTCCTCCCTCCTCTGCTGGATCGGCCGGAGGTGGTATTGTCATTCTCCCGAGTCGCCCAAATTGATAAAAGAGGGCAAGTTACAACCCTTGTGTGTCGAGATGATTATCCGACTGGTGATACGGCATTCGGGAGGATTAGATCCATTATCAACTCCTGTAATTTTTCCCCCATATACGGTATCATTCGAACTGCCGCTGTCCAATGGATTCCTTGTTTGATCGAAACTTGCTTTGGACCAGATCTATGGTTTCTCCTTCAATTATCTGCCGCTGGTAAATTCCATATGACTGAGAGTCGGCTTTTCTACAAGAGACTGGGAGGAATTTCGGAAACAGGGCAAGAATCATCTACTTCCCGCGACCCGGATAAAACATGGAATATCGGTCAAGAAGAATGGAATTTAATTCGTGACCTGAATCTGAGTTTCTTGACCAAGCTCTATATTTATTATCGGTTAAAAATCATTGCGAAAGCATTATACCCGCGGCACAAGGAAATTCCCCTCTTCTTGCAGCCTTTTTATTGTTATTACATGCTCCGTAACAATCCCCGCCATTTTGGTATCCGTTCCGGGTTGCGGCGCACCATCTTTCCAATGTGGGGCGATCGAAGAAAATAGGGAGCTGGATGAAAACACCTCGGGTTTCCATACTTGGGGTCCAAGGAACCGGAAAACCATCGGCTCTACCCACTGCGGTTTCCTGCCGGACTCTCATCCCTGTTTGGGCCGAAGTCCTGAAGAAGGTTTTCCCGAAAATATTAGGCCAAATCTGACGCCCAGAAAGACATCATATTGAACCCGAACAAATTCTTGAAGTTTGTCTGGAGAAGAATGCCGTGGCAACTGAGGTATCTTGCCGTAAAGAGCCTACCCGGTTGCTTTTTGAGAAACTTGAATATTATCGTTACCTCGGGATGCAATTTAAGATGTAAATTCTGCAACATCGGCGCGCAGTCGGCCCGAGGGGCCAAAAACGATACCACCCCGAAGCTGGAGAATTTCGAGAGAAACCTATTCGGGGGACGAACCTATCACAGCGTAACGCACGTTCACTTCAGCGGGGGGGAGCCCTTCCTGAGATCCGACCTGGCTGAACTCTGCGAACTATTCGCGGCGGGCTGCCCGAATGCCTCTTTCTCCATCGCCACCAACGGAACCCTTACGGACCGGATCTTCGATTTCTGTAGACGCGTTTCCGAACGACCCTACCGTCACCGGATCCATATCGGTATTTCTCTCGACGGGCTGGGAGACCTCCATGACGAGATACGGGGTGTGCCTGGAACGTATCGGCGTGTGCTGGAAACGATCACAACGGTCAAGGAGCGCTATCCGGAGTTTTTCCCCATTTTGGGTTTTACCGTCATCCCGGAGAATGTCCATGAACTGAGAGCCGTGGGCGAGTGGGCCAAAGAGAAGAAATTTACCTTTTATTACCGGATGGCCGCTGAAAGCGGAGTCTATTATGGCGATAACCGTGGCTGTTTGACGACCTGGGATGAACCAAAACTTCTGGAGCTGGAAGAAAGCATTCGAGGTTTGTGGGCGTCGGGGGTCCTTGAATTCAAACCCCAAGAGGTCCAGAAGGTCTTCTTCAGGGATATGGTGCAGTCCTACCGGATGCAGAAGAGGCACTATGATTGTTTTGCCGGCCGGTGTTTCGTCTTCATCGATAGCGACGGAAATATCCGGCCTTGCAATATGCTCGATTACAGCTTCGGCAACATTGCCCGCGATGACCTGCTCCGGGCACTGCGGAGTCAACCGGCCAAAGAAGCCCGAAAGTATATCGCCCGGCGCAAATGTTTCTGCTGGATTGAATGTGAAACCTTCAACAGTTGGGGAGCGGCGGAATGGCTGGGTATGCCAATCCGAAACCAATTAAAGGCCTATGAAACCGTTCCGTGACGGTGTCCGATGAAGATTGCTTTGGTGTCTACTACCCTGGGAAGGATTTTGAGAGGCATGGAATCGTTCACTGATTCCCTGTTCGCCGCCTTTCGGCAAATGGCGCCCGAATTGGATGTCACTCTTTTCATGGGTGGGGGACAAAGATCAGAAAGGCGAATCGTAGTGCCAAACCTTCATAAGCATGATGTGCCAGCCCGATGGTTGAATGATGTAGACAGTGATCGACTCCAAAACCGCTCGTTTGCCTTGAGCCTTTATCCTCTTCTTCGAATGGGGGCGTATGATATTGTGCACTACAACGAAGTGGTTATGGGGAGTGCTCTTTTTCACTTGCGCAGATTCTTGGGGGGTAAGTATAAGCTTCTTTACTGCGACGGCTCCCTTGTTCCACCCCTTCTTTATCATCATCGTTGCGACGTTGCGCAGATGTTAACCGGCCCCGCCTACGAAGAAGCTGTCGCCTTTGGCGTCGGGGAGGAAAGACTGTTCTTGGTTCCTTATGGAATTGACGGAAATCGATTTAGACCGGTGGAAAATGAAGCTGTAAAGGAGAGGGTGAGATCTGAGTTAGGGATTCCACAGGATGCCACTGTTGTCCTAACGGTTGGAATGTTAGATCGGAAGGAAAAGAGGATCGATTATATCATCCGGGAAGTCTCCGGGCTAAAGGACTCTGTTTGGCTTCTGGCGGCAGGATTCCGGAGTAAGGAGACGCCCTCAATAGAGGCTGAGGCCAAGCAGTTGCTTCCAGGCCGCTGCCAATTTATAAGTTGGCCTCATGCCCAGGTTCATCGTTTGTACCACTCCGCCGATGTCTTCGTTCTGGCTTCCATGAAAGAGGCGTTTGGTCTTGTGACGGTTGAAGCGATGCTGAGCGGGCTACCTGTCATCATCCACAACTCTCCAGTTTTCAAATGGATTGCCGCCGGGACATCAGCGCGGGTTATCGACATGTCATTGGAGGGAGAATTGCGGCGAGTCTTGAAGGAAACCCTTTCCCAGAACGGACATACGAGTTCCCGTGAGGAAGCGGTTCGACGTTTCTCATGGGAAGTCATTCTGCCAGACTACATCAAGATGTATGAAAAGGTAGCAGACGCTACGCCGGCGAGCAAGACGAGC
>Ga0214473_10008961_pt1 | contig 11833 bp, 9 predicted proteins | sample RVTome_7_FD_203509 | JGI IMG/M metagenome (GOLD analysis project Ga0214473, IMG submission 203509) | Soil microbial communities from uranium-contaminated site in the Upper Colorado River Basin, Wyoming, United States - RVT98D197 | ecosystem: Environmental > Terrestrial > Soil > Contaminated >...
AACTCGTCGGGCGTCCACGGTCGGTGAGGATCACCGCGCCCGACGTGGTGGTACGGCGCCCCGTATTCGGGCACCCAGAGCGTCCGGTAGTGGTCTGCGAGCGCGGCTGCGAGCGTCGTCTTGCCCGTCGACTCGGCTCCGACGATGCAGACGCGCGCGACGCTTCGGCGGCGCGCGCGTGGCCCTTCGGGCTCGGGGAGGTTCACCTCCACTTCAACTACTGTAGTGCCCCCATGGGCGACGAGCAGCGGCTCCCCTACGAGGAGCTCATCAGTCGTTCGCGCGAGTCGTTCGAAGACGGACGCGACTTCACCCTCGCCGTGGAGGAGGAGTTCGCGATCCTCGATCCCACGACGCACGACCTCGTGAGCCGCTTCGAGGAGCTCCAGGCCGCGGCGGTGGGAACGCCGCTCGAGGAGTTCCTCGTCGGCGAGCTGATCGCGTCCGAGGTCGAGGTGCGCACGGGACGCTGCGAGACGTGGGCGGAAGCGAGCGCGCGCATGGCCGAGCGCCGCACGCAGCTCGTCGAGCTCGCGGACTCGCTCGGGATGGCGCTCGCGGCGACGGGGACGCATCCGTGGGCGAACTGGAAGGACCAGCGGATCATCGACACGCCGCACTATCGGCTGAACGACGAGATCCTTCGCTACGTCGTCTGGCGCAACAACACGTTCGGGCTGCACGTCCACGTCGGGATCCACGGCGCCGATCGCGCGATCCGGACGATGTCGAAGCTCCGCAACTTCATGCCCGAGCTGCTCGCGCTGTCCGCGTCGTCGCCGTTCGTCGAGGGAGTCGATTCGGGGCTGCACTCGGCGCGCACGGAGATCTTCACGCGCATGTTCCCGCGCTGCGGGGTGCCCGATGTCTTCGGTTCCTGGCGCGAATGGGAGGAGTACATCCGCTTCCTGTACGAGACGCGCTCGATCACCGAACACACGCAAGTCTGGTGGAGCGTGCGTGCGCACCTCGCGTACCCGACCGTCGAGATGAGGATCTGCGACGCACAGCCGACGCTCGAGGAAGGCCAGGCGCTCGCGGCGTTCGTCTACGCGCTCACGTGCCGCATTGCCCGCGCGCTCGACGACGGCGAGGCGATCCCCGACCACCCGCATCGGCTGATCGAGGAGAACGTCTGGCGCGCGACGCGCTGGGGGCTCGACGGCGAGCTGATCGACCTCGCGACGGGCGACGTGCTGCCGGTCCGCGGGCGGCTCGAGCAGCTCGCGGACTGGATCGCGCCGGTCGCGGACGAGCTCGGCGTCGCGCTCACCATCCCCACGGCAAACGCGGCCGAGCGGCAGCGCGCCCGGCTCGACGAAGGCGCGACCCTACGGGAGATCTACGCGGAGCAGGTGATCGAGCGTGTCCGAGCCTGAGCTCTCGCCCGAGGAGCTGATCGAGCAGATCAAGCAACTGCGCGTCGCCGACCTCATCCTCTCGACGGCGACGACGCTCGCCCAGCTCGCGTTCGCGAAGCTCGAGGAGTCGAGCCGGGACCTCGAGCAGGCGCGGCTCGCGATCGACTCGATCCAGGTGCTGCTGCCGAAGCTCGAAGGGCACATCCCCGCGGAGCTCTCGCGCGATCTCGGGCAGATGCTCACGAGCCTCCAACTCGGGTACGCGCAGGCCGCGGCGGGCTGACCCGCCCCTCTAGTAGGCTCCCGCGGCCCGGCGTGTGATAGAAACTCGCCGCGCCGAGCCCGTCGGCGCGCGACTTTGTAACGAGGGGAGCCGAACCGAGTGGAGTTCTTCAACGAGCACGCCGTCAGCTTCGCGATCCTGTGCGGGCTGGTCGCGATCGCCGTCGGAATGGGCCTGACCTGGTGGCTGCTCCAGCAGCCGGCCGGGAGCGAGCGGATGCGGGAGATCGGCCGCGCGGTACAGGAGGGGGCCGAGGCCTACCTGAAGCGCCAGTACCTGACGATCGCCGCCGTCTCGGTCGTGCCGTTCCTGCTGCTCGGCTTCTACGACGAGCTCGGCTGGGGGACCGCGATCGGGTTCCTCGTCGGCGCATTGCTCTCTTCCGCTGCGGGCTTCATCGGCATGAACGTCGCCGTCCGCTCGAACACGCGCACGGCCGAGGCCGCGAAGAGCGGTCTGCGCCCCGCCCTGAACGTCGCGTTCCGCGCAGGCTCTGTCACGGGCCTTCTTGTCGTCGGGCTCGGGCTGCTCGGCGTCGCCGGCTACTACTGGATCCTCACCGGCCCGGTCGGCAACTCGCCCGAGTCGGCGATCGACGACCTCGTCGGCCTGGCCTTCGGCGGCTCGCTCATCTCCGTCTTCGCGCGGCTCGGCGGCGGCATCTACACGAAGGCGGCCGACGTCGGGGCCGATCTCGTCGGGAAGATCGAAGCGGGCATCCCCGAGGACGACCCGCGCAACCCCGCGGTGATCGCGGACAACGTCGGCGACAACGTCGGCGACTGCGCGGGCATGGCGGCCGACCTCTTCGAGACGTACGCGGTGACGGCGGTCGCGGCGATGCTGATCGGGACGCAGTTCCAAGCCGACGAGCTCTACCTCTTCCCGCTCGCGCTCGGCGCGATCTCGATCCTCGCCTCGGTCGTCGGCGTCTTCTTCGCGCGGATCGGGCCCGGCGGGTCGATCATGAACGCGCTCTACCTCGCCGTCCTCGTCGCGGTCGGGCTCTCGGCGATCGGTTTCATCCCCGTGACGATGGCCTTCGACGACGGGCGCTTCTCGTTCGCCGAGCTCTACGCGTGCGGTCTCATCGGATTGGCGATCACGTTCCTGCTCGTCGCGATCACCGAGTACTACACGGGTACGCGTTGGGGCCCGGTCAAGTCCATCTCGAGCGCGTCACGGACCGGGCACGCGACGAACATCATCGAGGGCCTCGCGATCGGCATGCAGGCGACCGCGATACCCGTGATCGTGATCGCGGCCGGGATCCTCCTCGCGAACCACTTCGCCGGGCTCTTCGGGATCGCGGTCGCCGTGATGGCGCAGCTCTCGATGACGGGCCTGATCGTCGCGCTCGACGCCTACGGGCCGGTGACCGACAACGCCGGCGGGATCGCGGAGATGGCCGACCTCGACGAGTCGGTGCGCGCGATCACCGACCCGCTCGACGCGGTCGGCAACACGACGAAGGCGGTCACGAAGGGCTACGCGATCGGCTCCGCCGCGCTCGCGGCGCTCGTGCTCTTCGACAGCTACACGACGGGGCTTGCCGAGGAGAACCTGAACGTCACGTTCAACCTCTCCGACGCGTGGGTGATCGCCGGGCTCTTCATCGGCGGCCTGATGCCGTTCCTCTTCGCGTCGCTCGCAATGCAGGCGGTCGGCCAGGTCGGCGGCCAGGTGGTCGAGGAGGTTCGGCGCCAGTTCCGGGAGATCCCCGGGATCCTCGAGGGGACGGGACGGCCGGACTACTCGCGCGCGGTCGACATCGTCACCCGGTCGGCGATCAAGCGCATGCTTGCGCCGGCGCTGATCCCGGTGCTCTTTCCGATCATCGTCGGGATCATCTCGCCGAAGATGCTCGGCGGACTGCTGATCGGCACGATCGTGACCGGGCTCTTCCTCGCGATCGCGATGACCTCGGGCGGCGGCGCGTGGGACAACGCCAAGAAGCTGATCGAGGACGGCGCCTTCGGCGGCAAGGGCTCGGAGGCCCATGCCGCCGCGGTCACGGGTGACACCGTGGGCGATCCTTACAAGGACACCGCGGGCCCCGCGATCAACCCGATGATCAAGATCGCCAACGTCGTCGCGATCTTGATCATCCCGCTGATCGTCGCCATCCACGGGTAAGCCCAGAGTGGCCACGACACTTTCAGCCGCGTCCCGGGACCTGGTCCCAAGACACGGCTGGAAGGGTCAGCACCGGCGTGGTTCGGCGGGGTCGGTCGTCGGGGCTCGGCGCCGCAAGCTGGGGTTTCGTCCATCCACCTGCCCGTCGCGGACGCGGCTTGGGACCTGGTCCCGAGACGCGGCTGGAAGAGACAGGCTGTGGGACGAGAGCCGCACGGCTCAGGCTCTCCAGTATTGGCGCATGAAGAGGACGATGATGGGGACGATCTCGAGGCGCCCGAGCCACATGAGGGCGATCATCACCAGCTTCGAGAAGTCGCTGTAGGGCTCGAACGAACCCATCGGCCCGGCGATACCTAGGGCCGGGCCGACGTTGCCGAGCGTCGTCGCGGCCGCCGCGACCGCGTCGATCAGGCGGAGGTTCAGCCCGACACGGTCGGCGTCGACGACGAGCAGGAGCGTCCCGACGACGAAGAGGCCGACGTAGAGCAGGGTGAAGCTCGAGATCGCCCGGAGGATCCGCTCGTCGACCGGGTGCCGGTTCAGGCGGATCGCGCCGACGACCTCGGGGTGCACGGTTTGGTCGAGCTCGCGGCGCAGGATCTTGCCGAGGAGCAGGTGGCGGACGACCTTGATCGATCCCGCGGTCGATCCTGCGGAGCCGCCGACGAACATGAGACCGATCAGCAGGACGAGCGCGAGCAGCGGCCACGCATTGAAGTCGGTGCTCGCCATGCCCGTGGTCGTCATCGTCGAGACGGCCTGGAAGGCCGCGTGGCGCACCGCCTGCTCGCCCCCGAAGATGTCGTCGCCGAGGAGGATCGCCGTGAGGGCGACCGTCGCCGCCAGCAGGAGGACGACGTACACCTTGAGCTCCTCGTCGCGCAGCAGTACTCCGGGGCGGCGGCGGATGAGCGCGCGGTACATCAGCGCGAAGTTCGCGCCGGCGATCGCCATGAAGATCGTGATCGTCCACTGTGACGCGGCGCCGAACGCCTCCGCCGAGCGCGCCTCGGTCGAGAACCCGCCGGTCGGCATCGTGGTGAGTGAGTGCGTGACCGCTTCGAAGAGGTTCATGCTCGGATCGATTCGCGTCCAGCCGAGGCCCGCGAGGATCGTGATCTGGATCAGCGTGAGCGCGAGGTAGAGAGCCCACAGCCTGCGCGCCGTGTCCCGGATCCGCGTCGCCAGCTGCTCGATCTCGGGACCGGGCAGCTCCGACTCGAGGAGTTGCCGGCCGCCGACGCGGAGCCGCGGCAGCACGGCGATCGCGAGCACGATGATCCCCATGCCGCCGAGCCACTGGCTCAGCTGCCGCCAGAAGAGCACGGAGTTCGGAAGCCCTTCGACGTCGGTCAGAATGCTCGCTCCCGTCGTCGTGAACCCGGACATCGACTCGAAGTACGCGTCGATCGGGTGCGCGAGCTGGTCCTCACCCGTAAGTAGATAGGTGAGGGCGCAGACGCCTGCCGCCGCGAGCCACGTGAACGAGACGACGAAGAATCCTTCCCGGACGCCGAGGTGCCCGCCGTGGCGCCCGGCGCGCTCGATTGCCAACCCGACCGCGAACGAGATCGCGCCCGCGCCGAGGAAGGGCCACGGCGGCTCGGAGTAGAAGAGCGCGACCGCGGTCGGAGCGAGCAGGGCGAAGCTCAGGTACTTGACGCTCGCCCCCACGAGGCCGAGCGCACTCCTGAAGTCGACGCCGATCGACTCGCGGCGGAAGAGGCGGCGCAGCCTGGCGCGGGTCAGCCGGGCCACGAGCTCGCTAGAGCGCCTTTTCCACCGTGGTCGCGCGCGCCGATTCCGTGAAGATGATCGCGCGGTCGCCGGCGCGGAGCACGTCGTCGCCGTGGGGGAAGATCGCCTGCCCGTCGCGCACGATCGCGCCGATCAGGGCGCCGCGGATCGGCATCGTGCGGAACGGCTGGTTCGCGTACTCGCTCTCGGGCCGGACGGTCACGTCGAGGATCTCGAACCGGTCCCCCTCGAGCATCGTCACCTGTCGCGTCCGAGGGTCGTGCGCGAACCGGACGATCTCCTCCGCGGTCACTTGGCGCGGGTTGATCGCGACGTCGATCCCCGCGCGCTCGAACACCTCCGTCGACGCGGCCTCGTGGACGATCGCGATCGTGAAGGACACGCCGTGCAGCTTCGACAGCGTCGCGGCGTAGTGGTTCTTCGCGTCGTCCTGCATCGCGAAGACCGCGGCGCGCGACTGGCCGATCCGCTCGCGTTCGAGGAACTCCGGGTCGAGGCCGGTCGCCTCGTACACGCGCACGGTCGGGAACTGCGCGGCGGTCAGCTTCGCGCGCTTCGGGTCGGGCTCGATGATCCGCACGCGCAGGCCCTGGTCGACGAGCGCCCGCGCGACCGCACGGCCCGTGCGCCCCGCACCGAAGATCACGATGTCGTCGAGCCGCCGTGTGTCCTCCGAGAGCGCCTCTCCCCAGACGCGCGCTGCCTCGGGCGAGCCGATGATCACGACGCGGTCGCCGACGTCGATCGTCTGGTCGCCGCGCGGGAGGATCATGCGGTCGCCTCGGATGATCCCCGCGACCTTGGAGTCGCGAGGGATGCGCGCCTGGCGGAGTGGAACGCCGACGACGCCGTTCTCGCCGCTCCCCTCGACCACGTCGAACTCGACGATCTGCACCTGCCCGTCGGCGAAGACGTCCGTCTGCCGCGCCGCGGGGAGGCCGATGATCCTCGAGACGGCGTTCGCGGTCTCGAGCTCGGACGAGACCATGAAGTCGACGTCGAGCTGGCGCTCGCGCCACACCTCGAGGTACTCCTCGTTCGTCGTCCGCACGATCGTGCTCGTCTCCGGCGCGAGGTTCCGCGAAAAGATCGCCGTGATCAGGTTGATCTCGTCACGCGACGTGCACGCGATCAGGAGGTCGGACTCGAGCAGCCCCGCCTCCTGGAGCGTCCTGCGGCTGGCCCCGTTCCCCTCGATCGTCGCGACGTCGAACCGGTTCGCGAGCGCCGCGAGCCGGCCGGAGTCGAGGTCGACGACCGTCACGTCGTGCTCGTCGTGGAGCGCCTCGACCACCGTCGCGCCCACCTGCCCAGCCCCGACCACGAGGATCCTCACCAAGCCACAGGCTAACCGGGCCGGGGGCTAGAGTCCTGCGGTGCCGCGGCGTCGACGCCAGCAGGGGCTCGAGCGGGTACTGGGCGCGCCCTCCCTCTTCGCGACCGTCTACGGGAACGTCGGCTCCTCGATCTACTACGCCCTCGGCGTCACCGCCGTCTTCGCCCTGGGGCTGACGCCCGTCGTCTTCGTGATCGCCGGGCTCATCTTCGCCGCGACGACGATGACGTACGCCGAGGGGACGGTGCGGTATCCGGAGGCCGGCGGATCGTCCAGCTTCGCACGGCACGCGTTCAACGAGACGGTGAGCTTCGGGGCGGCGTGGGCGCAGATGCTGAACTACGTGATCACGATTTCGATCTCGGCGTTCTTCGTGCCGCACTACCTCTCGATCTTCTGGGAGCCGCTGCGGACGAATCCCTGGGACATCGTCGTCGGCGCCGCCGTGATCGTCGTACTGGTCACGGTGAACATCGTCGGGATCCGCGAGGCGGCGACCTTGAACGTGACGCTCGCCGTCGTCGACTTCGCGACGCAGCTCCTGCTCGTCGTGATCGGATTCGTGCTCATCCTCAACCCGCACGTCCTCGTCGCAAACGTCGATCTCGGCACGACCCCGAGTTGGGGCAACTTCCTGCTCGCGATCCCTGTGGGGATGATCGCGTACACGGGCATCGAGACGGTCTCGAACCTCGCCGAAGAGGCGCGTGACCCGACCCGCAACGTCCCCCGCGCGTACTTGCTGACGGCAGTCGCCGTCTTCGCGATCTTCTTCACCCTTCCGGCGGTCGCGCTCTCCGCGCTGCCGGTGACCGAGATCCACGGCGAGCGGACGACGCTGCTGGCGCTTCCCCCGGAGCAGGGGGGATTTCAGAACGACCCGGTTCTCGGCGTCGTCGAGGGGCTCGGGCTCTCGGGTGTGGTCCTCGACATCCTCAAGGTCTACGTCGGCGTGCTCGCTGCGACGATCCTGTTCATCGCGACGAACGCAGGTGTGATCGGTGCCTCACGGATCACGTACGCGATGGCGTCATACCGTCAGCTCCCGTCGGTGTTCCGCCGCGTGCACCATCGGTTCAAGACTCCATGGATTGCGCTGGTCGTGTTCGCCGGGATCGTTTCGATCGCGACGCTGCTCCCCGGTCAGGTCGAGTTTCTCGGGACGATGTACTCATTTGGCGCGATGCTGTCGTTCACCATCGCGCACGTCTCGATCGTCGTGCTGCGCTCCCGCCGGCGCGAGGACGAGCTGCTCTTCCGCGGCCGTCCGAACCTCCGCATCGCCGGAGTCGACTGGCCGGTCTTCGCTCTCCTCGGCGGGCTGTGCACGGGGCTCGCCTGGGTGGTCGTCGTCGTCCAGACGCCGGCGACGCGCTACGCGGGCCTCGGTTGGCTCGCGCTCGGGTTCGCGATCTACGCGGTCTACCGTCGCCGGCTCCGGCTCCGGCTCGGCGAGACGACTCGCGCGCCGGCGCTCGTGGTCGGGCCGTCGCTCGTTGCCGAGTACCGGACGATCGTCGTTCCGATCGTCCGCTCGCCCGAGTCGGAGGACGCGCTCATCGCGGCCGCCCGGCTGGCCGCCGAGCGCGGTTCGACGATCGTCGTGCTGCACGTGCTCGAGGTGCCGCTCGACCGCCCGCTCAACGCCGACCTGGGCGCGCTCGAGGACCGCGCCGACGAGCTGCTCGACGACGCGCAAGCGCTGCTCGAGGAGTACGGGGTGCGGGTCGTCTCCCGGCTCGTGCGCGCCCGCTCGACGCCGCGCGCGATCGTCGACGAGGCCGTCGCGCGAAACGCCGAGCTGATCGTCGTCGGCGCGCCGCGGACCGCGCGCCCGGGGCGTCGGCTCCTCGGACGCACCGCGGAGAAGGTGCTGAAGCTGAGCCCGGTGCGGGTGCTCGTGACCGCGGGGCGGCGGGCCGCGGCATGACGAGGATCCTCGCGCTCCTCCTCATCGCGCTCGGCGTGGGGATCGTCGTACGAACGCTCGCCGCGGGCGTGGGCGGCGGCCTCGGGCTGTTCCTCGGCGTCCTCCTCGTCGCCGCGGGTGCCGGGCGGCTCTATCTCCTGCGGAGGCGCTGATGGCGCGGCGGTTCCAGGGCCTGACGCGCGTGCTGGGCAGCGGCTCGCTCGCCTCCGTCGCGTACGGCGAGATCGGCTCCTCGCTCTACTTCGCGCTCGGCGTCGTCGCGCTGTACGCGCTCGGGCTCACCCCGCTCGTGCTGCTCGCGGCAGGCCTCGTCTTCCTGCTCGTGGCGCTCTCGTACGCGGAGGGAACGGCAGCGATCCCGGAGCCCGGCGGCGCTGCGCTGTTCGTCCGGCGCGCATTCAACGACCCTGCCGGCTTCGCGACGGGCTGGGTGCTCCTCCTCGACTACCTGATCGTCACCGCGCTCGCCGCGCTGTTCGTCCCGCACTACCTCGCTGCGCTCGGCCTGGAGGAGCTCCGCGACTCTCCGTGGGACGTCGTCGTCGGCGCGGCCGTGATCGTCGCGCTGTCGGGCGTCAGGCTCGTCCGCCGGCCGCAGCTCTATCGGCTCGCGGTCGTCGTCGCGGTGATCGCCGTCGCGACGCACGTGCTCCTGATCGTGCTCGGTCTCACGCTCCTCTTCGATACGGACGCGTTCCGGGGGATCGACGTCGGAGCCGATCCGGCGTGGGACGAGCTCGCGTTCGCGCTCCCGCTCGCCATGCTCGCGTACACCGGCCTCGAGACGGTCGCGAACCTCTCGGCCGAGACGCGGGAGCCCGGACGCACGCTGCCGCGAAGCCTCTTCGCGGGGATCGGCGCGGTCGTCGCGGTCTCGGTCGCGATCGGCGTCGTCGGGATCTCCGCCTTCCCCGTCGAGAACGGGACGACCGCGCTCGGCGAGCGGTGGCGGCTGGCGCCGCTCGCGGGGATCGCGGACGCGATCGCGGCGCAGTTACCCGGGGTGCTCGGCGACGCCGTTGTCGTCGTCGTCGCGGTCAGCGGCGTCGTCGTGCTCCTCGCTGCCGTCACGACGTCGATGTCCGGGGCCGGCCGGCTCTCGTACTCGCTCGCGCGCCACGGGATGCTTCCGCACGCGTTCGAGCGGCTGCACCGCCGAACGCTGCACTCGCCCGCGGCGATCGTCGCGACGGCCGCGGTCGCGGTCGCGCTGCTCGTCGCCAGCGACGTCGCCGGCCGTGCGTCGGTCATCCTCGCGAGCCTCTACAGCTTCGGCGTCCTGCTCGCGTTCACGGCGGCCCAGCTCGCGGTCGTGCGGCTGCGGCGGGTGGAGCCGGACCTCCCACGGCCGTTCCGCGCTCCCTGGATGCCGTTCACGGGACTGTTCGGCGCGGCGCTGACCGCGGGGATCTTCGTCCTCTCGCTCGCGACGCACGAGGCGGCGCGGATCGCTGGGCCCGTGTGGCTCGCGGCGGGCTTCGTCGTGTTCGTGCTCGTCCGCCGGCGAAGCGGCACCGCGCTGACGGCGCGCGTCCGGCCGGGTGTGGCCGACATCGTCCCGTCGAAGGAGGGCGAGTACCGCAGGATCCTCGTCCCCGTCAAGCTGGGTCCGATCGGCGTCGAGGTGTTCGCGACGGCGTTGCGGCTGGCCGAGGAGCACGGCGCGACGATCACGGCGATCCACGTCGTGCCGGTGCCACTCGACCAGCCGCTCGACGCGGCCCTCTACGAGGAGGAGGATCGCGCGGCGAGCTCGCTCGCCGAGGCGAAGCTGCTCGCCGCCGAGCACGGGGTCGAGGTCGACGCCGAGATCGTGCGGGCGCGGGCAATCGGGTCGGCCTTGATCGAGCAGGCGCTCGAGCGTGGCGCCGACCTGATCGTCATGGGCTCGTCCCCTCGCTGGCGACGCCAGTCGCGCCTGTTCGGCCCGACCGTCGACTACGTCCTGCGGAAGGCGCCGTGCGAGGTGATGGTGATCGCCTACCCGCAAGGGGTGCTGGAGGAGGAAGAGCTGGCGGCCGCCGGCGCGGCTACGCTGCTCATATGAGAGCGATCGTCGTCGGCTGCGGCCGCGTCGGCTCGACCGTGGCGAAGACACTGGCCGAGGAGGGGTGGGATGTCACCGCCGTCGACGAGAGCGAGTCCGCGCTCGCCCGGCTCGGCGAGCGCTGGCGCGGCGGGTTCGTGATCGGTCACGGCATGGACCTTGCGACGCTGCGCCAGGCCGGAATCGAGCACGCCGACGCGGTCGTCGTGGCGACCGACGGCGACAACACGAACATCGTCGTCGCGCAGATCGCGCAGAAGATGTTCGGCGTGGACACGGTCGTCGTTCGGCTGCTCGATCCGGCGCGGGCCGACTTCTACGGAGGCCGAGGGTTCGACGTCGTCTGCCCGACGAAGACCGCGTACGAGACTCTGACCGAGCGCGTGCGTGCCGCGCGCGTGCGCAGCTGATGTTCGCGATCGTCGCCGGGGGTGGGAAGGTCGGCGCCAACGTTGCGCGGACGCTGCTTCGCCGCGGCCACGAGGTGACGCTCGTGGAGCAGCGAGCCGACCGCTACGAGCGCCTCGAGCAGGAGTTCGAGCACCAGGTGCAGCTGGGCGACGCGACCGAGATGTTCGTGCTCGAGCGCGCCGGGATCGGGCGGCCGGCGGAGATCGTGATCGCCGTCACCGGGGACGACGAGGACAACCTCGTGATCGGCCAGCTGTCGCGCGAGCGCTACCAGGTCGAGCGAGTGATCGCCCGCGTCAACGACCCGCGCAACCAGCAGGTCTTCGACCTGCTCGAGATCCCGCAGACGGTGTCGGCGACGCAGATGGTGCTCGGGCTGATCGAGCACGAGGTGCCCGCGCACGAGCTGATCCACCTGCTCGAGCTGAAGAAGGAGAACCTCGAGATCGTCGAGGTCGAGGTCGAGGCCGGCGCCCCCGCGGCGGGCAAGCGCGTCGACGAGCTGGCGCTCGAGAACGCGCGCCTCATCTCCGTGCTGCGGAACGGCAAGGCGGAGATCGCGGTGGGG